>OFQV01000040.1_pt1 | contig 39921 bp, 40 predicted proteins | sample 1542971 | NCBI WGS metagenome assembly OFQV01 (sample SAMN07774229, study PRJEB24372) | wastewater metagenome | isolation source: WWTP Cannobio (Effluent) | place: Italy: Cannobio | collected 2016-01
TATGCGGTGGGCGCAGTGGCCAAACTGCCCATTGAAACATCGGGCATATTGAGCAGCACTGGCGCTAGTTTCCTTGTTTCGCAAATTGCCGACCCGGTTTACAACGCGCTGGCAATTGATGGCAGCACCTGCACCGAGTTTGCGCCTGACTATCCTAATTTGCAGATTGATGTGAGTGATGGTGACGGCACAACGAGTGTGCAGCGGCTTTATGCGTGGTCAGCATGGGCGCAAACATCGGAGCAGGGGATCGACCTAATGTTTCAGGCTGTGCAGGCCACCGACACCAGCAACTTTGTGATTGACGTGGATGTGGTTGACGCCAAGCTGGACAACGTGACTGGCTCGCCTGTGATCGTTGCGGGTGGCTACTTGGCGCGCAGTGATGGCACGACGGTGATTGCCGCAACCAGCGGAAGCATCCACATGGATGCGGGCAAAGCGTATTTGACGGCTGGGGCACCGGACTCGGTAGCCGTGGCTGTTTTGGCGGCAGCGCAAGCGGCTCCAATACATGCCGACATCCGGCGCGTAAACGACGTCGCAATCATAGGCGCAGGGGTGGTCGGCAACGAATGGAGGCCGGCATGAGCCGCTCGTTCTTAGGGTGGCTGGCAAGCGCGTGGGGCAACGCGTGGGGCAACGCGTGGGGTACCTCCGTCCCCACGGTACTGAGCGACCCTACAGACATGCGCGCGGTCGTGCGCGCGGCGGTCGCCAAAGTAGTCGCTGCGCCGAACCACGCCACAGCCCGGACGATCAGCGCCAGCACCCAAGCCGAGGTCATTAGTCAGGTACTCGCGGCCGAGCTGTCGGACAACTACCTCGGCGCAGCAGCGCGTTACCAAGACCTCGCTAACGTCATCCACAGTCAGGTGCTGGCCTACGGTGCGCTGCTCGACGAGCAGAACCTGTGGGATGACTGAGCACTGCCGGAAAAGTTGGGTGTGGCAAAAGCATTTGTACGAGTGAACCCTCAGCCCCGGGGTCGTGCCCGGCCACCAGTCAGGGGTGTGGGCTGTACCCGAAGTAGTGCTCGGTTTAACCCCTGACCTCTAGCATCTAAGTTAGAATCCACCAAGATGAAAATCTCGTCATTCCTCGGGCTCAATAGCGTTACAGACCCCCTGCGGGTAGGTCTGGGCTGGCTCGCGCAGGCCGACAACATCAACATCACAGACACCGGAGGGATGACCCAGCGCGATGGCTACAGTCTTGTGGCCGCTGGAAGCTACACCGGCGTCTACACCACGCTGGACTTCTCCCGCATGTATGCCGTGGTCGGCAGCGTCATTAAGGACTACGCCGGCAACGCCCTCAAAGACCTGACCTCTACCGACCCGATGTACTGGGCCGAGGTCAACACTCAGGTGTTCTTCACCAACGGCACCGACAGCGGGATCATCCTGCCTGACAGCTCGGTGCTCCCGTGGGGGTGGCAGACACCCGCCGTCCCCGGCGTTGCGGCCGTCACCGGCAGCCTGCCAGCAGGCCAGTACCAGGTGCGCTGCACATTCACGCTGCCCGACGGGCGCGAGACTGGCGCGAGCTACGTCACCGAGCTCACCCTGACCGAAGGGCAGGCGCTACAAGTCACCGGACTCCAGACCCTGAGCGGTCACACCACGAACATCTACATCGCACCAGCCAACAGCACGGTGTTCCAGCTGGCGTTCTCCACCACCTCGTTGTCGGCGTTCACGTGGAACGCCTCGCCCGATGACCTCGGCGTCGAGCTGACGAACCACCAGCTCAGCCCACTGCCGCGGGATGCCACCTCCATTCAGGCATGGGGCGGGCGCATCTACGCCGCTCAGTACCTCGCCAGCACAAACCAGACCATCGTGTGGTTCTCTCAGCCACTGGGTTTCCACCTGTTCAACCTCGGGCAAGACTTCTTCATGGTGCCAGGGCGCGTACTCATGCTGGCCCCACACAGTGACGCGCTGATCGTCGGTACCGACGCAGCCACCTACGCCTACACGGGCGAAAAACTCGAACAGCTCGCTCCCTACGGCGTCGTGCCCGGCCAGCACTGGTCTGAGGACGATGAGCGCATCCTTTTCTGGACAACCCGCGGCCTGTGCGCGGCGCTGCCCTTCAAGAACTTGACCGAGAAACAGGTCAGTGTCGCCCCCGGTGTTCACGCAGGCGGGTGTGTCGTACGCAGCGGTGGCCAGAAACGGTACGTCGCTGTTCTTCAACAGGGTGGATCACCCTTCAATTCACTCTAAGGAGAAATACAAATGACTGTAAGACTATCAACCGGAACCCGCAATGGCCTCGCCCAAGGACTCGGCTTCGGCGGTATGTTCAATGGCGGACGCATCGAGATTTACTCGGGCTCCCAACCCGCCACCGCAGACGCAGCCGCCACCGGCACGCTGCTGGGCACCGTGACGAGCGGCTCCGGCGCGCTGACCAAAGAGACCCGCGCGACGGCGACGCTCACTGTCACCGGCAGCTCGGGTACACTGGCAACCGTCACTGTCGGCACATTTAACATCTGCCCTGACCTGTCCTTCGCACCAGTGGTGTGGGCGACCGACACAACCGCTACTGCCGCGCTCATCGCTGCTGCCATCAACCGCAACGGCTACGCCGAAGCGACTTCGGCTGCAGCCGTGGTGACTGTCAAGCTGCGCCCGGGTGCTGGCGTTTGCACCCTCGCGCTGGCGGCCACCGGCATCACCTGCACCGGCAGCTCATTCGCGGGCGGCGTGGCCGTAGTAAACGGACTGTATCTCGGCACCGCCGCCAGCGGCGCGATCGCGAAGGCGTCCGCGCAGGTATGGAGCTTCAACGGGGTGGCAGCCGGTACGGCGGGCTGGTTCCGCTTCTACAGCAGCGACACGGCCGACTCTGGCGCGATCATCTCCGCCACGCCTTACCCCCGTATCGACGGGTCGATTGCGGTGTCCGGTGCAGACATGAACCTGTCGAACATCTCAATCACGGTCAGCGGTCCGTCCACAGTTGATGTTTTTTCGTTCTCGTTCCCGGCGCAATAATTTGCCTGTGCCGTGGAGCATAAAATCATACGCGGCGGCGGTGAATACTTACCGTTCGCCCGGAGCTGCGTCGCTAAGCTCAAGAAGCTCGGGATCGGCTACGCCAGTATGTCGTACATTGTGGGCGGCGCTACCGTCAAAGTACGGATTGTGCCGGGGCACGAATACATCGAGATCGTTGGTGGGGGTTACTTCGTCAGTGTGTTCCCCGGCGTACAGTGCCCGGAAACATCTCCTGTGTCGGGACCTCTCCCCGGCGTCGCCGGTGCAGCGCTCAGAACGGGGACATTCCCAGCGACAACCCCGATAGATGCGGGGTACCCATCACTGTTCGGGAAAACGAGGTTTGGGAGCAGCCCCTACATCAAAAAATTCTTACGGATGGGGCAGGCCAGCTCCACCCCCGTCGGCGTATTCCCGATCACGGTCGCGAACAGGTGGGGAGTGATTGGTGGGACATCCATGCACAGCACCATATACACGGACGAGGGGCAGGTACTCAGTATTGACTCGCCTTCACCTTATGGTGGAGTCGTTCACACCGGGGGAGCTTTCGACGACACAGGGGCTGGGTACGAGAGTACTCACAGGAATTGGGCTACGAGCTCGGTCAGATTCACGCCGTGCATCAACTCGAGTAAAACGGCCGTTCTGGCGTGCCTCACGGTCAGCACAGAGGACTCCCAGTACGCCATTGTGTCGGGGGGCGCACTTGACTACGGTGGCCGGGCCATGCAGAACAACGAGAGCGGGCAAATGTCGGGCGGGACCAGCGGCATACGCATCTTTCGCCCGCAGGAAGCGGTAGATGGAGAGCCCCCAGCGGGCTTGCAGACAGTAGACTTCGCCCCCTTGGGTTACGCGTGGAAGCAATACACGACGCTGCGCACCGGACTTGCCGGCGGGTATTTCAACTCGTTAGCGTTCGAGGTGGCCAACGACGTGGAGACCTCGTACTTCTATCGCCGCTGGCACGCTACCGACAAAGTCAGCGTAGCCCCCGACGGGGGCATTTTCGCCCTGCGCGAGACCTCTAGCGTGGAGTCACGCGACGCTTGGGAATCCGGTGTCGAGGTGCACACGTACACAGCCGCTACAACTAGGGGGTACGCACTGTCGTTCTTGCCCCCTAAAGGTGCCCCGCATAACAGCGTCGCCGCTAAAGACATCGGGCCGCTCGGGTATATCGACGGGGTGTTCCCCAGCGCAGACAATAAGAAAGTATTTGTGTACTACGGCACCGGGTCCGGGGCACCGCCCTACGGTAACAGTGCGATGTTCGCGCCGACGGCGTTCGACGAGTTTCTAGACGTGTACTCCGTGACCCGCGACGGGGACTCGTATTCAGTTGCACTGACGAGCACGATTAATCTAGGGCCGGTAACACTCCGAGTTACGGGGGGCTATGTCTCTTACGGCGTCCCAGAGCTCAGGACCGACCACTACGAGTCGAAGTTGCACGGCGCAGCGTTAGAGGTGAACGGGTTCATCTGGGCTGATCGGTATTGCTTCATCGTCGCAGAAAACGAATTCGTCGCCATACCAGAATTTGTGGAGTTCCCTGTGCCCTTCGAGAACCTATCCATAAGTTCGCAGGCAGCGAAAGACCTCATTACTGGCCCCGAGAACGACAGGACGTCATACCTTGCAGTCTCCCCAAGCGGCAGATCAGCTACGTACGTGATGTTTAAGTCCGGGAAAATCAAACAATACACCCTCAAGAAAGACGCACTGACTGGGGTGCACAGCGTGGTCATCAGCGGGTCGAATAACACCGTCAGCGGCTACTCTTGGGGGGAGGATTTCTCCGCCAAATCGGTATGGTTCTCCCGCACACCGTCCGCCACTTAGCCAACTAGGCCCAAAACATGATACTCATACAAGACAGCTTCACCGGTGCCGACGGGCTCCTAAATGGACACGCCCCCGACGTACATATAGACCTGTCAGTGTGGAGCTCGGCTGCTGTAGCCGAGCTGGGCGGATGCCTGATCTCGGGCAACGCGGTCATGGGTGACGGGTACTACTCGCCAGCAACACTTACCGATCTAGGCACCGCAAATATCCCGTTCGACAACATCGAGATGTCCATATTCACGGGGCAACTTAGCTTGACGCTGGGGGCCACCGTTAGTGGGGGGACTTCATACACCGCGCTCGAGACAGAGTTCGTCGTGTACGGTGCGTACTGGAAAATAATCGTCAAGTATGTCGCCGGGACGTCGACGTGGTTACTGGTAATGCACGACAACGTCGCGGCGGAGGTCACAGCAGACATAACTTCCTCCGTCTCGTCGGCCGTCACCCTCACTATAGACTTCTCGATGGAAGACGGACTGCAGACGGTCTCCATAGGGGGGGCGACTGCGACCACATACGGCGCGTTCATTAATGCGTGGCAGGGGCTAGAGCAGGTAACGCTGAGTGTTGGGGGGTTCGCTAAGCTCGAGTCGATGCTGGTCGAGGATGCGTCGCCCGTGTCCGGCGCGGTACTGACGGCCCCAGCCGCCACAATACTGTTTTCTGCGTTTTCCGACGGGTCGCGGATATACTGCCCATCCCCCACGATGCGCGCCGTAGTAATGCCGGGTGCGGGCAACTTACCAATCCCTATACCTGCCCCCGCAATCTCAGCGACCGGTGGAGGGATGTCCGAGCTCTCCGCCCCCGCCCCTACGCTCATTGTCTACGGCGGTGCAACCTCCACCCCGACCGCCCCCGCCCCGACCCTCTACGCCACCGCCCACGACGCGTTCGGCGAAAGAGCGGCAATCCTGACCGCCCCGACACCAGCCCTCAGCGCCTATGCGGGCGCGAGCGCAGGCCTCGTTGCCCCGTCGGTGGCACTGTCTGCTACGGCGACGTGTGCAATCTCAGGCTCGGCTGAACTCTCCGCGCCTGTGCCCACCATCTCGTCCGAGGGCACCGTGGCTGCCACGGCGGGCATCGCCCTGAGCGCACCGCTGGCTACCCTTATCGGCTACGGCGGTGCGGTGTGCAGCATCACCCTGACCGGCAGCGCGACGATCGCCGCCACCGGCATCACAGGGTCCATCGGCGGCGCTGCCATCACGTGCCCGCTGTTCGAGCTGACCGCCACGGGCACCGCCCAAGCCTACGGCTCTGCCAACCTCATCGCCCCGGCTGCGCAGATGGGCAGCTCGTCCGTGGCCTACCTCGTCGCCCCGACGGCCACGCTCACCGCCATCGGCCACGCCGCGGTGACGGCTACATATGAGGCCTATGCGGTGAACCTCAACCACCAGCCCAAGCCGGGTAAGGAGCCCGTCGACGAGGTGACCCGCTACACGAACTTCCCGTTCACCCACATCGTGCGCTACCAGAACAGCTACTTCGGGGCCAACAGCACCGGGCTGTACCTCCTTGAGGGCACGACGGACTACGCCTCGCCCACACCGACTGCGGTCCCGTGGGCGTTCAAGACCGCTATGACGGACTTCAAGAGCCCGCAGCACAAGACCGTGGCGTCGGCTTACTTCGGCGGCAGGCTGGGTGCGGCGGCTACTGTCAACCTTCACGTGGGGGAGGACGGCCCGCAGACCTACAGCTACGCCACCGTGCGCACAGACCACGCACAGAACTACCGGCAGGTGTTCGGCAAGGGCACCAAGGCCCGCTACTACGCGCTGGGTGCCTCGGGCACCGGCACCATGGAACTTGACGACATCGACCTTGATGTCCACAACCTCACCCGGAGAATTTAATCATGACCGTCGCATCACTCATCTCCGAAGCCCAAGGGCGCACCTCCACACTGACGGCCTCGGCACAGACTGCGCTGAGCTCCGCCATCTCGGCGGTGTCGAACATGGGGTACACGATCACCACGTTTAACGGGGCGACGCTGCCAGCGCCGCCTGCCGCGCAGATCAGCCTGATGCCGCCGACGCTGACCGCCATAGCGCTGGACCTCCCGGCCGACCCGGGTGACGCCCCGGCCTACCAAGACATCTCAGCCATCGAAGCAGGCACGGTGCCTGCGCTGTCTGTGTCGGCACCGACGATCTCCCTGCCGACCAGCCCGAGCCAGCTGGCCGGGTTCTCCGGCACCACGCCACTCATCACGACCTCGTTCACATTTCCCGAGCCACCGTCCGAGCTGACGAACCCGCTGCTCGCCGCGCCGGACCTGACCGACCGCACCGAGCCGACCGCCCCGCAGGTGAGTCTGCCAGCCTTCGAGGCACTGGCCCCAGTCGACACCACCGTGGCCCCGACGAACCTCGACACGACATTCAGCAACGCCTACGCGGGCGCGTCCCCCAGCATGATCTCGGCAGTCAACGGCTACGTGGACGCCATGCTGCTCCAGCGCAACCCCCAGTACAGCGCCCAGATGGCTGCCATCGAGGCCCAGCTGACGAGGTATCTGGCAGGTGGCACCGGCCTGAACGCGGCGGTGGAGAACGCCATCTACGCCCGCGCCCAAAGCAAGAATGATGCCGAGGCGCGCCGGGTGAGGGATGCTGCCTATGCGGAAGCCGCCAAGCGCGGGTTTACCCTGCCCACCGGTGCGCTGATGGCAGCCCAGCAGACAGCGCGTCAGGCCGGGGCGGACAACAACGCCAAGGCATCCACGGAGATCACCGTGCTGCAGGCCGAGATGGAGCAGAAGAACCTGCAGTTTGCGGTGACCACGAGCACCGCCCTGCGCACCACGGTGCTCAACGCCACGCTGTCTTACATGCAGAACCTGAGCCAGCTCAATGGTCAGGCCATCGACTACGCCAAGACTGTCCTGTCGTCGATCCTTGAGATGTACAACACGGCGGTGAAGGCCTACTCCGTCAAGCTCGAGGGCTACAAGGCCGAGGCGGTGGTCTACGAGACCCGCCTCAAAGGGGCCATGGCCGGCATCGAGCTGTACAAGGCCGAGATTCAGGCGCTGGAGGCGCTGACTCAGGTCGACAAGGCCAGAGTTGACGTGTACCGCGCCCGGATCGACTCGCTGACGGCGCTGTCCAACGTGTACCGCGCGCAGATCGAGGCGGTGCAGGGCAGGGCGTCTCTGGAGAAGCTCAAGCTGGACTTGTTCCAGACTCAGGTGCAGGCCTACACCGCGCAGGTGCAGGGCAAGAACGCTGAGTGGCAGGGCTACACCGCGGCCATCAACGGCCAGCAGGCCAAGGCGCAGATTTACGCCACGCAGATTCAGGCGTACGGCGCGCAGGTGCAGGCATACAAGACAGGCATCGAGGCGAAGGCCGAGGTCGTCAAGGCGGCGGCTACCACGAACGAGGCACGTGCCCGGCAGTATTCGGCCATGGTGCAGGGGTACCAGACGGTGGTGCAGGCGAAGGGTCAGGTGGCCAGCACGGCGCTTGAGAACCAGCGCCAGCAGGTGGTGGCGTTTCAGGCCCAGACACAGGCAGCCATCGGCAACGCTCAGGTGCAGAACGAATACTACAAAGCCACGTCGATGGTGGCCATCGAGAACGCCAAGCTGGCGATCAGCACGGCGTTTCAGAGCGCTGATGTCAAGCGCGCCTACAGTGCGTCGCTGGCTCAGCTCCACACTGCCAACGCCCAGATTTATGGGAACCTGGCCGGTGCCGCGCTGGCCGGAATCAACACCCTCGCGGCAGAGACAATCGCCGAGTAATCACCGATAATCTAAGCTCTAAGAAAGACGAAGCCATGGCCTGCAAATCTAAATCTCAACTACGCATGGCAGACGGCGGTGAGCTGATGCGCCGGTTCGCAAACCGCCAGCCGGTGCGGATGCATGATGGCACACCCGAAAACATGGCGCAGAATACGACGCCCATGTCCACACAGGATGCGGGTGCGTTCGCCGCTATGGGCGGGCCGCAGGGCGTTGCGCTGGCTGCTCCGCCTCAGTTCGGCCCCGGGCGTGTAGACGACACGCAGAATGCCGCTCGCACAGCGAGAATGGCGATGTATGGGCGGGCCAGCGACAACGCGAACGCCATCACTGCGATGAGTAACCCAACCGCGCCCGCTGCGGACCCCGACCGCAGAGAACGGATAGAACGGAAGCTCGCAGCAGGCCAGCGCACACAGACCTTCATGCCCACGATGGGCAACATCCAGACCGAGGCGTTCGACCCCCATATCCGCCAGCTGGTGCTGCGCGACGGAGGCACCGTGCCGGGCAAAGGTACCGGTGACAAGATTCCTGCCCTTTATGAGCCCGGCGAGTTCGTCGTGTCCAACGACATGCTGGACGCCAAGCCCGGCCTGCGCGAACAGCTGCACGACCTGCGCGGCAACGTGCTGGCGGCGAAGGGAAAAAGTGTTGAGCAGGCTGATGCTGAGGCAGTGAGTGGTGGGACGCTGCGGGCTCAGAGCGGTATGGCCCCGCTGCTCGGGCTCGACCCTGCCGTCGCTAATCGGGCAGCGGAGTCCGCGAGACAAGCCGCATTCGAGGCTGACACGCTGGCGAAGGCAAAGCTGCGTGCTGAGACCATGACACAGCAGGCGCGCTCTATGCCGCCCAATAGCGGTCCGCCAAATGCACCACCAGGATACCGCGCCGGGCAGAAATTTACGAACGGCCTAAAGTTCGCGAGCAAAGTCGCACCCGCCGTCGGGGCAGCCATAGAGGCCGGTGACGTTTACGATGTCGCCAAGGACCCGAACACCACAAAAATCGACGTCGGCACTCAGGCCGCCGAGGGTGTCAGCAAACTGGCTGGGGCTACAGCAGGCGGGCTGGCTGGGGCTGCTGTTGGCGGGCCGTTTGCGCCGCTGACAGGGCTCGTTGGAGGCATTGCCGGATACTATGCGCCGGAGCTGGTCACAAAAGGCTTACGCTGGGCCACAGGGCATGACACAGCGTCGCCCATCGACAGAGTTCGCGCACAGGAGTCAGCCAAGGCAGCCACGCCTGCAGCTGTCCCGGTGACCACGCCCGCAGCTGTCCCGGTGACCACGCCCGCAGCTGTCCCGGTGGCCGCCCCTACCCCCGCAGCCCAAACGCTGCGTGGTGCGGACGGCCGACAGTACCTGCCTGAAGCAGTCACAGATGCTGATCGGCTGCGAAGCGATACCCTCGTCAACAAAGCCTTTGGCCGCGACACAAAGAGCGGCGGTAAGTTCAGCATGGACGCCGGCATCAACACCCTGCGTGGCGACCCCAACGCAATGAAGCAGGCCAACGAAGCGTGGGCCATGCGCGGTGCCGGGATTCAGGCCTCGCGCGACGCAAAAGGCGGGCTTGTACTGTCGAACTCGACAGGACCTGAGAAGATGCAGTACGTCGGTCGTAACGGCACACCGACCGCCCGATATGAGGACACCGCACAGTACGACAACGGGCAGACCCAGCTGGCTGCAGCGCGCGCCACCCTGCGCAACCCAGACGGCTCCACGTGGTCCGCCCGAGACAACGCCGTGATGGCCGCTAACCTGCGCGACGGGGTTGACCCGTACCGTGGCACGTCGCGCCAGAAGAATGATGAGCATGCGCAGATGCAGGCGCTGGCCAGCTCCCCGGTGGGCACCATCGGTCGGCGTGGAGCTATGCGCCGCATGGCGCAGATTGAGCAGAACCAAACCACCCTACGCGGACAGGACCTCGACATGCAGCGGGCGCATGCGCAGACCAGCGCGACCCTGCGCAAGAACGAGTTCGACATGAACCGGGACATCCGTAAAGACGCGCGTGAGCAAGAAACTCACGCCCAGGCCGTCGGTGACAAGGCCCGTGAGGGTTTTGCCAAAGAGTTCGGCGCGTTCAACCCGGACGGTACACCCAACCAGGGGCTCACAGCTGCGAAGATTTCAGCCATGCAGCGGCTGTTCCCCGGTATCGACATGACCAGTCCAGAAGGGCGCAGCAAGTACCTGCCTGACGCCCAGAGTACCGCGAAGATTTACGAACGCATCGCCAGCAACCCACAGATGGGCATGGACAAACTCATCACTGCCAAAGGGCCGGGGTACGACGCTATGCCTGACTGGAAAGGCGCGACGCTAAAGCAGCAGGGGTATGTGGGCGGGAAGCTCACCCCCGGCTCTGAGCCCAACGGCTGGTATATCACTCATAACAGGGTGGACACCCCGCTCGGGGCTGACCTATCCCAGCGCGAACTCGAAATCATCCGCCACGCGACCAAGACCGGTAGCTGGCGCGGCGCACCCAAGAACACTCAATAGGAGCCAAACATGGCAGGACTTCGTGATGAATTCGGGATCAGCGTAGCGAACCCGAACATAGGCCGGATTGTCGATGAGGCGCGTGCGGCGGACATGGGTTCCCTGCGCCGTGGCTGGGAGTCTGGGCGTATCGGCACCGAGCTGAACCCACTGCGCACTCAGGCGCTTGATGCAAAGATTGCGGGTGACGCACAACGCCAGGCCGAGCTTGACGCTCAGGTCTCTGCGCTGGAGCAGCGCCAGCAGATGTATGCCCCGCGCGTCAGCGATCTGCGCGACACCAATGGTGTCGGCGACGGTGCAGACTGGTTTGCCGGGCAGGTGGGGCAGGGCGCTGCGTCGATGGTTGACCCCATGGCGGTGTCGGCAGGGCTGGGTATGGTGGGGCGGGTGGCAGGCGCTATCCCACACCCTATCGCCAAGGGCATCGGGCTGGCTGCACAGGCAGGGCAGTTCGCGGTGCCGTGGATGATGAGTAAGGAGCAGCTGACCGGCGAGTTCCTCGGTGAGGCAGGGCGCGACAAGGAGCTGATGGCACGCACGTCAGACCAAGGGCTGCGCGACATGGCCGGTAACTACGGTGTGGTGGCCGGAGGGCTGGACTCCGCATTCCCCGGCATGATCGGTCGACAGTTAACCGGTCTGTCCCGTGCAGGCGGTGCTGTGGCCCGCCAGGGCGCTATGGGCGCAGGCGCAAAGTTTGGGCTCAACAATCTGGGCGAAGGTGCCACAGAGGCGCTGCAGGCTGAGGGGTCTCAGTATGCCCGTGGCGTGCTGAACCCGAACCGCGACACGTCGGGCGACAACTGGGACACGATCAACAACTTCGCTGGCGGCATGGTCGGCGGTTCCCCTTTCTCTGCAGCTGGTGCGCTGGCCGAGTCAGGCCATAGCCGCCTGAACAGCGGCGTCGATGCGGTGAAGAACAAGACGGGTGAAGTCGTCGACTTGCTGAACGATGCTCGCAACAGCGACACCGGCAAGAAGGTCGAGCGCAGCATCAAGGAGCTGTGGGAAGGCGGGAAGGCCAAGACTGGCGATGTCATCGATCTGGCCAAGGAGAAAGCCACAGAATTTGCCACAGGCGAAGACGGCAGCGTCAGCGTCGACAACGCGGTGGACAATGTGTACACGAAGTACGAGCACATGCGGATGCGCAAGGAGGACAAGGACACTCTGGACTCTGGCTTCCCCGAAGGGTTCACAGACCTGCCCCCTGCGCAACAGGCCGCTTGGCTGGTAAAAGACGATGCAGCCAAACGCGAGGTCATCGACCGGGTCCTCGAAAGAAGCGAAGACCCAGAGGCGAAGGCCCACATGGCCGCTCTGCAGGCGGGGACTGACCCGGCCGCACTTGATAACGCCCTCGACTTCGCCCGCCAAATCACTCGCGAAGAGTCCACCATGGAGGTCGTCAAGGATGCTGCTGAATCAGCAGCATCGTGGGCGGGCGAACTGGCTGGCAAAGCTGCGCGCGGCGCAGCTGGGCTCGGCGTGGCCGCAGCCAAAGGCGCGATGCGCGGAGCTACTGGTAAGCGCAACGCACAGAGCGCTGGCTTCTCCACCACCTCATACGAAGACTGGCAGGCACGTCGTGCGGCGATGAACCCGCCCAACACGGTGGCTGACGGGGTGCAGGACAAAGTCAACGCCGGCATCCCCGGCACGATGGCTGAGAAGAAAGCCAAAGAAGACAGCTACCGCCGCGCCGTGATGACGGGCGAATACCTGGCAAGTCTGGTGAAGCCGAATCCGCGCATTGCGCCCAAGCCAGAGATGGACGACTTCGTGCGCCAGCTTGGCTACGAGATCACAGACCTGGCCGACAGCTGGGGAGCTGCCGGGCGGCTCCCGAAACCTACTGATGCGGCAGCCATACAGCGCCAGTCACCAGGGCTGGGTGTGAACCTGGACAACATAGCCGCCGAGATGAACGGCGTATTAGGGGAGGCGGCAGGCGACGCGCTGGCGTTCATAGAAAGAACGATGAACCCGAAGTCTGCACCGATGTTTGAGTACCTGCGCGAGCGGCTCATCTCGGGAGAGACTACGGCAGGGCGCATGATGCGCGAGACCGCACGAAATCTGGCCAAGGCAGAGATGGCTAAGCTGCTGCCGCGCCACCACTTCGTGGAAGTCATGCAGGCCGGCCCTCATGCGATGGACAAAGTGTTCCGCACGTTCGAGAAACTCTCGCGTGGCCGGGCGAAGCCCAACGACCGTGAGCTGGTGGACGAGCTGCTCGGCCCAGAGACTGTCAACAAGATCATGGAGCTGGTGAGCGGGCTGGCCGTAGAGGGCAAGCCCGAGAAGGTGATTGAAGAGGGCGTCAGCGAATTTGACAAGGCTGCTGGCGAGAAGAAGCTGACCAAGGGTAGCTCTGCCATCTACGGGTTCGGTGCCAAGCTGGCCCCGCGCACTGGCGGTGACATCTTCGCCCGCACGAACACCATGAATGAACAGGAGAAGATCAACGCTGCGGCAAACGGTGAGGACATCACCCAGCGGCCCAGACTGTTCAAGGGTACGACCGACGGTAAGACCGGCAAGGTGACTGGGACAGAGATGATGCCCGGTGATCCCAAGCGCGGGATTGCGCCCAGCAACATGCTCGACTTCAAGATCGCTGAGATGGAGAAGCGCGTCGGTTATGTGCGCGGGGAACGTACAGCTAACCCTACCAAAGACGAGAAGCAGGAAGAAGGCTGGAACGACACGAACAAAGGCTGGGGCGTGGATACGGTCTCTGCCCACGACGCGATGGAAGGCTTCGGTCCTACCCGCAAGCTCGCGCTGTACCGGGACTACCTGCGCCAAGAGAGCTCGGTCAAGGAGGGCAAGACCCAGACCCCCGAGCAGCAGGAACAGGCGGCGAGGTCTGCTGCCATCGGGCGTCTGCTCGGACGCATCGTCGCCCACGACAAGAAGCCATCTGGCCCATCAAGTCAGTGGACTGAACGGCAGAACCAAGAGTGGCAAGCTGCTCTGAAGTTGGCCCAAGAGACAGGCCACAAAGGTGAAGAGAGCTGGGACGTGTCAGAAGCTGCGCTGGACAACCACCAGGTCAAGACCGCGCTGGCCGAAGCTGAGGCGTTCTTCCGCGAGCGCCACATCGTGCGCGCCTACAGCATGACCGACAACGACCCGTCCGTGCTCGGGCTCGACAAGGCCATGGAGATGGAGAAGAAGGCTGAGAAGATTGAAGACTCTGTGCGGCTCGCTGCCGACAAGGCCGAGCGCCGGGGTGACGATGAGGCTGCCAACAAGCTGCGCTCGGACGCGAACCTGCTGTACTTCACCCGTGACGGTAAGGAGTTCCCCATCGCCGTGAGAGACCTCGTGATGTGGGCGCGCAAGGCCAAGGACTATCAGGGTCAGACTCAGGATGAGGATGACATGAACCGCTCGGAGGCAAGCGAGAACGGGCGCTATGCTGACGCTGTGTGGGCAGGGGTCTCAGAGTTCGCCGGACAGCACGCTGACGGCATGCCCTACAAGATCAACCCTGCGGGCGAGAAGGAATACTTCGAGGTCGGGAAGAAAGGAGCGCTCACCGCTGTGCCGGACTCCCTGATGCTGCAGAACAAGCCGTTCTACCAGGCACGCAACGACGGTGACCTGAGTCACAAGTTTGAGTCGGTGCTACGCGACAAACGCAAGTCCATCGCCCGGGTCGGTCCGAACCGGAACAAAGGGCCGGTACTCGCAACAGACAGCGTGTGGAACCAGCGCGCCATGCGCAAGGATTCGTCAGCGCAGGAAGAGCCCTTCACAGCCGAGCAGCGGGAGGAGATGAACCCCGAAGTCGATGACCGCGCGCAGAAGTCATCCAACGTGAAGGTCAAGCTGCACCGCGTCGGCGACCGCGGGTACATGGAGAATGGAAAGTACATCCCGATCGATCAGGGTAGGGCCTCGGGTGGCGAGTTCGGATACTCGACCGACCGCTCCGGCCAAGTGGCCCCGGAGCCGAAGATTAGCGAGTACGACGAGAACCAGAACCAAACCCCACTCGACTTCTCCAGGGGCCAAGACCCCAAGGCCGAAGCCGATGAGACCACGAACCAGAACTGGTTCACGAAGCAGACAATGCCGCGCTTCGAGTCGCCTACCAGTGCAATGCACGGCATGAGCAGCGCCAAGTACAACGCCGCCAACATCCTGCGCGTCATGATGGGCAACCAGGTGCAGGAGGGTGGCGGCGTAGAGAATGGCCGCAAGACGGGCGGCGCGAGGGAAGGTGATCGCCTGGTCATCACGATGCTGCACGCGGCGTTGGAGCCTACGCGCCCGAAGGCCGAGATGCAGAAGAGGCGCATCGGGCCTGGAAATACGGCGGAGTCGTTCAAGACAGTTCGTGTGCAGCCTCGTGGCCCCCACGATGGTCTGAGGATGAAGTACGAAGCCTACCGCATCGCTCCGCTGATCCACCTCGTGTCGAACAACAAAGAGGCTGACGGCAAAGGTTTTCGCGAGAGATCAAACGTCGAATACTTCCTACAGGCAGGTGCTACCCCTGCGCTGGTAAACATCGTGCGGCGTGGTGCTGCGCAGGTGCTGATCCGGCCAGAGACCAACATCAACGATGCTGACCGGCTGACGCTGGCCCGGCAGCTGCTGGGCAACGAGAAGACCACGGCCCTCGGCCTGACCAAGAAGCTGCAGGACTTCCTGAACGCTGAGGGTGGCGTCGTAAATGACGAAGACATGTTTGTGAACTGGAGTGACCCATCACTCATGCCTGCGGACGTGGCGATGAAGACTCAGCCTGCTCCGAAGGCAGCGCCGAAGACGATACGGGAGAAGGCCGCTGCCAAGGCTGCGGAGCCTGCTGCTCCGCGTGAACCACAAGCGTGGGACTTGACGCTCGACGAAATCGACAGCATCGGGGGCAGTGCCCTGGGCACCACTGCAGCGAAGCCGATCCCTGAATCTGCGGCAGCCCAGGCAGCCATCGACCGCGCACGTAGCGCGACGGCGGACGACGAGACCAAACGTCAGATCAGGAACGTGGCGGGACTAGATGAGGCGAGCAAAGAACGGGCTCGTGTGGAGCGGAACAAGGCAGCAGGCACTGCAACACAGCTTGCAGCGATGCAGGCACAGATCGCCGCGCTCACCGCTCAGCTGGCCAAGGGCGAACAGGCTCCGGCTACCAAGGCCACACCCGCTGCGCCGAAGGTATCGGCCCCGGCTCCAGAGGGCTACGTGGTCAAAGCCCCGTCCGCTGATCTACAGTCGAAGATAGATGCGGCGCTGCCTAAGTCAGACGGCACGTACCTGACAGCCATCAAGGCGGCGATCCAGCGCAACGAGATGTGGGTGGCGTCTGGTGATGCTGGGCCCAACGTGGCGAAGATCGACATACCGAAGCTCAAGGGGTGGGCGGGCATGAGTGAGGCGCAGGCCAAGGCCGCAGTCGAGTCGAACAACTCGCCGAACATGGGGCGCATCGTCAAGACACTCCAAGCGGGGAGCACGGGCAACCCGTTGGGAAAGCCCAGTGGGGCGCTTAACGCCCAGACCCCAGACGGCGAACATGACCTGGCCTCTGCCGGTGAGATTGCAGCCTCCCGTGCGTGGCTGGAGAAAGTTGCCCCCGGCACGATCTTCGAGATGATCAAGGAGGAGGGGTTCTCTGGTGAGTTTGTCGAAGCGACGAACACGGTGCGTGTGGCTTACAGTGCCGCCGCTGGCATCCTGAACACGACCTACCACGAGGGGCTGCATAAGTTCTTCGCTCAGTTCGTGCGCAGCAACCCGCAGCTCAAGGCAAAGTTCGACAGCCTGGTCAATGACCCACGAGTTCGTGACCGCATCCACGCGCTGCTCGAAGGCTACCCCGCAGCACAGGCTCAGCTCGCGGACGGTGAGGAGCGGCTGGCCTATGCGTTCCAGTTCTGGAAGGCTGGACTGTTGCGTATCGACAACGAAAACCGCTCGATTTTGCAGAAGGTCGGGGCCATATTCCGCAGGGTTTTCGGGATGGTCCGTGATAGCGAGCATGCGCTGGCGATATTCCAGGCGTTTGATGCAGGAAAGCTCGCAAAACCCTCTATAGCGGCCCAGGTGATCGCAAAACAGCTCGGGAAGGGTACTATGGCCTTGAGGGCTCGTAGGGGCCTTGACGGGCTTATGCAGGGCCTTGGCGCTGCCGTGCTGCCCGCCGAAGTCATCCTTGGGAGTAACGAGCACAGCCCTACGGCCCGCAGGCTGGGGGCAATCATGTTCACCAACCCAGGCAAGGAGTCTGCCGGTGGTGGGCAGGTCGGCTACCTGAACGCCAAGCGCAGCCAAGGCAAGGTGTGGGCCAACAGGGCCAATGAGGTCTTCGAGAACATGGACGAGGCCGACATCTCTGCGGTGCAGAAGTACATGCAGGCGCAGACCGACGTGGCAGACATCAAGATGGAAGCCCACCGTGAGGCGGTCACCACCCTGCGCACCACGATGAAGGAGTTCCACACCTACCTGCGCGAGTCAGGGCTGAAGATCGGCGAGGTCGACAAATACTACCCGGTCGTGTGGAGCGTCGACGCGCTGCACAAGAACAAGGACAAGTTCATTAGCATGCTGGTGGAGAAGTATCCCAAGGAGCTGAATGCGTCGGACGGCGACCTCACTGCAGCGGCTGAGCGGATTCACGCGGCGCTGATCGCCCGCAACGGCGTGGACAACAAGTCACTGAAAGCCAGCCGCGAGGAAGAGACCGGCATCAAGGAGGTCATCCGTGAAGATGGCGTGTTGTCCCCGTTCTTTGCCGGGCAGGAGGGGCGCATATTGTGGTGGCTCAAAGGCAAGGACTCTGAGGAGTTCCAGTCCAAGAGCATCACCCACACACTGAGTCAATACTTCCGCCAGGGCGTGCGGGCTGCCGAGTACCGTCGCCGGTTCGGCGAAAGCGGCGTCAAGCTGGAGGGGATGATTAAGGACATACGGACCGAGCTTGAGAATGCAGCGGAGAAGATGTACCCACCGACCAAACAAGCCCACGTTAAGCACGACCCCAACGCGGTGGGGACCATGGTTCGTACACTTAATGGTGACCGCGAGAAGTGGGTAGCGCGCCAGATGCGCGACATCTCCATGTCCGTCGGTGCCATCGAGGGCACGCTGGGCAAAGACATCACACCCAACATGCGCAAGTTCACCAGCTACATGATCGCCTACCAGAACGTGCGGCTGCTGCCCTACATGATCTTCAGTTCGTTCGTTGACCCGCTGGCACAGGTGGCGCGTGGTGCGCCGCTCAATGCTGCGCTTGAGACGTTCACCTACGGCATGCGCGAAGTGTTCAGATCATGGGCCGACATGTTCCGCGACATGCCCAAGGCTCGCCAGAAAGACGAGTGGACAAAACTGGCCGAGCACATCGGTGCTATCGAGGTGGCCATGTTCAACCATCACGTGGCTGACGAATACTCCTCGGTCTACATGAGCCCCATGGCACGCAAGATCAACGAGACACTGTTCAAGATGAACGGCATGGAGGCATGGGACCGGGCCAACCGGACGATGGCAACGAAGTGGGCGGTGAGGTTCATCGAACAGCACGCTGCGCTGCCGGACAAGAACCACAGTGCACGTTGGTTGCAGGAGTTGGGGCTGAGCGCCGATACTGTGCCGCTCAACGCTGACGGCCAACTCATCACGACCGCTGAGGAGTTGTCGGCGGTGAAGAGCATCAGCCCACAACTGGCGAAGATCGAGATTGCAAAAGTTCACGCAGCACTGAACCGCTGGGTTGAGGGTGCGGTGATCTCTCCGAACGCCGCGCAGCGTCCGGGGTGGAGCAGTGACCCGAACTACGCATCGATGTTTCACCTTAAGCAGTTCAGCTACTCATTCCAGCAGACGATCATGCAGCGCGCAGTGGCTGAGATGGGGCACGGCAACCTGACACCGATCACTGCGCTGGCAGGGTTCGTTCCGACGATGCTGGTGGCGGACATCATGAAGGGTCTGCTGCAGGGCGGCGGCACACTGCCTGCCTACATTGCCGGGATGGACATCGGTGAGCGCATTGGTCATGCGGTGGAGCGGTCAGGAGTCATGGGCACAGGAGACATCGTTGGTGCTGCGCTGCAGGACTGGTCATCACTGGGTGGGCCTGCGTTCGAACAGATCGTCGACGGCATACGGGACTCTTCCGACAGGACACTGACCAAGGCAATCCCACTCCACGCGATGGGTGAACACCTGTTTAGTGGCCGTAGCGCGCTGGAAGTTGCAGGGCCCTAAAAAGGGGCAAATATTCTGTTATTTTCCAAAGACCTTTTATACTTTTTTATCACTCTCTTTTTTTTTCTCTTACTAACTTTATTTAAGAATGGAATGGAAGAGAGAGAAAAGAGTAAGTATAAGAGTGAAAAAGGTAAAAATTTGCCCTTCCATTCTTCGGAAATGTGAGCGCCGCGAGTGAATGAGGGTGCTATGGAAGTGATAGCAAGCAGCCTGTGCTATGAAAACGATAGCGTGAACCCCGCGCCCCATAAGGATAGTCTCGTGAGAAAAGTACCTCGGGACAGCTCAAATAAAAAAGGCAGCCGAAGCTGCCTGTGGTTCAATGTATCTGGATGAATTTCTTGATGCCGTGTCCTATGACAAGGATGCCCGCAGTTGCGCGTAGCGCTACGAACATGATGTGCAGTATCCGGGCGAATAGTAAGAGGAATGTCATGCTTCGTTTTCCAGTTCGACTAAGGTTTCGTCCCAGGTGGGACGGGTGATGATGACCACGGTACCGAGACCGAGGTTGGTTGGGTCGATGAAGTAGCGGGACTTGATAGCCCCGACTGTCGACATGGCGGCGAGGTTGGAGACAGCCTCATCCTTGGTGATGTTCCCGTGTTCGTTCACCGCGTGTCGTGCGATGAGGTCATACGGGATTCGTTTGAGTTTGACTTTTGCACCGCGAGAGACTCGAAGTGTGCCCAATAAAAAGTTTGAGTACATGGATTACTTTTTCGATCCCTTGACGATCCAGACTGTCGCGCCAATGACGGCAGCCACAGTGAGGACTCCAAGGGGGCCGGACACCGCGAAGATTACCCACGCGACGCCGAGCCCGACGGTCGCGCCCAGCACGACACGAGCTCTGCGGGCTGCTTCACTCTTTGCTTGAAGCAGGGCGGTGATGCCCCAGATGACCAGTCCGACGATACCGACAAAAAATACCTTCCCAATCCATGCTTCATCTGGGTTCATGGTGTGTCCTTAAATAAACCAGTTTAGCTGGTCACGTTCTCATTGAGCCACGCCAGCAGCCCGGCCTTGTTGGTTGGCACCTCGATGGTCTGGGACTCAGCCTTGAAGCCGTCACGCTTGAGCTGTGCACGGGCTTTGCTGGACTCGGTCTGGCTGCCTTGGAAGCTGATGGCGACGACGCCGGTTTCTTTGTTGGTGGTGAATGTCTTATAAATAACCATGGTGATGCTTTCAGAAAAATGGGCATGTTGCCCGGGTTGGAGAACTTGAGGTCTGTCGTACCTCTTGGACCGAGCTAATCCGTACCTTGTCATACGACCTTGACATACTACCCCGTTCTAACGTCTTCTAAGGCACTTCTCCAGAAGATGTTAGATGCCGAGGCAAAGAAAAAACCCATGTAACTCATTGAATTACATGGGTTTTGTTGGTGGGCAGTACAAGTTTCGAACTTGTGACCCCTGCAGTGTGAAGGAAGCGGACGCTCGCCGCCAGCCCAATGGGCATGCGGGTTTCACAGAATACCTTGTCACACCTGCTTGTCAAGGTATGTTTCATTCGACATAAGAGAAGTCGACTTCAGATACTTTTGACATAAAGAACACTTTCTGCGCCTTCTGCGCGCCCGAGCCGTGGGCCGGGAATCCGATGATGGCTTTGCGCGTCGGGTGGGCGCAGATGCCGCACGTAGCGCACGTTACGTCGTCACGCTGGGTAGCTGGGCATATCGCCACGAACCTGCCCTGCGGCGTGCGCAAGGGCTTCGTCGTGCCGGTGGGCACTATCACCGCCACCGGCCCAACATCCAGAGCTGCCAGCCGGTCGGCATCCTCCAGATTGTTGGCCGACAGGTTCAGGGTGAACCCGTTGGTGTTGGCTGACGTGAGCGCAGCGGCATTGGCCGCAATCCCAGCGTCATAGTGCGTGAACCCGAAGCCGCGTCGGCCCCGGTTGGCCTGAACGATCTGCTCCAGCGCAGCTTCATCGATCAGGTCGTTACGGCCGGGCAGGTCCCCGGCTTGTGCCCAACGCCAGAGTTGGCGTTTGGGTAGGGCACGGACTTCATTACAGAACTGTTCGAGGTCCGTACCGCACGTGGCGCTTGATACCTTGTTCCAGTGCAAGCGCAGCGGCCCGGTCTCGGCGTAGCAGCCGTTGCCCTTAAGAGGGCAGGTGGGGCATGTCGAGCGGCTGGAGGTGGAGACAGGTATCGGCCCAGTTTTCTTGTTCCTGCTCACGCGAGTGAGGTGGTAGGTGTGGGTCATTGAGCTCCAGAAACGACAAAGCCCGCACAGGGGCGGGCTTTTGGGTAAAAGTGGGGTAACTACATGTTGATCACCACGCCGTCTGACGGCGCGGGCGCAAACCCAGCTTCTTCGGCTTTGCGCAAGGTGAACGCCTCGATGTCCATGTAGTAGCTTTCGCCGGCGTCCGGGTTGGCCTGGAACGCAGCTTCGAACTCCGCGGCCCACTGACAGGCATATTGGTAGTCGTCGCGTATGTCGCCATCACGGCAGAGTCTGCGCTCTCCAAGTGTGCGGCCGATGTCAAAGAGGACTTCGTTCATACCGATTCTTTCTCGTTAGTTGACCCGACACTCTGGTCCTCAAGGTGCCCGACGGCAACAAACAGCACGTAGTAGTCGTCCGAGGCGTCGTCTCGGAAGTCCGAACGGTCATCCTGGTCGACGTCAGCCTCGAATGCTTCCATCTGAGCCAGCTTTTGTGCCTCCTCCACCCCGTTGGCACGACGTGGGCGAGGTACGCGTCTTGGCCAAACACGTCGACTATGTAGTCAGGGCGCAGCAGCAGCACGGTGTAGTTATTCATCCCCATCCTCTCTGTCTTTCGTTGTGTTATCAGCAAACCCGGCAAGATAACCGGGGGCATGGTGTGCGTACCTGAGCACCATGGAGTAGCTGGCCCAGCCGCCGAGCTTCTGCAGCACGTCTAGCGGGGTTCCATGCTGGACGTGCCAGGTGGCCCATGTGTGGCGCATGCCGTGCCAGGTGAAACCCCGATATTTGCCCGCCACCATGCAACCAGTTCCTGCTCGGATATTCGCGGAGGCCCAAGCCGTTTTGATTTCACTGACTGGGCGGCCGTTGTACGTAAAGACGAACTCAGGGTGGGTGCCCTGTACGGAATTGAGCACATTGATAGCCTCTATTGATAGTGGGACGCCGATAGCATTCTTGCCCTTGGCGTTGATGGCCTCGACCCACACCACTTTGCGCTTGATGTCGACGTGGTCCCATCTGAGGTTGAGTACGTTGGACTGGCGCAGTCCGGTAGCGATGGCAAAGTCAGCCATGGCCCGCATGTGGGTGGGCAGCTCGGCGCGCAGCTTGGCCCACTGTTCGTGGGTCAGCCAGTCACGCTCCTTGGTCTTGCCTGCTTTGCGCGTGACCAGCTTGATGTCGACGTCCGACATCTTCAAGATCGCCGAGACACGTGCGCGGTGGCGCGTGTAGTTGGCCGCTGTCTTGCAGAACTTGCGCAGGGCAGCGTCGACGGTTTCAGGTGTGATGTCTGCGAGCTTGCAGTCGGGGAAGTGTTGCCCGAAGTACAGGATGCTGGCAATCTCAGCGCTCGACCGCGGGGATGCTTCGACCCACTTGAGCACAGCGTTGCCCCACGTCTTGCCGGTCAGGGCTGGCGGGATTTTCCAGATCGCTGCTTTGCGCTCGTCGTGGATTCTTTGCGCCGCTGAGCGAGAAGTTTCACCAGTTGATTCTCGTACCCGTTTGTGGCCGGGAACCGAGATGCTGACCCACCAGATTTCACTGCCGGGGTTTTTGTAGAGTGACATGAGTATTGCTCCCGGAGGAAGATAACAAGGTCTTGTTCAATGAAGGTCCACGCTCGCCCGACCTTGGCGGCTGGCACAAGGCCAGCTTTGGCACGCTCACAGAGCGTGGTTTTATGCACGCGCAGCAACGCCGCTGCCTCCTGCAGGTTCAGGATGCGCAGCGGCGTATCGGTCACTTCAGCACATGTTTCTTCAGCGCCGCCACCGTGACAGGCACGATCGGCTCGATCAGTTCCAGCATGGCCTGCGCATAGACCCTGATCTCGTACTGGCTGTGCTCGTGCAGCCGGAGCTGAAGGAACTTGGCGAGGTTGTGCAGGTCGACCGTGGCGAACATATGGCTGTAGGTGTTCACCGGCAGGACACCTCGGGCCAGTTCACGGGGGCAACCTTGGTCAATCAGGTGCTTGTAGACCAAGAAGGCTTCAGAGCACTGCTTGCTGACCAGCGACTGTATGAACTCAGCCTCCGGGTGCTCAGTATCGGTGCGCATCTGCTTGTTCGACGCGCTCTGCGTGGTGATCTGACTCACCTCGGGAATGTAGAACTCTTCGGGCAGCACCGAATACCGTGCCGACACCTCATTAAAACTCCACGTCCGGTGCCGGTGCCACTGTCTGAACACAAAGATCGGTGCCTTCACTTCGAAGGTGAACTGAACACACTCCAGCGGGCTGGTGTGGTGGTTGCGCACAAGATAGTCGATGAGCTTGGCGTCTTTGCCTTCGTCATCACCAGCACGCCACTCGGCGTCATACGAGACCCTCGCTGAGCGCACGATGGATAGGTCTGACCCCATGTGGTCGACGAGGCGGACAAGGCCGTGGTTGAGTACATTGATTGATTTCATTTGTTTTTCCTGACCGGTGTGAAGAATGCGCGGCCGGGTTCCCAGTTTTCGGTGACAAGACGACGATAAAGCGTCGCGTACTTAATGCTCAGCTCGTCAGACCACTGTTTGACGTTCTGGGTGCGCCCGCCATAAGTGATCAGCACGTTGCTGGTTCGGTTGTTGTCCTGCTCCAGCTTGGTGGCCCACTTGCAGTTCTCAGGCGAGTAACCAAGTTCGTTCTTGATGCGGTCGATAGAGTGCTTTGGCGTCGGCGGTTCACCCATGTCCGCCAGGAACGCCTCGAACGAGTCCCATCGGGCGCAGACGCGAACTCCTTTTCCGCCGTAATACTTCCACCCGACAGTGTTCGGGTTGTTGCATCGTTGGCGTATCGAGTACCACGTACGGTAGACTTTCGTCCACGCACCTTTACGTGCGTGGCCATGCGTCGCCCTTGCCTTGTTGGATTCAGAGCGGCTGATAGCAGACTTGGCTGTCACAGGTCCCTCCTATCACGAAACCCCGTAAAAACAGGATGACGCGGGCGATCCTTGGCCCCTATTGGGAAGTGCTTATACCGAATGAGCTTACCGACGTACTCGTTTTGTCGGTTCCAGAAGTGCTGTCGCTCAAGGGCGGTAAGACCGGTGCCAATCGAGAACTCAACACCTGTGACCAAGTCCCGGACTTGGAACGCACCCAGTGTTCCTTTACCAGACAGACCAGCTGCAGCGGTGGAGCGCTTGGTGCGCCCGAGCTCGTTGGTTTCGGCGGCGTTGCCATTTTTTAATTCCTCCTCAAAGCCAATGATTTCCGCTTCGCTGTCACTGAACCTTTTACATTTCAGGAGATACCCCTCCTTCACAGTGGAGCGGCCGAACTTGTAGGGTGCCTCGGGCGAGCGCAAGATGATGCCCTCGTAGCCCTCTTCGACCTTGGCTGCTTCGTAGGCCAGCATCTCGTCTTCATTGATGAGGAGGTTCTGCTCGAGCAGGCAGATTTGGGGGAACCCACCCCACACACCATTGCCGAGCGACCCCAGCATGCGGTCCCGACGAAAGCGGTATGAGGCGTCAGGGTTGCTGTGGTCGTCGAACACGTAGTAGGTGTAGTTCGGCGTCTTGTCGAACGCCATGATGTTTGACACTGACTCGTTATAGCAAGTTGTGCTGGTGGGCGAACCTACGATCAGCTCGCCGTCCAGACCGTCCAGCCGGGGGTCACTGAGCTGCCCGTAGATGTGTTTGTTGGGGATCGGCTTGAGCGTACGGCTCAGGGCCTTGCCGTCCACGATACTGCAACGAATCCCGTCTAGTTTGGGTGAAGCGTAGACCGGGTACTGAATCTTTGAGAAGTCGGCGTTGACTGCGAGTGTTGGTTTGAAGCTCATGACATCGCCTCATGATCACATTGCTTAATGGCTTCTTGAACGTACCTGTCGAGCTTGTTAGCCTGCAGCACTCTGATCAGTGTATGGTGTAAATTATTGACCCGGTTTTCTTTTTTACTCCGCGAACAGGCAGCTTGGAGAATTTCGACGTCGTGCCGTGCCAATTCAAGTTCAGCGATCTCGCACCCCCAGGTGGTGCGGACAGACATGGGGGTCTCTTGCCCACCATTGAAGTAGTCTTTCTTTGACCGGCTTACGAGTAACTGAAGTTCCAGAATACGCCGGGTAATAGCGCGTCGTTTATCAGCGAGTTCGTTTTCATTCAGGTTCATTTCTTTCCTTCCGGCCCGTGCATGACGAGCCTAAGCGCTTTAGTTGCCAGCGGGTTTCCCTGCCGGGCGAGGTTGACGATGCTCTGCGCGACGGTGCTCGGCAGGATGCGGATGACCCACTTCTGGGCCTCCAGTTCGTAGATGTGATGTACCCCCCACCCCTGAGAGGCGGCGAGGGTTGTTTCTTCGATCGTTAGCAAATCTGAATTAGACATAAGATTATGAGGGCGAGAGAAGGCCCGAGGGGCCATAATTTATTTACCGGGGCTTCTGTTTGACGACGATCACAAGGTTCGGGAACTCCAACGTGATGGTGTTCCCTTCCTCAGTAATCAAGACAGACGGACGATCTGCCAGTACTTTAGGCGTGTACTCGAGTGCGTGGTCATAAATCTTCGGCCCCTTCTGCCCCTTCCACTCGTACATCCAGCGAGACCGGTTGTTCGAGTCCTTCGGGGCAGGCAGGCGAACGACAAGCCCTTTTCGCCACAGCCCACCTAAATAGTCCGACACCCTGTTTACAGAGGCAGCGTGCTCCTTAATAGCTGGCATGTCGTAGAGGGTCTGGCAGTCCATCGGTTGGTTTGCCGCCTTGAGCGCTGCCTCCAAGGCAGGGAATAATCCATTTTCGTTGTTGCGCATGGTAGTGCCCCGATAGTTTTCAGACTCGGAAGTTCATGAGTAAGAGATGACGCTGCGCTGCAGCGGTGCGTTTAACACACTGTTGCGGTTATTCTAGTTGCCAGCGCGTTGCGTGACATAACCATGTCACGAAAGTCTTTGGCTGAGCGTGCGATCTTCCAATCAACGCCCCCGAACCACACCCCGCCCTCCTTAGAGCCGACAACCACAGCCACACGTCTACCCTCGTGGTGCCGGGAAGTCAGCCAATTTTTTTGGAGTTCGGAGAGTTCGATCTTAATAACCGTATCATCACGCTTGGGGGTCACGATGAATTTGTACTCGACCCACAGGTCGCCCGCAGGGCCGCTGTACCAGCAATCGGCGATACCGCCATTAAACTGATTGTGATTTTTCATCCGGTACAGCTCCACCGGCAGGTGCCGGTGAACTGACGCGATGAACGTGTTTTCAGGTGTTGCCACTCTCGAACCCCTCAACGTATGCTGCAGCTTGGCGAAGCCGTACCGGATCGTCTTCAAAACACCCAAGAGCGACGTTGCACCGATCACATAGAAGCCCACGAAACATGTTACGTTGATGGCAATGGTCCACAACAAGTTTGCGGTGTTCGCCACAGATAGCGCAGCTGTTATTTTGGGCTTCCGATTTTTCCCTAACCTCTGCCAAAGACTTTCATAACGTGGTTGTTACCGAATAGCTTGGCTTGAATTGCCTGCGCTGTTTTGGCCTGGTGGATCGCGTCGAACAACGCGTTGTGCTTCGTGCCGAGCATCGGCAGCCTGATGTTCTTGGCACCGGGGAGCTTCTTGTAGGTCCTGAAGCAGTTGCTGTTCCAGAATTTCCACGGCACTTCCATGCCGCATTGCGTAAATGCGTGGGCCAGCATCGGCAGGTCGAAGTCTGCGCCGTTGCTCCAGAGCTGACAATCTCCGCTGCCCATCCAGTCGGCCAGATCACGCAGCGCATCAGGCAGCGTCTGCTTGCTCTCATGAAACACTGTCTGCGCCTCGATGGGCTGTTTAAGCCACCAGAGCAGGGTGTCCTCTTGGATGCGTCGCTTGTACTCCGAGTTGGAGTCAATCGAGATGGAGGCGTAGAACCCCGAGTCATCGACCCTGTCCGAGTCGAGATCGAACCGGACGGCCCCGACACTCATGATGGCCGCGTCAGCTACGGTACCCAAGGTTTCCAGATCGATCATTATGTGTTTCATATGTCCTCTCGATTTTTTTTTCAGTGGGCTACGATCTTGCGTCTAAGTAAGAAGCAGCGCAAGACGGTGCACCTACTTAGACGTTTAAGCGGCCTTACTTCACGCTTCTGCGGTTTCTCTCACCGCTTTTTGCTTTGGCGCAGAGCCGGCCTTCGGCGTTTCTGTTAAAGGCATGGCGTTGAGTGCTTCCAGCTGAGCGTTCAGCTTCTCAGTGCCTTTAGCAGCAGCGGCAGCGGCTTTTTCAGCCTTTGCAGTAGCGGCGGCAAATGCTTTCTGAGCAGCCGCAAGAGCCGCATCTGCCTCTTTACGTTTCGCTGCAGCGGCTTTCTCCGCCTCTTTGGTGAGTGCATCAGCACTTTTCTTGGCCGCAGCCAGCGCTGCTTGCGCCGCCTTGGTTTCAGCCGCGATGGATTTGATGTTGCCGTTGTGCTGTGCCAACGCGGTCTTGAGACCAGCGATCTGGGCTTTTTTCTCAGCGGCGGAAATGGTTTTAACTTTTGCGGGACGAGCCATGGTATTTCTCCTGTAGGCGTTTTGAAATGATTTGACTTTCGAGCTGAACTGCCCGATCGACCAACTTGGTTGTGAGCGACAACCGGCGCTGAGAGGCAGACTCGAGTTCGAGTGCTGCCATTACTTCTTCAAGCGTCAGCTCGTGCATGATTCGGCCGAGCCGCCGAAACGACACAAGAGCCTCTGCGATGTGGAGTTGACGCACTGCCATGATTAACGGCGAGCAGGTGCTTTGCCGCGTGCAGGCGGTGCCTTCACGAAGCCAGACACGTCAGGTTCGACAGCCAGCATTTCTTTGGCCTCGGCCTGACGGGCAAAGTGCTCACCGACCATGTTGTTGGGCACAGGGTTGCTGAACACCAGCTTGGCGTAGGTTTCGTTCTCGTCGAAGCCGACGGTCGCGACCACACCGATGGGCGGCATCTGGAACACGCGGGCTACAGAAGTGACGAAACCGTCGAAACCCTTGTTTGCTGTGGGGCTGGTGCTCAGAGTCCACATGGGGGTGTTCTCGTCTGCATCAGGCGGCAGCACAGCCAGCACGCGGCTGTTCTTGCACGCTTTGCCAGCACCGGCAGAGTTGAACTGGTTCATCGGGCAGGAGCCACAATCGGCGGACTGAACGATCGGTGCATTCTTGCTGGGCACCATCTTGCGGATGTCAGCACCGATCGAGAAACATGCCGGTGGGGAGATGTTCTTCGGGTCAAAGGCACCTTCGTAGAAGGCGTTCTTGCTGATGAAGTCCACAATCACCAGCTCCAGCGGGCCGGGGGTCTTAGTGCCGTCGGGCAGGACGAACTGCTTGTCCTGAGTCACACGGATCGAGTTGCCCGAGGGGGGCGCAACACGGTCACTCAAGGCCGCGACCTGAGCTTTGAGTGCCTCTTGGATAGAGACGATGTTCGCGCTGGAAGGTTTCTTCACAGCGACCGCGGTGGAGGGCGTAGCTTTAGGGGCTGCGGCTTTGGGGGCGGGGGTTTTCTTGGCGGTAGCCATATTGAGTCTTTCTTAGAGGTTAGACATTGGGGAAAATTACAGAGAGCGCACGGACAGCGTCCGCTTAGTGAAGGGCTGGACGCCCGGGATGACCTTCTTCAAGGCCCACAACTCCCGCATACCGGGGTCGCTGACACGCTTCTGGATGAGGTGGAAGTTCTTTGTCTTGGCAATCCAAGGCCACAGAGCGTCCCAGTCCTCGACGTTGGCGACGATGGCCTCGCCGATGGAGACGGAGGCTTTTTTGCCCTCTGCTTTGCGGGTGTCCTGAGCGTCGAGGAGGTCGAAGATGGTTTCTTCGAGCGCCTTGAGCTCAGTGTCGATGCGCTTCTCTTCGACGGCCAGGGCGCGCTTCTCTTCGCGCAGGGCCCACATCTTGTCGGTGGCTGCACCGAGGGTCATGGTGGGTGCGGGGGCAGCCTTGACGGCCTTAGCACGGGATGGTTTTTCGATGACTGCTGTCATGTTTTTCCTTTCGGGTGTGATGAATTCTAATGATGATCTGTGTGCGATCTTCGACGCGAAGTGTGTTTAATTTAGACACGTTTTGGCTTATTTTGAGTACCGAGCATCGTAGCCTCCTTCGCAGTTCAACGGAATATCTGAACACCATGTAGGTGCTGTGCTCATCCACTTGGCCATGAACTTGATGCACGCTTCAGCCTGAGCCGTTTTGGGCATCGCCACGACCTCATCATGTGTGGTCATGACGACACGGTACTTGCGGCTGATCTGAAGCATCTGCCAAGCCACGATGATCCGGGCCAGCGCCTGCACAATGTTCTCGCAGAGCAGACCGCCATAAATCTTCTTGCGCTGATCCTTGGCTTGGTAGGTCCACTCTTCCCAGCCCTTGTCGCCCATGGACTTCTTCAGGTCTGGGTACTTCAGGGCCATGCCGTTGGGCAGCCAGATGGTGTTGGCCTCCCAGTTCAGCGGACCGTAGCTGCCCTCACGGCCCGCTGCCATGTCTTCGATGATGTTCTGGCAAATCTTCCACCCAGCTTGAATCTTGTTGTTCTTCATGCGATAGGTGTTGACAATCACTTTGCACTGCTCCAGCGGGAAGTGCACCGGTGGTCCGCCCAGCGCACCTTTAGCGAAGGTGATCTGGAGCTTTGCCGGGCCCATCTGGAACCCGAGGCCCAGTACGCATACCTTGCCGACGAACCTCTCTACCTTGTCGGCTTTGGTGATCGTACGGCCATAAACGTGGTCAGCGAAGTTGCAGTAGGCGTCGCGCCCAACGCCACGGTCCGCGTCTCGGAACGCCTGCATCAGATCGTCCTGGCCCCAGAGCCAGCCGTTCACACGGCACTCGATCTGGCCAGAGTCCTGCACCGCGATCTGGTGGCCTCTGGGGGCCAGAATCGACAGGCGCAGCTCGCCGCCACGGGTCAGGTTCTGCATGTTCATCTTGTTCTGCCCGCCCCAGCGCCCGGTGTGCGCGCGGTAGTAGGCATACCCCACCGGTAAGCTCATACCGTCCTTGCCCGCGGTCAGGAAGCGCTCGGCCCGGGTGACGTTCGTCGTAGACTTGACCGCGATGCGCACGTCGACCAGAGCCTGCAGCCGCTCCTGCTTGGCGACCATGAGTTTGACCTGTTCCGGCTTCTCCAAGTCAAACCCCCAGTCCTCGACCATGTTGGGCAGGTCGGTGAACTTGATGTCGTCTTTGGCGAATGCGTAGGCGTACTTTCGGGCTTCGCCCTCGGGTGACTCACGCTCTTCCTTGCCCAGCTTCATCCACGCTGGGCTGATCTTCATCGGCGGTTCGACGCCTTCGGCGCGCAGCAGGTCAGCGAACTTCTCGTTGCTGCCGATGACGCGCTTGATGATCAGCATGTCGCGCTCCTTGCCCTCAAGTTCTTTCTCCTTACCTTTGAGCAGCTTGGCGTCTTCCCAGTCGGCTGGGGTCACGGCGTCGTACATCAACACTTCGCGCCGGGCCAGCTCGCGCTCGAGTTCTTTCTCGACACGCGGGATGTCGACCTTCAGCACCGGGCTGCAGAACATGCGGCAGGTGAGATCGATCAGGTCCATCTCGTCGGCCGGCATCATGGGCAGCATGAGCTTGAACACGCGCACCATCTCGTCAACGTCGTTGGCGCAGTAGATGGCCGTCTCGGCGAACAGCTTCTTGCCCCAGTTCAGAACGCCCTTGGTTTTCTCGAGAGAGCCTTCGATCTTTCCACCACCACCGTAAAAGACGCTAACCTCGTCAAGGCCAGCCCCAATGTCATTAGAGTGGAGCCCACGAGCCATAGACAGACTGTCATACAGGTACGCAGGATGAATGCCGTAGTGGTGAGACAGAATAAAGCCGTCGAACTGAGTGTTGTGGCACAGGAGAGAATGAGTCGCCCAGTTGATCTTGCCCAACTCGGCACGAATTTTCGCTGCGGGGATGATTCGAGTTTTTCCATTGCCTACCTTGATGCCCAGCATCTGTGCTTTGAACCGCTGGTCGCGGATGTACTCAGACGTGCTGAGTTTGGAGAGGGTGTAGTCTTGGTCGTAGTACGTTTCAAAGTCCAGACTGACCAGACGCGCCCAGTCGGGCGTGTGCTGCGGAATGACTGGGCGGGAGAAGTCAGCGTTTGGTCGGGATGTCTTGGGTTGTTTTTTAAGCGCGGATGACCAGCTCATACCTCAGCCATCACTTTCTTAGGTTTAACCTTCTTCACCGGTGCTGCCGGGGTTAACGTCCCAAAGAGTTCTAGGAGGTTCGTCATGCGGGCGTCTTTGCCCAGCATGAGCTCGTAGACCTTCTCCTCGATCGTGCCCTTGGCCACGATGACGATGGTCTCAGTCTTGGCTGTCTGCCCCATGCGGTGCTGGCGCTTTGACCCCTGCTTGAAAACCTCCAAGTCATAAGTAGGGCAGGGCCAGATCGTGGCAGTGCCCTTGGTCAGCGTCAGTCCGTGTGCGGCAGACTTGGGGTGTGCGAACAGCACCTGATAGGCACCTGACTGGTAGCCGGTGACGATCTCTTCCCGGGCACGGTCTGACGTGCTGCCGTCGATCACGGCAAACTTGACCTTGCGCTTCGTGGCCTCGGCAACCAGGGCATCACGCTGGTGTTTCCAGAAGAAGAAACACAGGCTGTGCTTGCGCTGTTCGACGAGGTCGAGGATCATCTCGTAGCGCACGGTGTCCACCACCGCGTACTTTCCGGTGCCGTCATAGACAGCGCCGGAGCTGATCTGTAGCAGCTTCGTGGCTACGGCTGCCGCGTTGATAGCCAGCACGCTGGGCAGCTTGCCCTTGAGCGTCAACATCTGCGTCTGCTCCATCTCGAAGTAGGCGCGCATCTGCTTGGGTGACAGCCCATAGTCAAGGCTGTAGGTGTGGTTGGCCGGAATGTCAACACAGTCTTCGAACTTGTGTCTAACTACGATGTCAGACAACAGGCCGAAGACAGCCTCTTCTGCGCCTTCTTTGTCGTTCCACCGGATCGCTTGTGCGCTACGTCCGACCTGCGTCGGCTGGCACACAGCGTCACGGAACTTGTAGAAGCTGAACCCAAGACGCTTGCCCTCGTCGAGAATTTGGACCTGATGCCAGATGTCGGTGATGGTGTTGCCGTTCGGAGTCCCTGTCATGCAGCAGCGGTATTTGAAGTGCTTGGCAATTTTTGCCGCGGCTTTAGATCGCTGAGAAGTATGGTGTTTATACGCAGTAGATTCATCAACGACAAGTTCGGAAAATCTTGCAAAGAATGCTGGCTTCCGCTCAGCCAGCCATTTGACGGCGTCGACATTTGTGATGTAGACGTCTGCGTCTTCGGCGAAAGCAGCCTCTCGGTTATTAGCATCAGCGACAGAGACTCTAAGACTTGGTGCGAACTTGGCGATGTCGTTGACCCAGACGCTGCGCAGGAGAGAGCGGGGTGCGAGAACGAGCAGGCATCCTCCTCCAGCTTTCCTGCGCTTGGCGAAACCAATGATTCGAACAAACGTCTTTCCCGTTCCGGGGTCAGAGACGTCGAAGACGATGTTGGATTTGTCATTGTGTTTGATGGAGACGACCTGGTGGGTCATGGGCTTGTAAATAGTCATGCTTTCCTCACGCCTACAGTGCAGTGACCGGTGTGTTCGGGCCCGTACATGCACCACTGGCAACTGTATTTATTCGGGTTGGCAGGGAAGGACGTGCAGTCAGTCAGCGTCACTCCTTGCTTGTGGAACCCTGCTCTGAATCGCAGGGCCTGATCACGAGTGAAGTGGCGCTCAGTCGTGATGCCATGGTCGATGTAGTAATCAGCGACCCAGACTTCCTCGAGTTCTGGGAAGCGCAAGAAAGTCGACAAGGCATACAGATTTAACTGATTTCCATGCTGGACTTCATTTCCGAAGTGTCGACCGGACTTCCAATCCCCGACGATGGCTTGTGTTTTTGACAGACGCACGAGAACGTCCAGCTTCATTCGCACCCAGCCCGAGTTCCATTCGGATACTTCCCACTCACGGTCGTACGCCCACTCCCCCTCCATCTCGACCAAGCCGTCTGCGTACAAGATGCGCAGCAGGTCGATGTGAGTGCCGAAGTATTTATCTGCCTCTGAGCAGAGCGCGTCGTGGTCACCACGGATGTAGGTCTCGATGTTGTCGTGGATGCGGGTGCCACGATCATTGCCGTGCTCGGTTTTTCCCTTGGGCAGGGGCCTCTCCGGCTCAGGTACTTTGTCGATGTGCTTGATTTTGTAGGCCAGCTTGCAGCGTGTGAAGTCGGACAACTTACTGAACGACCAGCTGATCGGCTTCGCGACGGTTTGTTTCATGTCGTAGTGCTTTCTAAATTAGACCTCAGATTATCGTGCCGTCTTCATCGAACACGCAATCATTTTCTGACAACCTCTCGTCAACGTATTCGTCGGAGTACAGGTAGTCGTTTTCGTCTTCGAGTCGTGCATAAATCCAGTCAGCAAAGTCCTGCATGAGCTGCGTGAACGTCTTCTCATCCGGCTCGCCTACCTCATCAACACCCCAGTCCCGAATTTCTGTTCTGGTGCAGTTGCTGTTGTTACGTGAGCGGATCGACGCGGTGAAGTATTCAAGCCCCAGCAGCCGCTGGGTCAGTTGCATCGTGGTCAGTTGCTGCGCAATGCGAAGCAGTTCCTCGTCGTTGGTCTCTGCGGTGATGTCCTTGACGGCATCAGGCGCGTGGCTGTAGTCGCCATCGAAGTACGCGCCATCGCCTTGTGAGCCGAACCCGCTGAACCAGATGTTGGTGGTGGTGTAGTTCCTGCCTTCGGTGCTGACGTGTGTAGTCGCCCCGATCTCGATACCGAGCATTTGACCCATGCGTACCGCGTCCTCATAGACGCCGTCCCACCATTCATCGACGAGGTAGTCACCGGAGGTGTACTTCTCGCGCGCTGTTTGTTTCGCACGTTCGGATAGTTCTCCGAACTTGAACTCTGTTTTCTCTTCGGTTTCAGTCATGATGTCAGCCTCAGAGTTATGTTGCGCATGGCTGCGTCGTCGTTGATCGACTTGGTGATGAACTCAACTTCATCAGGCGTGAAGTGGAAAGGAAGCGCCCACGAGACAATCGCCCGGTACCCACCGACCGAATTTTTCTCGCCGTAGTAGGGCAAGATGCGCAGCTCACCTACTCTCATCGAGCCGACCCTGATGTCGAACCGGTGCGGTGGGGAGTAGATGCGCTCGTAGGTTAGCTCGAGCATGTCAGTCTCCGTGTGATCATGTACAGCGCGTCGAGCTCTTTGATCTTCGCACCGACAGCGTGGTCTACCATGGCTCGGCTGTACGCGTCGAGATGGTTATACGGCTTGAAGCCAAGAAAATAGAATTTGTCGGCGACGTCCACATCGATGTAGCCCACCGTACTACCGGGCCCGGTGTTTAAAGCTACTGTGTAGCACGTTGCTATGCTCGGCCACTGACGGATGACGACGCTCATGTTGTAAGTCTCCGGGTGATCATGTACAGCATGTTGAGCCTCTTCAGCACAAGAGCGATGTGCTGTGTCTTGAACAAGTCAAGGTTTACGATGTGCTCGGCTTCTGCCCGGAAATGGCAGTGCCACATCCCACCTTCCCGGGCAATTTCGGCCACAGCCACTCCGTTCGCCAAAACAAGTTTGATAAGTGGGTTGGTTGTGTCGGCGAATTCGACTGATATGGGGGTCATTTCGTCAATCTTTCTGTGATGTTCATCAGCACGATCTGCTTATTGGCAAACACGTTCATCTCGTCGCGTTCGGTATGGGAGAGTTCGTGAAGTGCATGTACATGAAACAGTTCCCATTTTTTCTTGCGCAGCACCAACTCAGAGACGACAGTGCGAGTGCCATCAGGCCAGTCTTTGATGATGTGACGCAGCTCGTAGACCATCGTCCTGACGACTCTGAAGTTCATATCTCAATCGGTACCGTCTCGCCAAACGGCGCAACGACATCCGTCGTGCAGCACCACAATACCGGATAGTCTGGGGCGCTTGGGAACGAGCCATACCCGTCGGTCAAGTACACGAGGCACACCGGTGTGATGTTGTTTTCGGCCACGTGCTGGAACGGAGGTGCGAACGCTGTGCCGCCGCCGCCGTGCAGCTTGAACTGAAGATCGTCGTTTGGGCCGAATTCGTCCACGTGGTTGACTTCTAAGTCGCAGTAAATCACGATCGTCTTGCTTGGGCGTGTGGATTGCACGATAGCCTTGATCTCTGAGCCGAAGGCGTTGAGCGTGGCTTGGTCGATGGAGCCTGAAGTGTCAATTGCCACTACGATCTCCCCCATGGTTTCGCTGTGCAGCGTGGGCAGTACGAACCCTTGAGCGAGGAAGCGCTTGTTGGGGCGGGTCCAGCTGTAGTCGTTCTTACTGGTCTCAGTGATGAACCGCTGCAGTATGGCACGCCAGTCGACCTTCGGGTTTGTCAGCTCGTCGACGAACCGGGCCAGTTTGCCGGGTAGCTTGCCCATGGCCTTCGCAGCTGCGGCTGCCTGCACGGTGGCGATCTTCCAGTCGACGTTGTTCAGTACGGCGTCGTCTGGTGCTCCGTCTTGGCAGTCGTCCAGCGGATCACCTGCACCGCCAGTTCCGTCACCGTCGTTCGGGGGCAGCATCTCATAGACGTGATCTGTGGTCATGCCTGCGTAGGCTTTGTTGTGCAGCCAGCCTTTGATTGGGGTGAATCCAGAGTCAACCAGCACGTCGTTGATGACGAAGTCACCAGCCTGGTTCCACCGGCGTGGTTCGCGGTCACCACGACGACCAATGTGTTCGAACACGCAGTGCATCACCTCGTGGCCAATCAGAGTTTTTGTCTCTTCGTAGGACTGTTTTGCGATGAACTCAGGGTTGTAAAAAATGTGTTTACCATCGACGGCTGCCGTTGGTATTCCGGGCTCTTCGACCAGCCGCAGGCGCAGGGCCAGCATGCCGAAGAACGGCGCGTCCAGGACGAGGCCGGTACGGGCCCGGGTGAGTTGTGTGACTACTTCGTTGTTCATGCGAACTCCTTGGGTAATGAGGTGTGCGGCACCGGTGCCTTGTAACGGGCACCATGTGCTTCGTAGAGGACTGGACGTATCCAGTCAGGGGGGCCATAAGCGAGTGCAAGGGGCATGAAACTATTAGTGGCCAACATGTTTTGAATCTCGAAGACGTTGTTTGTTCTGGGGTGTATGACGTTAGGCCAGTAATTCCGAGGGAGCCCATCTAGCCGATCGGTCAGCCTGTACCAGTCAGCGTAGGGTCTGAGCATCTTCTGCACCTCAGCGCCTTTTTTACGGTCATAGACCCACTGCATGTGACCCGTAGGCTGAGTCGTTAGATGCCAGTTGCCTTTTTCGGTCGGCACCAAGAGCAGTGGCCTGTCGGCTTCTACGTAGAAGCGCACGCCGTCGTCGGTGCTCACTTGCCAAAACATCCGCCCTTTGTGACTCAGCGGGTTACACCCTTGTGGTGCGACGCAATATGCAAAGTCGACACTCGACCGAGTGTCGTGTGTCTTCAATGCGATGCTGCCATCAGCGAAATACGTGACCAGCGCTGTGTTGTACAGCACACACTCGTAACCACGTTCATCGTGCAGCTTAATGATGCGCTTGTGGGTCGCGCGCCGGTTGCTCAGCGGTCGCCAGCTGGTGTGCTCGTTTCTCCATTCTTTCTGTCCTTCCCAGTGTTTCTTAGCAGTCGCAAACGAGTGCATGCGCACTAGGTCACGGGTGTTTATGCTCCAGCTCATGGGAGTCTCCCTAATATTTCTTGTGCGTGGCGTGCAACACGTGCGCGCAGCACAGAGTTGCGGCGGATCGACTCCGGCCCCTGAATCAGCTGATCACGAATATCGCGCTCCAGCTGTGTGAGCAGCGGGTCGTCTGTGATGTTCAGGCCGTTGAGCACGGTGCAGAGGTCATCTGCATTTGTGATCAGTGTGTCCTTGAAGATCGCATCTGGGATGCTCAATCTTTCATAGATTTTCGATACCACCTCGTGCACGCGGGCGAAGGTTGCCTTCACAGCAGCTTCCTGCTTGGCATGTACGGTGTTCGTGATCGAGGCGCGGATTTCTTCTGCTGCCTCGTTGCCTACATCGACCCGGAAGTCGTTGGCTGCGGGCACTGGTGCAAACTCGACGGCCAGATCAAACCGGGCGTACATCTCGCTGACATCAGGGTAGTCGTCGGGTTCGTACATTGTGCCCAGCCGTTGGCGCGCTGCCTGAACTTCTGCGGGATAGCTTGCCACCAGTTCCGACGTCAGTTTTGCGAACTGAGTCTTAGCGCCGCGCATGAACGCGGTGTAGTCCATGAACAGTTTGCTTGGCAGCAGGCGCTGGCCGTTGTCGTTCCAAGCGTGGGTTAGCACATAGTGTTTCGCACGTATGTCGCTGACCAGCTTGGTGTGTGGAGTTAACAAAGCCTTACTAACAAGGTCTTTGTTAAACCGCCCGGCGTTATGTGCGCCGTGGGCGGTCTCAACTTCTGCAGTGACTTTCTTGTCCTGCTTCTTGCCCGTCCACTGTTTGATGTTCAGCTGGACGAGCATGGCGCGTTCTTGGATACTCATGTGGTTTTCTCCCTGATGCGCCTCATGAGGTCGGCCACACCTTTAGCGCGAAGCTCCAGGGTGCAGGCTGTGTGATACTGAAACAGGTTGGTGTAGTCCTTTGGCTCCCCACCGAACTTTCGTGCGCGTTCAGTGGCAGATGGGATGAGTACAACCGGTCTATGACAATGTAGGCAATTCATGCTGCTTCCTTTTCTTCGTCGTTTTTCAGAAGTTCGTTGATCTGCTCCACACAGTGGTTGCAGATGTAATTTCCGCGGCTGCGAATGAGCAACTCAATCACCCCCACTGCCTCACCGCAGAATGAGCACACCGGGGGTGGTGTGTCAGGGTTTAGTTCTTTGATCGCCATGATGTTGTGTTGATTAACACCTGTAGTTCGTGGATGTTCGCCCGGGTCTTGGCGGTCAGGTAACTGACATCAAACCCAAGCAGCCGGGCATGAATAATCTTGGCGGCGTGAAGCTCGCGTTGAGCCTTACGCCGTCGTTGCCGAGGGCTCAGCTTTGGTTCCATGGGTATTGTCGGAAGTGAGATTTGTCTGGGAATCGCTTTCTCAAATCGGCGCGTACTTCCAACCAGCCTTGGTAGGACCGGACGTACATTCGACAGGCCATCTGGGTTATCTCGGAGGTTGTCTCTGGGTTGCGGATCAGTTCGAGCAGGAGTGCCCCTGCTTTGTTGACACCCATGACCAGCGTGTTATAGAGCGGAACCACCTCGGTTATGGCTGGCTTCACAGCAGCACGTTCTGGTTCTTGATGCCCCAGTCCATGTAGCTCTTTGTACCGGTCAGCTTACCGTCACGACGAATAGCTGACCGAACAAACACCACCTGAAACTCGACCGGCATGCGGTCGGTGTACTTCATGATGCGCGCGATGTTTGCCGTGGTTGCTTTAGAGTCCAGCGCCGTCGCCATGGCATACATACCAGCTGGGGAGGTCGGTACCTTCGTACCGTCCGGGTCCAGCAGCACCTGGTCGATCGTGGGCAAGTCCTTGATCTGACGCACGAAGCCGGAGAACTCAGCAGCAGCGCCTTCACCAACCGTGCCCTTGATCAGCTCGTACTCGTCGTCAGCGCTGTGGTTGTCTTTGTAAATATCATTTACAAACGCCCAGCTGCGTGGTGACGGGAAGGCTCGGGGGTTGGTTGCGCCGTCGAAGCAGTGCAGCAAGTTAGGCCGAAAACGAATAAACGCGCGCAGGTCGGTATGAATTTCGTTGTCCATGGCCCAGTGGCTCCAGTCGTCGACGTTGATGTCGAAGTCCAGATGCACGAATCGGTTGGCCAGCGCAGCAGGCATGGCGTGAACCACGGAGCGGTCAGAGGCACGGTTGCCTGCAGCCAACACTGCCCAGCCGTCGGGCAGTTTGTACTCGCCGATCATGCGGTTGAGGACGAGCTGGTAGCCGGTAGCCTGAACGGCCGGGATGGCGCTGTTCATTTCGTCCAAGAGCAGCAGGCCCTTGGTTGTGTTGGGCACCATCTTTGAGCCCTTCTTGATCATCATTGGTGGCAGGAAGTCGGCGATCAGCCAGCGCATGACCCCATTGGCAGTATCAGGGACTGGGAAGCCCTTAAGGTCAGTTATATCGAGCAGCGTCATGCGCACGTCACGCAGCTCGAGTTTGTGGTCATCGGCGATCTGACGGATGACATCAGACTTGCCCACGCCGGGCGCGCCCCAGAGAAATACTGGGCGCTGCTTGGCGATGAGTTTGGGCAAGGCGGTGCGGATGGCGGAGGGCTTCATGCTGCACCTCCGATTGCATCCAGCGCGCTC
>OFQV01000044.1_pt1 | contig 39559 bp, 61 predicted proteins | sample 1542971 | NCBI WGS metagenome assembly OFQV01 (sample SAMN07774229, study PRJEB24372) | wastewater metagenome | isolation source: WWTP Cannobio (Effluent) | place: Italy: Cannobio | collected 2016-01
ACTTATGGAGGGTGATATACAGTTTGGCAAGGTAATAACAACAGAGTCCTACTTTAAGGGGCAGCTCAAGAACAAGAAGATAGAGCAGCACGTACCTGAGAAGGTGAGAGATAAGTCTGACGTACTCAACGAGGTACTCAAGGCGATGGAGATTATAAACTCAGGCTCAACGGATAAGATGACCATTATCATAGAGCGAGATAGATTAACTAAGAACTACAAGCTCGTCACCCGACAGTTTGAAGTAGTAAGGGAGGTTCATCATGACTAAGTGGGAGAATATTACAGACATACTAACTGAGGATGGGGCAGAGAAGATTAAGGTAGGCCAGGTGCTTATATTCAACTTTGAAGGCTCACCACTCCACCTCAAGGTCATGCGCAAGCGTAATGGTAAGGTATGGGCTAAGAAAACACACTTATATACCAGAGATGAGATGGCTGCAATTGACGGTGTAGATAAAATGCTTTCAAGCAAAAGCTAGTATGGTATAATAACCCTAACGATTCATGCCGCCATCGAGCGATTGTCTCCACGGAGACCCACATGATATATCTTAAAAAAGAAGAACTGCACGACTCGTACTTTGAAGCCGAGAAAAGAGCAAACGACTGGTACACTCCATTTGACGAGTACGAGCGCATTGCCAACAACAAGCTCAGCAAGCGGCTGGGCAAGAATATGCCACGTGTTAACGATGGTTCATTAGCAGCCTCACTCTTAGAGACTCCTATGCTGGTTCTCCCCTCAATGCAGCCAGGTAAGTTCATATCACAGGGTCAGAAGAAGCCATGGCTTAACGAGATAGCTAACATTATATGGCGAGATAAGATAGTACCGAACGCCAACACTCAGGCTACCTTCTTTGATAAGGAACAAATCGCACTATATAGAGCCTTAAAGTACGGAGCTCAGTTTAGATATAACTTCTTTGTATCCAGTGACCGCTATACAGGCTCAGACTGGTCTCTCCCTTATATTAAGAACGTCAAGCTCGAACCAGGTAAGTTCAGCGTAGACGACTGTGACTATGTATTCTTAGACGTTTACTACACTAAGCACCAGCTCAAGAACATCATCGAGCAACAGAAGGATGAGATTAAGAAGGCTAAGGCTGAGGGCCGCAAGCCTGACACTTCATGGGATATCGCAGCTCTTCAACAACTCTCCGACATGGGCATGACCAGCAAGGAGATGAAGGAGCAGAATATCAACGAGCGTGATAAGGCAGTTAGTGCTTCGGGTATTAAGATAACAGCCTGCTTCCAGCGTGGTGTAGGCGCACCCTTCTATATGTTCTCCAAGCACCTCCCACCTGAGACTTGCGTACGTACCTGGAAGAACCCAGACCCAACAGGCGACTTACCTATTACCGCACAGTACTGCTACGAGACTCTCGAATCTCCAGTAGGCATTGGTAGGGCTGAACTAGCAGGGCCAACACAGAACGTACTCGACTACATGACTCAAGCTCACGTACTCGCTACACAGATAGGCTTACAGCCACCAGTAAAGCTATCCGGTGCAATCGACCAGACTAACCTCAGCTCACTGGTACACGTTCCTAATGGTATCTGGCAGACAGGCACAGCCGATGTAGAAATCGTACAGAACACCACATCTGTCTACTCGCAGTTCCCAGCTAACTTCGGTCTGTATAAGGCACAGCTTCAGAACCTACAAGGTCGGACTGATGGCTCTATAAGCTCAGAGAGTGGCGACCCAGGCTTCTCTAAGACTCAAGCTGGTGTAAAGATGCAAGAGAGCCGCACGAACGCTCAAGACAACTACTTACGTAACAAGGCCGACACCGCAGCAGCTAAGATGGCTGAGAAGATGATGAACGTACACATGGCTAATATGTCAGGTGCAGACATCCTCGACATCGCAGAAGAAGACCTAGAGAAGCTAACCAAGGCAGGATACTTTGACGACAACCCTGAGACACCAGAGCCATCACTAACTGAACTACCTATTATCTATGAAGAACTCAAAGATACCTTCAAGTTCGAGTTTGACCCACGACCTGAAGCCGACGAAGACGACAAAAACCGATGGGTAGAGCTAATAAACATCGCTACATCGAACCCTAACCTTATGCCAGCAATGCAAGCCAGCGGCTACGAGTTTAACCTCGGTGAAGCCTTCAAGAAGGTCATAGCAGCGTCAGGGGCAGACGGGTGGGATAAAGTACTAGTACAGCTCAACCCAGAAGACATGGCAGCACAGCAGATGGGTATGGAGGGTATGCCAGGTGAAATGCCGCAAGAGGGTATGGAGCCACCAGTAGAGCAGATGCAAGACCCAAATGAGCAGCAAGAGCCAATTCAGATGCCCGAAGCCCCACAACAAGACCCAGAAGTATTACAGGCTATCATGGCCGAGTACGGTGTAGACGAGGGTGGAGCCATAGCGGTCATCGAGGCAGAGCGACAAGGCTTCTCACCAGAGGAGATAGCAGACTTCTTAAATAGGCAAGGAGGCGAATAATGGATGATAGCATGATGTACACGGGTGTAGATAACATTGAAGACGGCCAGTTCGGTAATGAGAAGGTAGACGACCAGACCAAGCAGCTACTCATAGAAGAAAAGAAGAAACGTGCCGAACTCACTCCTAAGCTTGAAGCCCTCATAAAGGAGATAGAAGCAGAGATTAAACAGGTAACGAGTATAGATAGGTTCTTCGCAGCCACCTCACAACCAGAGAGCGACATACGTGCTGAACTACAAGCAGCAGCTCTCTACAAGAAGTACCTACAAGGGCTTATTACCAAGTTCACCTTAGCTCTAGCGGAGACAAAGAAGTGAACGAAGAAGAATTCGAACCCCTAGCCACCTTTGACCTCGATAGTATACAGCTAGAGGACAAGTTACAGAGCGTACACCAAGAGGGTAACTACCTGGTAGGGGTAACACCAAACGGCGTACGGTTCCGCCACCGTATCCCAGCAGGCAAGATACTTACCGAGGTAGATGGGAAGTTAAAAGTAGTGGATATGAGGGTCAGCGCAGGTTAGTCTAAGGACTACCTTGCATTGCCCCCCAGCAATCGAGTCACTCACGTACGAGTAGAAGTTCGCAACTAATAGCAGAAGGATAGGGAGAAATCATGGCTGAACAAGCACAAGACCCAATCGAAGCTGTATTGAGCAGTGACGATGCGGTAGACCAGACAGTAGAAACAGAGGGCATTGACGAGTCCCCTGAAGTTGAGGAAGCCCAGGAGGGTGAGCCTCAAGAGCAGGATGCGCAGGATGACGAAATAGCCGAGGAAACGGAGACTGATGCTGAGACCGAATCAGAGGTTGAGCCAACCGAGGAAGAACTAGACCCCAAGGAAGAAGCTCGCAGACGATACGAAGAACGGCAGAGATATAACGCTGAACGCCGAGAGCGTTTGCAGACTCAGACCCAAGAGTATGTTCAAGCTGCGGAAGATGATGTAGACCAACGTGTGAGAGCAATCGAAGTGCAGGAATACGCTCGAACCATCGAAAACAACGAGAACAAACTAATAGGTGAGTTTGATAGAGTTAAATCCAACCCCGACCTTCAGGTTTTTAACCCAGAGAACAAAGAGCAGTTTAACGAGCGACTCTACGAGAAAGCATTGCGTGATTATAACGCTGGCTACCTCGCATACGACGAGCAAGGTAATCTACTCCAAGTCAAAGGGTCACTATTTGAACATTTTAAAGAGACCGCAGAGCTATTCCAGGGGGCTGAACGCTCTGGGCAGGTTAAGCAGGTGAGAGCCACTCAGCGTATGCGCTCAGTATCAGACTCGAAGCCAGCGGCCCAACAGAGAGAAAAGACAATTGACCCCATTATGGAGGCTCTACAGTCTGACGACTAAAGGAGATAACGATGGCTCAGAATTATGCAGCATCACACCTGAACGCCGTTGACGAGCGTGTTTACCTAGAATCACTAACTATGGATGTTTTTGACTCTAAGAGTATTCGCTTAGACTTCAACGGTAAGAACTCTGTAACTATCTACAACGTAGATACTGTTGCAGAAAACGACTACGTACGTAGTGGACTAAGCCGATTTGGTGCTTTGGTAGAACTAGGAACTGGTACTCAGACCCTAACTCTTTCACAAGACAAATCATTTAGCTTCTCTATTGACCGTGGTAACTACGAAGACAGCATGATGGTAACTGAATCAGCCAAGGCTATTAAACGCCAGGTTCGTGAAGTTTCTGTCCCAGCAACCGACGTATACAACCTAGGAATCGCAAGTGCTTACGCTATTGCAAACTCACAGGGTGTTGTCGCTGGAACTGCTGTTGCTTACAACACTGTTTACAGCTTGATTCTTGCTCAGCAAGCAGCTCTAACTGAACTCAAGTACTCGAAGCAAGGCCGAACACTTTGGATTACACCAACTGTTCTCAACCTTCTTAAGAGAGACCCAGAGTTCAAGCAGGACTGCGACACGAGCTACGCTGACAACAAAAAGGGTGTAGTAGGTATGGTTGATGGCCTAACCATCAAGGAAGTCCCAGCTTCAATGTTGGTAACTAACTTCCAGTTCATGATTACTTGTAAAGAGACTCTAGTAGCTGTTAACAAGTTCGACATGGTACGCACAATTGACAACGACAAAGACGTTGACGGTTGGATTTGCCAAGGCCGACGTTACCACGACTGCTTCGTTCTCGGCCAAAAGGCTACAGGTATCCGTGTCTACACCAAGTCCTAGACTAGTGTAGCGTTCGTAACAGGTAAATAAGGAGATACACATGAGAGAAAAGAATGAAAACGGTAGTCAGTCGCAAGACGGCTGGTACAAACATAAGGATACGGGAGCGATAGTCCACTTAGCGGACGATTCGACCTTTGGGGTGCCACTCACAAACGCCTACGTAAAAGCAGGCTTTGAGTTCGTGAGTAAGGAAGACCCTCGTGCTCCCCAAGAGCCTAAAGAAGAATCTAAAGTAAGTAAGAAAGAAGGTAAATAATGGCAAATCCAGCATTTTCTACTCGCTACCGACTACCAGATGGTCGTATCGCTGTAGATGTAACTGAAGCCAAGACACTTGCAGCTGAAGACAGCGGCATTGTGCAAAACGTAACCGTTGCTAACACAGTTGTTACACTCCCAGCTACCGCAACTGAAGGTATCTGGACTGTTCGTGACGGTGGTGTTCCAGCAACTAGCGGCCCAGACGGTGCTATCGTATCCGCAGCTACCCCTCGTGTTGACCCTAACGGTTCTGATACCGTTTCAGGTTTCAACGTGACTGGTACAGCAGCAGACGGTAAGTACCTCACCAACACTGGTGGACGATATGGTGACGAAATAACCATTCAAAACACTACTGCTACTAACGGCGGATTCGTCGCTGGTGCAGTAGGTGACTGGTTACGAGAAGCCTAGTAACGAACTAACAGGTGACGCAAGCTCCACGATAGTAGAGCTAACGCATGACTACTACGGAGTAGCGTTACCGCACTTTTAAGAAAGGACACAGTATGCCAGCAACAACAGGACAATGGCAAGCAGCAGCGGGTGGAGTCGGTGCAGTAACCGAGAAGGTTATGACGTTCGCTGGGGGAACGACAAATGACCCTGGTGACTTCGACGGTACTGGCAACCCTGCCACTCTGTTTACAGTTACAGGCACAGTCCTTATGAAGCTATTTGGTGTAGTCGAGACTACCCTCGCAGGTGCATCAGCTACCCTAATTGTAGGTACAGCTATCAACACAAGTGGGCTTATCGCTTCTACAACCGCTACTAACCTCGCCATAAATGAAATCTGGCATGACGCTACCCCTGACGCAAGCTTAGAGCTTAGCTCGGTTGCAACAGAGAAGATTGTCAACCAAGACGTAATTCAGACCGTAGGTACAGCTAACATCACCGCAGGTGTAATTCGTTATATCTGTATATGGAAGCCGTTAAGTGCAGACGGAGCAGTAGCCTAGTAATGGACAAACACGCCGCAAATCGTGAATACTTTGCAGCAGAAGCCGACAGGAAGCTGAGAACAGAGCAACACACAAAGGCTGTTGCTCAACTCAGCCAACTGGAAGGTAATGTTCTCCGTGCTATTGAATTGTTAGTTAAGTTTTTAGATAAGAAGGTCACAAAGACTGAGCTTATAAATCAGTTAGACACGATATCCACACCAGATGTGGACAAAGTAGTTAAAGCTGTGGAAAAACTCGATGGTACAGTTCAGCAGAACAAACTCGACCTTAGTGGTGTAGAGAAAGAGCTCAAGAACGCAGTAGAGCAGCTCAGACAGGTACCTAAGAGCCACCCAGACGCCCCAGAAGCGATTGAAAGCGTGAAGGTGAGTAACCTATCGGACATAGACCTAAAGCCTCTCCTAGACGCTGTAAACGCCTTAGACCTAAAGGTAGAAGCCCCTGTAGTAAAAGTAGACGCTCCGAAGGTAGATGTAGCAGCCCCAGACCTCAAGCCCATTAAGGCGATATTCACTGACCTGCTCAAGGCGGTTAAGGGCATTAAGATGCCTGATGTTAAGCTCGAAGCTACCGACACGAGCAAGATTGAAAAGGAACTAGAGAAGCAAACCAAGCAACTTGACGAACTTATCAAACAGCCAAAGGGTGGCGGTGGAGGCGGAGGCAATGGTAGCCCCTACGTAGACTCTACTGGTAAAGTAATGAATGTAGAGCTTGAGATGGATGGTAGCATACCTGTAACAGTCGTAGCAGGTGGTTCGGCGGCGGCTCAAACAGTATCAAAGATAGACGACACAACCACCGCTAATGTAGTCTATATAGGCAAAGCCGAGCTTACGGGTGCAGCAATCGCTACAAGCGGAGCCGTATGGCAGATAAAGAAGCTCGATACCTCGTCTCTCGCTCTTGATAAAAAGTGGGCAGACGGCGACGCAAGCTTCAATAACATATGGGATAACAGGGCTTCCCTGACCTATTACTAGAAAGGAACACCATGGCATTTAAGGCACTCATAACATCTATATCAGAGGTAGAACCGAACTTACAACAGTCGGCTACCTTCGACATACTAAACGCGAACGATAAGGTTATTACATCCAGCACAGCACGGGCGGATGTAGAGCAGCTCCCTGACATGATTAAGGGGATTGTAACCGAGTTTGAGTTAAAGTATAAGTCGGCCAAGAAGCTCAAGGTCGGGGATGTAATCAACTAATGGCAATGCAGACCTATGTTAGTGCTGGCGTTCACGACACCATGCTGGGGTCTGCTACTATTACCGCAACCGCCGCTACGCTTACCCTGGCTGGTATCACAAGTTCAGGCGTAACTGCTCCTAACCTGGTAAACAAGATTACAGGTGTATGGATATGTATATCTACCCTTTCTTCTACTGGTAACATCACCGCTGAAATCATGGAGTCTGGTGTATCGAAGGCTACTGCTACCATCAACCTAGCTGATGCTCAGTTAGGTATGAACTACTTCCGTTTTGCAACACCTTATCAGTTTGCCACTCTGACCGCCTCGGCTTATACTTGCAGACTTAAAAATACTGTCAGTTCGTCTGGTAATGTACGAACCGCAGCTTCGGGTTTGTGGTTCCAATTTACTTATGACACCGCAGGGGCATTAGGGGCTTCAGATGACCTATGGATAGGGGGGTTTAATGATGGCGGACTAACTACTAAGACCCTCACCGTTACAGGAACAGCTAATACTTTTGGTTCTAAAGCCACAACAGCAATCGGTTCAACAGTTCAGACTATGGGTGCAGCCCTGACAATCGGCTCAGGTGGTACATACAAACACGACACCGCAGCCAACTGCACAACCACTCTAAAAGGCTCTGCATGGGTAACGGCAGGAGGCATCCTTGATATACGAGGCTCAGCTACTAAGTCTATTGTCTCAACATTTATTATTGACTCCACCGCCAACGGCGACCAAGGACTGTTCACGGCTACTGGCACAGTAGGTGGGCAAATCCTCACTACAGGGGCGACCTACGACCAATACACCCGCTACGCTTCTGGTACAGGGACGGCTGCCGACCCACTGATTGTGAGTGTAGCCTGGGATGCAGACGTAAACGACGAAATAGTTATACCTGGTGTAGCCTACAACACGAACCAGGTTAGGTTCATTAAGACTCGTAACTCCTCGACCTCGTTTGTACTAAGTGCTACCGCAGGTGGGGCAGAATCGGCTATTACGAATACGCCAGCAGTCGGGTCGTATATTGCCAACCTGACCCGTAATGTGATTATCAAGCCTGTTACAACGACTCTCGGTTACTACATAAACAACTCCAGCAATACCGCAGGGAACTTCAACTACACGCGCTTTGAGTATTCGGATAACACTTCAGGTAAGGCAATTACTTTGAGTAGTAGCTCAACTGGAGGTGCGACATCTTCGTTTGATGGAATCGTAGGGTACCAGACTTCAATCACTGGTGGTAGGCATTGGCTTGCTATGTCAGGAACAGGTGACCCAGCTACTTCGGTTACAACGCACACTGGTATAACCGCCTACAACACCGCAGGGTCAAACTATGGTGGCCAGTCAGGTATTGCGCTTCGTGGTACAGCTAATAAGACCATAAACTATATTCTTCATTACAACGGTACAACTACTACCGCAGGAGCAATGATATCTCTCGACACCTCGGCTACTGGTAACATCTTCAACAACTGCCACTCATACGGTGCGAACGGTAGTGCTAGTCCAACTGGGTATGCAGTCGGGATATTCTCCAGCTCAGGTAACACCTTCAATAACTGCACGATTAACGCTTGTAGGACTAATGCTGTCTATTTATCAACTGGTACGGGTAATGTATTTAACACCTGTAACTTCGGTACGACTGCTACCAATACAATAGATATTCTCTGTACATCTTCGACACTTAACCAGGCACTGTTCAGCAACTGTTCGTTCGGTTCAGCAACACTCATAAGCGGTTATCTAACCCAACTCGATACAAGCTCAATCAACTTCCAAGACATGGATGGTAACACCTCTAAACACCGCTGGTACACCAATAAAGGTTCTTGGTGGTCGTCAGGCTCAGGACTGACGGACACAACCGTTCGTACTGCATCTTCCTTATCACTTGTGAGCAAGCCAGAGAACAACTCAACTGGGTCAAGTTGGGTATTTAAGATACCTGCCAACCCAACATCTCAGGTTGGTATATTCGGTTATATCTACCGTAACGCTACGTTCTCTAGTGGTACGCTCAAGGTAGAGCTCTTCTTGCCAGGTACGCTTATAACGGGCACACCAGACGCAACCTACACCTTCCCAACCACGACAGGCTCATGGCTACCATTCAACATCTCGGCCTACTACTCAGGGTCGGTGTCTCGGTATGCACAGGTAAAGATTACAGGAGTAACAGCAACCGCTGGGGCATACTTCTTCGTAGACGACCTCTACGACGCTGGAACAGGTAACAAAGTAGCAGGACTTGACCTATGGGATAACGGTCAACCATCACCAATCATGGTATCTATCGACTACTCAGCCGTACCTGCTCAGGTATGGGGATACTCTGATGCCACGGCTTCTGCTAATACAATGGGCAAGCACCAGAAAGACCTCAAGCTCACAAACATACTAGTTAAAGACGGGTTAAGCTAGTGTATAATAAATGTAAAGGAATATAATCATGGCAAGACTAAACATAAATCGTGGAACTACGTACTCAATCACCTTTAACTACCTCGTAAACGGAGTAGCTACTACCCTAGTAGGCTCGACTGTACGGTTTACTATGAAAACCGCAGAGTATTCGACAAGCACTACTGACGCAGATGCTTCGGTACTCAAGAACGTAACCTCTGGCACATCAGGTGGCGTAGCGACCATCACTCTCAACCCATCCGACACAGCCACCCTTACACCAGGTAAATACTACTATGATATCAAGGTAGACGTTACCTCAGATGGGGTAACAGTTTACAAGTGTGACGAAGGTACGATTACCCTGGATGCAAGCCCTACTAACAGGTTGGCATAATGGCTGACGCTGCAATCATCACCTCCAACGTAGTACCTGGTACTACTGTAACCTCTGGTGTTACAAGCGGCTCTACAGTCTCGTCTACGGTTTCTACAAGCTCGGCTAATACAGCTAACGTAGTTGCTGGTGGTGTGGGTGCCACAGGCGCAACTGGAGCTACAGGGGCAGCGGGAGCGGATGGTCAGGGCGTACCAGTAGGCGGCACGACAGGCCAGGTACTCTCAAAGAACTCCAATACTGATTACGATACAGAATGGTCTACAGTTAGTGGCACAGGTGACGTGGTAGGCCCTGCAAGTGCGACTGACAATGCTGTTGTACGGTTTGACTCCACTACAGGCAAGTTGGTGCAGAACTCAGCTGTCACTATTGCTGATACTACTGGCGACATGGCTGGGGTAGGAACCCTAAACACCCACACTATACCAGGTGGAACCGATACCTTGGTGGGCAGGGCTACAACCGATACCCTGACCAACAAGACCCTCACCAGCCCGAAGATAGATGCCTTTAAAGATACTAATGGGGTCAAGATTGTTGAGTACACACCCAACGCTTCAGGGGTAAACTATCTTACTCAACGGGCTGGCTCGACAGGCCAGGCGGTTCTCTTAAGTGCTGAGAGTGTCACCGATACTGACGTATATCTAAACCTACAATCGCAAGGCGCGGGTACGGTTCGGGCTAATGGGGTAGACGTAGTAACGACTTCGGGAACCCAAACGCTAACAAACAAAACATTAACTTCGCCTGTCATAAACACTCCGACTGGTATCGTCAAAGGCGATGTCGGACTCGGCAACGTAGACAATACCTCCAACGCTACAGAGCGAGCAGCTGTTGCGACACTTACAAACAAAGACCTATCATCGGGTACAAATACCTTCCCAACACTCAACCAGAATACTACGGGTTCGGCAGCAAAGTGGACAACTGCTCGCAACCTAGCAGGCAACTCAACTGATGGGTCGGCTAATGTGGCGTTCGCCAATAAGTTTATTGTTCAGGGGACTACAGATGCAGGACTATCGGCTGCCCAATTCTTAGGTACATTAGGTACTGGCCTAGTAAAGAACACCACGACTACAGGTGTTCTAAGTATTGCAACCTCTGGCACGGATTATGCTCCTGCTACATCTGGTTCGGCTATTCTAAAAGGTAATGGTTCAGGTGGGTTCTCTAGTGCCTCGGCTGGAACAGACTACACAAGTCCGTCTAGTACCGAAACGATGACGAATAAGCGTATCACCAAGCGTACTGGTACTACTACGAGTTCAGCTACACCTACCATAAACACAGATAACGTAGACTTCTACTCACTGACCGCTCAAGCAGTAGACATCACGTCATTCACCACGAACCTATCTGGTACTCCAACTACTGGCCAAACCTTATGGATTGCTATTACAGGAACCGCTGCACGTGCCATAACCTGGGGTGCTTCCTTTGAGGCTTCAACAGTAGCCCTACCTACTACAACCGTATCGACTAACCGCCTCGATGTTGGGTTCATCTGGACTGGCTCAATTTGGCGTTGCATAGCGGTGGCCTAGATGGCTATAGCATTCGTACAATCTGCTAGGAGTCAGACAAATGCCTCGACTACCGTAACCACCTATGGTTCAGCCACAACGGCTGGCAACCTACTGGTAGCCTTTGGTTACACGAACGCTGCAACGGCAAGCCTTACTATAACTGGGTGGACTAAGGCGGTAGACACAAGTTACTCAGGTATAGCCCAGAGCCTTGCTATATTCTATAAGATAGCCGATGGTACCGAGACTACAGTTACCCTGAACGGTAATACTATCTGCCGACAGCACATATCAGAATGGTCGGGATGCTCCAACCCAGCAGTCACAGATGGGTCAAACTCAAATGCTGTAAACACAGTCACATCTATCAACACGAACAGTATCACAACTACTGTGGCCAATACGCTCCTCTTGTGTGCAGGTGGTATCTCTACTTCTGGTGCTGGTACAAGGTCGTGGGATAGCTCGTTTAGTACCATGCTAGATGACGCTTCAGCCCCCAGGCTCTTATCTGGCTACAGGATAGTATCATCTACTGGCACCTACTCGACTACTGGTACGCTCCACACCTCAACCACCAACTCAGGTGCTGTCATCCTAGCCATCACCGCTGCGAGTGCCCCTACCACAGTGAATAGTGGCTTCTTCGGGCTGATGTGATACAATAAACTCAAGATTATTCACTTACCTCGTTTGGATAGTGTTAGGCCAGCAAGAATCTCCTTGGGCGATAGTCGTTATTAACCAAGGAGAATTATCATGAACTTTTTAGAACAGATAGCTAGGAATACCGCAGGGGACGCAGTATCTAAGCTAGGTACTGTATCAACAGCTCCAGCCAACGCCATACTCGGTCTTTTCGGCACTAAACTACCAGACACAGGCCTATCAGAGAAGATAAAGGGTCGACAAGGTACGACACAGACCACACCCCGACTTTGGTCTGGTGGTGCAGATTCCAACACAGACTTAGGGGGTGCAGCAGATAGTGCATCTGGCCCACTACAGGATGGTGGTTCTGGGGCGGCAGCAGCAGCCGAAGCAGCACAACGAGCCTCAGCTCTCTCAGAGATTGACCGCATACTCGGTGGCATCGGTACGAAGCGAGACCAGGGACTATCCCGATTAAACTCTACGTTTGGTGATAACCAGGCTCGACTCAACTACGAAAAAGAAATGGCGATGAGAGGTTATGCTGACCAACGTGGTGAGAACGAGAAGGCCAAGTTGCGTGGTACTGAACAAGTAGACCAGTTCGCTAATAATACCTACTCCAACCTACGCAGAATGCTCTCAGGTATGAACGCAGGCAGTTCTAGTGCTATGCGAGAGCTCGTGCCGCAGGTAGTCTCTAAGGCAGCAGGACAACGCCGACAGGGTGTATTCGAGACGTATGGGGAGAACGAGAAGGGTATAGATAGCGCACAAGAGAATGCAACCACTCAGTATAAGTGGGCAGAAGAAGACCTAGCCAACCAGCGTAGAGACCGAGAGAGAGACTTCCTAGACAGCATCTACACCCAGGAACAAGACCTCATACGCCAAAAGCAAGGGCTTGGTGGACTCGACTTAGGCTCAGCTAACGCCCAGATTGCCCAACGCCAGGCCTCACTAGACGCTTTGTTCAACCAATACGCCCCTCAGTTCAGTGCTAAGACCGTAAGTGCAGAACGTCCAGAACTCGGCAAGTACACTATCGACCAGGCAGCAGTACGACAAGGACAGGGCCAGTACCCTAGTGAGACTGCTTACTACCTACCAGCATTACGAAAGAAACAGCAAGGCCAACTTTAATCTAGGAGCGAGCTATGTTTGACAAGCTCAAGAAACTATTAGAGGGTGGTATTGCACAAGCCAATATCTTTGATGGTGGCAAGACCTTCCAATCAGTAGTAAATAACCGTACCCCTCAGCAGCAGAATGCCGTGCAGCAACAGCAGCAGCAAGCGAGGGTGTTTAACCCTGCTCGCCCCCAGCAAGCTCCACAGCAGAACTTCACTGACAAACTACGGGATATTCTTGACGCTAACTCACAGGCGGATAAGTTTAGACGAGCGCAGGAAGGCCAAGCCCTAGACTATCGCAGGCAACAGCAAGATGAGTATGGTGTTAAACGGCCAGCTATGAATGTAGGCTCTCAAGTGCTCGGTAATGCCGCACGGTTCGTTAACACAGCCAAGGCAGGTGTAGACGAAGCAAGCGACACGAGTATGTTACTCATGGCGAACCAGGTATACGGAGACCGTGGCCGAGATGAGATGCTTAAGAGGATACGTGAACGCCAAGAGAAGCAGTATGCTCCAAACAGCGGCCTATTCGGTGCAGGTACATGGTTTGATAGTAAGGCAGACTTTGAGAAGTCGACTGCGAACCCCGTTGACCTAGTAGTCAATAAGGCCGCTCCAGGCGTTGTCGGAACGGCATTTGAGGCAGGTTCTTTGGGCGCAGGCCAAGTAGCTCCTAAGCTCGCAGTGGTTGGTGCTAAACAGTTTATAACTCAAGGTGCTAAGGCAGCAGGGGCAAGAGCTGTCGAGGGGGTGATAGCAGACGCAGCGTCACAGAAGTTTGAGCGTGATAGGTATAGCCCTGAACAGAGCGCAGTGGCCGCGGTAACCGCAGCAGGTCTACCAATAGTTGCAAGAGGTGCTGGTAAAGTCGTTAGTAGGGCAATTGACGCTGCAGGCAACGCGGTAGGGCGTAAAGTTCTTCCTCGCTCAGTCGCCGAGATTACTCAAGAGGTCGCAACAGCTCGCCAACCTGTTATAGCAAACAACGCCCCACGTGTAACCCCTGATGGCACAATTCTCCCACCTCGCCCAGCTAGCGAAATAGCAGCAGAACTAGCGGCATCTAAAGCTCGTGCAGCCGACCCCAACGTACAGGCTAAAATGGCTAGTATAAAAGCCGCTGGTCAGCCCTCTACACCTGTCAAGAAGATAAACATGACTCCTGACGACCAACGCATACTCTCAGACTTCAATGACATCGCCAATGGTGTCTATACACCTGACGCTAAACTACAACGCAAGATAGAATACGATGCTACGCAGATAGCCGAGAAGTACGGCATACCCCTTAGAAGCACCCCACAAGAGATGGCTGACGAGTTCGACAACGTACTCCAGCGTGGTGTAACCAAGCCAGAGTTTGCACCCAAACCTCCACGACAAACGAACCAACTAGCCCCTAAGCCTAAACAAGACCCTCTCGAAGCCCTTAAAGCAGAAGCTAGGAAGTATAAGAGTGCTGAGGAGTTTGTTTCAAATACTAAGGATACGCCCAAAACAGCACGTGTTTTTGTTAAGAGTAAGTTTAGAGATAGTGGGGGCTACGCTGATTTTCCAATAATTAGAAAAGTTGAGAATAAGACTTTGTATCAGGGCGGTTCGGCTGACGGTAGACAGTTCTGGACTGAGAATAAGAAATATGCAGAACAATTTGGAGAGGTTACTAAGAAAACAGGAACATTCTACGAAGTTGATAACGGTAACAGAATGACAACTGTTTATGTCGATGCGGATAAGCAACTCACCGACCTCTACAACCAAGCCACTAAACCAAAAGCCTACTACCAGAACGTACCTAAGAGCTATACAGAGCCAAAGGCGCAGTCAGAGGTGGAGCTTAATACTAAACGTCTTAACCTAACACCAGACCAAGCAGCTCAACTAGACCCTAAAGTTAAGTCCGTAGTAGACCGCATGAGCAACGATGATGTAGTGAGAATAGCCAAGAGTGCTGGCTTAGATACAAAGTCATATAGCCCTGGTGAGACACGGGTAAAGATAGCTGAGCAATTGAATGTACGCCAAGACGCTGTACGGCTCATGAATGAGGCCGAAGTAGCACGTAAGGCTGGCAACACAGACCAAGCCGCAGAACTGCTCAAACAGGCCGCAGAACAAGGCAGGATAAGCCGTACGCAAGGTACCGACCTAGCTCGACAGCTCCAAGCCCGTAGAATCATCGCTAACGAATTAGATACACCACAACAGAAGGTATTCAAGTTATTTGATGAGGCTGGCGTAAACCCTGACGTTTATACTAAGAGACTCGCAGGTGTTGACTTTAGTGACTCTAAACAGGTAGTGAACGCTTACCGAGAGCTGGTTCCTGCCAAAGCAGGGCAGTGGCTCGACACAGTGCGATATAACTCTATGCTCTCTAGCCCACTTACACAGGCAGTAAACATATTCGGTAACGCTCAGAACGTAGCAGGTGTGGCTCCTATTGAGAAAACCATCCGAGGTGGTATAGACTCCATCGCTGGGTTATTCGGCAAGGAGCGACAGTACGCAACAGGCGAGGGTGCTTCGTATCTTAAGGGCGAAGTCAAAGCACTACCTAAGGCAGCCAAGTCTTTCGTAGACGCACTTAAGGGTTCGGGCGAGTATGCTAACCAAGACTTCAGCGACTATAATATGCCACTCGCTACTAAGGGGACCGCTGGTAAGGCGTACCAGGCACTATCATTCCCTATGCGTGTTCTTGACGGCATGGATAAGTTCTTCCGTACTCTTGCTTCGTCTGGTGAGGAAGCCGCACTCGATAAGAGAGTTAGTAAGGGGATAGGTCTCAGAGGTGACAAACAATCACTCATAGACCAAGAGGCCGCTTACCGAGTGTACCAAGCAGAGGGGCATATACCAGGTCAGGGTAAAGTCCTTGACGCTATGGACTCTGTTGCCGATTTAGTTATGAGTGGTAGGAATAGCAAGAACCCCATCCTATCTACCATATCGAAGTTCACCGTTCCATTTGTAAAGACCGTGAACAACATAAACAAGCAAGGATTTATAGAGTATAGCCCTGCTGGTTTACTCAACCTTGTAGGTAAAGAGGACAAGATAGAGGGTATAACAAAAGCCGTCATGGGTACGGCTGTATTCGGTACGTCTGCACTACTACTCAAGTCAGGCGATATGACGTGGGCAGAACCACGTAATGCCGAGGAACGAGCTAGGTTCAGAGCCGAGGGTAAACAACCATACGCAATCAAGATGGGTGGTAAGTGGTACAACTACTCAAAACTAACTCCAGTAGTAGCGTTCCCAATGGCTATGACCGCAGCTCTCGATGACGCATTCAATAAGGGTAAGGCAGACCAGAGCTTCATAGACAAAACTCTCACAGCCTTTGCTAAGTATGGAAACTTCATGTCAGACCAATCGTACGCTAAGAGCATTGGAGACACGTTAGGTGCAATAGGTGGCGATGAGGAAGCTATTGCTCGTATGGTTAGTAACCAGTGGCAGCAGGTAGTCCCAGCTCGTGCGCTCACAGGCTGGTTGGCTCGTATGACTGATGATGTAGAGCGTAAGGTAGATACCACGCAAGGGTACTTCGACCAGCAAGTTCAAGCCTTCATGCAACAGTACCCAGGCCTCAGACAAAAGACTCCTACCAGAGACTACCAGGGACAACCGATAGCAGCTAACAACCAGGTACTAAACGCTTTCTCTCCTGTTAGAGTCACGAACGACAGGGGTGTAAGCCCGCTAGACGCAGAGCAGGACGCAATAAAACTAGCCACGGATAAAGCTGAGTTACTAGATAAACGCCAGCTCAAAGAGGTTGATAACCGTTCAGCCGACAAGATACGAGAAGCTCAGAAGCAGTTAATCTCCCAACCAGGATGGAATGAGCTTACAGCAGAGGAGAAGAAGTCTGGCCTATCACGCCTAGAGAGCGATATTAAGGCAGTTGAGAAGCTCCAGTACCAGGCTGATAACCATGTAGGCGAATACTCTGGCAGCTACACAGGCAAGTCAACAAAGCTAACAGCCAACCAAAAGACTCTTGTTAATGACGGGGTTAAGTTAAGTAAGTACGTTGGTAAGTCTGATAGTACCGAGGCTAAGACTAACAAAGAGAAGTACGAGAAGGCTTTTGAGGACTTTAACGACCCAGACAACGGCTACTCTCGTGTCGAGAAGGTAAAGAAGCGAGAAGAACTCAAGCGCCTCACAGTGCAAAAGGACTACGACGAGGACACCACTATGCTCCACGGTATGAGCAAAGAAGACGTATGGGGCTTCTTATCAACCTACGAAGATGGTAAGGCAGCAGCCGACAAGCTCCTGGCTCTCGATGACGCTCTGACCGCAGCAGGGGTACAGGACAAGAACAAGTTTAGAGACAAGTACGGCAACGTCGCTATCAGGCCTAAAGAGAAGTCTAGCGGTAAGGGTGGCTCTAAAGCCAAGACCGTTAAGGGCCAGGCCGAGGCTGTATCCTCCGAACGTAAGCTCCGAGCGTTGCTCGCTAACACGAATAACAAGACCAGCTACCGCAAACCAGCCACGCAATCCGCTAAGGTTGGTCTCAAGAAGTTTGCCGTTAAGAGTGCGGGCATAACTTCAAGGAAAGGGGCGTAATATGGTACAATATAACAAAGGCTTGCATCGTTGGCATGACGCTCATGGAGAATTGTCATGTTAGCAAGTGAATTACTAGATGAAATATATGCAGCGTATCGTGGTAAGACGGTAGACCGCACCCCAGCCTGGTCAGAAGCTAAGGCTGTTCGTGCTATCACAATCGCCAACCGTAAGATACGAGAGTGGGCAACTGACCCTAATAACCGTTGGGCATCACTGTTTAGCGTAAACGATGTAGGTACAATAGATACCGCTACGTTCACCTATGACCTCGATGATACGTTCTTTATGCCCTCAGACTATGCATTAGTTACCAAGACGGATGACACCAATGTCCAGTACCCGATTGTTCCCCCACAACGCCGAGACCAATACAGCCAGGCTCTCTACATATCTGGTTTCGACCCTAAGACTATCACCTTTGCTCAGACTATAGATGCAGGGCTTGATGGCGGTACGCTTAAAATGCCAGGTTATTACATACCAGACCCCCTAAGTGCAGAGGGTAGCTTCGTACCAGTAGACATCCCTGAATGGCTCGTTTACATAACCGCTTCAGAACTGGCACGTAACGACGCTGCTAAAGAAGACCAGGTAGCTAACCTTGTCGGTCAAGCGAACGACCTATACAGGAAGATGATAGACAATAACAACGGCGGTGCGTTCTTACAAGGGATAACCATTACGAATAATATGCCCAACGTAGGAAGTGCAACTGATGACGATTGGCTTGACTAATGTACCAGCAAGCAGCCAACACTAAAAAGAGACGTAAGCAGGTAAGCATTACCCAGGGTGGGCCTGCACAGAGTGGGTTCAAGAAGGGCTATATGTCCTTTGTGACAGACTCTCGTATGCCGTTTGATGCTCTCGCCGACCTTACAAACATGACGCTTGACCAGGATAACCTGCCTCGCCCCAGGCCATCACTTGTAGAGTTTGGTGAACAGCCCCTCGGTACGGTCATAGGCATTGGCACATTTATTAAGATTGTATCTGGTGTACCTGAGAAGTGGGACATCTCAATGCAGGTAATTGCGGGAGTTGGCAAGGTTCATGTACGCAAAGATGGTGATACGTGGGTAGCCGCAACAGGTGCAGGTAACTCGTATGATGACGAAGCAGTGGTGACCTTTGCCCAGAGTGCTAATAGGGTCTATGTATCTAACGGCGTTGAGAAGATGAGCTATTACGACATTAGCACAGGTGCTATAGTCGTCTATACCGCCCTTACCACTCCGTCTGCTCCTACGGCGACTGGCACAGGGCTTACAGGCACAAATCACACCTACTACTATAAGATTACGGCCAACAACGCTATCGGCGAGAGTGCGTCTTCGGTAGCCGATTCCGAGCAAGTAGCGAAGCTACGAGACAACTGGATACCCGCCTCAGAGTATGTAACGCTTGCTTGGTCGGCAGTATCAGGTGCGTTAAGTTACAACATCTACGTTGGCTCCACTGCTGGGCAGGAGTACTACCTAGCCACGGTGAGTGCGTCTTCATTATCGTTCGTAGATGACAATAGCGTGTCACCTAACGCCTTTAAGCTGGCTCCTTCTTTCAACTCTACTGAAGGCCCGACCCTTAAATATATGTGGAACACTGACGGTAGGTTATGGGGGGTTGGTGACGTAGACCACCCTGATTACCTCTGGTATGATGGCGGCTCGCTAGACCCTGGTAGCTTCTCAGTCGGAGCTGGTGGTGGTAATGTTTCAATCAATCCAGGTGGCGACACGGTTCCCGTTGCAGTACGCTCATTCCGTACAGGTAAGGGCGACCCAGTAGTAACTGTCCTATCGGCTGGTATCGCAGGTACAGGCAAGATGCACCATGTCGGCTTCTCATCGTTTACCGTGGATAACGATACGTATAGTGTCGCCACTCCTACCGAGGCTAACGGCCAGTCAGGTACAGTATCAGCCCGTGCCGTAGTTGAGGCTAACAACTCACTCTGGTATCCAACAGGCCAGGACTTCCGCAGCACAGGTACTACCGCTAACGTACAGAACATCCTCTCGACTAACTCAGTGTCAAACGACATCATCCCTGACGTGCAGAACCTCAACCTGTCAGCGATGGAAGGGGCTTGTGGCCTACTCTATGAGAACAAGGTCTATTGGGCATTGCCTGTCGGGGCAAGTGAGAACAACCAGATATGGGTCAAAGACCTCTCTCGTGGTGGAGTGTGGATTATGCCTTGGCTCATCTCGGCTAAGTTTATGTGGTTGAGTGAGGATAACACAACAGGCGAGATATCCCACTGTATCTATGACGGTACGAAGATACTCAAGTTTACTCGCTCAGTAGCCACCCAAGATGACGGGGTGTCCTTTAGAACTCGTGTAGCCCACGAGGGCTTAGTATGGGATGAGAACGGTATGAGTATGGCCGCTATTCAGGAGCAACGCTTCAAACTCTTACAGCCAGTCGGTCAGATACAAGTAAACGCCTTTGGCCTGAATGAAGATGGTCTTGTAGATACGCTTGGCTCGGAGACATTCAGCCAAACGGCTTCATTCACAGGGTGGTCGCAGCTCCTCTACTCAAACGAGGTTACACCAAGCCTCTACTCAGACGACATCGGCATGGTGGACTTTTACTCGGCTTCAGTTGGGGTAGTAATGCTAGAGATAGACGAAACAGTAAACCAACTTGGTTGGGAGATAGTCACCGACTCAGTGAATTGTGACTACTACCTAAGCACCGTGCATACGAACGGTATAGAAATTCCAAGGAGCTTTTTAGGTGATTGACATGCAGAAGATATGTTGTATAACAATGTGTGAGAATAAGGTTCTCTGTAAGGGTATGTGCAATAGGCACTACCTGCAGATGCAACGGCACGGTAAGATACTGGAGAAGACCATATACCAAGCTCGTTCAGCCATAGTACCTGGTGATGGTACAGCCCTGCTACCACTTGGCCTGGGTGATGAATACGCCATAGTTGACGAGCAGTACGCACACCTCGATGAATTCAAGTGGTGCAAGACAAGTGCTGGATACGCCCACGCCTCGATTGACGGTTCCTATCGCCTGCTGCACAGACATATCATGGGGTACCCTGAGAAGTTCACAGACCATGTGAACCACAACAGGCTGGATAACCGCATGTCTAACCTCAGGGCATGTACTCCGAGCCAGAACTCGGGGAACACTCGACACAAGGTTGGCAAGGCTGGGTATAGGGGTGTGAAGAAGTATCGTGATAAGTGGTTGGCTCGTATAGCCAGCAAGCACCTTGGTGTATTCGACACGAGAGAACATGCGGCGCTAGCCTACAATGAGGCCGCCACAGAGCGGTTCGGTGAGTTCGCAATATTAAATGTAGTTGGGGATTGGGATTAGATAATGGAGGTAATTATGGTACAATATAACAAAACCCTACCGTGCCATCGGATTAACGAGGAGATAATCTAATGGCTGCAAGCGCAAATGATATGCTGCAAAAAGTAGGAGTCGCAGGGACACTAACCTCTCTATCCGCACCAGGGCACTCTATATCTGGCACAACTATAACCGTAGGCTCGACTACTAACTGGCCGACTGATACGGGCGTTACGTTTGCTATCCGTCAAGTAGACTCCTCTGGCGTACTCGTAGCAGGAACGTACACCGAATGGCGTGGTGTGGTCTCTGGCTCTACTCTAACGGGCATGGTGCTTGCATATGGTACTGACCAGGTATACCCTGCTGGCTCGACTACTCAAGTTTATATCCCTGTATCAGCATACTCTCACAACCGCATGATTGATGCTCTAACAGCAGAACATTCACAACTAGATGGCACTCATACTGATATCACCGCAGACACTATCACAGCTACAACAGGTACATTCGATAGCGTAGTAGTATCAGGAACAGCCACCTCTCAAGGCTGGACTCCTCTTGGTGACGTACCAGACACCGTAACAGCCAACGGTAATCGTAACTACGACATCGTATTCAACTCAGTAGACCTTAGCTCTACATTATCTCCAGGCATGAAGCTCAAACTTACTCGTACAGTAGCAGCTCCAGGCCAATGTGCAGACTTAGAAGCATCTAGTTCACAATACTTTAATAAGACCTCTCCTAATGGCATGACATTTACAGATGACTTCGCTGTGAGTGCATGGATTAAGATTGAGAGCTATGCTACAAACCCAGGTATTATATCTCGCTATAACGGAACGAGTGGGTGGGCTTTCCGACTCGACACTAGTGGTCAGATTACCTTAGTTGGTTATAACGCTGGTGCTGCAAACTTTAGGTATGTCACCTCGTATGCGTCAGTCCCTCTCAATAAGTGGGTTCATGTTGCGGCTCAACTCGATATGTCAGCCCACACTGCCACTACCACTACATCCTATGTAATGATTGACGGTGTAGATGTAGCGGCGTTCGTGTCCCAAGGTGGTACTAACCCTACGGCACTGATACAAGCTGGTAACTTAGAGGTAGGCTCGATTAACGCTGGCAGCTTCTTTGATGGCAAGCTTGCCCAAGTAGCCGTCTACTCAGCTAAAGTAACTCAGGCAACTATCAAAGCCTCAATGGACAGAGGGCTATCGGGTTCAGAGACCTCTCTCGTATCAGCCTATAGCCTCGATAACTCCCTTAACGACCTCAACGCTAACGCTAACAACCTCACAGCTCAAGGTTCTGCTCTAGCTACTGACCCTGACTCACCATTCGCCAACGCAGTAACAGCAGGTCTCCTAGAATACGCCGAAATAAACTCAGTAACCTTCTCTACCAACACTACAGTAAATGTCCGTGTACCAGATACTTGTCAGATACCTACATCGGGTGGAGTGAGTGCAGTATCTTACTCAACACAGAGTAATCCGTATGGTTTGCCGTACTTTAGTAACGTGCTGGGGCAAGTGATAATAGCAAGCGGGTGGGTTACGCAGTCAACGGCAGTCCTCCAACTACCAGGTGCTAGTATTCCTGTTTATCCGCCTACTGGTTCAAGGCTAAGAGTAACATTCACTGCCCAGTCGATGGTAAACAATACGAGTGGCAATAGTACTTACGTAGTCTTATACGACGGGGCTGTTGGCTCAGGCACACAGTTTGCTGGCAACATAGCCGCATCAGCGATAGCCAACCAGGGGGTATATGCTTCAGGGTACACTACACCAGCATCTTCCCCCAAAACGTACAACGTCAGCTTTCATGGTGATGGGGCAGGTACCAACAAGGTGGTAAATGCCAACTCTAGTAACCCTATGTACTTCCAGGTGGAGCTTGCATAACAATGTCCGAGCCTAGCAACTCAGGAGCCAAACAGTGAACTTCCTCCTTATTCTCCAGTATGCAGGAATCTTTGCAGCCGTTCTCTCGGTGGGCTCGGTGTTGCGTCAAAGAGATACTATCACTACCTTAAAGGAGTCTAACTCAGCCTTTAGGGAGCGTATTGAACAATTAGAGGATGAGACGAAGCAATGCCTCGCCAGCCATGAAGTAAACGACAAGAAGATTACCAGTCTAGAAGCTAAGCTAAGTACCTATGATGACCTCGCTCTCGTACCAAAGGACTTCATCCAGAAGCATGACGAGACACAAAAGCAAATAGTTGCTATCCTAGAGAGGATTGAGAGGAACCAACCAGACGCTGAAGCAGTAGCCAGTAAAGTAGAGGAAGTCCGTAAAGACTTAAAGGAGGCAGCATGAAAGTATACCCAACAGTAGACTTACGAGGTGATTCGTACTTAAACCCTAACGTAGCGTGGGGAGACGGCACTGGTATGCACAAGCGTACGCCAGGACAGATTACATCTATCGCCATACATCATAACGCCATACAGAGGGCACATGACTACGATTCAGTGGCCTTATACCGCAGCGAAGCAGCCTCGCACTATAAGAACCTCGGCCCTGGGCTGCAATATAACGAGACAATCGACAACACAGGCGTTCGTTTTCTTATCCGACCCGAGACTACGTGGCTATATGCCAACGGAAGTGCCGAGAACGTCACAGCCTATGTTATATGCCTAGACGGCAACATGGAGAACCAGGAACCTACTAGAGAGCAGCTTGAGAGCCTCTACCAGCGCTTACTAGAACTATGTACCCAACGCCCCGATATACCCGCCACATGGCCTGACGTACGGCCTCACGCTAGTTATACTGCCACAGCTTGTTGTGGTGCTAATCTCCGTAACAGAATATACGCTATTGAGTCTCAAGCTACCGCAGAAGCACAGCTCTTAAACCAGGGTGTATTCGACTGGCCTTCTCTCCAGCCTTCAGCGGTCATCCCCCCACCGCCTGTACCAGTAGACACTCGCCCAGAGTGGGAGAAGAACTTTGTCGCCATAGACGTACAGAAGTGGGCTAAGGGTAGTGCAACCGTAATCGACATGACCAACGGCAACACTCTAACAACCGTAGCCGACAACACTCAACTAGACATCGGTGGTAAGACTCAGTACGCAGGAACAGAAATGTTCATCACCAAGTATTGGGTGTCTCGCAAGGTCTACTCTAAAGGCATACCAGCAGCTCAGCTAGGCGACACACCTAAACCAGTGGTCATCCCGCCTACACCTACCGTACCACCACCACCAGAGGTACAGAACGACCACCAGATTATTGTCGATACTAACGAGAAGGTAAGTGCTATACTAGCCTTAGTAAACTGGCTGGTAGCAGCGTTTAAGAAGATATTTAACTTAGGAGAAAAGTAATGTTTAATCCAACACCACAAGTACGTCAAGCTGCCTACGTTCTGACAGCCATAGCAAGCCCTGTAGTGGCCTACTTAAACCAACAGGGAGTTATTAACCAGTTCTGGTTTGGCTTGTTCTCGGTCGTAGTGACTGCCGTAGCTGGTCTGGCTGCCTACAACGTAACAAAGTAGACAAACGTAAGCGTAAAGAGTAGACTGAGCGTGTCGGCTCGTACATACCACACGCTTCAAGCATACCTAAACTCCACCTCATAGCTGACGGGTGGAGTTTTCTTATTGTGCATAGTTATTTCTAGGCGTATATTGAGGCTAGAACTACCCGAACTTTGACATTAGGAGTAGCCATGGAAGGTGAATGTCCCATTCATGGGGCAGATGGTTGCATTGCCTACAATACCCACCACCTCTACTGGAGTCGGAGGTCTTACAAGTCTCAGCTTGAAAAGGAGTTTAGGAGACTGCATACGGTTCGCATATGTGTAGAGTGGCACAAGCACATTCACGCTACTCAACCAGTCCCCAAGAAACCGAGGGCTGCGGAGATGCGAGCCGCTATCGAAGCCAAACAGAGGAGGCGAGATGGAAGTTGAAGTGACCATCGGTGACGAAGATGTTGTCATCAGCAGCCAGACCGACAAGGTTCGTATCTACACGGGTCTGCCAGAACTAGACCACGTAGAGGTTGACCAGCCAGGCAATTCGCGGCTCATCTTCAACTGCCGTGAGCTCATCGACACCATGCTCCGTGCGGGGTTCCCCGTGCTGAGCACGTACGACACACCACCGCCACGCCACGAGTACATTCTCTCGGCCTACGCAGCGGTTATGTCAGAAGGCATTGACGAAGAACTAGACAAGCTGGAGGGTAATGATGCATGACCACATCGAAGTGCGCATCCTCATTGTGCAGGGGATGCTGGACATGGCACGCAAGCAAGTCGAGGCCAAGAAGAAGGAAGTGGCTTGCCTCGAAGCACAACTCGATTCACTCCACCGAGCACAGGAGGAAGGGTGAACATCGACTACAACTGGGGTTCTCCCCCCAAGACCAATCGTGTGACGGCCTGGTTCAAGCGTGTCTTCGGACACAAGCCTGTTCCGCTGCACTGCTCCAACCACTACCACCGAGAGTCGTTTCACAACGATGGCGACCCTCGTCTGTTCTAGCAATGGAGCTAGAAGTCCTGAGCCATGACTATAATCTGGCTCCTCACTATTGACATTATTCTACTTATAAGCTATCATGTTCGGGATATCCAAAACACCACCTGGAGCGTAACTCCCACCAGATTTATCTCGTGAAAAAGGGTGGTTTTTTGTTTAACACAAAAGACTCCCGAAGGAGCCTAGTGTGAATTTACCCCAGCTGTGCAGCTACTTATATTCTACCACTTAGTAGTTGTGGTGTATAAGCCAGTAGTTGTACGCTCCTGCATATCCACCGTAACGGGCTTGGACATATCCCTTCTGCCATCTAAGAGCAGCTATAGGGTCTCGCCAGTCGCCAGGTATCTTACCGCATGGGTTCTGCATAACAAGCCCGCAAGCGTTTACTGGTCGAGCGTTACAGTCATTCTGCGATGGGTAGAACGAGCATGGTCGCCACCCCGACTCTCGGCTTACAATGAACTCTACATATCCCCAGTCTGACTGCGGTATACCCGCTTGAGCCATCCACTCCATATGAGGGCTTGTAGCAGCCTGTGCTGTCGGAACGATAGATTGTACTACTTTGCTCACAGCAGGCTTCTTAGCGGCCTCTATTGCGGCCAGACGAGCCTTCTCTGCGGCCTTAGACTGTAGCTGTTGGTCTTTAAGTTGAATAGCTTTGTCTCGTTCGTCAATCTTCTTTTTAAGGTTCTGTACTTCAGTGTCGTGTTGAGACTTGGTTTGAGCCTCTAGCTTCTGCGTTTGTATTTTGAGCTTCTGTTCGTTTGCTTTGATACTGTGTGCTGTGAACGTGATAGCCGCCGTGAGCGACATTGCTAGTACGAGGGCTACTAACCATTTAAGTTTGGTACTCATAATCTGTTAAGAGAATATGGACTGTCCTTGTTTAGTGGTTTATATTATACGCTTATTTGCTACGAATAGTAGTAGCGGCTGAGTTATAACCTTCGCTCATACCACGTGTGTAGGCTGCCTTGTCGGTCTGCTGTACCAGCACGATTACACCGGCTACGAGAACCCAGAATACGCTTACCTTAGCTACGAGAGCTACTTGCTTCCAGTTAATCTTCTTCTTTGTTACTTTGTCTGCCATGATATTTTCTCCCTTGTCTTAATTTACATTTACAATCTTACCAAAGTTCTTGTGTATTGTCAAGTAGAATGTTATACTCTTGGTAAAGGAGGTGTAGAATGGACGAAATGCCAGTAGCAAAGCTACCACTTTACGGGGGGCTAGGGAAGGGCAAGTTTGCGCTAGTAGACGGCGACTATGACGGCGAGTACTTCTCGCAGTACAAGTGGTACCTACTAAAGAATGGTTATGCCGCCAGAGTCGAGGTAGAGGTGCCTGTTAAAGAACGCAAGGGATATATATATCTACATAGCATAGTGTCACGGCCTCCTAAGGGGTTATGGACAGACCATATAAACAGGAACAAGTTGGACAACCGCAGCTGTAATCTACGATGGGTAACACCTAGCGAGAACGCGCTCAACAAGAGCCAGGGCGCTAAAAGAAGAAATAAGTCTGGTTACCGCGGTGTAAGCAAGCGGCCAGACTATACGGTAACTAGAGTCAATAAAGGGGGAGCCAAGACCTACTCATATAGGGGCGGGATGTATATAGCCAGTATCAAGGGGAAGCACCTGGGTTACTTTGTAGACGCGGTAGAGGCGGCTAAAGCCTATGACGCGGCAGCCAGAGCAGCGTATGGCAACCTCGCCACCACGAACTTCTGACTGTCTATCTAAAGTTACTAGGTAACAGACTCCTGTTAGGGATGTGCTTTGTGCAGTACGCTAAGAGGTTGAACGGTAGAGCCGAGTCAGCCCACTCCGTACAAACAGTAGAGTTAAGTTCGTTTAAGAACGGCTCGGAGCCTACGCCTAAGTAATTATAAAAGGACATACGCTGCTGGAAGTACGAGTTCGAGTTATATACGGCTATGAGGTCGGTAGCGTTAGCCCTATCGCCTTTCGACCACATCCAGTGGAGATATTCGTGGGCGATTGTAGAATATCTGTTAGGCTCTCGCTGCCATACACTTGTGAGGTACATAGTCATGTGGTCACTGTAAGAGAAAGAACAGCCTCGTAGTGTAGGGCTTGGTGTGCAGCCTGTGTCGTCAGTCAGTTTAACTTCTATCTGAGCTATGTCTGTTATACCGAGGTCACGGAACATCTGGTCTACCTCTGGTACTCTTGGGTAGGTCGGTAGAACCTTCACTGGCACTGAGGACTGGGGTGCTACTAACACGCCTGGGTTCTTAAGATTATACTGAGCAGCGGCAACGAGTAGCACGAATGCTGTCACTGAGAATAACGTGAGCCATTTAAGTGTGCGTTTGATAAAATCCATTTCTCCCTTGTCCTTGTTATGCTTTGACTATATTCCTATGTTGCCACGTTGTCAAGTAGCTCTTTGGTCTTTTGCTTGAATAGTGCTGTAGCGTCTATATAGTCGGGTATAGAATATATCTTTGTCTGGTAGGCTAGGTTATCTAGCTCGGAGACTTCCTCATCGGTGTACTTAGTACGCATAAACTTGTCGTATTCTCTGGGGTTTCCCTTTAGCCCTACATTACAGTGATAGCATTGGGCGTGTACTATCCGCTCATCTAAAAGGACTGACCCACTACGGCCAGGGATAAAGTGCCCTGCCTGGAGCTTTTTGAACTCATACTCTTTCTTACAAGTGCAGCACTTACCAACTCTACCCTCCGGCCACCGCTCCTCAGTATCACGGGTACGGATGTAAACAGAGAACGCGTTCCACGCATCCTTCTTGTACAGCGTCTTAGACCGCTTCTTCTTCATCACCACTCCTTCATGTAAGCTGAACTATCTTCAATAGGGACAATATACCCCATTGTGCGGTTCTCGCCTACCTCACGCTCTGTGTACCAGCCCAGCTCAATAGCAAGGCTTATCCAGTAGCGAGCATCCTCAAGCTCACACCAGTACAGCGTACCTGCTTCGTATATCAGGTAGTCGGCGAGGGATGTTCTGAGCAGTTTCGTCTCAAAGCAGAAGTTACCTGTCTTCTCGGCCACCTTATCTCGCTTGCACTCAATCGTTATGCCGCACTCGGAACACTGTAAGTCCCAGTCGGGGTGATTCCCCCCGGCCTTTATGAGTGTGTGTTTAGGAGCGAACAGCTTTATAACACGCTGCTCTAGCTCCTCACCAAACTCTAAGTCCACCCTCCAGTTAGCCATACTACCTCTTAAAGTACCTAGCTAACTTATCGAACACACCAGGCTTAACTATTGTATGGAGCAGTTCTCCCCAGTCTGACCAGTCATCGTTTGCTCTTTTAAGGTTGCTCCCTGGGTCAACACGAAACTTCTTCTGGTAGAACAGTACATCCTCAAAGTTCGTGTAGTGGTTCATCTCTATGTTACCGAGTAGACCGTCTTGTTCTTTACAGGCTGTTAAGAATGGACTTTCTTTTATCCGCCTGTTCGTCTTGAAAATGTGTATGCGTGTCATTAGCTCGTCTCCTCGATTAGTTTAATAGCCTTATATATGCCAGCGGCAGTGTCCTGAGTTGTTCTGTGGTTATCCCACAATACATTGAGGATACGTTTCTTGTAGTCGGCTATAGCTGCCTCTAAAAGCTTCTCTATGGTTATTATGGGTGTTTCTTCTTTCTTGGCGGGTATGAGGGCACTTGGTAGTAAAAAGTCTCCCTGCTCAACAACGAGAACCAAGTCCTTACTACCGTTGTTCTTCATATGTAGCTCTCTACCTGGTGGGGTGGTTATAGTTCTCTTGGCGGACTCTTTGGGCACTATCCTTAAAGCATCTCCACCTCTTGAGCGAACTAACCACAACCTAATACCCCTATCACACAGTCCTTCTACCGTATTCATTAAGTCTGCCCTGGCTACCTTCTCCATGTCGTACTCCAGTATATAATCACCTGGTTCTAGTTTGATTGCCTTATCTTCACTCATTCGTTTCCTCCTTACTCTCTAGTTCCTTAACTAAATCGTTGTATCTTTCTTCTACTGTCATCGCCTGGCCGTTTATAAATGTCTGTGTGACATACCTGCCGTGTTCTGACTGGACTTTGCCTATCTCGTCTATCCTAGCTTCTACCCTTGCTTGGTGGACTAACTTCTCGATAGCTTCCGCTGCCTCGTCAATACTGTCCCAGTCCAAGCCTTCTACTTCGTGAACACCAGAGTCATGCACAGTCAAAGCTATAATCTGCTTTATCTGCTCTTTCAAGTCTGTGTTTTCTTTTGGGTTAGTCACTTTATTGCTCCTCGATAGTTGAATAGTCTACTACGGCTCTTGGGTCGTGCATACCAGCATATATTGGTTGCTCTGGCCAATTATAGCCGTCTTTATGTGCTACCCAGTCTCGGTTAAACAGGCACTCCATACTGCCATTGGTAGAGTAAAATGCAATACTTCTATCTACGGAGTACCCAGCAAGTTTATAGTCCTTGCGTAAAGTTCTGTCTACACCCATAACCTCATCACCATAACCGTAGACTACTGCTGCGGTGATGGTCACTGGTTTTGGGAGCGATAGCTTATGTAGTGGTGTTGGCACTGTTATGCAATGACCTTTATGGTAGCCATCGAGTACGAGACACTTTATAGGCTTGTCCATCATTTACCCTCTTTCTTGGTTAGCTTTGAGGTAGGTTTCTTGGTTAGCGGCTCTATAAACTCTTTCAGCAGAGGGAATATGGCATCCATATCTACGACTTCTAGCTTGAGGTCTTCCGACCAAACAGAATGCTTACACAGTAGGTTGTCTAAATCGAAAACCCAGCGTGGCGTATTATCTTCCATCTATTCTCTCCCCCATGTATTGTTAAACTTATTCATGCACACCACCTTGGGAAGCTTGCTTCTGTTAAGCGTAGAACTTCTTGCCTTACATCATACGGACAATATAACGCTATTAGCTCTAGGTGCAGGTCGTCTTCCGCTGAGTGAGCTGCTTCTGGGTCGCCAGCCATCGAGATTATACGGTTTACTTTATCTTTTAGTTCGTCGACTTCCACTTAATCCTCCTTATATTTATCGTTAAACTTACTCATCGTATTCAACCTCAGTCACCTCTACTCGGCAGTATTTAGGGTCATCATCTATATAATGTACCTCGGATAGCTCTCTGAATATCTGCTCAGTGGTTGGTCTATCGTCTTGGACTATGTGGAAGTTGAAAGGCTCCTCAATCTCACGCTTAACATTTATGTGCCACACCTTGCTCATTCTTAATCCTCCTTATATTTATCGTTAAACTTATTACGAAGCTCTGCCACCTCTATATAGTCGCCGAATAAGCCCATATCATCTTCAATCTTACCCTTGAGTATCAACTTGGGCATACTGTCGAGCATCTCCAACGCTTCTTTAAGGAAGTGTTCTCGTATGGCGGATTTAGCTTGCCTCCAGTCAAGTGTTGCTTCGTCTTGCTCTGGGGTCATTCTACCAAGGGGTGTCTTTGTAAATAGTTTTAGCTTATCTAGTATCTCGTCTAGCCAGTCTTGTGAGTCTTTCATTTGGCCTCCTTTGTAGTCTTGGCTACTGTAATCTCAATGCTGTTTTGTGGGTCAGCGTGTATCTCATAGAAGGTTATATTAGTTGCCCCTTTGAGATTAACAGCCTTAACATTAAAGTTTGCCACAACAGCTCCACCCTGGTTTATGGTCTTTGCTATCTGCCATATCTGTATGTATTGTTTGAGCTTCTTCATCTCTATTTATCCTCTCTTGTGGTTAGTTTTTGCCATTCGTGCCATACATCTTCACCCTCGTTGTTCCAGGTAAACTCTACATCAAATTCTTCGGCAAGTTTACTAAGCACTGGCGTAGGTACATCCCAAGCAGTCTCAAACTTTACTAATATATCTGCCAACCACAACTTATCTTTGTCGTCCTCGTCATAAACCCTATTCAGATATACAACCTGGTAAGCGTTCCACTTTGTACCCCAATTCGCAATGTTCCAGTCATACCAGTTGATAGGGTACTTAACTTGGTCTTCTTCCGATAGGCTGCCTAGGTATATACCTTTTGGCTGTGGCAGTATAGCGTTAAAGTCAAAGTCGGATTCTTTAGAGTGAAGCTTCTTATATAAACTAATGAGTTTACCCTGCTCCTCGTCGTAATTTAACTCGTCCTCATCAAGTCTCGCCTTAATTGACACTATATTAGTGACGTGATTCGGCATCTATAGCTCCTCCTTAATTACTTTACGAACATCTGCTAGGCCTCTATCAAACCCCATCTCGTAAGCGTCGTATGGGTCTTCCCCACCTTCTATGTCATAGGTGTCGGCCAGCTCTACACTAGCAACGCTCTTATCTAGTAGGTCTAGTATGGCTTGGGTGGCTTCGTCTATCGGCTCTCCGAGTGTCTTATCTGACTTCTCTAAATCGAGAACATCGTTAGCTAGTTTTAAGAGTATGTTTTGTAGTTTCATCTTATCCATGATTACTCCAATCACATTTACTGCACTTCCTGCGTATCCCCTCGTAACCTTGTTCCATAGTGTCCGCTCCGCACTTCGGGCAGACCTTGTGGTCTTCTCGGTGGGTTAGGTACAGCATGAGGCCAACTATGGCGATTGCTATGAGTATCATGTAATGCTCCATTTCTTATCTAATGTTTTATACCATTTCACCCTACGAACTGTCCTACATATCATGCAGGTAGCGAACTCTTTACCGATTATCTCGGTGTGGTTGCCTGGGCCGCAGGTTAGCTTCATCTCTGCACCTGCATGATGAACTCGAATACCTCGTTGGGCATACTGCGTTCACCTCTCTCCCAGCGACAGACCGCACTAGCACTGACACCGAACTTCTTAGCAAGTTCAGCCTGGCTCATACCCGAATCTTTGCGAGCCTTCTTGAGTAAGCTACTGGCTGTTATTTTCTTAACCATAGTTTAATCCTCTGCCATACGCCCGGCTTATCTGTCCATACTAGCTTCGTGCCCCATTTGGTAGGGAGCAGGTCAATCTTTGCATCCTTAACCGCTTGGTCGGCTGCCTTCTTAGTAGTGAACATACCGAGATACACCTCTTGACCCATTAGGTACGTTCTGGCTCGCCACTTACGGCCTAGTTTATCAACGCTCATACTGTTACTCCTAAGTTATGTTTATGCCTAAAAGACTCGCACACTGCCGAAGCCTCTTCGGGCGTCTCGTACATACCAAGATAAGTCACCTTCTTCATTAACATGACCTGAGCCCTCCACACCCTGTTCGTGGTGTTGGGGCTATAACTAACTCCCTTGTAGCCAGATTTGTTACTTGCTAACTTGCCCCTATTATGCTGGTTTTGTGACCTCGTAACGGTTCTAAGGTTGCTGGGCCTATTATCTAGCTTGTCTCTGTTTATGTGGTCTGTGTCGAACCCTTTTGGGGTCTTGTTCACAACCTGGTGTATGTACTCGTACCAACGCCTACCACCTACTATAATATTCCTCCTGGCGTACCCCTTGTTGTCAACGTGCCACTTAAACGCCGATAGTCTTTCGTAGTCATCTTTGCTTACCAACGCGAACTTTCCTTGTGTTAGTGGAATCTTGTCTACGCTCATACTACCTCCTGCACTTGGCGATGATGTCTGCATTCACGCCAGTTATTTCACTTAGTTGTTCGTTCGTTCTGTCACTCATCTTGTCGAAGTCGTACACTCTATCTACTGGAGCGTATTCTTCTAAACATTTCGTTACCTCGCGGTTATACGCACTTGGCCGCCATGAGTTGTCTACGTTATCGTTCGGGTTGTCTACCTGTAGAGCTAGAACCCCCACGAACACCATTACGAGTAATACACCTATAAGTTTCATTCCTAACCCCTTTCTGGTAATTTGTCTTTTACTGCTTGTATATACGCTTCCATCCGCCTCTCAAACCAAGGGTCGAAAGGTACAGACTTATCTGTTAGTAGCTCCCACGCAACGTAGTCTACATTCCTTACACGCTGCATAATGCTCTTACCCATAGTCGGAGCGTTGCTCTTTGGTACATCCATAGGCTCAAGCTCGTTAGGGCTGAATAAACACCAACCAGACATACTGGTGAAGTTATCCATCATGGCAAAGTCAGCGTTACTTACCTCTAAGTTAGTGGTAAAGGCTAGGCTAACGCTACGGTCTTTACGCCTATTAGCACGGTCAAAAGTCACTGGTACTTGTATCATAGTCCCGCCTGACGGTTCTGCTGCATGGTCTCTAACACGCTTATAACTAACTCGGCTTCACCAGCGGTACGTGGTTCATCCTTTGCGATAACGCTCTGGCATATGCCGTACCATTCCTCTTTGTCATCAGGTGATAGTGAGATGTCGAGGTCAACACACAGCTCTCTAATGCGTTTGCGTTGTGGGGACTCTGATACGTTAAGGCTCTTGTCTCCGGTACGATTAGGCTGGTACGCTGGCTGCTCGGCCTTTTTAATCTCATCGACTGAGGCGATAGAGTCAATCACTCCAATACCCATCATGGCTAAGGCTCGCCCGACTGCACTGGTCTCACAGTTCTCTAGGGCTGAGGTCTTGTTGACCATCCCGTCGCCCCATGTGGCCTGAGAGTAGCCTGTAAAGGCTCTGACGGGGTTATGAGCGTCTGGTGTAACAATGGCTCTCATTACCACCATCTTGTCTCCTGGCTCGCTTATAAGCTCACACTCTATCGAACCATCAGGGTAGCTCTCGTTAAAGTACAGTATGCGGTCTGATACTAGAACGTACTGTTTGCCTTTAATGTTTATCGCTCTATCTTTTAAGCTCTTATCTGCCATTGGTAACCTCCTCGTTTTCTTCTAATTGCTCTAACTTCTTATCTATCTCGACGTACTGTTGGTTTAACCATATTTCAACGTCTTTCAATGCATTCTTTCGTATTAGTAACTCAATTCTTGCTACCTGGGTACTATTCATAACATCCTCTCTTTTACTGCACTGTCGTAATCTACTGAGATACTGTCCTCAAACAGCTCCTCGGCTAACTCGTTAGCAGCGTTCTCAACTTGCTCAAACTTCTCTAGGCATGAGTCTAGGTCAAAGCGTGATACCTGCCCGACAACCTCCTCGCCATTTACTGTGGCACTAAGGGTATATACTACTTGCCCTGCGAACTGAGGTAGAGACTGCTCTGCCAAATCCTCGTAATCGCAACCATGTGCGTAAGCTAGTTCCTCACCATCGCTATCTACTGCGGTAATGGTGTACTCACGTTCTGAGTTGAGTAAAAACTCGTCTAGTAATATATCTCGTTGTGTCTCGCTCATTATCGACCTCCCTTAACTATCATTTCTAGTAACTGTAAGAACATAGCGAATATACCTACGCCCACTACTACGAGGAAGATTGCTGTCCCAATATGGAAGCCATAGCCCTCGTCTTGCATTTGTTGTTTAGTCTGTCTATTCATGTTGTCTCCCTTGTCTTAATTACCTCTCTAGTATAACTGGTATGTTGCCAGCTTGTCAATACCCTTTTGGGGAGATTATTGAAAGATTATTGCTAATCTGTTAGACTGTGATTGCCTCAATCGTTTACACTCCCATGTCTTCGGTTCGAGGCATTTTAGTTGCTGGAAAAGCTATTATGTGATATTATTAGGAGTAACCAGCTACCTAGTAACTAGCTGGCCACCAAAGTCAAGAATGACTTGACAGAGGGAGGGTAACCCTGTAATATGAGTGTATTACTAGGTAGCTAGATTAAGCCCTTCTTCGGAGGGGCTTCTTCTTTGGTCTAACTAACTAAAGGAGGGTGATATGGCAAAGTACGAGAAGGGTGAGTTTATCCTTACCCCCAATAAAAATAAGCTAAGAGGTATGAAGCCGCAGGTGCAGTGCATATTTATGTGGTTGTGCGAGTACTCAGATACGAGCAACGAGTGCTATCCAAGCCGTAAGAGGCTTGCGAGCGACTGTGGTGTTAGCGTCAACACCCTAGACAGGGCGATTAAGGAGTTAGTGGCTGCAGGTTTAGTCTCTAAGCTTAACAGGTTCTCGGACAATGAGAAGATAACTAACCTTTATACAATTATGATAGTACCTACCCCCACAGTGGTGGTACCTACCCCCAAAAACAACACTACCCCTACCCCCACAGTGGTGCATAGAACTAACCCTATTAGAATAAACCCACTTAACTCAACTATATCTAAAGATATAGAGCCTAAAGGCTTTGGTAATAGCGATATAAACGAAATAGTGTCTTTTTATAAGACGAAGCTTCAGCTCCCACAATTAGATGGAACAGTGAAGGCTAATCGTTACGCAGCGAGTAGAGTGCTCAAGAAGGCCAACGGTAACGTAGCAATGGTTAAGAAGCTGATTGAATGCCTAGCCGCTGATGACTTTCATTCAGCCAACGCTAGCTCGATAACCTATTTAGATAAACACGCTGTGGCTATTATGCAGCGAGCGAGAAAGAATAACGCAAAGGTGGTGCAGATATGAGAGAGCTAACGGACAAAACACACGTACTCGTAACACGTAGCTTAGGTAGGTTCTATATAACGGAAGCACAGGCTACTAAGCTTATGACAGTGTTACAGGGTGATAGTAAGATGGTGATGATTGACAAGGCTATGATAATGACAAACGACATCACAGGTATCGTGTCGGGCGACCAGATAGAGCAGATTGAACGAATCCGTAGGGGTGATTGGCAGTGTAAGTTTAATAAGTGGCACATACGAGGCCAACAGTGTGCACACAATGGGACCAACTAGACGAGAGATACCACCAGCCACAGAGAAGCAGATAGCCTACTTAAGACAGCTAGAAGCCAAGCTAGGGTATAAGGTTTGCTCCCACAACAGTATGCCGTTATGGAAGGCAGCCCAGAGGATAACTAAGCTTAAGGAGTTAGTGGATAAGCAAACCAATCAAACTAGCTTACTGTAAGCCTAAGTGTTATAATAGATTCAATAGAACCATTACTTTATCAAGAGAGGTTAGCAACTACATGGACAAGCAGGAGGGTAAACACGCAGGGGGTATAGACTACGAGTTCACAGATATTACTAAGCTAAAGCCAGCCGAGTACAACCCCCGAACCATAACAGATGATGAGTTTAGCGGCTTAAAGGAGTCTATTAAGACCTTTGGCTTCGTAGACCCCGCTATTATAAACAAGGACTTCACCATTATAGGTGGCCACCAGCGCATCAAGGCTGCCGAAGCATTAGGTATGACCAACGTACCCTGTGTAATACTAGACCTTGATAAAAAGCAAGAAAAGAAACTTAACGTAATACTCAACTCCCATGCCATAAGCGGTAAGTATGATGACCTTAAGTTAAGCGAGATACTTGAGGAGCTGAAGCTAGACGAGGACTATGAATCATTACGGCTGAACGTACTTGAACCACTCGACCTATCACCGACAGAAGTTGAGGAAGATGAAGCCCCAGAGGTAAGCCAAGACCCACCTGTTAGTAAGCTAGGCGAGATATATCAATTAGGTAGACATAGGGTTATGTGTGGGGATAGTACGGACAAGGCGAGTGTTGAGCTGCTTATGAATGGCGTAAAGGCTGATATGGTGTTTACTGACCCACCTTATGGGATGGGTTTAGACGCTGATTACTCCGCACTTGAGGCTAGGGGGGCGTTTGCTTCTCGTTCAGGTGGCAGTAAGTACGATAATGTTATAGGAGACGATAAAGAATATAACCCATCACAATTACTTGATTACTTCAGTGATACAAAAGAGATATTTATGTGGGGGGCTGATTACTATGGGAAGTACCTACCTAGAGGTGGTTCGTGGATAGTATGGGACAAGAGAGTAACGGAGAGCCTAGATAAAGCTGTTGGCTCTAGCTTCGAGTTATGCTGGTCAAAGTCAAAGCACAAGAGAGATATTGCAAGAATAACCTGGGCAGGTATATTCGGGTTTAATAAGAGCGAGGATGGTTCAAAGCGTGAACACCCGACACAAAAGCCTGTAAAACTAGTCGCATGGTTCTTTGATAGGTATGAGGGAGATATAGTGGCAGACCTATTCCTCGGCTCAGGCTCTACCCTAATAGCTTGTGAACAAACAGACCGTACTTGTTATGGTATGGAGCTAGACCCTAAGTATGTAGATGTAATACGCAAGAGGTACTGGAAGTTCGTAAATGATGGTAATGAAGAAGGATGGCAAGATGGCACGACCAACTAAAATGACACCAGAAGTTATAGCAGCACTACGTCAAGCGTACCTAGTTGGTGCGACCAATGAGGAGGCCTCACACTACGCAGACATAGCTCCGAGTACATTATATTTGTATATCGAGAAGAACCCTGAGTTTTCGGAGCAAATCAGCGCATGGAAGTCTGAGCCTATACTAAAGGCAAAACAGATGGCAGTAAGGGGCATAGATAAAGATATTAAAGCAGCTCACTGGTACTTAGAACGTAGAGCCAAGAAGGACTATGGGGCTAACGTAGACCTAACTACTGACGGCGAGAAGCTCCAACCAATACTCGTAAAGTTCATAGGCGATGATGAACCCGAAAACGATTGAAATACCTAGAGAGTATAAGCGACTCCTCGACAGCGATTGGCGTGAAGCAGCTATATATGGGGGTAGGTACTCACTCAAGTCTCATACCGTAGCCAGAGTACTACTTATACAAGCCAGACAGAAGAAGCTCAGAGTAGCGTGCTTTAGGGAGTTTCAGAACTCGATAGCTGACTCATCTCATCAACTCTTATCCGACCTCATCAACGAGTACGGCCTAGTAGACTACAAGGTAACTGATAAGTCTATCGTAAACACCGTGAACGGCTCAGACTTCTTGTTCAAAGGCTTACATCATAACGAGCAGTCAGTGAAGTCTATCGAAGGTATAGACAAAGCATGGGTGGAAGAAGCCCAGACAGTATCTACTACCAGTCTTGAAGTCCTCACCCCTACTGTTCGTAAGCCAGGTAGCCAAATCATCTATACATATAACAGACTCTTAGAGAACGACCCCGTACACGTTCGTTTAGTAGAACAAGGCCGCCCTAATACTCTAATCATCAACGTCAACTACGACATAGCTGAGAAGTACGGCTGGATGCCTGACGTAGTAAAGAATGAGATAGAGAGTGATAAAGAGAACCGACCAGGGCTGTATAAACACAAGTGGCTGGGCGAACCATCGAGCTTAGAGCGTAGAGTCTACAAGGACTGGATACAGGTTGACGACATACCGCACGAGGCTAGACTAGAACGCAGAGGGCTGGACTTTGGCTTTACTAACGACCCTACCGCAGTAGTAGCTATATACAGGTTCAATGACGGTTACATACTCGACGAGGAACTATACCGTAAAGGCATGAAGAACAACGACATTGGTGCAGTACTCAAGAATGTAGACCAGACGAACACTTTGGTTATAGGAGACTCAGCCGAACCTAAGAGTATCGCTGACTTACAGGAGCAGGGTATTAACATCATCGGCGTTAAGAAGGTAGGTGGTAAAGACGAGATGGGCAACAAGAAGTCATTTAAGAAGTACGGCGTGGACTTTGTGGGTCAACAACGTATCAGTGTTACCCGACGTTCAGCTAACATATGGCGAGAGTATGTGTCATATTTATACAAGGAAGACAAGGATGGTCGTATCCTCAACGAGCCAGAGGACGGCAACGACCACGCAATGGACGCTCTGATGTACGGCTTCATGGGTCTTAGGCCGAAGGTTGAGGAACAAGAGCCAGTGCATTATGAACCACTTAATTTAATGGTATAGGAGGACTTATGGAGGGTGATATACAGTTTGGCAAGGTAATAACAACAGAGTCCTACTTTAAGGGGCAGCTCAAGAACAAGA
>OFQV01000045.1_pt1 | contig 39538 bp, 49 predicted proteins | sample 1542971 | NCBI WGS metagenome assembly OFQV01 (sample SAMN07774229, study PRJEB24372) | wastewater metagenome | isolation source: WWTP Cannobio (Effluent) | place: Italy: Cannobio | collected 2016-01
TCAACTCCGGGCGCGTGCCCTTGCCAGACCGTGGCCCGCGCCGTCAGTACGAAATCATCCTCTATGCTATCAAGGGAAACAAACCTGTCACTCATATCTACTCAGACGTGCTCGCCAGCCAAGCTGATGAACAAATGTCCCATGGGGCACAGAAGCCTGTTGCAGTGTACCAAAACCTCCTGCAACGCAGCGTGCGCCCAGGGGACTCCATCCTCGACTGCTTCGGCGGGTCAGGAACCTTGCTCCCGGCAGCTCATGCCTACCAGTGCATCGCAACTGTCATCGAGCAAACTCCTGAATACTACGCCCTCTGCCTCCGCCGGGCAAAGGAGCTCAAAGACGCTGACGAGCCCGCCTTGCTATGAAAATCCCACCTACAGGGCCAGTGGCCCCCTTCCCCGTTTCCGGGCAGTCCCGAATCGCCTCAGGTATTGAAACGCTGACGAACATCGCAATAGGCTTCGGTGTGGCCCTGGCCAGTCAGTACCTCATTTTTCCTTGGTTCGGGGTACAACTTCCCCTGTCTTCCCACCTCTGGATAACGGTGTGGTTCACAGTCATTTCCATCGTTCGAAGCTACCTGCTTCGGCGGTATTTCAACGCTCGCCTGGCGCGGGCACTCAAGGAGCATTTCGAATGAAACAAGCAGAGTTTGACAAGGTCTTTCAGGAAGCCATCGCGCAGGCGAACAATCTCCTCGCTACAAAAGGCGTCGAATACACCGGACCACAGACGCAAGACCGCTTGGCGAACTTCAAACGCGGGGCGACTCTTACTGGCTGCACCCCTCTCCAAGTGGCCTTTGTCTACGCGAGCAAGCATTATGATGCGATCAGCACCTTTGTCCAGAACGACGCGAAAGGTGCGAAGCAATTCCTCTCTGAACCCATCGAAGGCCGACTGCATGATCTGATGAACTACTGCATCCTCATGCTGGCGATTATTCGAGACGGCTCGGCAAAGAGTGCTGCACCAACGGGTGAGGTGGGATACTTCGCATCGTATAGTCCCCCAACCATTGAGGGACTTGACAATGTCTAACATCCGCCCTTCGGGGCCCTGCCCAGCCAAAATCATGGTTGTGATGGATTTCCCTTCAGAACGTGACGTGACTTCCGGGTCTGTCATGTCTGACTACGCAGGAACGGAGTTTGGCAAGATGCTCCAGGAAGCCGGCCTCATGCGCGGGATTTGCTTCACCACCTGCTTCCTTCACGACCGGCCGCCAGGGAATGATATCGGCAGCTTCATTGCGATGAAACGCGCTGATGTGAGCCCCCGCCACATCGCTGTCCGGGACAAGCAAGCCCTCCCTCTCGTCAGGGATGCCATCAACCGACTCTCTAGGGAGATTGAACTGTGCCAACCAAACATTATAATCGCCCTTGGTAACGCCTCGCTGTGGGCCTTGACAGGGAATTGGGGAGTCTCGAACTGGCGGGGTTCGGTGTTACAAACCGACCTGTCGCTGGCAATGACCTACCAGCCGAAGGTTATCCCGACCCACTCAATCGCAGCGATCTTCCGAAACTGGGAGTGGCGGAATGTAGCAGTGTCGGATTTGAGAAGGGCGGCGAAGGAAGCAAAGACCCCGGAATTATTCACCCCGCATTATAATTTCTTAACGCGCGTGGATTATTCAACCGCCTTAACCGTCCTCCAACGCCTCACGGCCCAGGTCAAGCAAGGCCCGCTCAAGCTCTCGGTGGACTTGGAAACCGCGCATGGGCACATCGAAATGACTGGCATCGCATGGTCAAAGACCGACGCGATTTGCATCCCCTGGCTTCGTGACGGTTCGGTGGAGCCTTACTGGTCACAGCTGGAGGAAATCGAACTCCAATGGGCGCTGTACAAACTCCTGACGCACCCAAATGCAGTCGTCGTCGGGCAGAACTTCGCCTACGATGCCCAGTACACAAACCGCCATGTCCTCTACTCCCCTCGGCTGGCCCGTGACACAATGCTCACAGCACATGTCATGTTTTCCTCGATGGAGAAGTCCCTGGCTTACCTCGCTTCCCTTTGGTGCGAGCACTACGTCTACTGGAAGGATGAACTCCACGGAGAAGACCGGCAGACCTACAATTGCAAGGACTGCGTCATCACCTATGAAGTTGACGAGAATCAGCAACCTGCTATCGACAAGCTCGGACTTCGGGAGGTTCACGACTTCCAGCAACGCCTCTTCTGGCCAGTGCTCGAAACGATGATCCGAGGGATTCGACCGAACCTGGCGAAAAAGGGTGAATTCGCCATGCAGTTGGTCGAGGAAATTGCAGCACGGGAGCAATGGCTGATCGACGTAACCGGACGACCAGTTAACATAAAATCCCCCAAGCAAATGACTGACCTGTTCTATGAGGAACTCGGGCAGAAGCAAGTCCTCGGGCGCAAGACCGGGAATCCCTCCTGCGATGATGAATCCCTGCGGGTTATCTCCGAGCGCGAGCCAGTCCTCCGACCCCTCTGCAACAAGATCTCTGAACTCCGTTCTCTCGGAGTGTTCCTCAGTACTTTCGTGAACGCTCCCTTGGACGTTGATGGGCGAATCCGCTGCTCCTTCAACATCGGCGGGACTGAAACCTACCGATTCTCGTCCTCCAAGAACGCCTTCGGCTCCGGCCTCAACCTCCAGAACATTCCCAAGGGCGGGGGGTCTGATGGGCTGGAACTCCCGAACGTCCGATCCCTGTTCATCCCTGACCCAGGCATGACCTTTTTCGACATTGACCTAGCTGCGGCCGACCTAAAAATCGTAGTCTGGGAAGCCGACGAACCCGAGTTCAAGGCCATGCTGAAGGAAGGCGCCGACGCATACACCGAAATCGCAAAGGAATTCTATCATGACCGCACCATCAAGAAAAGTGACCCACGGCGCCAAACCTTCAAGTCCTTCGCGCACGGGACGAACTATCTCGGATCAGCTAAAGGCCTGGCAGAGCGCCTCGGACTCTCCGTCGCTGACGCCGAAAAAACCCAAAAGTGGTACTTCTCCCGATTCCCAAGGATCAAAGCCTGGCAAGAGTACATAAAAGACCAAGTCCTCCGCCGGAAAATGGTGGAAAACATCTTCGGTTATCGGACGCAATTCCTGGGTCGAGTCGAAGGAACGGTCTTCAACCAAGCCGTCGCATGGATACCACAATCCACTGTCGCCTGTCTTATCAACAAAGCCTATGTTAAGATTGCCGACACTTTGCCAGAGGTACAGGTTCTTCTCCAAGTCCATGACTCCCTCGCTGGGCAGTTCCCTACGGCAAAGGCAGACTACTACACCAAGGCAATCATTGACGCGGCGCAGATAGCACTGCCCTACGCCAATGATCCGCTGACCATCGAAGTCGGGTGTAAAACCTCAACTATCTCCTGGGGAGAGTGTGGATGACACGTAAGCATTCTGATTGGCTTTCCGCCTTTCTCGACTATTCTTCCTTCGGGGAAGCCCCCCGACATTTTTACTTCTGGACCGGGGTTTCCACAATCGCCGGCGCACTTCGCAGAAAGGTATGGATTGATCAGGCCTATTTCCGCTGGTACCCAAACTTCTACATCATCCTCGTGGCGCCGCCTGGGATCGTCTCCAAGTCCACGACAGCCGGGATCGGGATGCAGCTCTTGCGGAAGGTGCCTGATATAAAGTTCGGGCCAGATGTAGTCACCTGGCAAGCGCTGGTTTCCGCGTTCTCTGAATCCACCGTGGGTTTCGAGCATGAAGGCGAAATGCACATCATGTCTCCGCTCACCTTGGAATCCTCGGAATTCGGAAATCTCTTAAACCCCTCCGATACAGAGATGATCGACCTGCTTGTCTCCCTATGGGATGGGAAGTCAGGGACGTTCGAGAAAAAGACGAAGCACTCAGGGAATGATTCCGTCGAAAACCCCTGGATCAATCTCCTAGCCTGCACTACACCAAGCTGGATTGCCGGGAATTTCCCTGAGTACATGATCGGCGGCGGGTTCACCTCTCGCTGTCTTTTCGTCTACGCGGAACAGAAAGCGCAGTATGTCGCCTACCCCGGCCTACGCGTTCCCAAGGACCTTCCTCAACGGGCGCAAGCCCTGATCGACGACCTCACGGAGATTTCCAAGCTAACCGGGGAGTATAAACTCACAGCAGACGCGGTCGAATGGGGGGAGGCCTGGTACAAACAGCACTACTCAGTCCGCCCAACTAACCTCGACGATGACCGCTTCGGGGGCTACATTGCGCGGAAGCAAACCCACCTGCATAAGCTCGCTATGATTCTCGCGGCTTCGCAGAATTCCGACCTGACCCTAACCGCGCCGATCCTCGACCTGGCCAACACGATGATAACTGACCTTGAGCCAGATATGTCCAACGTGTTCTCGAAGATCGGGAAGTCGGACACTTCGGTCTATGTGGATAAGATCGTCAGCTATGTGAAAAAGGTCGAGCGTTGCTCTTACGCTGAAGTCTACCGCTATGTCCACGTGCATTTCCCTTCCATGCGGGACTTCGAGGATGTGATGGCAGGGTGTGTAAAGACCGGGTATCTTCGCATCACTCAGGAAGGTACCGATCTAATGGTCAGCCTCGGTCAGGCTTCTCTAATGGATAATCCTCTGGCAGGGATTCAGAGTCTCCGTCGGTCATAAGATCCTGCTCCCGTGCCGCTTCTCGGGCCTGGTTACGCTCCACCCTTCGGACGCGTTCCCAGGCCCTTTTCGTGGCATTAGCGAGGTACTTACTTGGCTTTTGCTTGAGTGACACTTTTGATCTTTTCTGCTGAACGCAAGCCAGCAATGCCGAGCATACCAGACAAAATCACCCACAATGCGTCAGTGTCAAGCATCGGAGGGGCTTCGAGAGAAGCGGGAATCCAGGCGCGGCTTTGAGCGAGCGTCCAGATCCAGACCATGAAGGGGTAGAGGATGAACTGATACCCCATCGCCCCGGCACCGATCCAGCCAATTGCCGGGCGCCAACCGGCCACGAAAAGCGACGAGTGCCGGGCTTCGGCTTCGTTAATCGACAGCTGCCCTTTGACCAACTCCGCCTCGATCTTCACTCCTTCCAGAGCCATCTGCGCCCGCTCTTCATCCGAAGTAATCAGGTCATCCGCGATCTTCCCGACTGCCTCGATAATCCCCCCGATAACTGGGGCAAAGATGGGATTCATGTCAGCCCTTTCATCGTCCGGTTAATCCAGCCAAGGAGGAACTTCGACTGTGCCCGATTCTTATTGCAAATCTCTGCATAACGGGCGATCTTTGCCAGCGCATAGCGAGGGGTGAAAAGCGCAGGATCGGCCATTATAAGCGCACCAAGGGTCTGGGAACCAAACACTCCGTCAGGCGTCACTCCGACTACGATTTGCGCGAGCTTCCCTGCGGTTTTGGTTCCGGCATTGACGCCGAAGTTGAAAATACTCGAAGCAATCTCCTGGCTCGGGACTTCATCGAGCCTCAGAGGGTCCCAGTAATTCGCGCGGTAGAACTCGAAGACTTGCTGCGCTGCCGGAACTTCCCCACGATCAACCTCCCGCCAGCCGGCCCAGCCCGGATTCGCGCGGCGGGAAATTCCTGCATAGGTCTGCCCCCCGGTATCCCCCTTGACAGTGTGCAGAACATACCCACCTTCATCCAGCATCATCTTGTCATACGCTGGTGTAAATTCAGCCATGGAAGCCCCTTTTAGCGCGAGGGAAACGTGCAGGTTTGTAGAGCATCCAGAGCCCCCCAAGACCAGCGGTGGCCATCCCTGTGCGGAGAATAAAACCTGTACGACGCATGGTCCAGCAGTCGTCCAGTTCCGCTATGGTCAATCCGAAAGTCGCCCCCAGGGAGAAGATCATCATGATCAGACCGACCTTGATTACCAACCCTTCTTTGATCCCTGGGTGAAGTACGATAGTCGAGAGGATCACAGCTCCGATCGCCGAAATCATCGCGTTTGTATAAGTAAAAATGTCCATAACCACCTCACTTGCGCCAAGGGAGCAGATCGGCGAGTCGAAGATCTTTGATCCAGGCGACAAGCGTGGCTACTAGATTCAGGCCGAATAGCCCGACGACAAAGGCACTTGCGGCTTGCATACTCGGGGTTGTCAGGCCGAAATATTCTGCGATAGCAGGGGAAACGAATCCCGCGAGAAGCGCTCCGCAGAGGACGTTGAATAACCGCTCTTTCCAGGTTGTCCCCGGCGCACCTCTCAAGGCCACAATCGACCCGAGCAAGCCGACAATAAAGGGACTCTCACCGACTTTGCTTGGGTTGAATTCCACTGGTCAGTCCTTGTAAGAAAGTGGGAGCTGGCGCCGCGCACGCTCAGCTTCCCAGGCGTCGGCACAATGTCCATCCTGCCAGAAAAAGAGCTTGTCGAAGGCGTTCGCAGTCCAGCCCCAGATTCGCTGCTTCTTCATCCGCATCCGATGGGCGCGTGCAGACAGTGTCTCATCGGCCATACCCCCGAGGCAAGTATTCAGGAGCTGATCGATGGCGATGGCTACCTGCCTCATTGGAAGTCTCCCGAGAGGATTTCTTCTGCACGACCGGGCGCGAGAAGCTCCAGCTGGGTCAAGTAGCCCAGGGCCTGTTGCACGCTACTGAGCCCCAGGTCCACATGTGTCAGCCGAGGGTCTTCCACAATGTCGTAGAAGTCATCCACCATCGGATCTGTGGCACGGATGGCCTTGATCGCCACCCGTTCCTGGGCGGTGAAGAGCAGCTTGAACTCGATAGGAGAGACCTTCGGTGGGGTAGGTGCAACGGGGGGTACTGGCTCCGGGGGAGGGGGGACTGGCCGCTTAACCAGCTCCCCATCCACCCAGCCATCGCCGTTTTCAGCCTCGTCCGGCACCTCGGTGCTGTAGAGAGCCGCTACGTCAGCGGTGTAGTAGTCAGCAGGGTTGCCGGGAGCGATATCCCGGATTACTGCGTTTTCAATCCATGCAAGCTTCATGATTAGTAACCTTCCGTCCAAGCGAATACTACAAACCCAGAGCCACCTGCCGCTGCTGGCTGAGCTCCGCCGTTGTTGCCGCCACCGCCCCCACCGCCTCCGAAGCCACCTGCTCCAGCGCCACCACTGCTAGCACCACCACCGCCGCCGCCGCCGAAGCCGCCGTTACCAGCTTTACCGCCGTAACCGCCCCCACCACCACCGCCGAAGCCGCCGTCACCACCACGAGTATTACCGCCACCCCCGCCGCCGCCACCGAAGCCGCCTGCGCCACCTATCTGATTACTGCCGCCGCCACCACCACCGAAGCCGCCTGCACCGCCCGGAGTTCCGTTGCTGCCGCCGCCACCACCACCGCCAAGCGGTACAATTCGATTGGCGACCATCAGCTCGGGTGGATAGGCGGCCATAGCTGCGCTGCCGCCAGGCTGGGCCATAATCGTAGGTGTAGAGGCTGAAGTATTCACAAATGCATTGCCACCGAAAGGCCCTCCACCAATACCTTCCCCCATGTAGCCGCCAGCTACCGTAGTCGCGCTAATCGAAGCCGCGCTAGATAAACTACCACCACCGCCTGCGCCTTGTGCACTGGCAGCGGAGTTATAAACACCACCACCTGCACCGTAATACCCACCACCACCGGAACCTCCAGTTACCCCATTCGCGGGCGAGTTCAGATTAATGTCCCCGCCTTGGCCATAGAAGCCCCCACCACCGGCACCGGCGTTACATGGAGCATTGTCAGTAGAGCTGACTGAACCACCTTGGCCATAGAAGCCACCGCCACCAGCGCCGCCACCGCACGTACCGACAGAAGTCTTGCTCAGTGAGCCCCCAGCACCTTGAACGCCACCACCACCAGTTCCACCGCTTATAGCACCGGTTGATACTGACGAAACTCCGCCCCCACTACCACCCGAGGCAGCCAACTGGGCCCGCAGATTGCCAGCGATCGTTGCGGTTCCACCCGAAGCCCCAGCTATCGTACCGATAGCCCCAGTTCCCTTAGGGCCTCCAGAACCTCCTGTGCAGCTTACCAACGTGCCGATAGACGTTGTACCTCCAGCAGAGCCCGCTGTAGCACTAGCTGGGGTGGCGTGGTAGACCCCAGCAGCACCCCCGGCACCTACTATACCAGAGATTGTCTGACCAGGTGTGACGTCTAGAATACCCTCTGCGTAGCCGCCGCCACCGCCGCCCAGCCCCCCACAGTTTCCCACACTGGTTGTGCTGCCACCACCCCCACCGCCGCCACCGGCTGCCATGAAGAACAGCTGAAACACATTCTGAGGCACGGTAAAGGCAAACGCCCCTGGGGCGGTAAAAGTCTGTGACCGCTTCCACTCAGGCGGGGCAACGCGAGTGGGTGCGTTTGGCGGCAGTGGATATCCGTAAGTACCTTTGTTCATTAGAAGTCACCTCCGATAGCAATGACGTTGATGGATTCAGCCTTCTCGGTACTGGCCCGCAGCGAGTAGCCTGTGGGGAGGATGAGAGGAAGGAGCTGGCTCATCGAGTTTGTCGTTTGTTGAACCTCCCAGGCGGGGGTTGTAGCTGCGGGAGTCACGGCCTGCACAGGCAGCTCCGCCAACAGACGCGAGTCCGTCCCATCGTGGATGAACAGGCGGATCATCCCTGCTGTAGTAGTCCCGACGGCCTTCAGCGCCAGCGCGTCGATGCGAGAGCCGCTGGCCCCTGCGGTGAAGATAGTTGCAAGCGTGCCAGTGCCGTCGCGGTTTGGGTTCGCCACACTGACTTGCCCCACCCCCATCTTCGGGGCTGCGGCGTAGGAAGGAATTGCGGCCATGAGAAACCTTTCTTAAATAAGCCCGAGCGCCATCAGCGGCACGTCAGGGGAGCTGTATTGCCAAGTGGCATCCGTACCGTCGGTTTGGAGGAACTTACCGCCGTTGCCCGGCTGCCCAGGAAGCGCGGAGTTCATTGCGACCTGCTGGACGAAGTGAGTCGTTGCGATAGCAGTGGAGTCGTCGGAAGAAACTTGACTAACCCCAGTGGAGGCCGCATCCAACTGCGCTTCCATGACTTGCAGACCTGTGAAGACGTTTCCGCCAGCGAGGTTTGCCTTCCCTAGAATGGAGAGAAGGTCAGCAGGAGTGAGCGTTCCGATGAAGGTGTTTGCGGGAAGATCGACCTGCGCGGAAGCGGTGAAGTCAGCCGTAGCTACGGAGACAGTCAGTGCTGATCCGTTAATCTCAACTCCGGTCAGTGACGTCGCAAGGAAATGTGGGTCGGTGAAAACCTGGAGAAAGTTCACCGCATCCGTGGGGGCAGTCCCTGTCGCCAGCACGACGAGCTTAAACCCGCCCATTGACATTTGCCCTGTCGCTGCCGCCTGACCATCCCGCGGCCAGGCAATTGACAACGCTGCCGCTAGATCGTCGATGACTGTGTTGTAGTCATTCGAGCTGATGACAGTGTTAGGGATTGCCGGGTAGGCAGGGGTCGGCGGGTTGTATGTTCCGTTACCATCATAAGACATGAATTATCTCCAGTGTGTTATTCCGGAATAACGCCCGGAGTATTATTCGCTTCTGACCGCATCGCCGCTGCGCCAGTCCCCAGGAAGGTCGCCATCGCATTTACCGCCCCTGGGCTCATACTCGGTTCCTTCGCGAGCTTCAGCAGCATATCAACCCCCTCTGGGCTGGTCACGAGTTTATCCATAGCACTATAGGCGTCTGAGCGAAGCCAGTCAACCCACTTGAGCACCGGCTGGCGGAGTGGGGTGATGATGGAGACTTGCCCGAGTTTACCAAACAGAGACCCTTCAGCGACCCGGCGGAACTCCTCTCCTGAGATACCTGCGGTGTTGGAAGGTCGGCGCGAGGCGCGGCCAACGTAGTCGAAGAACTTTTCCGCTCCGTTGACGAGTTGTTCCCTTGGCACCCCCTGCACATCCGCCACGCCAGCCATCATATCCCGGAAGCCTTGTTTTTGCTTCGCGGTTTCAAAGAAAGCTTTGTGGATGGACTGTGCAATGTCCTCGTTCCCGCGCCCACCTGTCTCCTTCACGGCGTTGCCGAGCTTGTCGCTCATCCAGCTCTTCGTACCGTTCAGGAACACTTCCCCCTCCCCGGCTTTGCGGAGTTCCTTAGCGAGAGTCGAGATATCACTGACCTTCGCATTCGGGTCAGAGCCGCGATTGAGCATCGAGAAGAGCTTCCCTTCCGCAGCGGAGACCCCCTCAACGGCGCCAGTACGCTGCGCGATTGTTCCGACCGAACTTTCCTTCAACGGCGCCAGGCGATTCGCGGTGAAGTTTGCATAAGCCGCATTCGCTGACTTGATCGGCGCAAAGGCGGCTCCCAGTTCATCCCGGCCTTGATTGATGATGTTCGCCAGGTTCTTCGAGGCCCCTGCGTCAATACCTGGGGTGTTCATATTCGGCATCTTCAGGGACGACGAGGCTTCCTTGAGAATTCCATTAAGTGCCTTCGGATCGGTGATCGGCATCCCCAGGTCATCGACCATCTTCCCAGCAAGGTTGTTTAGAAAGGCGCCTTGATCAGTGTTGGGCATCGTCCCCGCGCGGTTCTTGAAGAATGCTTGCAGGTTCTGCACGTCAGCGACCCCAGGCTCCGCGGGGAGTCCGGCGCGGGCGGCCTTTGCCTGCTCCTTAGCAAGCGTGGATTCCCAGAGCCGTGTGCGCTGCTGCTTCGCCGCTTCAATGGCGTTTGTCGCGCCGCTCTGCGCTTGATTTGCCATGTTGGACTTCGGCAGGATTTGCCCTGGAATGCGCCCCAGGAATTGATCCATCTGCCCTTCCACTTGCGCGGGCTGACGTCGAAGCATATCAACCGTGCGGGTACCTTCCTTGGAATTGGCAAGGACGTCCACCAGCTTGTCGATATTTGAGTCCCGCCCCATCGCTTGGGAGAGATTGAGTGGAGTACCCTTGGCAGCGGCCTCCTGCATGATACCTTGCGCCATCCGAAGGTCCGTTTCGTCAACGTCCTTTAGAGCCTGTCGAGCGACTTGCGCTTGGTTGGTCATCGGGGAGCTTAGGAGGCTGGCAGCACCGCCGCCCACAAGACCCCCGAGGATGCGGGAGACTGCATTGTCACCGAAAAGCGCCGCCGAGCCTTCCGAACCGGCGCCAGCCGATCCGCCGACGAAAAGGGATTTCATTGGAGCTGCCATCCCACCGGGGGAAGCGACTGCCCCTACAGCGGATTCCCCGATGTTCCCGAGGGCCTTTCCTACCTTCGTCTGAGGCTTGCTGGGGGTCATGAGCTGCTCAAGCTCCATTAGACTTGCCTTTGTTTCAGCTTCCGGCGGGTAGAGGTCGGGCATGGCCTTGCGCATGTCAGCAAAACGCTTGGTCCCGCCTGTCGCGTCAGCGATGGTTTTGGCCAACCGGGGAAGCGCCGTCAGCCCCCCACGAATCGTCTGATCAGCCACCCGCCCGGTTTCCTTCAGCCACTCTGGAACCACAGAGCCTTTCGGCGCGGCTGCCCCCAACTTCGCGGCGATCTGCTCTTTCGTAGTCCCGACCGGCACGCCTTCCAGCCGCCGCCCATCAGGGAGTTCGAGGGTGAAGGTATCGCTCATTTCAGATCATCCCATTTGATTACTTGGGCAGGCGCTCCGGCCCCAGCAGGAGGCAGTGCCGGCTGTGTACGCCCTGGCGACGGTACGAAGATATTCCCGAATTCCTTGCTGAAGATCGTAGGATCGTCCTGCAGGCTCGCACGGGCGAAGGCGTCGTTAGCCTGCTGGTACTGCTGAATCTGCCGTCCACCGACATTCTCCAGCACCGTGAACAACTGCTCTCGCGCCTGAGGCGACTGTGCGGCGAGTGGCAGGAGTTTCTTAATCTCCATTGCTTCGTCCTTCGTAACCCCACGGTTGCCGCCGTACTTCGCCACCAGACCCTGCCAGAGGTCAGTCGTGATGGAGTTGTAGTTTTCAGTATTCGCGAGTTTCGCCGTATCGACTGACACTCCGGCGACTTGCCCCAGGTTAGCCAGGAACGTCGCAGGACCACTTGTCACGTTGGAGTAAATCCCTTTTGCATTCAGGTTCTTCAGCTCAGCGATGGAGTTGAGGTTATCCTGAGCGGTCGTGGCGATATTTCCAAGAGCTTCGACCTTGTTCGCAGCGGATTTGAAGTACGCCTCCATCCCCGCTTTTTGCCCCTTGATAACCGGACTGGCGTTGATGTTGGAAGTGATGTTCGTCGTCGGGGTCTTGTTGACCACATCGAGTTTTCCAGTAGTGTTGCTCGCTTGCACCAGCCCGACGCCTGGCCACTGGATAGGGTCGCCAGCGGTCGGACCGCCGGGAACCAGCTTCGCGCCGTCTTCCCCGAGCTGGAAGAACCCGCCATCGGCAGTGCGAATGTCGCGTTTCGGCGCCCATCCTGAAGGGTCAGCGGGGTTGCGCAATACCGACTCTGGAGACGCATAGGCCGCCAAATCCTTTGGAGTCAATTGCCCTGTTGCTTCCGGCTTCGCCATCATCAGCTTCATCCCCATTTCTTTCAGAACAGGGTGATTCGAAGCCATCGCATCGAAGATCGCTTTCTTCCGATTAGGCGCCGCCGGGACGGTTTCAGGAATCCCGCTGGCGTCCGGCTGCATGACGAAGTTATCCACCGGCGCGCCCCCGCCTTCCGTTTGCTGGAATTTCTGCATCCCGGAGATAAGGTCGTCAGAGTACCGCTGGGATAAGTCAGCCTTCTCTTGCTTGAGCTTGTTCATCCCTTGCCCGGCCAGGTACTGCGAGAGCACTTGGTTGAGCATTTGGAAAGGGCTGATCTTCCCTGTCCGACCGCCGGATTGGAAGGTCTGCATCGGCCCCATCGCACCTTGCGACATTGCTTCCATGAGCCTCTGCCGACGGTCAAGGTCGGAGAGTTCAGTCTCGTAGTTGTAAGTAGGAGAGGTTGCCATTGCGGTTCCTTAGGTTATAGCTCCCGACATCGCAGCCGCCATCATCGCGTTGCCAGCGAGGCCGGCGACACCAGCGTTTGTCGCGTTTGAGCTCGCTACGCCTGTATCGTAATTCCCTTGGATCAAGGAAGCGATGGGGGCCGCGCCAGCCGTACCTGCCCCACCACCGACACCGAAGAAGTTCGGCATGTTGTTGTAGGACGCCGAGCTGCCGCTTTGCGAAGAGTTCCCGGAGCTTGTCGAAGACGAGGACGCCAGGGAAGACTGCCCACCGCTCCGCATTGCTTTGAAGGCCTCCAGGAGACGGTCCTTGTCGTAGTTGCCTTGGGAGAATTGCTGAGCAGTCCGGGCGAGTTCCGCCTGCATCGCCTGGCTCGCGACGGAACCGGCGCCCACCTGCTGCCCTGTTTCCGACCCGATAGTCTGGTTGAAGGCGCCGCCCGCACCGGAAGACAGTTGCTGCGCAGCAAGCGCTTCTTGCGTAGGCATTTGACGAAGTGTATTCGCCTCTCCGACGCCTTGCTGCCGTGCACTCATACCCATGTCGAAGAGCTTTTTCATCTCCGTAGTCGAGTTGGCTACAGCGTCGTTCCGGGCGTTCGCGTAGGCGTCTGTACGCTCGCGCCCAAGATTCCCCACTTCCCGGTTGTAGGCTTCACTTCCTTGAGTGATACCCTGGGCAGCCAGCGCGGAGTTTTGATCACTGGTGCGCTGTTGGAAGGCCGGATCGAGTCGGCTTGTGGCACGGTCATAGAGGGAATCTTCGACTCCCTGGCGAACGGCATTCGACGCTTCCGGAGCAGGGGTCACCCCATTGTAGTTGAAGTCCTGCCCGTAGAGTGCCCCGAGGCGGGAGACTTGCTGCCCGGTCAAACCCGCAGCGCCGGTAGCCGTCGCGCCTTGCATGGCGGAGACTGGGGAGGTGTCCGTTTGCTCTGCGCGTAGGTTGCCATAGACTCCCGCGATGTTTGCCCCAGGGGCTGTTCCCGCGGTCTTCTGCCCGAGACTTTGTCCCAGTGCCGGAAGCATACTTTCGTATGCCCCATACATCAGGTTGTCGATTGGGGTCGGAGAAGTGGTCGCCGTGCTTTGCGACGTTTGCGAACTTGACCCGCCGGAGCTGGAGGTACTCTTGTACTTATCCAGGTACCCTGGGTCCATGTTCCAGTTAGCCGTCTGCTTCGTAGGATCGTTGGGATCAGTCGCCCAAGTCAGATTCCCAATCGGGGAGTTGATGTTTGGACGACTGAGTGTCGTGTTATACAACGCGCTGTCACGGTTCGCCGTCCCTTGTGCAGCGGCAGTTGCATACGGATCGGGTGCTTCTGGGCCTGAATCACACATTATTCGCCGCCTTTTCTTTCATGAGATTATCGAGATAGACCTGGAAGGTCTCTGGATGGGCCCAATCTCGCAGCAGCTGGCCAACCTCAACAGCATACAAGGGACCGCGTTCGAGGGCAAGCGCCATGCTTAAGAGGTCGATGTAGCTGCCACGGAGAAACCAGGCGATGGAGAGGCGTTGGGTTTCCACCTGCTTTTCGAGGTTGTTCGCCACTCGCCAGTTGATGATGCTATTCACCAGGATAGGGAGCAGGGCGAGCTTATGCTTCGTGAAGAACTCATCGTCTGGGAGTTCGATCAGCATCAGCCAGAAGGTGCTGTGGAGTTCCTCTGGTGTGAGTTCCCGATCCTTGTCGATTAGATCGTCATAGACGTGAAGTGCGCGGAAAATCTTCCCAACCCACTTGCATCCAGGAGTATCCCCTTGGAAGAAGTGCTTGAGCACAGGGTAGTGATTCTCCGTCAAACGGTCGAGTTCAGGTGTCGTGGGCATTACATCAATCCTCCAGGGCTGGCGATATAGTCAGTGACACTCCAGGTGAGTGCAATGTCCTTGACCGAGATTCTCATGCGGAAGGAGAAGGCCCTTCCAGGGGTGTGGGAGACAGTGCGCCATTGGGCAACGGTTAGGTTACCTGACCAGTAGCCTTGGTCCCAGAGAGCACTGTCCCATAGGGCAACTTGCTGCGTGAAGTTCGTGGCCTGCTTGTTGAATAGAGTGTCTCGGAAATCAGTGTCGAGAGCAAGGGATACAGCGACTGGGGCAGTGGAAGTGAAAATCGGCCGGAGTAGGGTGATACGCTTGATCCGCCCGCGCCCTCCTACATACTGAAAGGCGGTTTTAACCCGAGCGTTGATGACTGAGTTCCCATCCTTCTGCCCGGTCCAGGCCTTTCGGATTTTGTTCGATCCAGCGAAGTAGATGTTTCCGTTGTGGTAGGTCCAGGCAGTTGCGTTCCAGTCGAGGAAACGTGCCCAAGCGCCGGTCGTCGTGTTCATTACCACCTGCCAAGACAGCCCGCGAGTCAAGGGGATGTTGACCAGGAACATCTGAGCTTCCGGAAAGACCGTCGCGTGCCAGCCGAATTCGGATTTATAAGTCTCTGCCATTGTGGCGAAGAAGGTGTCGATCTTATCCGTGACAAAGGCTTTTCGGTCAATCACACTGCTTTGCAGGAGCCGGGACAGGGGGATGATGCCTTGGACAGTGAGTACCATCAAGTCACCGCCGACGTTGAAAAGGCACCTGCGACCGAGCGGAACACCAGCGTAGTAGACTCCGACAAGAGCCCAGGTGGCTGCGTTCGACGGGTCGATACCTCGGTAAACTGCGACTTCCCCTTCCGATGTGATGATGCAGAAATGGTCATCCATACCAGCGCCAGCGTCGATAGTCCAACTCCCTGTCGCAACTACATAACCCCCTTTTCGGAAGATAGCTCCGCAGGGGAATTCCGCCGCCGCACCGGCGATGCTGTTAACTGGGAGGTAGTAGAAGGAGAGTTTGTCCTTCCGGGTGAGGAAGAGTCGGAATTGGTGCAGGGAGACATTGACAACTTCTTCCGAAGTGATTCCGGTGATCGCGGGGGTGCTGGCGCCGTCAAGGACTGTCCAAGTCGCGCCATCCCAGTAACGCGCTTTATCAACCCCGTTGCAGCACCAGAGGAAGGAGCCTCCAGCGGTACTGATGTTGACGTACTGCCAGTCCCCGTTCGTGGCCACGCTGGAAGGGGTGAGGTGAGTCCCGCCAGCTGTTACGTCGTAAATCCCGCTGACATCCCCGGCGAAGAGCTGCTTCGTTCCGTTGGATGGGGAGTAGCTCATCAGGGAGTGGATTTGATGTGGATCCAGTAATGGTTGGTCGACCGGCACTTCAGCGAAGGCTTCATACCCCTTGCGCAGCATCACCCCACCTGCATAGGGGAAGAAGTTGTCAAGAAAGATCGCGTCCAGGGACGGCATGGTGGCAAGCGGATCGCGCGTGTTCCAACCACCGACTGGCGCCGGAAGCTGAAACCCGATGGATTCGTTCTTATCCGAGGAAGGGAGGGCTTCACGCATTAGAGATTCCAGTTCCCTGATGGGACAAAGATGCCAGGTTGAATGGCGCCGCGTTCCCCGTTCATGGACAGGACGCCCGCGGTTGCGTTGTGCCCAGCGTATTGAGCTACCTGGGATTCGTAAGTTCGGAAGTCCTCTGTATAACGGAGTCCCTTTTCCCGTTTCCAGGCCCACCGCAACCCTGCAAGCAAGAGGCGGTCAGGGAATACTGTCGTGTCATCGTCAGCAGTGAACCAGACTTTATACGGCTGAAGGACGTTGATAGCGTCGATCACTGGCCAAGCGGAAACGTACTCAAACGCCATCGTGTGCCCAGCTGGCATTTCAGGGAGGATGTGCAGCTCCCCTCCTACGAGTCGATATTGGTAGTAAGGCCCTGTGAACGGCATGGCCTTGACCTGCTGCCAGTACTCCGCGCCACGCGGCCCGAAGACTGGGAGACGCCGTGTCCTGTCGAAGATGGTGTCGTTGATAATCCACTGGAAACCCCCATCAGCGAGGGTGCTGAGGTTCCCTTGGTTCTCCCCCACCACGGAAGCGAACACCTTCTCCCGTTGCAGCTCCGTCCACTGGCGCCGGGTTACGAGGTCATCCAAGGTTTCGTTCAACAACCCCATGATCTGGAGAAGCTGCTCGTCTTGTGAAGTCGCAACGATCTGAGGAACTGTCAGCCCCGTTCGACGGCAGTGTTCTTTGACAATAGTGAGAAGCGTCATACGGGGCCTTTCCGGTTACTTTTGCGGAGCTTCTGACTTTTTCAGCCGGGCTTCCAAATTACGAATCTGCTCTTGCAGGGTATTGTTCGTGGCCTCCAGCGCGGCGATCCGCTCTGAGGATTGTCCGATGTTTTTCGAAGTGTCAAGCCACTCTTTGGCCTTATCCTTAAGAGCGCGACCTCCCATACCAAGGCGCGAGAGGGTTTCCTCATTCGCCGCGGCCAGGTCTTCCACCGAACGGATATGCACTTCTTTGCACATGCGCAGTTGCGCCGGGGAGAGTGGGGGCCACTGGGCAATTGGAGTACCATCAGTGCAGGGTTCATTCCCTTCCTCCCAGTCCTTGAAGTGGGACTTAAAGGCTTTGTACCATTCCCGAGGGAAGCGGCCTTCCTCAGTGTCCTTAGCGAGCTGCTCGAACCACTCAGCGGCAATGCACTCGATACGATCCTTAGACCCCATGGGAGTGATGACGGCGTAAGTAACGTCTTTCGCTACAAAGTGCCCGGCGGCGATGCTTGCAGCGCGATCTTCCTCTGGACGGAGTTCAAACTTAACATACGGTGGACGCGCTTCAGATACGGATGGCATTTCAATTCCCCTTACAACCCCGGATAAAGAAACAGGGGCACGAGGCCCCTGAAGCAGCTGGGGGAGGTCAACTGCTTTTTACTGTCAGAACGGCGATACGGTCTTGCGAACCCAGCCGTAGTCGCCAGAGGCAAACGCTGCGTCACAGGTATGGGAACCTGCAGCACTCGTCACGGTAAAGGTGCTCGGGGTCAGCGTGCAGACACCTGCCGAAATCGCGCCAGTGGCGGGACCGCAGTAAGTGTAGGCCGTGTTGCCAGCTGCGTTGGCGACAGTGCCTGGCTGAAACTCACGGTCTTGCGTGCGACGATCAGTGTTAGCACCGATCAGAGGGGTGGAAAGGATAGCGCCCATTTTGAGACTCCTGAATGTTAAGTGATTCGAATTATTGTCCGGGTGTTAAGATTTATTAACACCCGGACAATATATCATGCCTTCAGCACGCCTTGCAGTGCACGATTCGAGCAGGTCATGTTGCCCATCCAGAGCACCGGAATAACCGCGGCATCCTGGTTGTAAGGCTTCATTTCGTCCATGATCGTCATGTCAGCGTCCTTGTGCACCACCAGCTCCAGGTAATCGGAGTTGAGGAAGTACATGTGATTCGATGTGATACCTGAGCCACCGTCGAAGATCACATCAGCGCCCTTGTACTTCATCGAGACGAAACCTGCATTCGCCTTCGTTTCGTCGGTGTAACGCTTGATGGACGTTTGCGACGTTTCGAAGAAGGTGAAGTAGTTGTTGTCCGAGACGATCAAGTCTGGCTGATCATCACCGCGAGTCAGGGCCAGCCACAGGGGCAGCATCAGACTTTCAATGGTCGTGGCCGAAGGGGTGATTGCACCGCCACCTTGCAAGGGAGCCGCTGCCGACTGCACCTTGTTCTTCCAAAACGCCCAGGTAGCGGAGTCAATCCCACCCACCGTACCGGTACCTGCGTCAGCCACGAGAGCCTGCAGACCGTTGATCTGGTTCGGCAGCGATCCGCTCGAATACACGTCGCTGGAGAAGTTGTTCTTGAACGTGCGAACAGCGTTCTTGATACGGGACTTCACCAGGTTGATGATTCGGGATTCGCCAGAGTTGGTGCGCAGCTCTTGGCCCGAGGCAGTCACATTGACCGCGATCTGGCGCCACTGGTACTCGGCGGCACTGATGACATCGCTTGCGCCGATGTTCAGCACGTCGTAGCCAGAGTAACGCTGATACGTCGCGTTCTCAGCGTAGTCCAGAGGCGTAACGATGGTCAGACCGCCGTCCTCTTTCCGCTTCATGCCCTTGGAATCCATGCGGCGAAGCAAGGCGTTGTTTTTGGATACGTTGTCGCGGATTTCCTTCGAGTGCTTCCGGAAGGTAGTCGAGACAAGCTCGGTGAAAATTGCGTTGGGAGAAGCCATTTAATACTCCAGTTAAAAATCGAAACTTACGCCCGTTCCTTGATAGAACGTAACGTCGCTGCCAGCGTGTCGTCGATACTTCCAAGTGGAGCTGTACTGCTCACAGTTTTTGCGTTCGAACGCACATTTCCTGAACTAGCTTTCTTAGCGGCAGCTGCGCGCTCCTCGGACTCTTTTTGCGCCTTCGCAATGGATTCCGCATTTACGCGGGCCTGCTCTTTTGCGCGAGTAACCGGGTTCGCCCAGATCGCTTTTTCGTAAGCATCCTTCAGGTCCTTTGCACCACCGCCTCGGAGAAGGGCGCCTATGTCTTCAGCGACCTCGTCAAAGTATGAGTGTGCAGGGTCAGTGGCGAATGCGTCCAGCTCTTTTCGGAGCCCATTTCGGACTTCCGCTTCCTTGTCGGCATTCGCGCGCTGTTGGTTGGATTCTAATGCCTGCAATTTCTGTTGCAAGGCTGCCACTTGGGGGTCGATGTAAGGGGCTTCGCCAGCAGGGTCAAGGGTGATCCCATACGTCCGGATGACGCCTTCAACGAGTTGTTTCTTTTGCTCAGGCGTACCGTTGATGAGGGTTTGCTGGACGGCCAGGAGTTGCGAGACGGCCTGCTGAGGTGCGACGTTGAACTGCTGGAGCATCGCTTGGTAAGGTGCGATGGCCTGCTGGACGCCTTTGCCAAAGGTTGCGTCGGTCTTGTACTGCTCGATCCCACGGAAGATTTCCTCCTCACGCTTGATGACTTCGTCCTGCACAGTCGGCGGGAGTGTTGCCCATGCGGCAGCAGCTTCCGGGCGCCATGTGCGCGGGGCGGGCTTTGCTTCCGGGGTTACGGGGGTTTCCGGAGCTGCTTCCTCTGCTGGAGTCTCAGCCGCAGGCTTCTCCGCAACCGCCGTATCCCCTGCCCCATCCAGGTTCGGGCCGTCATCTTCGGGCACCGCAGTCTCGTCCCCGAAGAGGCTTCCGGAGATTTCCTCCATCGCCGCGCCAGTGTCAAATTCCGTCCCGCCCGTTACTTCGTCATTCATGTCAATCCCCTTAGTTACGTTCCACAGTTGCTGTCACACCCGAAGCGACTTCCTTCGCCAAGGCCTCTTTCTTTTCCGTCGGAAGGGCTGTGAAGGCCCTCTCTACAGTTTCCTCTACCTGAGCGTCGAAGCGAGCTTCATCAGCAATCTTCTCCCGCCGTTGGTTTTCGGTTTCCCCAGGCTCGTAAACCCGGCACCCGGTACGCTTGAGATTCTCCTGATGCGCCCGTTTGCCTTCAACCCAGGTTCCCGTCACTGGGCAAGCATAGCCTTCGTAATCCCCTCGGACTGCCGGAGCTGAGAGTTGCTTAATCGCGGGTGAGTTACAGCTTGGGCAAACCTGCGGTTCCGAGTACCTCGCAAGCGGGAGAATCTTCTCGAAATTTCGGAAGCACCCTGGGCAGCGGTAAGCGTATGTCGGCATGTCACTCCACCGCCTTCGTAGGTGCCTGCGGCATTTGGGCTTTCATAATCATCTCCTGCCGACGCATGGCGAGTTGTTCCAGGGCAAGCTGGTGCTTCGCTTTCGCCAGCTCCATCTTCATCTGCATTTCGTCCATCTTCATCTTCCCCTCGGCTTCGGAGACCTGCAGCTCCCCCTGAAGCTTCTTCATTTCAATCCCCAGCTTCGCTTCCTCGGCCTTAGCCGCGCCTGCGTTCGGGTCTTCCGGCGGTGGGGGTGGCTTCATCTTCGCCAGTTCGTCCTCGACCTCAGGGCCGAAGCGATACCGCCGGGTGATGGTCATCAGCATGGCTTGAGCGGCTTCAAAGGGGAGGATGCCTTCCTTGATCAGCGGGGCAATGCCGTTCATGAACTGCGACAAGGCATTCATGAACTCGCCCATGTTTTCCTTATCCTCGGTGGCTTCGGAATCAACTGTGGAGTTGGTTTCGATATCGACCTTGAACCCGCGGAGAAGGTCGTCTGACAGTGCGTGCTTGATCTGTTCCCAGGTGACGGACTGTGCCGCGGCCAGCAGCTCAGGCGGAGGAGGAGGCGGCGGTTTCTGTGGTTGCGGAGGCTGGCCAGTCATCTGCGCCATCATCTGGGCTTGTTGTGCCTGCTGCTGCGCTTGCTGTTGCATCTGCTGCAGCGCCATTTGAGCCTGCTGCTTTTCCGCTTCCGTAGGGTAGGACAACCCGGTCATGGCCTTGATTGTCTCGACGTCGAAGTGCTTTGCTTGCAGCTGTAGGACGATCCGCAGGCAGCTCCGAACATACGTCATCACAGCCTTTTGCATCCGCTTCAGCCGCAATGTCCCCCATTTGTTCTTGATCGTCTGCGCCGTTGCGGTTTCGCTCGCCGCCGTGCTGCCACGGAGAATGTCGCTAATACCAGTGATTTCGTAAATCACCGTTTTCACCTGCTGGCGCTGGAGGTAGAGCTGCTGGAGGACGCCGGTGAGCTTTTCGATCGGGAACAGCCAGATCGCCTTTTCCAACGTCTGCCCCTGCAACATCGCCGCTACGTTCTCGGCGGGGATCAGGGTGTTGTCATCACTCGACATGAGCTTATCGAGCCCTTCCAGCGTACTGTCGTAGAAGCCACGGACTTTCATAGCCCCGATGACCTTGTTAATCCGCGTCGTGACGTTGTTCAGCTCCTTTGCTTGAGTCTCATACAGCGTATAGAGCGCCGTTGGGACCAGGGAGGAATTCTTGAGCATGAAGCGGAGTGGCGCCGGGCAGTTGAAGAACCCTTCAAGCTGCAAGGGATCGTCGACTTCCTTCAGCGCCGCTGTCGGGTACCCAGGAGAGATGAAGCGAACCTTTTTCGTCTCCTTGTCCCAGATTTCCCAGACATGAGCGAATTGCATGGCCTCGGAGTCAGCCGGCGCATCCTTCTCCTCTTCCCCTGCCTGAGACCCCGCGACGGTGAGCTTAACTTCCTTCGCAACCACCTCGTCGAAGTTCTTTTTCAGCTCGTCCCGCGTCATGAAGTGTTCATAGGCGATCCAAGGGACGTCTACCCAGCGGCGGGCGAATCCGTGGAGGAAGTTGTCCCAAGGGCGGTATTCTCCGACAACCTGCTCGCCGACCACCCGCTCCCCTTCCGTAAACTGCGCCTCATAGGTGAAGCTGGAGCAGCCGCGGCCTGGAAGAAGGGCGTCGAGAACAGCGCTCTCCAGAATCGAGTCGAATTCGGTATTCCCAGTCTCCCCTGGATCAAGGTAGAACTCCAGCATCCGCTGGCCGACCTTGCTCGCCGCAGCACCGATGGGATCGGCGTCTCGAAAACGGCGCTGCACCACCGGCCTGGGGGTGTTGTTATACAGCGCCGGGAGGAGGGTATCCGTGTTGGAATAAAGGATGTTGAAAGGGGTTTTTTGCTCCTTACATCCTTCGTAGATTTCCTGCACATTCCGACCGACCACACGCCAGTCTTTTTCCCGCTTCCCGGCCTCGTCGATCTGCCGGAGCCAGGCGCGAACACCCTCGGCGCCTTCTTTGGTCAGATCTGCCGTGCTTTCTTCAATGTTCTCAGTTCCCATAGGAGTTCCTTAAAAGTCGTCAGATTCTGCCGTAACACGCTTCTTAGTCAACTGCGCGATAAGTTCCGTGATTGTCAGTTCCCCAGGGAGCGCTGGCAAGTCGGAAACTGCCGAAGGTGGTGCGCCGCGTATCCAGGGGCGGGACATGACCGCGTAGCGGGTTTCATCCGCTGCGTGATCCTCTGCCTCAGTGTCCAGGTCCTCGATATCCTTGTCATCGTGCTGGAGGGTCGGAAGGGTCCGGATGGTATCTTCGCAGCAGTCGAGGAAGTAGAGCTGCGGGAGGTGGTCGGCGCCAGTGAGCCTGCGGCGGAGTTCTTCCCAGCCGGGTTTCCGCCGATTGTCCGCCCGTTTCCAGGAGCACCCACGGACGATCATCACTTCCCCGATACTTGGCCCGCCGTCCCGGATGAAGATCGCAGGGTCTGCCACGCCGAAGGCCATGCGTTCGTTGGCTTCCTTCTCCCGGTTGAGAATCCCTTCCGCCACCTGCTCCGCGGTCATCTTCAGGCCTTTATTCGGCCCCTTGCTCCCGTACCATTCCCGGTATTTTAAGAGCGCACCGACCGGCAACCCCCAAGTCCCATCGGAAACTGCGTACCAGCCGACTGAAAACGGCTTGGCCGATCCCCAGTCGAATGCCCGGAACTTCAGCGCGTAAGGCGGGATTCGCGGCAACCAGTCATAAGCAGGGAGAACGTGAATCTCTGGATCAAATTCGTCAAAGAACGCGCCATCGACAATGTCCCAGTTCCCTTCCAGCCAAGCCTTGACCAGCGCCTCGGAGCCAGATTGCCGAAGCCGAAGGATATAGGTCGGGTCATTCCGCATCAGGAGCTGGTTATCCCCGATCTTCGAAGGGATGAAAACCCGCGATAGCGATACAGTGGTCTTTCCTTCCGGGTATTCGACTTCCATTTCCTCCGTCAGGAGTTCGTACCCCGCTGGATTCGGGTCGATGTACCGCCGCTTTACCCAGTTATGCCCGGCGCCGCCCGGATTACCAGTAAGACGCATACCAACAGGTACACCAGTGCCAGAGCGGAGAGTAGCGCGAAGCTTATCAATCGGACTGGGCGAAGGAAAGTTGGTGAGTTCCTCAACATACACCCTGGTGTAGTTGTGGCCTTGGTATTCCTCAGCATCGGAGTCCCGTTCGAGATAAGCGAATTTAAGCCGAGCGCCGTTGGCCATAAGCCATTCTTTTTTCTGCTCATTGTACTTCGCTCCGAGTTTGGGGAAGATTTGCTTTGTCCGTGCGATGACCTCAGCGAGCTGCACGAGCTTCCGGCGGAAGAAGATACCGATCGCGCCTTCTCCGTAGAGATCGCTGTGCTGGAGCCAATCTCCGATGGAGCCTTCAGTTTTCCCACCCCCTCGCGCGCCGCCGTAGAAGACTTCGAAAACCGGGCACTGGAGTAGCGCGGTCTGCGGACCTTCTTGAGGCGACCAGAGAACCGAGGTTTGCTTAAGCGCCGGCGTAGCGAAACTCATCCTGGAATCCCTGGTTCGATCAGATCAGTGATTTTCAACGAAGGCTTCGGAACCGCGACTTCCGCGTCCCTGACAGCTCCATAGAATCTCGGCTGATGCGCGCTGGCCCACTCCACATCTGACTGCACCTTCGCCGGCATCTCGACGACAAAGGAGTTCTGCACCGTGACATTAGACTGCCGGGCGCCCATTCCCAGCGCCTTTGCGCTCAGTTCCAGCGCGGCCATCGCGAGCTTCGTGTCCTTCGTGGTCTGGAGCTTCGTAAGCACAATCTCCATGGAAACCGTCGCCATCTGCCGGAACCGCTCGTCCAGGCTCGCTACCAGCGTGGGGTCGACCAGCTCTTCTTTCCGCGCCGCCATCCGGGCCAGAAAGGCGTCGGAGTTGAAGATCACCGAGACCCAAGGAACTGAATACCCGAAGTACCGGGCGATCTCGTCTTGAGAAATCATGGGATGCGCGATAATCAGGTCAATCATCGCATCGTGCGTGTAGCTGACTTGCTTCGGCCCCAGGCGCGAGCCGCATTCGCTCCCTTCCAGTAGAAAAGCCATCAGAATCCCCTTTTTGAAAATTTCAGGACGGAGTTTGGCAAAGCGACCCCCGGCTGTCAAGCCCCCACCCCCCGCTGGCGCCTGTCAAGGGAGAAAGTGCGCGGATAATTCCCTTCTGATTTCCGTGCGCGCGTTATTCCAGAATAACGCCCGGACAATAATCCCCCCACTGCCCGGACAATAACTCCTTCTCCTGAGTGGGCTAAGGGAGAAGGTTTTTGGGGTCATCGCGCGGGAGGTGGTAGCTGTGATAGCTGTGATAGCTGAGGTAGCTGTGATGGCGCAGGGATAGGCTTTTTGGGGCATCGCGGGGGGAGTGGTAGTACGCCGTCAACACCCCCCAGCTGCACCCTCCCCCACCGGCTGACCACCCCCCGGTCAGCGACTGGTCAGGCTAGTCACCGACGCGACTGGTTAGTTATAAAATGGGCAGGGTGGGCAAAGACTAGACTGATCAGTCGCTGAATGGACTGGCTAGTCGCGGAATAGTTGGGATGGTTGGTGTACAGCCACGTTATGTCAGGCTGAGTGACAGAATTGTCGTGGATTGTGACGTTTTTGTGCTGGTGCAGGTGGGTGTGTGGGGTCAGTCTATAGGCAATGCAGGCTGGCACGGTGCTTGCATGGGTAGAGACGTCGGGGATTTTCCCGGCGCATTTTGGAGTTTAGTTATGAACGCAGCTGCCATCACCACGAAGACCATCACCGCTAACATCAATGCCGATATGCGCACATTGGAGATTGTGGTTCCCGGATTCTCAGCCATCGTGGTCGCCATTGACGCATTGACACCATCCATCACCACGATGGCAACGTTGCATGGGTTGAAGCAAAAAATCGTGGACGCCGCCGCGATTGCACGGAACCCCGACACAGGCCGGAGTGCATCGGTCAGTGACAAATACGCAGCCATGGAGGAAGTCGCTGCTCGTCTGATCTCAGGCGAATGGAATAAAATCCGTGGTGATGGGACTACCGGCGCGGGTGGGTTGTTGTTCCGTGCTCTGTGCATTGCCTACGGTCAGAAAAACCCAGCCGATATTAAAACATTTCTGGACGGGAAAACAAAAGCCGAACAGGCGGCATTGCGGAAAAACCCGAAAATTGCCGCCATCATCGACACGTTGCGGGAGGAGGATTCCGGCGACGTTGACACGGATGAAATGCTGAACGAACTCGAAGACTGATCACAGGTTTTCTGCTCCCAACACAACCCGCTTCGGCGGGTTTTTTGTCGCCCGGTGTTTTGTGGGGGTTTTGGGCGTGCGGCAATGCCGTTTCCCGGGCCGGAATGGTACCGTGCGCGGCCTAAAATCTCGGGGGAATACGTGGGTAGCCCCGACCCCCGATAGGCCCTCCACGGCCCGTTAAACGCGTTTGTCTCATCCCCGCCACAAACCCGCGCCAGCTGCCCGCCACGCCCGCCGCCCATAGGCAAAAACCCGGCACTCCTGCCCCTCTCCTGTGAAGTGTGACTACGTTCCCCCCAGGATACCTGCGATTTGCGGTTTTTTTCACTCCCCCCGGTTCGTTCTTGTCTGGCTGGATACCTGCTCAGGTGGATACGTCCGCCTCTCTTCCTTCCTGCCTTCCTCTTTCCCTGCCTCCTTTGTCTCTTCTATATATACTCAGTAGTTCTTATTTTTTTTACAAAACGACTTAGAGAGAAGTAGAGAGGTATTCAGGGGGGGAAGTACTCAGGCGGAGGGAGGGAAGGAGCGATAGAGGGGGGGGTGTGAGAAAAACCGTAAACGGCCCGTTTTCTGGGGGGAATCGCAGAGCACTGCCTATAAGGGGTGAGAAAAAAACCGGCCGGGAAGTGGGGGATTGTGGGGTGATAACTGTGCGTTGCGGGGATTGTCACCTGTTGTTTTTCTGCCAAAATGGCGGTTAGGGAATTTCCCCCACGGACTTCTCTATATACAGGCGCCAGTCCGGCCCGAATTTCACACGCTTTGAAAGGCATTCAGATGAAAGAAAACACCCGAGTTACCAGCGAAGTTCTCCTGCTCCGAGAGGTCTGGAGGAAAGCGCTGAGGGAAGGGAGCATCGCTATCGTCCTGGGGACGGAAAAACAGACGACAAGGGTTCGCATGCAGCTCTATAATGCGCTGGCAGGTTGTCGGAAGGGGACGGTGGATGACCCGGAGCTCCTGGAGGCCTGGGAGACCTGTGAAGTTGTCCGGGAGTCGAGTCGGAAGCTGGTCGTTCGCCGGAAGCTCCTGGACGATGCGTTGCAGAGAGTTGCGCAGCAGGCGGGGATTGTGATGGATGAGCTGCTTCCGGAAGCCCCGGCGCCGGCACTCTCCGCGAAGCTCGCCGCGCTGCTGTCCCCTGCCGCGTCGGACGAACATACCAAGGCCTCGACGTTGGATGAACGGGAGCTGCGGGAGCTTATGGGGAAGGTCGAGCTTGCAGTGCCTTCCTCTCCTGCCCCTGCAAAGGCCAACCCCTATTACACCCGCTAAGGAGGCGCAACCATGCCGATTGATAAGACCAAACGACTTTCGAAGTACCCTGCGGCTTTCCATGCGGTCTTTACCGCTCCTGGGGAAGGTCGGAGAGTGCTGCTCTGGGTGGCGCCGGACGAGGCCGAGGTGAAGCGTGAAGCCCGGAGATTCCGGTCGTTTCTCAAGGCACTTCGTACCTACACCCACCACCCAACTGCGGTCAAGGGAGCCCTCTGGACAGCCCGAACGCAGATGAAGCTCAACCCACTCGGGGACTGGGAACTCTGGATTGTCTTCAGCGCGCGGGAAGACCGCTCGATTCTGGAAGCCCTCGCAGCTCCGGTGGATTTTCAGAACTTGATGAAAACAGGTTGACGGGCTTGCCCGGCTTCCCTAGAATAGAGTCATTCCTGCAGCAATTCAAGGCCTTTTTTGACGGGCGCCGCGTTGCAGGAGTTTTCAAAGCCCGTCGCACTTTTTCAGGAACTTTTCAATCATGGCTGCAAAACCAAAGACCGCTTACGAAACCGTCACGATGCTGAACGGTGATGTTGTTGATTTCCCCGGCAAGCGGAAGTTGCAGAAGACCGCTACTGTGGACGGCAATGCGGTTTCCGTCCGTTTGGACTTCCGCAATGGTGAGACTCGCCATTTCACAATCCCCGAAGCTCTGATGGGTCAGTTCGCCGCCCACGGCGCCGAGCAGAAGCTGGGTGATGCCATCGCAGGTCTGGAGGACATGGACGACGCGGTGATGGCAGTGGACAACCTCATGGATCGGCTGAATGCTGGCGAATGGGGGGCACAACGCGAAGCCAATGGCATGGCAGGGACTTCCGTCCTGGCCCGCGCATTGGTCGAGCAGACCGGCAAGACCCTTGAGCAGATCAAGGCCTTCCTGTCGGGCAAGACGCAAGCGGAAAAGGTTGCCCTGCGTAACAACCCGCGTATCCGTCCGATTGTGGATCGCATTGAGGCTGAAAAGGCCTCGAAGGGTTCGACCGTCGACACCGACGCGTTGCTGAGCGAACTGGCGTAAGCGCCGGTGGGGGAACCCCCTGACGCAGGGGAAAGACCCTGATTGAAAAGCCCCGTTGGCGGACTCCAGTCGGGGCTTTTCTTTGCCCAGTTGTTTCTCGGGGGTGGGAGAACTTGGGGACTTTCATGCGCGCGTTAATATATAATAACGCATGGGGGATAATTCCATTCCCCTTAACTGGAGTCCATCCAAATGTCGAAGTTAAACTACACCCAGCACCTGGCAGCTGTCACCCTGGCCAAGGCCCTCGCGGATAAAGCGATGGCGCCGATTCGGACTGACTATCAGCCGAAGGATACGGACGAGACAGTGGAAATCGCTGTCAAGGCCTTGACGACTCACGACGGGCTTGTCCGGGCCGTCGCTGCCCTGGATGACTACCTGGAAGGTTATCAATCCCGGTTCACCCGCATGGCTGCGAAGATCCTGACAGAAGACCTTGGGCCGACTGCCGTCATCCTCGCAGTCCTGGAGCTGCACGAAACCCTGCTCAAGGCCGATGCCGCCGTGATGGCTGCCTCTGAGTCGTCGAAAGGGGGTGTGAAGTGAGCCAACACGATGACCTCCTGGACCTCTTGTCCGAATCCCTTGCGATGAAGAAGGCCTCGAAAGAGACGGCGCCGGTCGATGACCTGGACGCGCTCATGGCGGAATCGCTGTCGTACAAAGAGAAGGAACTCGCCGCCAAGCGCGCCTATGCCGCCGCCCGGAAGGGGTTTTCCGGCTTCTCCGCTGAGGAAGCCGCAGCCTGTAATGCGATTGTCCAAGCCTGGGATACGGAGCAGAACTGGATACCTGTTCAGGACCTGGCCGTTTACCATCGCTTCACCTGCAACTGCGGGGAATGCCACCACGTCTTCCACCGTTTCATGCAACGGCAGGATCACAAGCGGAACGGTTCCGCCCGGTGGGTAACAGTCGTGGAGAGTGACGGTGACCTTCCCCGCGCCGCAGCCGTGCAGGACTTCAAAACCTTGATCTGCACCGAGTGCGCGGATACCTATGACTTCGCGCCGGAGAAGGCGTTGCCCTTGGAAGACTTCTTCAACACACGGGAGTTGATCGGGGTTCAAGGGGTCGAGGAAGAGGGAGAATGGATCGAAGACGAGGGAAAATGGATCGAGGACGAAGAGGGCGAAGGAGAAGAAGCATGAAATACACTCAGTCCCCATTGATCCCAACCCGGCCCCGGCTTGACCAGCGCCCAGGCGCGAGCTGGTTCCTCATCTTCCTCATCGGCTGCCTCTTCGCCCTCGTCAGTCACTGGGACTACCTGGAAGAGAAGCGGGCAGAATGCGTTAACCAAGGCGGAACGGTGCAAGCCGACAACACCTGCAAACTCCCTGTGAAACCCCTCCCGCCAGTGAAACCCGCAAACCTTCGCGGCCAGAAAGGAAAATGAAAGGCTCGAATCGCTTAAAACAGTCATCATGCGCCGGGATCGGCTTTCCGCTGATGAAGCACAGGAACTCATCGACGATGCCAAGGCGAGCGTTGCCGAGGGCGCCGATCCATAGGAAATTCTCCACAACGACTTCGGCCTTGAGCCGGATTACATCTTCGACCTTCTTGACTTCTAAGGAACTATCATGTTGAACCCAGTCCCAACTCCGAAACCCCGCAGCAACCGTGGCAGGCCGCGCAAGGTCACGCCTTCCCAAGAGAAGAACATCTCGTTTGATCAGGGCCTGGTCTCTCGGGTCGATATTGTCCTTTTCAGTGAACTGGAAGGTCGCGTGCCCCACGGGGCTTGGAGTAAATACCTTTCCCAGTTAATCGCCGATGACCTATCCCGCCGGGCGGCAGCGGGCACCGGGGAACCCGTTTATGCAGAGCTGCCGGAGTTCCCACTGGAAAAACCTGAAATGGAAGAAAGCACGATGGAACTGATCTACCAATACAAGATAACCAATCATCGCAGGATCGCCGACTTCGCATGGCAATCCGCCGTTGACTTCATCTTCGACAAGTTCCCGGAAGTCATGTGCTCCGAAGCGCAGCTCAAGGCTTATGCAGACCACACCTGCAGTTTACGAGGGGGGAAGTAATGGCAAAGGCACCGAACAACCCGCGCGCCCGCTTCGATCCGCCGCCGGAAGGTGGCTGGACGAAAGACCCTTCGTACCAAGTGTCGCTGAGAAACAGCACTTCCAGAGCGCCTTACATCCCCACGGAGTTGCAGTACCGGGGATGCCCGCCATTGAAGAAGGTGGTGGATGACCTTCCTGGGACAAGGATGTTTTCAGTCGCTGGACAAGCCGCCATCGCAGCACAAGGAGAGATGGAATGACCAGAAACATCAAGACAGACTACAGCCGCCGCGCAGGCCTCGCCGCCCTTGCAGCCGCGCCAGCGCAGCAACCCTGGTACTACACACCCCCAGCACAAGAGCGCATAGACGCGCTGGAACTGGAAGTGCGGCAGTTGACTAAGCAGATTGCGAAGCGTCCGGTTGGACGACGGGTTAGGCATGACGGTGGAGCCTGTGACCGAGGCTGGCGAACAAAGGAAACAATGATGGTAAAGAAACTGCGATTCTTTTTTGTGGACAGCGGCGACCAAGCCCCAGAAACACTGGATTACTTTGTTCGCCAAGACGGCAGCGTATGGCGAGACAACTACCAAACTTGCGAGTCGCAATGTGCGGTTGTCGGCTTTGAGAACTTCATCATGCCGTGCCCTGATGTGCGCTGGGAAGTAGTGGACACCTAACGCTGGAGATAAGCCGCCGCAGGTCGGCCTTGATTGACCTGTTATGCCGGTGACGGCGAAGGAGAAATAAATGAGCAATACAAACGAAGTGCGCCAAGTGCTGATGAACGAACTTGGCCTGACCCGAGACAGTGTGCGTGGCATGGCAGCCGACATAGTGAGCGCCGAGGTGGCGAAGCATGTTTCAAAGATGATCGCTGACGGGTTTATCGAGAAGATCGTCCGCAAAGAGGTAGATCGCATAGCGTCTGCGTCACAATGGGACACTGAATCGGTGCGGCGACTCGTTTCGGAGGCTGCTGGCAAAGCTGTGCAGCAACAGGTATTCCAGGACCTGTGCAAGCGATAAGGCATAACGCCGGAAATAACCGGAGCCGCGAAGCGGCTTCCGGTTGATTGACTAGTTAGACAGCGACACAGGAGAGAGACATGTTTGGATGGTTGAAGCGAAAACCAGAATGGGAATACGGAGTGGCCGGCCCGGATGGCGGCAGGCCGGCGCGGAGACACACGAAGCTCGGGAACGTGCAGTTTGTGCTCTGGAAAGCCGGCGAGCAGGGGCACACCGTGGACTACTGGCACAACTTTGACCCGTACTGGTGGCCAACGTTCCAGCGGTCTAACGCAGAAGTGAGGGGCGCGTAGCGTCCCGCTCGACTGCCCTGTTATCTGATTTTTGAGAGGAAAGAAATGCAATGGATACGAGATTACCTGCCGTGGCTTCTGAGCGCGGTGACCATTTACATGACCGTTTTGGCCGGGAACAAACACCCGAAGGCGTGGGCATTCGGGCTGCTGAACCAAGCCCTGTGGCTGCTGTGGATTGTGGCGAGCGCAGCGTGGGGGCTGTTGCCGATGAATCTTGCCCTGTGGGTGGTGTACGGAAGAAACCATCTCAAGTGGAGCAGGTAGTGTTTGAGTCCGCAGTGTTGGCTGCTTACGCACAGTGCTTTTTGAGCCACGCTGAAGCTGTGCTGGCAATCGAGCGCCACAGGGCCGGACTTCTGCCGGATAACGCAATGTAGCCCGCAAAACCTGCGGAATAACATTTACAGGCAGCGAATCAAAACAACCTCCAGCGCTTACTAGTAAAGCGCTTACAGCTATCATAAAAATAGCGAGAAAGGCAACAACATGACAGACAAACAACCCGAGGCGCTGCGCCTTGCCGCATTGCTTGAGAAAACCGCTGCGCCTAAGGTTCATCAGAATATTCCACTAGAAGCTATTTCACGCTTGGTGGACGAAACTATGGCTGCTGCTGTAGCAAACGGAGCAAATAGCGTGTCTATGTCAGATCACATTGTGGAAGTAGCAGCATGGTTGTGTAATGTACCAACGCCTACTGCCCAGTCCTCGCCCACAGCGCAGGGGGATGCGCTGGATGCTATGCGGTATCGGTGGTTGCGCGAGAACTGGAGCACGATGGGTTCCACATACCACGACGACAAAATGCAGCTATATGTGGGGCGCCCAAAGTACACGAACATCACCCCAGTGGATATTGACGTAGCAATTGACGCTGCCCGCGCAGCGCAAGGAGAGAAGACATGACTGAAGCAGTGATCTACCCAACCTCTGTCGACCTTCGCGCCAACATCGACAAGGTGTATGACCAGTCCCAAACCGGCGCCTGCACCGCGCACGCGATAGTCAATGCACTGGATGCGATGTACGACAACGCAGGGCAGAGCGAGCGGTTCTCCCGCTCCTGGATATGGTACTGGTCGCGCAAGTTCTCAGGTAACGAAGGCTGGGACTACGGCGTGGAGTTCGAAGGCGCGCAATGGGCACTCCAGACTAAAGGCGCGGTGCTGGAAAGCGAATGGCCGTGGGGGAGTGACAACTTCCGTGAACCACCTGCGAAGCCCTCTGCTGTCGGGGACATGACCTTCCTGCTCATGAGCAGTCAGAACGTAGTGGAGCAAGTCAAACGTAAGCTCGCATTCGGGATGCCGGTGATCTTGACTATGTATGTCTACCCTTCGCTTTACGCCTTGCGAGACAAGCGCGACTGGAAGACACATGAGTGGGACACCTACGGCTCCCCAACACCCTCACTGCACGCAGTCTGCATCGTGGGATACGACGACACAGCAGGCCGGTTCCTCGTCGAGAACTCTTGGGGTGCAGACTGGGCTGATGGCGGCTTCTTCGGTATCCCTTACGCAGACTTCTCTCGCGTCCGACAACAGATGTGGATCATCGACCGCATCCGTAACTTCACCCCAACCAAAGCACAAGGATTCACCGTGGGCATACCTTATCTACTCAGCGCAGAGGATAACTCCAACTTCACCGTCAGGAACAAGCCAGCTCTGCAACTCGAAATCTCCCAGGCATTTGAGGCAGGCGGAATGCAACCTGCGCTCGACGTCTGTAAGCGCCGGAAGGTGACTGACAAGCACCTGGAACACCTCTTCGGCTGGGAGCGTAATACCGTCCGGGAGTTTCAAGATGCCAATCCCGGTTTCGACTGGGACGGATTCCTCTGGGCAACTGTCTAACCCTTTCCTTCACCACACTTACTAAGGACTCCCAATGACCACGACACCAGAGCATACGCTCAACCCGGAACAAGTCTCTGCCATCGAGGCAATGGAAGCGTTCTGCAAGGCCGACTTCGACGACCTGAAGGAACCCTTCTACCTACTCAAAGGCCCGGCGGGGACTGGGAAGACCTACTGCATCAAGCACCTGATCCCAAAGCTCCGTGGCCGCCTGGTCTTCACGGCACCGACGAACAAGGCAACGAAAGTTCTCCGGGAGTCAGTAACCTCCGACGACTACTCTCCTGAATGCCGGACTATCTACTCCCTCCTGGGACTCCGCCTCGAACCTTCCGGGGAAGTGAAGGAACTCGTTTCCCCGGACGATCCGCTTGACCTGACCCAGTTCGCCGCGGTCATCGTGGACGAAGCTTCGATGGTAAACTCCCTGGTGTTCCAGCACATCAAAGCCGCCGCGTATTCCCAGCGAATTCGTTTCATCTTCATGGGCGATGCGGCGCAGCTGCCACCGGTCAAGGAAAAGGAAGCGGTTGTGATGGGGCTTCCTCTGCAGAGCGAGCTGACCAAGGTCGAGCGGCATGACAACGCCATCCTGGACCTCGTGACGCGGATTCGGAAGGTCCAGAGCCACCCGGCGCCGTCGATAAAGCTCGAATCAAACAACGACGGGAAGGAAGGGGTAGTTGTCTCCGGGCCGAAGTTTCTCCCGAAGATCCAGGAATGCGCGGTGAAGACCGATTACTTCCAGACTGGGGAAGCGAAGATAATCGCGTGGCGAAACGTGACAGTCGGCACCTACAACACCGCTGTCCGAAGCTACCTGTTCAACGAAGCCGCGGAGACCTTCTGGCTCCCCACCGACCGGCTCTGCGTCCTCGCGCCCGTCAAGGGCGGGGAGAAGGGGAAGATGATCGCCACGACTGATGACGAAGGAATCGTCAATTCCGTGGAAGTCGTCTATCACCCTGCATACTCGCAATTCAAGTGCTGGAAACTCCAGGTCACCCTCGACACTGGCGGCAGCATAACCCTCCTTGCACTCCACCCGACTTCGCAAACCCTGTGGGACCAGCGGAAAACCATGCTCGCAGAGGAAGCCAAGGCCGCGCCCCGGCGGTGGAAGATGTTCTGGGACTTCGTCGACTCCTTCCATGTCGTCAGGCACGGCTACGCCATCACGGCTCACCGGGCACAGGGCTCCACCTACCAAGTCGCGTTCGTCGACTGGCGGGACATTCTCCTAAACCGCAATCGCCTGGAAGCCTTCCAGTGCCTTTATGTGGCTTGCTCCAGGCCGCGAGAGCGATTGTTTCTCAATTAGGCGCAGTTCTTACACCGGGAATGATACAGCAATTATTCCCGGTGTATAATTCAATTTCCACCCCAACCTGGAACCTCTCTATGTATTCCCCTGAAATGTCTGCGAAGCTCGCGCAGTGGCGTATCAAAGCCGCCGATGGAACGATTACCAAGGAAGAAATGGCGGAAGCCATAACCGCCTTGCGTGGCGAACGGCAAGCCGCAGCAACCGCCCCGACTGGGGAGCGTAAACGCAGTACTGCTGCGAAGAAAGCCCCTGTTAACTCCGACGATCTTCTCTCCCAACTTGAAGGACTTTAATCATGACGAATCCTGTATTTCCGAAACTCACGGTGTATCTGACCCTCGACGGTCAAGAGGCTTTTGCCAAGGGAAGCTACCTCTACAACTGGCACTTCTCTGTATTCGTCGGGGAACCTAGCGATTACAACACCGTCAACCCTACCAACATCCTCATTGCTGACGGGATTGAAGTCACCGTGCCGAAGGTACCTACCTGCATTGCAAATGTCCTGGCCCACCTGGCGGAAAAGGAAGCCGAGATTCAAGCCGAAGCTTGCAGAGGCACACTCGTCATTAAGCGTCGCCGTGATGACCTCTTGATGCTCGGCCACGAATCCCCGAAGGAAATCTGACATGACGAAACAAAGGCCCCTTTTCCCACATACAGTGGATTCGACCATGCTCTCGACCTTCCGCAGCTGCCCGCAGAAGATGTTCCGCAACTACGTCGAGCACTGGAAGCCGAAGTCAGAGTCGGTTCACTTGGTCGCCGGTGGAGCCTTCGCAGCAGGGATCGAAGCCGCGCGCCGGGCGTACTACGAAGTCGGCGCGAGCGCGGAAGATGCGGCTGCCTACGGGATGCAAGCTCTCCTGGCTAAGTACGGGGACTTCTCCCCACCCCCGGAATCCGCGAAGTCCCTGGAACGAACCGCCGGTGCGCTGGAGTTCTACTTCGACCAGTACCCCTTGGGCAACGACGGCGCCACACCTGTCAAGTTCCCCGGCGGGCGGCAGGGGATCGAGTTCTCCTTCGCGGAACCCCTCGACTTCCTCCACCCAGTCACCGGAGACCCCATCCTCTACACAGGGCGTTCGGATATGATCGCGGAATTCGCTGGCGGCGTCTACGTCTATGACGAAAAGACAGCTTCCTCTCTCGGCGCGAGCTGGGCGCGGCAGTGGGAAATGCGCTCACAATTCACCGGGTATTGCTGGGCGGCGCAGCAAGCAGGGCTGGAACCCGCAGGGGTTATCGTGCGCGGGGTTTCGATCCTGAAGACAAAGTACGACACCCTCCAGGCAATCACCTATCGTTCGAAGATGGAAATCGACCGCTGGTACAAGCAGCTCCACCGGGACCTGGAGCGTATGCAAAAGTGCTGGGAAGACGGCTTCTGGGACTATGCGCTCGACGGTGCCTGTAACGAATACGGCGGCTGTGCTTTCACCCAGGTCTGCAAGTCCCCGACGCCGGAATCCTGGCTGCCTATGTATTTCGAAAAGCGAGTTTGGGATCCTTTGGCTCACGCTGAGACTACGGTTGAAGAGTGGGAAGCTAAGTGGGAGCCTGGGCGGAATAATACCCCCGGCGTTAATCCAGAATAACGCGCGCACGATAATGTCTGCACTGTACTTTCTCCGTAACAAGCTCCTTGGCGAAGGTGTGTATTTTAACTGGGACGACAGCACCCCATGTCATCACTCAGTCGCTTTTTTCTGCCCCGCCTGCGGCGACCTCTGGGGGAGAGTGCAGCTCACTAACCAGCCCTGGCATCCTGCTTGCATCCCCTGCGCCCTGCATGGCGGCGGGAGTTTCATTTTCCCCTGGCGCCGGCGGTTCGACGAGTTCCCGCAGGCTGTCCTTTCCTACGAACTCTCACTTCTCTTGAAAGCTGAAAATGGCAAAGCTCCAACCACAACCTGACCAAGCCACCCTGCGCCAGGAAAGCGCGCAGCGCACCTCTGATGCCCTGGACGTCCTCGAGGCTTCCACCACCGCGCAGTTCGACACCCTCGGAACCCTGATCAACTCCTACATGACCCTCCAGGGGTTTTGGGAATCGGACAACACAGGAGAGAAGATCGCCCTGATGCACAGCGAGCTTTCCGAAGCCCTGGAAGCAGACCGCAAGAACCTCCAGAGCGACCACATCCCCGACTTCACCGGAATGGAAGAGGAACTCGCTGACGTCCTTATCCGCATCTTCGATTTCGCAGGCTACCACAAACTCGACCTCGGCGCCGCCTTCATCACGAAAATGCAGTTCAACCTCACCCGCCCTTACAAACACGGAAAGGCTTACTAAATGACCGACACCATCGCAGTCCCGCAGACACTCGCAGGGACTAACGTCATGCTCATGGGGCCAGCCGGGACTGGGAAAACCCATTCCATCGGAACGCTGGTCGACGAGGGACTGGAAGTCTTCTACCTCGGCCTGGAACCGGGTCTGGAGTCCCTGATCGGCTACTACACCGACAAGGGCAAGCCCATCCCTGACAATCTCCACTGGCACATGCTCAAGGCCCCTAATGCTTCCTTTGGGGAACTCATCGAAGCCGCGACGAAGATCTCCCAGCTCTCGCTCGACTCCCTTGCGAAGCTCCAGGACCCCTCCCGCTCCAAGCACAACCAGTTCATCCAGCTCTTGACTGCCCTCAACGACTTCCCCGACGATCGTACCGGGAAGAAGTTCGGCGCCGTGAACCTCTGGACACCAAAAGCCGCGCTTGTCATCGACTCCTTGACCGGCGTGGGCCGCGCAGCAATGTCGATGGTCATCGGGGGGAAACCTGTGAAAAACCAGTCCGACTGGGGGATTGCACAAGATCAGGTGGAAAAAATCCTCCGAATGCTTTGCGATAATTGCGAATGCCACTTCGTCCTCTTGGCCCACGTGGAACGCGAAACCGATGCAGTGCTTGGCGGCGTCAAGCTCATGGCCTCCACCCTCGGCAAGTCCCTCGCCCCGAAGATCCCCGCGATGTTCTCAGACGTCATCCTAACCGTCCGGAACGGCGACAAGTGGCTATGGGACACCGCTTCCTCCCAGGCGGACGTCAAGACCCGAAATCTCCCGATCCGCGCTGACAACCCAGCCTCCTTCGGCCCGATCATCCAGAAATGGAAGTCTCGCAACCCCGGCGCATAACTGCATCAAATGTAGTTGACAGCCTTTCCCCGCCCGCATACACTAATGATTCCTGCGCATTAGCGGGCAACTTCCTTAACTTTCCTTAGGACTCTATCATGTTCGATCCAGCACAATTCCTCGACGCGCAAGTCACTGACTCCAACGACACGAAGCTCATTCCGATCCCAGTCGGTGAATACACTGCCGTTGCAGACAAAGTCGACGTTCGCACCTGGCAAGGTAAGAAAGACCCTTCGAAGTCCGGTGTGACTCTCGAAATCACCTGGAGCATCGACGATCAATCCGTCAAAGAAGCCCTTGGCCGCGATACCATCACCGTCCGTCAAGGCGTCATGCTCGACCTGACCGAAGGCGGTTCCCTCGACATGGGCAAGGGTCGCAACACCCAGCTCGGCCGACTCCGCGAAGCTGTGAAGCTCAATGTCCCTGGCCAGCCTTTTGCCTTCTCCATGCTCCCTGGTCGACTTGCGAAGGTCAAAGTCGAGCACCGCATCGACGGGGAAAACATCTATTCTGAAATCAAAAGCGTAGCTGCCCTGTAATCTAGTTTGCCATCGGGGGCAACCTCCTTGGGGAGTTCTCGCAAGGGTTCTCCCCTTTTTTACGTCCTACTGAGCGGGGGTTAAGTTAGTGGGATTTGAGGCCATGCGGGTATGGGGTAGTAGGGTAGTGAGGGTGAGGGGGTTTGAGGCCCGCCATGCCCCGATTTGACCCGTTCCCGGCCATGTTCCGCGTGGCTCACAATCCCCCAAAACCCGCTCAATTATCCCCACGGAAAATCATGAAATTTCTCCCCTTATCCGCCATCACCATCCTATCAAACCGCCAGCGACAACTCCATGACGCAGACGGGCACCAGGAGCTTATCAACTCAATCCTCGAATGTGGGCTGCTCCATGCACCTGTCGTCCGGGAGTCGGAAGGCGTGTATATCCTCGTTGCAGGGGAACGCCGCAGTCGGGCGATGATGGAGCTGCATGACCTTGGACAGGTTTTCCAGTACAACGGCGCTGATGTTCCAGACGGGATGATCCCTGTCACTTCCCTGGGGAATCTCTCGGAACTCGAAGCAGAGGAAGCGGAACTCGACGAGAACCTCCGTCGACTCGACCTGACCTGGCAAGAACAGGCGGATGCGACTTCGCGTCTTCATACCCTGCGAGGGAAGCAGAAAGCGGCGGTCTCCGCCCCGGCGCAGACAATTGCCGACACGGCCCTGGAACTCCGTGGACGCTCGGACGGGGCTTACCAAGACGCGGTGCGGAAGGAACTAATCGTCGCCAAGCACCGGGACAACCCAGTCATCGCGAAAGCGAAATCCACCGACGAAGCCTTCAAACTCCTGAAAAAGGACGAAGAGCGGAAGAAGAACATCGAACTCGCAGCGACTGTCGGCGCCACCTTCACCGCTGACAAGCACACCATTCTCCATGAGAGCTGCCTGACCGCAATGCTCCGCCCGGAAATGCAAAGCGCCTTCGACGTTATCCTAACCGACCCTCCTTACGGCATGGGCGCGGATACCTTCTCTGATGCCGGGGGTCGCATGGCCAGCATCGAACATCACTACGATGATTCCTACGAGAGCTGGAAAACCCTTATTGCCGCCTGGGCGCCGCTCTCCTTCGCCGTGGCGAAACCTCAGGCACACGCATATGTCTTTTGCGACTTCGACCGCTTCCATGAACTCAAGGCGGCGATGCAGGCGGCAGGCTGGTATGTCTTCCGCACTCCCCTCATCTGCCACAAGCTCAACTCCGGGCGCGTGCCCTTGCCAGACCGTGGCCCGCGCCGTCAGTACGAAATCATCCTCTATGCTATCAAGGGA
>OFQV01000046.1_pt1 | contig 39499 bp, 57 predicted proteins | sample 1542971 | NCBI WGS metagenome assembly OFQV01 (sample SAMN07774229, study PRJEB24372) | wastewater metagenome | isolation source: WWTP Cannobio (Effluent) | place: Italy: Cannobio | collected 2016-01
AGTATCGCAAGTGGTTCTAGCAACTATCACTACATCTCCGCTGCTAGCACGAACAGTCAGAATGTTAAGGCTACTCAGGGCTGTATCACTACGATCACTGCGATGAATGTGCACGCAACTGACATTCGATATCTCAAGATCTACAATGCTGCTGCTGCCCCAACTGTTGGTACTACGATTCCAATCCAAGTATATGCTCTTGCCCCCCTTGGTGGTGGTGTTACAGTCACCTTCCCAGAGGGCCTAGCGTGCAGCAATGGTATTGGTATCGGCATCACTTCAGGCATCGCGGATAGCAACACTGGAGCAGTAACAGGAAGTGACGTTGTAGTAAACATCACGTATCGATAATGATTCTTCATCTTATAGCATCTAGCGTAGTTGATGGGGCTGCTCCCTCTACTTACATCGAGGTCCCCGATCCTGAGGATCCGACAACTCCTGCTCCTCTTACGATTGGGGCCACAATCAGCGCTGGTGGTATGGGTACTATTACGGTTAACACCAGACTTGATAAACTCACAATCAATGTTATCAGGAACAGATGGCCCACGAAGTAAAAGCGTTCTTATGGATGATTCGCTGGTGCGAAGGGACGGCAAACAAGAATGGATACAGGACTTTGTTTGGCGGTAAGCATTTTGATTCTTTCGATGATCATCCTCGCCATTTGGTAGCCTTTCAACTAAAAGGGAAGGAATACAAATCCTCCGCAGCAGGAGCGTACCAGTTCCTCCAAGGAACATGGGACTCCCTAGTTCGGATGTACGGGTACAAGGACTTCTCTCCGGAGAACCAGGACCGTGCAGCGATCGAGCTCATCAAAGGACGCAAGGCCTATCAGGACATCCTAGATGGGGACATCGTAACAGCGATCAAGAAATGTAATCGAGAGTGGGCTTCCTTGCCAGGAAGTCCATATGGGCAGCCAGTCAAGACTCTTGATGAGTGCCTTAAAATTTATGGTTTAGTACTAGGAGTATTAGATGGACAAGATCGTTCCAGTAATTAAAGCGTTAATTCCCCTTCTCTTCACTCTTGCTGGCGCGATTGGTATTCAAATCAATCCTGAACTCCAGCCATTCTTAGAAGAGAATCTTGTGGCGATTGTTCTAGCAATTGGTGCTCTAGCATCTGTTGTACCTTCTTTGCGAGCAGCTCTCAAATTTGGTAAGGACGCAAAGTAATGTTTAAATCCATTGTACTAGCTATGGCTCTCTTCATCGCTAGCTGTGCCTCTATGACGGCTCCTCGGAATATTCAGGATAGTGCCGCTTATGCTCTTGGTCAAATCACTGCTATGCGAAACACTTGTACTTCTCTAGGCGAGACTCAGAAGATTCGAGTAGAAGATACAGTAGCTTGTCTAGAATTCACAGATGAAGCTCGAGCTTGGGTTGAAGTAGCCAAGGCTGCTCCGGACCTCAAATCAAAAGAAATTGCCCTAGAACGGGCTCTTGAGATTCTAACCTTCCTAGAGGAAGTACTAAAGGAAATTAAATAATGGGTGCCGTACAAGCAGTCGAACTACTCCTGGCTCTCACAGCAGCCGCCATTCAATTCACAGAACAAGCACAAAAGATCTCTCTTCTGCTGAAGAAAGCTCAAGATGAGGATCGTGCCCTAACTGATGCGGATTGGAAAGTACTCTTTAACGATGACGATCTTGCACGTCTAAAGCTTATCGCACAGATTGAAAAGATGAAGTAATGAATTCATACAAAAAGGGCCTTTACAATTGTGCTTGCGAGCAATGCGGATTTGAGTACAAGTCCGATGTGATGCGCGAGCGCTATGATGGTCTATTTGTATGTGAAGCGTGTTGGGAGCCCAGGCATCCTTTAGAATTTGCAATTGTTATTCAGGACAACCAATCAGTTCCACGGTCTGCTCCTGAACCAGAACCGATCTTTATTCAGGTTAACTACTACACAGTTCCAACTTCTCCTCCACCAGATCCGGTAGAGGTTCCTCCTCCTCCACCTCCAGCACCACCACCTGCACCGCCTGCACCACCACCTCCACCTCCTCCGCCACCTCCTCCTCCGCCACCGCCACCACCGGCAGCTCCGGCACTTATCTTCAGTATTTCCACAAACAGTATGTACATTCCAAACAGGTAATATATGGCAACATCTGGAAGTTCAAATTTCTATGTTACTCGGGATGACATTATCAAGTCCGCTTTGCGTAAAGTGAACGGACTTGGTTTGTGGGAATCCCCAAGTACCGAAGCAACAGCGGCGGCTGCGTTGTCTCTGAACGTTATTGCGAAGAGACTCATGGCGATGAACATGCCCGTATGGAAGACCTTACAGACGGATATTGCGGGATCTTTACTGACTACTTCACAAGTTCAAATGGGAATAGGACAAGCAGTTGATGTCCCCAAACCAATGAAGCTCTTCCATGCGGAATGGAATATGGACAATGTGGATACGCAACTAAAGATCGTGGACAGGCAGACCTTCATGCGCTATGCTCATCCCACTGTTACTGGTACTCCTCATACTCTGTACTTCCAGCCCCTTAGGGCTAGTACTCTGATCATTCTGTATCCGTATCTGAATACTTACAACATTGCCAATGGAACACTGAAGCTTCAGTACAGTGCTATGATCGAGGACTTCGATACCGCAACAGATGAGCCGGACTTTCCTGTGGAATGGGCTGAACTCTTGATCTATGAACTAGCTGTCAATCTAGCTCCAGAGTACGCCCTTCCTATGGGAGAACGGAGTGCTTTGATGCAAGAGCGCCAGAATCTACGAGAGCTCGTGGGCACATTTGATATCGAAGAGGGTTCTCTGTACCTACAACCTAATGGCTAATACAAACGCTCCTGCTGTAAACACTCATCAGACTGTCCTCATGCGCCCTACGGGTTCGCATGAGAGATCCATTGATGGTGGTACGTACTTCAAGTACTATAACAACTATCCCATTCGTCAAAAGATCTACGGGGAAGATCCTCATTACGTAGTTCATCCTCGTCCTGAAGCAGAGCTTATCGATAGTATTAATGACATCTCGAGTGATGGTCCTCTAGTTGCTGCGTACTACAGTGGACAATATCATAACATCTTCGCCGTTAACGGACAAGATGTGATTATGATTAGCAGCACTGGTACTGTTACAGAGGATGTTGCTCGCATGAATGCTGTGGCGTACAGTGCGTACTTCACGGAGTACAGGGTGGATACTACGCACTACGTGGTAGCTCTGACTAACGATCTATCCGTAAACTCATCACTGCGATTCTATAACCCCCAGACTGGGGCTCATGTAAGCAGTACCTCTCTGGCCTCAGTTGGCTACCATAGTGCCGTCTTCATGGACGGCTACATCTTCTTCGCTGGTCAAAACACCCAGAGGATTTACAATACAACTCTAGGAACTCCAACTACTGCTAACGAGAGCACGGACTTCCTAGATGCTGAGACCTTCTCAGATACTATCGTAGCTCTTGCAGTGCATCATAATCATGTTGTGGCCTTTGGAACACGAAGCATCGAGTTCTTCTACAACGCAGCAAATGAAGTAGGCAGTCCTCTACAAAGACAGGCAGCTTATAGTGCTCAGATTGGTATGTATCACTTGGGCTTTTCTAACATCGAGTACCAGAGACCTCTATGCATTGGAGACGATATCTACTTCCTTGGCGGACAGAACAACACAATGCTTGGCCTGTATCGCATTAGGAACTTCAAGATTGAGAAGGTATCCGATGATCACTTTGATCGCTTACTGCACAATTACCAGCCCGCGTACATCAGACTAAATCCTATGTATCTCTACGGAGAGATTGTAGTCATGATGAGCTCTTTCATTGCGGTTCCGAATATTGTCTCGAGCTTCATGTACATTCCGAGCTCAGAGACCTTCTGTGAATTCAGATGGGCAATGAATCCAGGGATTGCTTTGGTTGTGAGCTCCACTGATAACTACTACAACGGCACAGTCTTTATTGACAATAGGTACATCGAGTTCAGTCCCGCTGTGTTCTACTTCAGTGGGGACTACAATTACTACGATGCTGCTTTCACATCAGAGACATTCACATCCATTTGGACTAGTGCGTACGAGGACTTCGGAAACAACTACACGAAGTTCATCAAGAGTGTGGATGTCCTAGGGGACTTCCAAGCAAACAATGTTGGTCTAAGTATTCGTAGAGATGACTCCGGATTTGATCCCACGCAGACTGTACCAATTGCAGCATATAAGAACGCAGGGACGAATGGACCAAATAATCCCATGCGATTTAGGGCCATCGGCCCGGCAAGAATTGTGGGATTCAACGTCTTCGTTAATGGATCCGAGAAGTACGAATTCAGAGGTCTTGCAGTACAGTACAACCAAGGAACCTATTAATGCCCCAACGCTTCTCTCCAACGATCAATGAGGACTCCCTTGTAGGAGGATCTCGTTCGTTTGGTATGAGTACCTTTGTTCCTAATATTAGTAATCTCTCTGGAACACATAATGCTTTTGGTAAGCTCCAACGAATCGGAGGAATCCTGTTCTTTGGAATCGTTCTCGACGGCACGAGCACTACAGCGACTTCAGTCCTGACGTTACCAATCACGCCGTACATGAGAGATTTTGGTTCTGGTCTTGAAATTGTTCAAAGAGGTATCTTGTACGATACAGCCATAGTGGCCCAAAACGACAATGGTACGTTTACGTTAGCGGATGCTACGACGACCACTAATCAGCGCAGAATAACCGGTTTTTATTGGGTAGAATAATATGGCAGAATTTACACCAGAACAATTAGAATGGCTTAAGAATACGTACGCTTCCACAAGAAGCACTTCTCCTCCTGCGGGATATAATGACGCTGCAAAGCGCATGACTACTCCAGAGGAGATGCAGGCTATTCAGCAGTACTTGGCACAGAATCCCGATCTCAGTCAGAATCGATCCTTCACAATTAATGGTCAAACGTACAACCTGGTCGGCGACGGCGCGCAGCGGCGGGCCGGGGAATACGACGAGCAGGGCAATTTCGTCAACAACGAGATGGCCCCGGGTGCTTTCGGCATTGTGGATTCCAACGGAAACAGACTTCAGTTCAATGGTAATGGACAAGTCTCCGACGTTGTTGCCAACGTCGGAACGGATAATAAGTTCAGCGCAGTTGTGCAGGTTGACAACCGGGGGCACTATAGGCCCTTCTGGCAGTTCGCTGCTCTCGCTGGTGCAGGAGCCGCAGCGGGCATGTATGGTGGTGGCACTGCTGCTGCTGATGCTGCTGCACTTGCGGAGACTGAAGCCCTTGCTGGTGCTGGACTAGGAGCTGGAGCTGGTGTTACAGGAGCTCCAGGAGGCTATGCAGCCACTGGAGGAGGTCTAGCCGCTGGTTCGGGTGCTGCTATGTCTGGCCTACCTGATACAGCCGCAGGAGCAGCAGGAGCCGGTGCTGCACAGGGAGCTTCCAGAGGAGTTCTGGACTCTCTCTTAGGTGGTAGTGGCTTTAATCTCCGAGACCTCTTAGGTCTTCTTGGAGTAGCGGGTAGTGCCGCTCAGGGCCGGGATGATGGTAAGGAATGGAGGGACTTCTATCAACGAGCTGCTCCAGATCTTGGACATTATCAGAGTGCCCTCAGGAATGTCTATGATGATCCGGCTTCGTACTTCAGAGGAGCGGACTTCCAAGCAGCTCAGGCCGTAACACACAATAAACTCCAACGCAGTGATGCCGCTGGAGGCAGACTTGCAGCGGATGCTGGTCGTCAGAACGAACTCCAGAAATTCGCCATCAATGGCCTCAATGACTACAGACAGAACCTAGCTTCCGTTGTGAATCAGAACCAACAGATTGCAACAGGATCTGGATCAGCCGGTGCTCTAGGGAATGCTCAGAATAGGGAGAACTCTTGGCTCCAAGAACTACTCAAATACATCAATAGCCGCTAATCATGTACATTCCATACACTCCATCATCTGAGGGTATCTACGCTGGTGAGAAGATCAAGCAGGATAGGGAACTAGCGGCTGCTCGTCTTCAAGAACTACTCTCGAGTGCAGAACAGCGCAAAGCTGATGCCCAACGGCAGGCGGAGTTGCATCCTCTTGCTGTGCGAGCAAAGGAACTAGGAAATCAAGGAGCAGAGCAGGACATTGGTCTTAAAAAGCAAGAAGGGGTAATAAAGCAAGAGAAAGCAGCTCGAGACGAAGACGAGGATTACACCAAGATCTTCCCCTCCATTGCTGCTCAGGTCCAACATCTCCCTCCTAGTCTTGCTCGCCAAGTAGGAGAGTCCGAACTAGGTAGGTATAAGAAGGGCCGCGATATGGTGGATTTCTTGAAGAAGAACAATGTTCCAGATGCCCAGTGGGCAGAGTACCTCAAGAAGGCCGGAGAAGCCATCACTAGAAGTTCTAGGGAGTACACTCAGGCTATGGACGTAGCTGGCGTTAGAGCTAACCAAGCTGAGAGTACTGCTCGCATTAATGCAGAAAGGGCTACTGACGTAGCTAGGATGCAGGGAGAAACTCGTGCTGCTATTGCTGCTACGACAGCGGATATTCGCATGCGTGCACAAGAAAAGCAACATCAGAACAATCTAGAGCGTGATGCCGAAAAAGCTAAAGCTGCTAGAGAGCGCCTAGAATTCTATTGGGAAAAGAAAACTGACCGTGATACTAAAGTAGAGGCTGCCAAAGCTAAGGGTGCTGGTGGAGTTAAGAATCTAGAACAACTACTAGCTAACATTGAAAATGACATCAGGAAAGAAACCGATCCCGATGTACTGAAGAAACTCCGAGCAGATGCCACACATATCTACGAAGTTAAGCAGGGACTCATTGTCTCAGGCAGACAACAAACAGATACAAAGCTTGTTACAAAGCCGGATGGAAAAATGGGGCTTGGAGAAGAGTCACGTAATCCAGGATATCCGGGCGCTGGTGGATACAAACAAAAATATGGTCTTGAATAATGGCTGATGACTTCGAGCGCGTTAGGCGCAATGTTCAGAAGATGATCTCTATGCAAGCACCCGAAGAGGACATCGACGGGTATCTTGCAGAGGAGAAATATACTCCAGAAACATTCAAAGCCAGAGTTCAAAAAGGAAGTGCTCCAGTTGCTACAGAGGCTCCAAAGGATACTAGGAGTACTTTCACTGCTGCTGGAGACTTGCTCAATGAGTACGGCGCTAGTGTAATTGATTCCGCTAGTATGCTTACTTCCGTCTTTAATCCTGCACTTAGGGGTGGTCAAGAAACTGCCGATGCTCTGCGTAAGAAGCAATCTACCTTTGCTCAAGATCGTGCTGAACGACAAAAAGCAGAGATGGCTGCCGTTAAAGATGATGGATTCTTCTCTGGTTTAGGTCAAAGATTTGAGCACATTAAAGACAACCCTGGTCAGACTATTGCTCAGGTTCTTGGGGGATATACTCTTCCATTAAGTGCTGGAACTGTTGGAGCTAAAATTGCTGCTCCATTTGTTAAAAAAGGAGCAGAGAAGCTAGTTGGTATGGGAGCTATGGCCGTTACTGGCGGGGGTATTGGTGCCGGTGAAGTAAGAGAGAATTACTTCAAAAGTATTATGAGTACTTCAGATGCGAAACTTCTTGAGTCTGATAATGCGTATCGTGCTCTACGTGAGCGTGGTTTTGATGAGAAAGTCGCAAAGCAGATGGTTGCTACACATGTCAGTCAAGCTCTTGCTAATGGTATGGTTTTACAAGCAGCTATCGACTCCGTGGCGATGTTTTGGGGAGGCCCTGAAAAAGCTCTTCTACAAGGCGTTAAAGGAGGGGCAAAGGGTTTTGCCACGACTACAGGAAAAGAAGTAATTAGCGAGACTGGGAGTGGCTCTGCTGGGGCTCTTTCAACTAACATTGCCGTCAAAGAAGTTCTTCCTGATACCCCTGTTCTAAAGGGAGTAGGTACTGCTGGTATCGAGGGTGGTGTTCTGGGTGGAATAGGTGGAGCTGCGGGCCACGTTGGAGCTAGGATTATCCACAAAGACCCCAAGGCTCCTCCAGGTAAGATCACGGATTCTGATGTTGAGGCTTTTGAAAATAAAGGTACACCAGATCCTGCGAAACCGACTAAGGTCCAAATCCCACTGTATCCCACTCCTGTGACCCAAGAGGACGGCTCTGTACGAGCTCCAGTGGATCAGAACCCAGTGATGGTGGAAGTAGAAGTAGGTAGTGCTGCTCACAAAGCGTACCTAGCTGAACAGGGTGAAGTCGCAGATCAGAACAAAGTCCAAGTTGATGAGTCCAAATGGAATGCAGTAGATCCAGAGACTGGTAAAGCTACTAGTGGGCCGTACAGAGAACAGAAGCAACAAGAGGCTGGACAACAGCCCTTACCGTTTACTAATCAGGTACAACAAGATCCACAGCAGACTGAGCAAATGGGTCTCTTTGAGGGTGGACCAGATCAGCCCAATCTCCCCGGTGTAGCACAGTTCGGATTAAGCCCAGACACCCAAAGGAATCCAGCTCCTCTTAACAGAGGGCTCATGGGCGCTCCTGCTCAAATTGGCCCTCCTGATGGAGATGGTCCTGCTGCTAATGCTCCTGGAGGTCCTGAAGGACCCGGAGGAGCTCCTCAAGCCCCTAGTGCTCCTGCAAACCAGGACCTATTCAATACTCCCACTGGGCAGGATATTCCTAGGGATCTCAAGCCTACTCCTATTTCAGATTCTGGGACCATGTATCGTGGTGTCGCAGCGGGTCGAGATGCGACTGGTACTGGGGATACTACAGGGAATGGATTGTTCTATTCCCCGGACAAGAAAGTTGCTGAGACCTATGCGGGCAAAGATGGGAAAGTTGTTTCGGAGCCCATTAAATTTAAGAACCTCTTAGAAGCGGATAATTGGGCACAAGCTAAAGAAATGCTTGGTCTTCAGAAATCTGCTACGATGGCAGATCTAATTAAAGCTGCCAGAAATGCAGGATATGATGGTGTATCATTTAACACTACGAATGGCAAGGAGTACGTTAAACTTTCATCTGATACTCTAGCCAAGATTGGGTCCAGCAAAGCTGGAGCATCTGGTGCTGCGGTTCTGAATTCAATCTCTGGTAAGTCCCCTGAGGCTGCTTTTGCTAGTCTAGCCAAGAATGCTTCCAATCCTCGTCTTGCGTACATCTTCGAGCGCATTGGTATGCTCATGAATGTCCTAACACAGCAGGGCATTGAGATTAAGGTCAACGGTGTATCGAACCTAAATCTAGGTGGAATCAAAGCCTCCGGAACTACGCAGTATAACTTTCCCACAAAGACGATCACTGTTGCGTACGAGCGCAACAAGATCGATGCTCTCTCGTTAGAGAACACTTTAGCCCACGAGGGATTGCATGCTGTCACTGGGGCTCTCGTTGAAGCGAACAAGAATGCTCAATGGCGTGAAGCCAATCTTGAACTCAGTAAGCGCATCAGTGAGCTCGAGAATCTGTTCAAGATGGCTAAGATTGGCCTCAGGGATATGGCTCTGGGTACTGATCTATTTCGTCATGCAACATCGAACCTACATGAGTTCATTGCGTACGGACTAACGAGTCCTGGGATGATGCGTGCTCTTCGGAACATGAGGAGTGAGACGAATTCCAACAGACTCATGGACTTCCTGAGAGGTATTGGAAATCTTCTGGGCTTTCGTCCTAATGACTTCCATCTGTACTCCGAGCTCTTCTCTATCTTTGACTCCATTGCCAAGCATCCTGACATTAGCAAGGGATACAAGGACGCCTTTAAACTCGTTAAAAAACTGGACCCCAAAGCGGAGTACGCTGAACTCTTGGGATTGAGTGAATACACTCCGGAAAGCGTACAGAGTGCCTCTGAGAGCATGAGGAAGTCCCCTTGGGACATTGCTTATAGTGCTGTAGGACAGAAGCTGCGCAGTGGTATCAGGCACCTTATGATTGCTACAAACCATCCAATGATCAAGGCAGCTCATACAGCCTTCGACAGAGCTATGTCCGAGAAGAGGGATAATCTGCGTCGAATCATCGGCAAGGACAAAACATCCCTGCTCATGAAGAAGTACGCTATCCCTGCGAATGAAAGAGGGGATGTCAGAAGAGCTCTACAGCTCGCTGACAAAGTACAACGCAGGATTGAGTACGACGACTTTCCTAATCTATCGGAAGCATCTAAGAAGTTTATTCAGGCGAACCAGGACGAGCTAGCTAAGGTTCTGGAGTTTCATAATGAGAAGGCTAGACTCTCAGGGAATAAAGAAATTACAGCCCGTGAGGGATACTCTGAATCTTCCTTCGGTGGCCGGTTTCGTTCGTTGGTTACAGAAACGAAAGACGGAAAAATGATCCCCATTGGTTATGTGGGAGAAATGACAAAGGTTGGATATGAGAAAGCCCTTAAGTGGGCTAAGCAGAATCATCCCGGGGCTACCATTACTAAGCTACCAGATCGTCAGTCTAAGTCCCTTAAGGACGCTGCGGATCTGGAAACCTTTGTACAAATGGTTCAACAGGTCTATGGAGATGTAAATGGGGATCTCTTAGAAGCCGCTAGGCAGATGGACAATACTCTCTTTGGTATGGACAAGAGGGAGAAGAAGAAACTAGGCATCTGGGGGAATGAGGGCAACAAGCCCTGGGCTTCAGACGATCAGAACAACAACGAATTCTTTGATTCTCTGTTCAATTACTACGACGAGGCTTATACGCACGCTGCTCTACAGCCCGCGTTGAAAGAAATTCGTGAAATGAATCGTGAGTTCATTGATAGCGCTCCAAATGCTGTTCGTGAGATCGAAGCATTTATTAAGCACGCTACTGGTAGGAATCTAAATGCTACCGGAGAATACGCGAACTATGTTGTAGATAACGTCATGCACTTCATCGAGAACAATGCCGAGAAGTTGGGCATGAAGATGGATGTAGGCCGTGGAACCAGTATTCTAAGGGATCAGTTGACTTCCCTAGCCCTTGGGTGGTTCAACTCGCAGTACTTAGCAGCACAGCTCATCCAGCCCCTACAGACTGCACTACCCTTTGCTCAACTAGTTGTGGATCGCTATGGCATCAGCTCTCTGAACATCATCAGAGCCGTTAGTACTGGAGGTCTTCAGTTCGGAGCCTTTGTTACTAACCAAAAACTCTCTCCGGAGACACAGGAGATCATTAACTTCGCAACAGCTAATGGCCTCACTGGGCAGTCCCATCTCGAACACAAGAGTGCCATCAACAAGTCCAAGATCAATCGCAAGATTGACGACATGGGCGGAATGGTTATTCAGCTCGGGGAGACTCTTACTCGTCTTCCGATGTTCCTTACCTTCGTGGATCTCATCAAGAATAGCCCACAAGGCAGGCAGATGGATCTCCGGAAGATCATGGACATTGCGAAGAATCTCACGCAGTACAGTATGGTGGATTACAATCCTGAGCAGCGCCCACAAATCTATTCAGAGCTGGGCTTTGCTGGATCTCTGATGGGAACCTTCCGTACGTATCAGCACGGAAATATCTCCCAGATGATTACGCTAGGAAGAGAAGCCAAGAGTGGAAATCCTATCCCCCTTCTGCTCATGATGACTGTTCTCTTTGGTCTAGCTGGTAGTCAGGGCTTACCGATCTTCGAGGAAGCAAATGATGTTGCTAAATTGGCAGGAGTTAATCTTCGGGAGTGGATGATGAAGAATCTTCCACCAGAGGCTAACAAGGGCTATCTCTCAGAGCTCTCAGGGTTCGACCTGAGTTCTAAGTACGCCTTCAATCGTGTTGTTCCGGATCAGTTCCCTGTAGCCCATGCACAGCAAGTATGGAAGCCCCTAGTTGCTGCGTTCGAGCTCATTAACAATGATGTCATTCGTAACGGAACAGTGAGTCCAGGGCTGCGAGATAATCTTGTTAGAGAGCTTCTGCCGAGTAGTGCTAAGAACATCTTTGATACCTCAAGGATTGAGGATACTCCAAGAGGTCCTGTCATTCGTAAGAAGGATGGTACTGCTGGAGTAAGTCTCACTGAGGATGATGTACAGAAGAGACACAGCCTCACAGGACTGGCGTTACAAGCTAAACCTCTCAAAGAGTCCATGCGCAGAACTATGGACTTCGAGAACGCTCGTATTAACATGACTAACGACGAAGCTAAGGCCCGTATCACAGCGGACTTCAAGAGATTCTTTGGTCAAGGTATTCTTACCAAATCCCTCATGGAAGATCTCGCTAAGGAGTACATCGAGAGGGGAGGAGAGCCCAAGCAACTACTGTCAGGCATCAAGAACTACATGTCCGACAGAGACCTACCAGTAGTGCTCAGAGGAATCGATAGAGGCAAGGCTTCTGTGAAGAAGCTTCAATCTCTGGACAATCCTTACAGATAAAAAGAAAAAGCCCCCAAAAGGGGGCCTTTAAGAGGAGCCCCTATATGGGGCTCTTTTTTTATTCTACTTTCTCATATGTTTGATTAAAAATCTCTGGTTTACAGGGATAAAACTCTCCTGTAATTCCTTTGATAATATAATCAAATTTGGATGCTGTCATGCGCCCTTCTAACGTAAAAATATATAATTCTCCTTTATGTGGAAGGGTGCGGAGTTCTTCTGAGCCCATGAAATCCATAATTTCAAACTCATTCTCTCCTGTCCATTGAAGAGCTTCGATTACTACTGGCTTCTTTCTATATTTCATTTACATTCCTTTGGGCCAGATCTTTTTGTACAGGCCCGTGATTCCGAGAAGACTAACGATTATAGTACCAAGTACTCCTGTGGTTAGTGCTATGAGGGTTAAGATGAGAGTTCCGATACTAGATCAAGAAGCCGATGCGCACGAAGGGTAAATAGAACACAACCCAAATGCACTTCTTCTCGTCTCCCTCAGAACTCATGAGGTACACATCCGTGACCTCAATAGCTAGACCAATACCAGAGAACCATCCAAAGGTCATAGCTTTTCCATCTTCTCAATCATCCCAATAGGGATGGAGATTCCGGCATTAGACATTCCGTCCATCGCTACTGTGGTTGCAATGACGATGATGTCCTTTGTACTTTTCACTAAGAAACCAACTGAACAGATCAAAGGACACTCATCTTCAATTTCACTGAGTTCATGCCAAGTATCGTACGTCTGGGCATCCCTCCAGTAGCACTTAACGACATCAAATTTCACAGTACCCCGCCGTACACGCGAGTTCTTTAGTACTCGTCACGTTGTCTTCGTCTTCGTAGAAGTTGTCCCAGTTGATGCTTGGGAATGTACTTTGTAGTTCCTCATATTTTTCCTTTGTAATTTCAATGTACGGAGCTTGTTGGTACACATGATCTGAGTACGGGAGGAATGAAACCCCACCGATGTCGTCAAAGTGCTCATATACCAGAGCTCCAATTTCCATCCACTCGTGCTCTTTAACGTAGATGGTGATACTGGGATTGTGTTCACACCAGAACTTCTTGAATGTCAAGTAGTGCATGAGTTGTCCTCGAGCACTGACATCCTTCGTATAAACAGCATTCTCAGGAGCCATCATGGGAAAAGAGAATACGTACGTCTTGTGGTTCGTCTTGTCTATTTCATGCGGTACATTAGAAGAAATAAGGAAATCAGATATAGGATCATCGACACTGTTACGAACGTTCCGTACGTAATAGGGAGCAAATCTAGGATGAATACCGCTAGCACTGTCAACGAGCTGACTAACAGTACCACTAGGCTTGACCGTAGTAATAGCCGCTGATTGCGGGATGCCCAGTTTTTCAGCCCACTCCTTGTTAGATTCAATTGCTTCCTGCCTTAGGAATAGAAGGTCGTCTTTGAGGTTGGACGGAAGTGAGTTAAGTCCGAGGCGCTTGTTGTCTTGAATGCCGGTGAGAGAGACCCCGAGTAATCGTTCTTCTTCAGCGTTTCGCTTCCAGTCCGCACTAACATATCTGAAGTTGGTAAGTGTACTTTGAAAGGTTCCAATGATTGCTGCGATTCGGATCTTTCGAGCAATGTCTTCAAGACTATCAGTACTTCTAACAACAACCTCGGATAGATTGCAGAGGCCCTGTGGTCGAAGTATGATTTCTCCACCATCACACAATGAGTAATCAATTACAGTTCTCATCGTGCGCTGGACTATCGCATACTTGCAAGTGATCAGAATTCATAAAGGTCTTCAGACGATGACAATTAGCACAAAGAATAACACACTTAGAAAGTTCTTCTTTGATCTTGTCTTTGTTCCATCCGGGTTCATACGAGCGATGATTTCCTTTATTATTTTTTGTAGTTGGATCTACATGATCTAAATCCAACTGGAAATGATGCCCTTTAAAACCACAAACTGAACAGCCTTTCATGCACTTCCACCTGTTTACAACACGTCGTATATGCTTTCGATGTGCTTGTAGGGAACTTAATCTACATTTTTTGCACACTCGTTGGAAAGTTCTTCCAGCCCATTTGTAAAACGGACTGTATTCCATGTTACATACTCTGCATTGTAGCAAGTCCCCCTCACTTAGTCTCTCACGCTGAACTTTTGTCATGTTCTTGCGCCCTGTCGCGTTGTAATTCGCTTCCAAGTCAATCAGAGGGGGTTTTAAATCCACATGTTACCTATGGATTAGTTCCGAAATCATATTCCGTATCTCTGCGTCCGTTTTCTCCAGCCTTAAATTTGGCTGCCACGCGGTTGTAAATTCCGCGTTCTCCAGATTTAGATTCATATAGACTAAGCCATTCCTTCATGAAGATGCCAATATCTGGCTTCTCCGTATACGCTACGGAGTTGTTTGCTAGAGCACGCTGTCCGTTTTCTTCCCACCATTGTCCTGTTTTGGCTCCTCGCATGCGTTCATCAGTAAGATTACTAAGGCTAATAAGAGCACTACGGCGAACCCCGCCAACCACAACGCAAGAAGCGATGGTGCAAACAATGTCGTGGCACTCAAGAGAAGTAAGCCTCCTAGACCCAGCTCGGAGGAATATTCGTGTAATTTCAGCCAGCATTTTGAGAAAAGGTTCCGGACCACTGCTACGACCTCCAAAGGTTTTTAAGGGCGCTCCAGCGGGGCGGAGTTTTGATACATCCACCTTAGGGATTTGACCCGCATAGAGCATACTGATGTACTCTCGGAGAGCACTAGCCCAGCCGATCTTACTGTCTCGAACAACGATTGTTGTATCTGTGTAATGAAACACATCCGCTACGATGGGGAGTTTCGCCATGTACTGCCTTTCGACAGAGAAACCGACTCCTGTACCACACATCAAGATGTACAGGATCTCGTCGAAACGGGAGACCTTATCGATGGGAGTATAGGAGCAACTGAAGCCCGCCATGTTATCCCGATCCAGGGCCCTCCCTGCGGCCATGAGGGCTCTCATAGAGGGCATGCAGTCCATGTTCAGGATAGCATCGTAGACCTCGTTATACGGAAAGATGGGATACTTCTCTAGCCAGAAATCACAGTACCTCTCTACTGTTTCTGCCCATGTCTCTCTGCGCTTAAAATCCGGGAGATACCTTGCGTACCGGGATTTATGCACAAACATTTTATAATCATCATTACAAGCCTGATTTTTCTCTTTTTGTACTGTATAAGAACCGAAGTTCTCTAATGTCGTCATCTGCTTCCTTTTCTTTTAGCTTATTCTGTCGAGCTTTCTTGGTATAGAGACCATGGATCTGGGTCTCCTCTTTCTGCTTTTGTTCCCGCCAGCTTTTCTTCAAGATATTTCCTGCGTTTTTGGATTCTGTTATGGAACGTGTCCACAATCTCTACGGATGTAATATCCAGGAGTTCTAGAAGATCGATCTCGTCCAGTTCTCGTAACTCTGCGTACAGCTCATCGAGCGTCATGGCTTTCAATATATTTTTGGAGATAGTGCTGTGCTTTTTTGAGATCCTCTACGCCCCCTTTTTCTTTCCAGCGCGTAACGTACTTAATGATGTTTCCTTGAAAGAAGTCCAGATTGTTGGACATAATGAAATCCCAGGGCTGGATCTTTTGATCCTTGTAGTGCGTGCCACCAACCTGTACATCATTGGCTTTAGTCTTATAGATGTTCAAGTAGTAATCCTCCGGGACTTCGGTTTCAAATCGCATTGGTAAGAACTGCCCGTGTTGGTTTTTCACTAAGAATTGCTCGATCCCAGTGCCCACAGGAATTGCAGACGAAGCGCTTGTATTTTCTTGTACTAGAGACATAGAATCCTCGTTGTTGAATGTCATGGGAGCCACAGGCTGAACAAACGAAGTCCTCTTTGTACGCTCCAACATTGGGGTGATTTGTAATCCATGGGCGCATTCTGTCGTACACTTTCTCCAGAAGCACCACGTCTTGTTTGTTGTACTTTTCCATCTTGGCCCAAGCAACGGGATCGTTGTTCATGCACTGAACCCACAGAGTAAAATCCGTGGGCATTTTTTTGCCCAGTCCAAGGTACTGACTAACATAATCCAGCTTGTTCGATGCGAACCTGAATTTGTCCTTAGCAACCTTGTACAGATCTACTTGCTTGAACGGACTAGGAGGGCTGAAGCGGTACTTGAGGAACTCCCTGTAGATTACTGGAATGTCGAATCTGGAACCATTGTAATGAATGACAACATCCGCTGCATTCAGAAGAGCCCATAGGCTATGTAGCATGTTCTCCGGAGAGGAGTGGTACTCCGAATCGTACAGAAGGGTATCATCCCCGTACCACTTTGCTGCATAGCATAGGAGCCTCGAGGACTCAATGAGCTGGCTCAACCCGATGTTCTGGTCAAATAAACCCCAACAGAACACAGTATTGGGACTGGTTTCTGTGTCAAGTAGGAGAATTTGCATGCGTTTCTACGTAGGCTTGTGCCTCTTCTCGAGATGGAAATACGCTCTTGGTGTCCCCGATGTTCACAAAGTACGTCCCATCTTTGGGATTAATGACCACAGTAGCCACAGAGTTCCCTAGTTCATTCACTCGATGCAGTCCGTCGCGCGTGTTTACCCAGTAATTTCCCATTTTTTGCTTTCCTTTTTCGTCGTTTAGCTTGAAGAGCTTTTCGTTCTTCTGGTGTTCTGTGTGAAGGATGAACAGCATCCGTCATGGATTGTGTGTACAAAAAAGCCCCTCTTAGGAAGGCTTCAAGATTGTGATGCTTGTACCTGTGGTGGAAATTTTCAGTCTTGCCTAATAATGTATTGCACTTATTGTGGATAGTGCCCCTAATGAATCCGCTGCGATGGCAGTGATCCAGTACTGCTTCTTCTATCTTTAGGGGCTCTCCGCAGAGGGCACAGAGTCCTTGTTGTTCAAGGAGCTTTCGTTCTCTAAGGGGTTTGATGTCTTGGACTCTAATTCGTGACATAGCGCATGATATTCGTCCTCACTTCTTAGGATTTTAAGGAGTTTAAAATTCTGTGTGAATCTGTCCGGATCGTCATAGAGTTCCATAACAGTCTCAGCCATTTCTCTAGGATCTAGGCCCAAGAGAATACGTGCTGCTTTTACCTTCCCAATGCCCGGAACACCCACAACACCATCGCTTGCATCTCCTTCTAGCATCTGATGCCAGAGCTGGTACTGTGCTAGGTACTCCGTTACTTCGTGGTGTTCATCCTTAACAAAGTTATAATGTTTGCCCGCAATTTGGAGAAGATCTTTATCATTAGCAGCAACAATGTCGCCCTCCATGTAGTTGATTCCAATCCCATCATCTGCTTCGTATCCAAAGCAGAGCTGACATTTCCAGTTAGCAAATAGAGTATTTACTGTTGGAGCGTAGTGCGTGGGCTTTGGGATGTCCCTTCGTTTGATCTTGTAGAAGGGGTCAATCTTGTAACGGAAGTTATCCTCAGCGGTACAAGAGAAGTACACAATGTGGTCCTCTGTCTTGCATGCTTCTAGAATCTTGATCATCATTGCGTTAGCTCTGAAGATAGCTTCCGTCTCGGGCTCTAAGTACCCCTTAGCCCTTGTGGGCTCACATGATGCTGCTGCCCGATAGGCCACAGTGTCGCCGTCTACTAGCACCATTTAATTTTTACGGCCAGAGTTGTTTAGGTTTAAATGCAACTCCTAATTGATGTTTAGCAATTAACTTCATTGCATCTTCAAGATCGTTTGCGCAATCCACCACTAGCCAAGGATAAAACCAATGTCGTTTGTATTCAACATGAAGCCATGAATATTTAGTTGTCATTACCCTATATTTACCGATCATCGCATTACCCAAGCCTCAAATTGCTCTGCTAATGAAAGAATGTGTTCAGCATCAGGAATTCCAGTAGCAATACCATAATCCACCGCTGCTTTGAGTGATGACTGGCGTACAATCATTGTCTGACGACGATCTTCGTTCTCTTTGTACTCTTGGGCTTTAGGCATTGCGGGTGTTTTCTCCTGTGCTTCCGTTTGTTCTGATACCTCGAGCCACTGGAAGTAGCCCTTCTCATTCTTTTCCATAGTGATATTCAGAGTATCACCGTTCTTTGCACTACTCAGTGCATCCCATACCTCTTCTGGGGTATTGAACTTGAGAGCTTTGTATCCCTTGGTAGTTGGTTTACCTTGGAAAAACTCCTTGTAAGTCACTTCCAGAAAGCTATATGGCTTGCCGTTACTTCCTTGAGCACTCTTCTCCATAACGGCAATGATCTCTACGTTTACATTCTTCAAGCAATGTTCTCCATTTGCATTAAGTTTGGTCCTGCTTTGGCTTCACAAGGGATTGGAACTATCCATTCGTACTTGAAGAGCCTCTTGACATTCTGAGGAATGTCTTCAAAGACTTTTGTAGTAATCTCTACTACATCCTTGATGTACTTCTGTTCTAGATCAAGAACAATACTATCATGTACTGTACTTACTATTATAGCAGGAATGTGGTACTTTGTCAATCGATTTCTAAGGGACACTCGAGCAATAGCCATAAGATCATTACCTGTCCCTTGAACGGGATAATTCGTAATGTCATTGATGCTGTACTCCAGTTGTCCCTTCTTCTCTCTCTTTTCAAAGGTCCAAAACCTGCCCAGAGGGCCTTCAATCTTGCCCGTTAGATGTACCTCCTGAATCCATCTCCTGTGGAGTTCGTTAAGATCCTTGTACTTCTGGAAGAACTTCTCAATCCTATCGTCCCAGAAGTCCGGATCAGTACTGACGTGCATGAAATCGTTGTCTCGTGCATAAGCCCATCCAGATCCACGGAAGATAGTCCTGAAGAGGAACACCTTCGCTGCTAAACGCCCAGGAGGGCCATCAGGAAGCTCCAGGACGCGTTGATTCAAAGAATGAATGTCCTGACCACTCCTGAGCTCTTCGATCGCTATGGGGTCTCTAGAGAACTCTACGGGGATGCGCCACTCGAGAGCCTTGGCGTCAAAGTTCAGGAGCATTCTTGTCTAGCAGTGCTGGTAGCTTAATCTTGTTAGCAAGTCTCCTGTCCATGAAAGCATCCAGTAATTTGTAAAACAGTTCTGGATACATGTGCTCTAGATCATGTACCACATTACCAGCTCCCTCTCGTCGAACCACATCCTCGAGATCATTATAGACCTGATAAATGTACTCGATGTGTTCATTAGGATTAGTGTTCATATCTGCTCACAAAGAACTCCTGTACGGCTTCAGAGAGATTCTGGAGGTTTGGGTTAGAAGAACTCAAACGCCCAGTGGCTGTTACTGCTTGGTTGAACTGTCCGTAGATAATTTCGTGACCGTAGTTCCCTTTGTCTTGTTGCGCCGGGATGCCACGGAGGTACGTACTAACTTCTTTTTGGAGTTTACGGATGGTTTGGATTTCACCCGCGATACCGTCTCTTCCGAGCTTGATGAGGGTGTCGTCGTCTGTGGTGGGCTTTCCTCCGGGCGTTTTTCCAATAGGCTTATATCTTCGGGGGAGTTTGTACTCCACTTGCTCGGTTCCGTACTTAACTTGACCTGCCCGAGCTCCGGACTTGTATACTCCGATCGGGACTTTGATGTCCCTGTAAATAGATCCCCCAAATAGGAGGGCACTGATTTGATCCGGGCTGCCCCAGTTGAAATCAGGGACCCGATGCTCGAGATCATTCCTGCTCTTGATTTGTTCAATTTCGTTTTCATATTCCTGAGCCTTCTGTAGGCTTCCTTCTCTATTGTACTTAAAACCATTCTTCTCAATCTCTAAGAGGACCAGAAGATCCTGCATAGCTAGGGAGAAGATACCCTTCCTGTTCTCTGGAAGTTCTATTGTCTCGTAGAGTTTACGAGTTAGTGCAACGTCCTGGATCGCATAAGCACTGAGTTCTTCCCAAGGGATGTCCGTTGTCTGAACTCCATTGTCCCAGTACTCCTTGATCTTGTCCAGTTTCTGTTCATTGAGGTACTTCAGGGCTACTTCATTGAGACTGGGCCATCTGTGGGATTGTCCTGTGAGGAGGTAGTGAAGATATTGGATGTCATAGGCGCGCTTTCCGGAGAAAGAAATTCCTGCTCTTCGGAGCCAGTGCAAGTCGAACTTGAGGTTAAATCCGACAAGGACGGAGGCTCCAGCCACCCTACGCTGGAACTCGGCCAATTCTTCACGATGTGGTCTAATGCATCTGTCGTCGTACGCGATAGCCACGAGAGAATTTCTTGGATCATACCAAGCTCCTTTATTAAAGGTGTCTGTTTCAACGTCCACGATCAAGACATTATTTGATGATTCCGGTGCTGAAGATGTACCCAATGGTTTTCCTATGTGCTGCTTCCCAAAGTTCCTGCCTATCCTGTCTACTCAGATCCTTCCCTTGATCGATATTAGTATGACAAGTACTACAAAGGTATGCGATTCTAAAATCGTGTGCCTTAATTCCCATACCTTTGCCGTCTCGTTGCTGATTGCTGTGCGCAGCTACTACCGTTCCATCTTGATATCCGCAGGACTGACAGGGAGCATCCTTTGCACCATCTAGTAGCTTCTTGTTCCTGTAGTTCAATTGACTGTATCTGGTTCGTCTGTGTAGTCCTCGTGATCTTTTAAGACTTTAAGACAGTACTCAATCTTGCTCTGGATGTTACTGAAGTCCTTTTGAGCATTCGCTAGAATAAAGATTGGTGCTGTACTTCGGACGTACTCTTGCATGTAATTAACAACTGCTGTGTACTCGTTCATAGGTAATCCTTTAGGGTCTTTTGTTTTTGTTCATTCTGCATCGACGTATCTTTGGATTTGCGGACGTATAATAACTGTACGTTTTCCGTGCCGTTCAGCTTCGCTTGCTTCCGAATCTTGGATAAGTTTGTTTTTGAGAATTGAGAGTCCTCGGAGGTGTTCGGATCCGAATTCAGACTTAGCACCAATGCCAAGTATCCAATCTGCTTCCGCAGCCTTTGAAGTCTTAGAATTTGATATGTTAGCCATTGTAAGGAATTCCTGGCCTTCACCGCTTCCATCTGATTGACTGACGCCAATAATTGGGCAATATCGCTTTGCAAGCCCTCGAGCCCAGAGATAAATTGCTCCCAATCTGAGATCTTCTCGATCGGCACTGAATCCTCCCACTTTGTCGAGCTGATCGAAGACCGCGAGGCTTGGTTTGTATTTTTCAAACATGGACTCCACAAAATATTTTGACGGACTTACGTTGTCATGGAGAAGAATCTTCCCCTTCGTCAACGTGGTGTACTTATTGAGTGCTCTATCCCTATTCTCGTTGATCTCCTTAATCGTTGCGCCAAGAGTTGCTTGGACAATACGAGCCTTGACCTTCTTCCCACCATCCTCCATGTTGAACCACAGTACAGGACCATCTTCATCCTTGAGCTGCGTTGCCATGTAAGACACTTCAGAGCACAAGAGAGCTGTTTTACCGACCTCTGGGCGGGCGACAATGAATCCGAAATCTCCCTTGCGGAGAGAACCCAAGGATCGTTGGAGGAACTTAAGCCTAAACTTTAGTCCCGGTGTTACAAGACATTCGTCCAGAATATCATTGAGGTCATCTGTTACGAAGTCGTATTGCGTCTCATCAATGGGATTTTTTAGTTCTTCGATGAGATTAAAGACCTCAGCTAGGGGTCTCTTGCCCTCAGAGACCTCATAGAGTACTGCACTGAGGTCCTGAGCTATGCGCCTGGATTTAAAGGCCTCCAGGAGGCTCTTGAAGCTTTCTGTGGACTGTTTTGATCTTAGTGTCTCAAAGAAAGTCTTGTAGTACTCATCGGGCTTGTGTGCACTGAAGAACCTATTCACTAAATCGTCTAGAGATAGGTCCTCAGTGTTGTCCCGGTGGTACTCATCGATTACGTCAAGAACGGATAGAGATTCCTTAGAGAAGTCCTTGTGCTTGAGATAGTTTCTGTAGTTACTGTAATTGCCTTTGTTCAGTAAAGAAAAGAGGATATTTGATTCTAGGGTCATTTATAGTGGTTCATCTCCGTCATCTGTGTTGTAACCGAACTGCCATCCGTGCTCAAAGTCATTGTGTTCTCGTGTTCCCTTGGGATATGGATTGTCCATGTTGTTCATGTCCCAGTACGCTTCTACGCCTTCCTTGAAGGCATGGCTCTGTGCATCTAAAAAGGAATTACTTGTCATTGATAATAGTGTTTAAGTCCAGGGGCCTAAAATTCGTGTGCTCTGCGGACACGCAAACATATCGAGGATCCGGTGCATCATTATCTAGAACCACATTAGAGTGCAAATGACCGTGAATGTTAATAGCGAAGCGATCACCAAGAGAGGACGGGTGTACGGGGATATGGGACATAATACCCATTTTACCGCTATGGAGACGAAATACTTTATAAGCTCGAATGTCGTCAAAATAAGGTGCATAATCTTTGAGCTTAAAAATATCATGATTTCCCTTAATAAGGACTTTACGACCATTCAGAAGGTTTAAAGTACTTAAATGTCGTCTAGCAATAACCACGTCCCCAAGAATGTGTACTCGATCATTTGGAGCTACAGTACTGTTCCAATATTGTACCATATCTCGATCCATTTGTCCAGCATCATCCCAAGGACGTAGCTTTGTGCCATCAGCTCTTAGAAAATGACACACACCCTGATGACCAAAGTGTGTGTCCGCGATCACGAAGGTCTTCATGTTATTAGCAGCAATTCCATCCGTTGGTTTCTTTCTCTCCGGCCTTGATGAGTTCTACTTCAGCACTAGCACTGAGGTGAAAGATGTTCCCTTGATCATCTGTGCAGTACGAATACGCTCCATCGATGTGATGGAAGTTGAACTCCGTATTGCTGAAGGCGTGCTTTGAGACGAACTTAACGCGAGAATTTCTGGGTACTTCGTAGAGTTTCATTTGGTTTCCTTGATACCGACTGATGCGGCCCCATTGGGATAGCGGGCTTCGAGTTTCTCTTTATTCAAAGAGAGGATGTGAACAATAGAAAGATTCAGGACATCACAGAGGGCGTAAACATAAAACAATACGTCCCCAATCTCTAGTTGTAGCTTATGCCTTGTTTCCTCGTCGTATGGTGTTCCAGTATGGAGAACCTTCTTCAGGAGATCAATTACTTCTCCACTCTCTCCAGCAAGGCCCATAAGAGCATGGGAGGTGTCATTCTTTACATCCCCTGTTCTTTTGAACATCCTGTGCACATGAACCTTAAAGTCCGCGTCGTTCATCCCTTCTCCCTCTCTGAATCGATAGCGGCGATCCGGTCGTAGTTTGCTCGAATGGTCGTAAGTGCACCGACGACACCGTAGTACTCGCCCCTCGCGTAGCTTCCTGGCTGGCCCGGTGGGTGCAACGGGTCGACCATCTGCCACGTCTGTTTCATCGCCGCAGCGAACCGCGCATCCCGCGCAGCGAGCGCGGCAGGAGGGTGCGTATAGAGTGGAACAAAATCAGGTTGGCCCTGTGTTGGTTCAACACGGCAAAGGAATGGTGCTTTGCGGGCTTGCTGTAAATGATTGGGTTGAATCCATACTATCGGCTCACTCATACATTCTCCTCAAATGCTTGTACTGCAATGGGGCAGATGGGTTTAACGAGATCTAAGAGAGCCCGTGCGTACACTTGAATCTCCGGTTGTGCGTGAGGGTGTAGTCTCAGAGAACAGAACTTGAACAGGTTGTGCAGATTAACAGTACCAAAGAACCTACTGTAAGTACTAAGAGGAAGTACAGTCCGAGCCAACTCACGCGATACTCCTTGTAAAAGTAATTCACGGTAAAGATTAAAAGCTTCTACGTTGTGCAACCACATAGCATATAGGGCTACATTTTCGTTATCGATATTCTCCTCAGCACTCATCTGTTTATTCCCAGTTCCCTGCTTTAGGAGTTTTTCTGGAACATAAAATTCTTCTGGGAGTTCCGTGTAACGTGCACTGACTTCGTTGTAACTCCATGTCCTGTGCCTGTGCCATTGCCTAATGACAAAGATCGGCGCTTTGATCTCAAAGGTGAAGACCATTGCCTCAAAGGGAGAGGTGTGCTTGTTCTTGTAGAGATAGTTTACAAGCTTCTCATCTTTACCAGTATCGTCACCTGTCCGCCAGTCACTATCATAAGAAACTCTTGCGTTGCGTACAATCTCCAGGTCCCCTGTCCATTGCCTCGATCTGCTGTCGAAGTCATCCATGGATTGCCGCATTTCGTCATGTTCGGCTGGTTGGGTATACGAAACGAGGCGCACAAATCCATGATCGAGTACGTTAATCATCGAGGTTAATGATGTCACAGATATCTGGTTCTTTTGGAGCTACTGGAACATCCAGGTTCTCGAATCGTACTGTGGGATCTCGAGTGAAGTTTACTTCCCATTGCGGTGCTTCGTTACGTTCTCGATGAGGGGCATCAACTTGCCATACACCACCACCAAGATTGAAGTTGTTAACTCCCACGATTCTATGCTCCACTCCATTGATGATGAAACGACGTTGTTCTTCTCTGCGTTCCCTTTGCTCTCGCAGAACATCTTGTTGGATTGGCAGCTCGTTAAAGAACCTCATCATTCCTTGCATGTGCTCGTTTTTTTCTTGTTCATTAGCAAACCCCTTCCAAGAACCGATTGCACCACTAGTACGCAGTGGTGTCATGGGCTGCATTTCTGCTCGTCTGTTTGCTTCTTCTAAGCGTTCTTCTACAAGCCTGGGATTCTTAGCTACTTTAGCACGATCTAACCTATCGTAGAACTCGTTTCTAAACTTCCTGCTTCTAGCACTTGACATGCTGTTCCTTTTGTGATATAATATATTTAATGTCTTAAACAATAGAGCCCCATAAAGGGGCTCTTATTATTATAACTATCTATAGTCATCTATACGGAACCTTCACTTGGGTTACGGTTCCTAGATGACTAAATATATATCCTATACTACTATTATACCAATTCCTTCATTCTTTGTCAAGACATTTCTTTATGTCTTCGTCAGAAAGATCTTTAGGATCTTGTTCAGTGTGCACCACAGACGTTTCGATACCGACTAAGGACAGAGTGTTGGCGATGTTGTAAGCTGTTTTGAGCTTGTCCGCATCGAGCCAGACAATTATCGGACACTTCTGTCCAATGAGGTACGGAATCCAGTCCTTGACGAGGGAACTCCCCCAGAGTGGAAGGGCTCTTTCAAAGCGTGCAACCTTAATTGCAGAAAGTAGATCTTCCACCATGACCAGCCTCTTTCCACTTCCCAGTACGTGCAGCGGTTTGATTCCCTTTTGAATAGCTTTCGGTTGTTGATCGAGGGAACGAGCTTCATAGAAAACCAACTCATTGCCTGAATACACGGGGTATATCCTTCGATCCCAAGAATAATCATATAAGAAGTCCTTCCATTCTGAGGGCTTAAAACCCCTCGCCACGAGGTTTTCGATGTGTTTGGCTGGTAGACCTTGACTCCACCTAGAAAACGCCTCCAGGGGCTTCTCAAGGGCTTCCTGAGGGCGTGTGGACATTCCCTTCTTGGAATACCCACAAGACCAGCAGTAGAACCCGCCATCACTGTACGTTGCTAGGTTGTCCCCACTCCTGTCCCGTCCTTGCTTACGGCATCTGGGGCATTCGATGTTCTTTAGGAATGTCATACTCCGTTAGGAAATTCTGCATCAAAGTATTCCGTTAGAAAATCCTGTGTCCAATGGTCAATGCTTCCACGATCATCGGAGTACGATGTGGCTGAAATAGTCAACCAAATATGTTTGGCTAGATTATCTAGTAGTTCTTTCTTCCTGGCTGACATGACATGCCTAACATGCTCACTTGAATACTCATCCATCGTAGTCCTCAAAGGAATCATCCACAAGATCTGGACGAATTACCACAGAAATGGGGTAAGCCATAAGATCAAAACAACAATCGCAAAGATCCAAATAAATCCGTTTTTCATCATTTGTCTTATATCTCCGGGTGGCTTCAAAGTCTGATAGGATGACATCACAGGCTCGGCACTTCATACTCCGTACTTCGCTTTGAAAGCATCAGCGTACTTCCGTGCCGTTGTGGGGCATAGGCCTGGAGCAGTGTTGACCTCGAGGACAAAGGCTTTGCGCTGCTTGTCATTCCAAATGACATCCACACCACCAAATAGAAGTCCTAAGGCTTTAATGGCCTTAATACTCTCCTCGAGAGCCATCGGAGGAGGATCTACGTCCTTTGTAGCAAAGACGTACCCGTTGTCATGGGAGCGGATTTTGTGTGCTTCGTGACCGTTCTTGAGGCGCTTCTCTTGGACATGAATGACTGCATCATCGAATACGTGCATCCTGTACTCTTTCTTCTTCGGAATGTACTGTACGTACATAGGAGCATCAGGAATCTCATCTTCTGCAAAGAGAATTCCTCGTCCACTGTGTCCTGTGAGGGTGGTGCGAGCAAGCACAGTCTTTCCATCGTCCTTCCAAGCTCGAGCTTCGTCCTTGGATGTGCTGAAAGGAGGAATACTAACTCCTTCTGCCTTTAAGACCTTAAAAGCCTTAAGCTTGTTCGTTGCATGTGCGGAATTGCAATTCAGGGAGGGATTAAATGGAGAACTATTTCCCCAATTGATTATAACATCATCGATTCGTCGGCGATACCGACTGTTCTCGAGTTTGATACTCTTGGCCCCAAGCTCTGCTTTGAGGAGCCTAACGCTTTCTGAGCGTTCATTGTACGGGTAAATGAAATATCGCATATGTCCTTAATGAAGTGTGGGTTGATTTGCAGGAGGAGGAAGAGTAATAACCTTCTTGTTTAAACTCTTAAAAGTTGCTTCCGTGCACTTGGGACAGAACAATCCTCGCACCTGATCCTGGGTATTAGTGAACGTAACACATTCTGAGATCTTATCAAGACTCAGAGCACTATTGCATGACACACAGCGCTTCTTAACTAGCTTCTTAGCCATGTTTTTCGTCAAAGGGTACTGATCCTTTGTGGTATACGGAGCTTCTGGCTTTTCGTCAATGATCTCGATAATAGAACTGCTATTGATTTCATAGAACATAGTACTAGCGGGCATCTTCTTGTCGATCCAGTTCATGGTGTTAATGCGCGGACCGGGCTTGAGTCTGCAATTATACATCTTATTCTCGAAACTAAGCAAGGGATCTGAGGTAAAGAAGTACATATTTTCGTTATCCTCGGACATGCAGAGGTACTTCCACCTAGTTCCTCTTGGATCATTGATCATGATCTCTTCCAGGACTACAAAGTCCGCAATGAAGTCCGGATGGGTATTAGTCCCTGTAGTGCCTCCTGAGGAAACCGAAGGCGTCGAAGTGGGTACGGGTAAAAAAGAGTTCTTCTTTTGCCCCCAATCTTTTTGGATTTTCTGTCCGAGTTTCACTAGAGTATTGTTGTCGAAAGTATAAACAATATCAGTCTCTAGGTGATACCACGTGAGATTGTTCTCATGGAATGCTCCAGCGTAGTTGCGCTTTAGAATCCATAGGAGCATATCCTTCTCGGAAGCCCAGTAGAAATTCCCCATGTACCTACAAATTGCTAGCGGGCGAAGATCGTTCTTAATGAAGAAGATATTCTTTTCTTTAGCGTCCCACCACACAATTGCGTACGGACCAGTGATCTTTGCAATAGCGCTTTGGATACCGACCTCAGCGATTTCTTTGCAAAGAATATTAGAATCCACGTCGTCAGCACCAACTTCAAGACCGGAACTAATTGTGCCATTGTGCACAAGCGTAATATGTTCGTGCTGAAAGGGGTGTGCATTCTCATAAGAGACCTTTCCTTTCGTTGCATAGCGATGATGCCCAACAACAATGTTGGACTGGTCTAGATGCTTATAGAAATCCTCGTACCCAGCATTCCAGAAGAATGTGTGCGGAGGACCCCCAGTCTTTAAGCACCTAACTTCTTCCTTACTTACAGCAAACATCCCTGTTCCATGCGGGCCGCGCACATGACCCACTTGAAACATATTGAAAAGGATATCTTTCTGCGTTTTGTCCAGAGAGTGTGTATGGTACGTACCATAAATTCCGCACATATTTTTTAGCCCTTAATGCTGTTTACGAACACTTTAGCCGCAGTTACTGCGTGATACATGTCATCTGTGCACACTTTAGCACCAAGATTGGGGAGTGCTTGGTGCACGTACTCCATGTACTCCGAGGTAGTATTCAAGTTCATGAGGAGAGTTTTAAAGTCCTTAAGAGATGTCTTTTGTGCCCAAGTGTACAAATTCCCCAGAACTTGAATCCATTTCAAGAGCTCATGAACGGATTTTGTTCCTGGATGGTGCCGGAATTCCAGAGTTCCGAAGTCCCTCAAGTGGTACAAATTCAGGGCTGCGTACTTCCAGGTCTCTTTGTTCAATCGTACGCGATCGAGGTCCTGCTTTTCCAACAAGACATTGTTCAAGGGGAAGCAGTAATTATTTCCCTTTCGAGTTGGGAACAATGAATTGAAGATCAGGTTCTCTACGCTCATGTACGTTCCAACTAGTACATAGAGCTGCTCCATTGTGAGCTCGACAGCCTCGAGGTGTACATGAATACTACAGCGATGAGAGAACTCAGATTTCGGGTTCTTTTCGTACCAAAGATGCAGCGCAGCAAGAGCTAGCAGAATCTCGTTTCCTGCTAGGGGATATGAAACAGCCTCATAGCCCTTATTGCGCAAAGAATTGTCCGGAACAAGTCTCCAAAGATTGGGATCAATTGTCCCATTTTGGATGTTCTCGAGTTCTACTTCAATCCCAACTCTGGCCGGGAAGGAGTACTTGTCCCGGAATAGCTGTTCGCAGAAATGTTCTGTTTTGGTCTCGTATTCCAGAGGGACTCGTCTGGCCCCATCGGGACCATAGAACCTCTCTACAGAGTAATTGAGCATTCGTGGCCTCGCAGACAATCCTCGATCTCCGATTTAAACACAGCATCAACGACAAAATTGCGCTTATGGCGCACCCCAACTACTCGTCTGAGGTATCGCACCTCATTCTTGAGCAAGAAAATCCGCTTCGACAAAGCCCCAGAACCCTCCAAAGCCCGAGGAATGTCCGGTTTTACGGGCTTTAAAATATTGGGATGATCAATAGCGTTGCTCCACCTTTGGCCCCCAATTATCTGCTCGATGGAGTACTGCTGTCCGACACCGACCAAGAATGATCGAGCGAGCTTTCGGCACACAGAAAAGACAGCTTCTGGATGCTTTTGTCCCTCATAAAATCCACTCTCCACGTAGTAGTACAGAGGACTAAGAAATCCATTGGGATACGTTGTAGTCTCCCCGTTAACAAAAACTACCCAGTCCCCGTTATCCAGAATTCCAATTACATAATGAGAAACTAATTCCCCTACTGCATTTTTGAATACTGTAACAGTATTCTTGTAACGCATGTTGTACGAAGGAACATCAAACTCCTTGAAACAGGGGTCCATGCACCTCTCCCATGTACAAAGAACCATCCGGACGAATAGCACGCTGTGCCCATTTCTTGTACTTCACGGGGCTATTCAGAAGTTCCAGATCATCCGCGACATTGCGCATGATGGGGATAAAGTAATCCATGTCCTGAACAATGGTGTAAACCATGTTGAAGATACCTCCGATAGTACTAGTCTTCCGGAGCCAGAAGTTACTCGGAGTGCGCCATTCCACACCGTAGGGCTTATTGCGCATTGCTCCAGGCTTCCCATAGAGCTCATTGCGTCGAGAATCGGGCTCAAGCAGGGCCAATGGAATACCAACAAAGAGATCCAGAGCGCGCACTAGCTCCACTTTGTCCCTGAATGTGAAGTCCGGAACTCCCCCAATGTGAATATGCCCACCAGCAGTGCGCAGCAGGGGCTCATCGGACTGTGGAGGAGGATTCTCAGATAGGGTCCAGGCATTGAAGTCCGGATCGCACCCAAAGACCTTAGCCTCTGGTGTATCGAGTTCTTCTTCCGTAAAGAGAGCATCCCCTACGATCTTGAGATTGCATCCAAATTTCTTCGCAATACTGCGACAATACACAAGGGACTGATGATGATTCGTAACGAATTGCTCTCGATTCCGTGCTGGTGGAACATTGAATTCCATAGCAACGTTGTCGTTGTGAATATTGAAACCCTTCTGCCACTCAAAGGGTTTCTCTTTTGTGCCATCACATTTCCCAACAGCGGAAATGAATTTAGAACCCCGAACAAGGAAAAGCTCTGGATCAGATCCGATGGTGATCATTGAAATTTAATTCCCAAAAGGTTTTTGACGAGATTTTTCGTAAAGACAGTCAAAGCACTATTCTGTGGGGTGTATTCCGGATGCCCCTGGACCATTAGAACACGCTTCTGTGCATGATACACAACCTCCGGATCGTTGTGGTCTCCATGAACTACGCCCTCTGCGTTTTCGCGCCACCGACTCCTACCTGGAGCAGTGGCGATAATCTCCATTTCAGCAGTGGGAATCATCATTTGATGATGAAGCGAAGAAGTACGAATAGTACTATCGTGAGCAAGATCGCGATATGGTTCAGCAATAACCATATCATGAGCAGAGGTATGTCTATCCACATGCTGGTACAGCTTCCCTCCCAAGACAGCGCAGGCTAACTGTGCTCCCCTACAAATTCCAAGGATTGGTTTCTGTAGACGCAGAGCTTCCTGCATCACATCAACCTCGATAGCATCCCTGTGCCCACCGCCTTCTCCGTAGGATGCTACATTAGGCTCACCGTAGATATGTGGACTGATATCTCCACCTCCCCAGAAGATCAGAATGTCCACATCCTGCACATGGGCAGCTTTGAAGATCTGTTTTCCTTGTCCAAAGTATCGATCGTTGTAGTACACTGATCCGATTTTAATCATTTAAAAGCCTTTGCCTTTAGTGCTGGCCCCATGTCTTCTGCACTTATTCTGCCCAAACAATAATCCCAAATTTGATAGCCTTGGTAATTCCTTTTGAAATGCTTCTCGCGCTCAAAGAGTTCTGTGATGGTGTGCGTAGTCCCACGATACATTGGACCATCTTGAGGAACTAATTTTATGTTCCCGTTATCCTCCCATTTGGTTCTGTACTTCCACCACTGATGCCCCTCTCCGTACCGCAGAGCAGCTTCGGCTGTAAATCCATCGACCTTCCCAATCTTGGGGAGCATTTCTTTAAAGTACTTATAACTCCTGTCGAAGAAGGATCCCTCTTCTTCTTTGAGGGCAATGGGCATTTGAAAGTACCTGTGCTCCCCCGTTCCCTTGAGCAAATTTCCAAGAAGAATCCTATACGTTCTGTCGTAGTTCTTGAACTCGAAGCGATAGATGGGCTCTTTTTCATTCCCATCATTAAATCCACAGAACTCAACGAGGAAGGGCTCCTCATCGTGAATGATCTTGAGGTACTTCTCTGCCTCCTCACGAGGAACCAAGGAGCGCATGTAAAATGGTGCTTGAATAGAAACAAAGCACGCGACAACCATCCCACTTCCGGTTGCCACGGTGTAAGGGGCATTGAAAACGGGAACCTCTCGATCAGTTTTCTCAGTAATCATACCTGTTCCAGAAGTGAATTGAAGTCCTCAATACTCAAAGGATTACCATCAAGAAAGATGAGTTTCTTTTCTCCTCGTTTGTTGTAAATGCGGAATTTGCTCCATTTCCCCCATCCGTGCTCGGGGGTCTCGTCGTCGTCAAGAAATACATCCACAAGGTACGGAGTACGATAAAGGATCTTCATTTGTATACCTGCTTTATTTTAAGCTCTTTAAGAGCCAATTGACACACTGCACAGGGTTTACTTGGAAGCATGTCACCCCTTCGATTCAATCTATAGATGTACATGGTATCCACTGGACACCGACTCTTAATCAGAGCCGCTATTTCGGCATGAAGATAGACCTTATGAGGGAAGCCAGCACGCCGGGCGTAGTCTCGTTGTCTGGCATGGCTTCGGGTGTACTGATTTGTTGCCTGCGCAACCTTTCTTCCTTTTGCTTCTGCAACAGCAAATACTTTTTGCGTGTTAGTGCTGTTGTGCAGGGCCGCACGCGCGGCTTTGTAGTACTTGAGCACAATAGAACATCCTCACCACTTGAGATATCGATTTTCATATCATCCTTAACATTAGTGTTCCTAACGTCGATTTTGAGGGGTACTACGGGCTCGTAGAGCGATTTAAATCCAGAGGTAGGGGTATCCCCCTTACCAGAGATTTAAACGCCTTCTAGGCGTCTTTTTGTGGTCTGCTCTTGTAGATGGTGTTCAGGGTCTCGAATCCATAGCCGTGCTGATTGGCCCATTTACGTACAATCAGACTAGTGCGGATATAGGGACAGTTTGCTGGCAACTTGGGATGATCGTACACTCCGTACACAATGGCGTATGTGCCCTGGAGAACTAGATCCAGATCCCTGACGTTAAGAAATGTTGCAGTATCAAAAAGAACAACGGGCTTAGTCATACCTTTTCCTTCGCAGTGATGATGTTGTCGTACATTACCCGAACAGGCACAGGAAGCTCTTTCCTTTTAACGTTTAAAACCTCCTTGGGAGGGATGTAGAAGTCATCGCGCATGCACATTGCCCTCCTTTGCCCATTGATAAAGAGTGACACCGACTTCTTGTTCGTTAGTCTGAGTGGAGTCATACCGGCGTGTACTCCAAGCTATACAGTTTTGCTGCAGTTTTAAATTCCCTTTCCCATGACGCCACAGGAACGCAGTCATGAATATGTTGGAGCCTCCGAAGAAACCCCGCATGACCCGCGAGTTTGCGGAGCTTGGGGATTCTCAGCCCACTATCAGGTTTAAAAATGCTCAGAATTGTTCTTTTCTCCATTGATGGATCGTACTCGTCGTCATCAATCAAACAACCAACTGCACACTTCAACATCTTCCCGTTCTTGAGAAGGCGATACATACAGGTCCCGAAGTCCCCTTCTACGGATCGTTCTCCCTGCTTCCGAAGATGATTCACAACAGTATCGAAAATCTCTTGCTTGTTCATGCCCAAAACTCCTTGCTTTCCTTGTCCTCTTTGGAGGCAGTGTAGAATGCCCGATCTTCCTTGAGAACATAGAACATCTTTCCTGGATTGTTCTCGCTCAGAAGTCTGGCCTTGATGAATGCCGCTTGCAAGGACACGCATCTCTGGTACACCTTGAGATCCGCGTCAATAACGACAATCATGATAAGCTCCTTTTAATAAATTAAAAGCTAAGGCCGTGGGCCTGCCCTTAAAACGCGATTGAAATCCCTGGCGTCCAGATAGCCCAGGGTCCATTCATCAAGTTCAAAGAACCGAATGGGGATCTTCTTCGGATTCTGGAAGAAATACGCCCATCCGTCCTCATAGAAACTGGTTCTGAAGTTCACGACAGCAATCCTTCGGCCTTCGCGAGGAACTTCCGAGCATCCTCGGCGTCAGCAATCACTTGCCCCTCAATGAGACAATCAAAGCCCCAATTCCTCCGGAGCATCATCCGATTGCTCGGGGTATCAAGCATCCAAGCCGAAGAACCACTCCAGCCACGTCCAGCAGCGATAGCGCGAATGATGTTCATTTTAAGATCCTTAAAACATGAGGCCAATGAGAAACCCAACCACGGAGCCCAAGACCACATAGAATGTGGCGTCCTTCCATTCCTGCATATCTTCGTTCTCGTCCATCATCCCTCCCATCCATCATCGATATCGACCGATACCGACTCTCAAAAAAAAAGGGGCCGAAGCCCCCCTGGACTACTGCTGTGCTTGCACTGCCGTGAGCAGACTGCGGGCGAACTCGATCGCATAGTCCTTGCCTTGAGACTCGATCATGCGTTCGGCGAACCGCTCCGCCCGTTTGCCGATCGTTTCCAGCATCTCGACCGCCTGTTGCTCGGACACCGTGGCTTCGACTGCGGCCTTGAGATCCGCCATGGAGGCTTCGGGTGTGTTCTGGGCCTGTTTGTACATCTCCACGCCGAGCTTCTGGGTCAACTTCTCGGCGGCTTTGGCGGCCTTGGCCTCGGAGACTTGCTCGCCTTTCCAGTCCAAATCCCGGACCCGAAGTGCCTTGACTGCCTCCGCGTACATGGTGTTGACATCCCCGGTCAACTGGTACGGAGGGATGACCTTCTCCTCCACGGTGACCGGCTCTTGCGCGAACAAGCAAGCTCCGACAATGGATTTCAGCCGGCTGGCGTACTGATACGCTGAAGCATTCGCCTCGCGTTCGGCTTTGCTGAACTTCTTGGTGCCCTCGCTCAGAATGCCGATGATCGTCGGGAGGGCATGCCCAGTGCGAACGTCGTCCAACAGGTTGGCGACGATTTGCTGTTGAGCTTGAGCGACACCGCCTTGCTGACCCGCCAGCGCAAGCGCTGCGGCCTTGATTACTGATCCGTCCACTTTTAAACCCCTTAAAAGTGCTCCGTCCCCGGAGCGTTGTTTTAGCGCCACACCCACCGATGATCTGGTGCGTAAAGCCATTATACACCCCCTGTCAATGCCCCTGGGGGTATGCGAACTAGGGTTTCCCCTATATAGGGATAACCCTAATGAACTATAGTGCATTTTAAGCCCTTAGAAGCCCCGGACGTGGCAAGAATGCCATACGGGGCCGGCGTCAAGCCGGACTGTATCGCTGGCCTACGGCAACGCATAGCTGGCGTCACATGTGTACGTATAGCAACAAAGGGATAGGTACGAATACAACACTGTCATTAAAATGAGACATGTTGCAATAGAACAACTCATTGGTGCGGCAGCACGGCCCTGTCAGTCATTTTGTGACCCATCAGTCACACTCCTAAATGAGAACTATTCTCATCCTGGAAGGGGGTGGGGGGGAAAATCTACGGGCAGGCAAAAGGGAGGAAGCATATTCAACAAAATATAGTCCATTTTTAGAAATCATACGTATCCTTATACATTTTTTGTAAAAAATAACAGAAACTACACGTATTTATGTAAAGTTGCTTCAAGTTTCGCAGAAACTGCTTGACATTCTTTTCTAGAAATGGTATAATATTAGTATATGCTTTCTTTTCTTAACACAAAATACACAACCCTTATGGGGAAAATACAATGTACACACTAGTTCTGAGTCTACTTCTGATGTTTCCTCAAGGAAATGTGCTCTATGAGAGCCACGTTCCGGGATTTAAGACCCTACAAGAGTGCCAAGAGGCCTCTGAGAAGGCCTCTCTGGCCCCAGAAAGTATTAAAACACTCATTGCTGCTGGTGCGAAGCCCCTCAGTGTTGATGCTAGCTGTGTTCCAGAAGGAAAACCAGTATAAATGCTCTGCCTAGGATTTAAAGTACTTTAAATGCTCTCAGATGCTCCACAGTTCAGGAAGACTAGGGTCCGAAAGAGAGCTCTTGAGGACACTAAGGCCAGGTTTTCTGATTCCCAGAAGCTAGAAGCTGCTAAGCTTTGGTTAGTTCTAGGAAATAACACCATTGTAGCAGCTACTCTAGGAATTCCTCTGAGTACTCTGACTAACTGGAAGGCCCAGAACTGGTGGAAGAATCTTGTACAGGATCTTAGACATGAGAGTTCTATCAAACTCTCGAATAGACTCAAGAGCATTGTTGACAAGAGCTTCAATCTTGTCGAAGATCGCTTAGAACACGGGGACTTCATCTACGACCAGAAAACTGGGGAGTTAAGAAGGAAGCCCATGCTGGGAAAAGATGCTGCTCGTATTGCCTCGGACTTCCTGGACAAAGCCATCAAGATGGATTCTAAGCCCAGAGAAGAAGAGAATGTAGTTCTGGGAAGACTCGAGGATCTTGCCCAAAGATTTGAAGATCTTGCGAAGAAGAAGACTCCTGTACAAGTGACAGATGTTTTATTTGTAGAAAAGACTGCCTAATGCCCAAAATTCTTACTAGACTAACACGTCAGCTTGCTTCTAAAGGCAATAAGAATGCCAAAGGCATGGCTATTGCTTTGCTAAAGAAAGCCGGGAATATGGACTCAAACGGAAACCTCACGGAGCAGGGCAAGAAGAGGAATTCTATGAGTCCAGGAGAAAGGGCTAATGATCGTGCTGCTAAGTACTCCGGACGTAAGGACAGTGATTTCAAGTACAACAAAGCCACGAACAGAAGTCGTGTGAAAAAAGGAAAATAAAATTCCTTTTATGACCGGCGGGAAACGCGATTATAAAAAAGAATCCCAATGGGAGAAAACCCATAGGGGTGGCAAACGACGCCTCGAGAGGGCCAAGAGGAACGCTGCCCGTAGGGCCATGATCAAGGCCGGAAAAGTAAAGAGAAATGACGGAAGTCATGTGGACCACAAGAAGGGTCTCAAGAGTGGCGGAAGTAATTCAAAAAGCAATCTGACTGTGCTTAGTGCAAAGCAGAATCTAAGAAAAGAAGCACTGCGTAAGACCAGAGCCTCGTAACCCTCAATCGAAAGTCATAGGAAACTATATATGGGATACAACGCAACAATTCACGCCAAAGATGACGCCGCTCAGGACTCCCTGGGTCGAGACACTTGGACACCCGTAAAGAGTACTTCGGGTGCAATGCACGTAACCAGCGCTGCTGGTACGGCCCTAATTGGTAAGGTAGATCACAGTACAACTGGTATTGGAAGTGGTGTTACTACAGTAACTACTGCGGGTACAGATGTCGTTCTTGCTGCCTCTACGGCAGCTAAGTGGATCACTGTTCAGGCCCAAACGGATAACTCCGGATTCATTGCTGTGGGTGCAAGTGGTGTTGATGCCACTGTAGCCACTGGAACTGGCGTTCTTCTAGCCGCAGGAGAGACTCTCTCTATGCCCATTGATAACCTCGCGGACATCTATATTGATAGTACTGTAAGTGGTGAGGGCGTTCGTTACACCTACGGCACATAATGGGTCCTAGTCTTTTCTTTCCTGGGTTACCTCTAAATGAGAACACCAGGAGAACTATTGCCCAAAAGATTCGAGCCCTCTTTGCTGGAAGCGTTGAGGGCGCGTGGTACGACCCGTCGGATTTGTCGACGATGTTTCAAGCAGCGTCCGGGAAAGACCCAGTTACTGCGACGGGTCAGACAGTTGGCTTGATTCTCGATAAACGTCTTGGCCTTGTTCGTGGCGCACCAATTACGCACGAATCTTTGTCAACGGCTGGCACGGTAGTAGATAACGGGAACGGCACCTGGACAATCACTGCCGGATCTATTCGTTTTTTGTACCCGCTAGCACAGTTGGTAAGTGGGTACAGTTACAACATCCAATTTACGGCCAGCGGCGTCACTGGATCTCCTGGCGTTGATCTTGCCGATGTTTTTTCTGCCTCGTTCGGTGACGGCGCAGTTTCTATTATTTCTTCCCGTAGTGTCTATGACGCAACTTATCGATTTGTCGACGTAGTCGCTGGCGCCACCGCAACCGTAACTGCGCCAGTTCTGACGCATATCGCCGGTAACCACGCCTATCAAACCACCTCCGGCTCCCGCCCAGTATTCCGCGACGTAGCCGGCGTCCGATACCTCGAATTCGACGGCGTAGACGATTACCTCCGAGCCACGTTCACCATTGCGCAGCCGATTGATCGGATTAGCGCGATTCAGCAAGCAAGCTGGACAAATGCTGATTATGTCTATGACGGGGTTACAGCGAATACAGGAATTCTTTACCAACTAGCTGGATCGCCATCACTGCGTATTTATTCCGGAACTCCAGTGGTAATGACACCAGACTTGGCGGTAGCGACCTCCGGTGTGGTGACAGAACGGCACGACGGGGCATCCTCTCGCGTTGCTCTGAACAACAATGCTTATGTGACTGGTGATGCTGGAGCCAACTTACCAGGCGGGCTGACTATTGGAGCGAGCTTTTCGCCAGCATATAATGGCAACATCTTCCTCCACCAACTGATCATGCGCGGCGGCACCACCGCTCTGACTGATACTCAAATAACGCTCCTTAGAAAAGTATGTTACGCTGCCGCAGGACTCCCATTTCCGGGGTACGAAGAGACTGAGGTCTCTCGTATGTTCTCCTCCGCTCCCACTGCTACTGGCGCGTGGTACGATCCCAGTGATCTCTCGACGATGTTCCAGGACAGATACGGCACGACGCCGGTCACGGCCACGGGGCAACCCGTCGGGCTCATGCTGGACAAGCGACTCGGGTACGCGCTGGGCGCACAGTTCAGCATTCCCGGGATATGGATTCCAGGGGGTTCGGGTATCTCGGGCTCCGGGTCTACTGTCACACTCGCGGGCGCGAGCGCGGGCGCTTTCGTTGGGCGGTCACTTGGGCTAACTCCGGGACTGCGCTATCGCATTGACTACACGGTGTCGAACTATTCTTCCGGCGGCGTGGCGGTCAATCCCGGCGGTAATTTCAACTCGCCCATGGCGCGAGCGAATGGGGCTTACGCGGCTCACATGGTTTGCGACCCGGACAGCAATTTCTATGTTGTCGCGGACGCTGACGGCGGCACGCTGACCGTCACGATTGACGCAGTTCGCCAAATCCCCGGCAACCACGCCTACCAGGCCACCTCTGCCGCCCGCCCAATCTTCCGTGATGTCGGCGGCCTGCGGTATCTTGAATTCGATGGGGTCGATGACAAGCTACAGAGCCTGTTCACGATCGCCCAGCCGATCGACCGCATCAGCGCGCTGCAGCAGGTGTCGTGGACTAACGGTGATCGCTTACTGAGTGGCGGCACGGCTAACGCGGCGGAAATCTTTCAAAACTCCGCGTCACCTGAATTCGGCGTTCACTACGGTGCCAGTTTTCACGCTGCGGCAGCAAGTCCCGCATTAGGCGTAAATGGGGTCATAACCGAACGCCTTAACGGAGTCAGTTCTAGGGTTGCATTGAATTCTGCGACTTACGTTACTGGTAATGGCGGGACAGGAGCCCCTGGAGGCGTAACGCTTGGTGCACTCTATGGAGCAGGAACAGGGAATTCAGGTAACTGTTACATCTATCAGACGATCATGCGCGGTGGCACCACCGCCATGACCGATGCCCAAATCGCTGCCTGTCGAGCCCTCAGTGCAGTTAAATCAGGAGTCACTCTATGACCAATTCAGTAGTTCTTCTTTGCACAGCAGCAGATGCGGATCGTGTGAACGAAGAAGTCGCAGTGCTATTAAATGATTCCGTAGGCTCTCGTAATCTCTCTCGTGAGATCAGTGCCGATGGTCTTACTGTCACACACTTCACTGGTCATGGGTGGTTCGATGATCTTCAGTGCAAAGAGCTCTCTCA
>OFQV01000048.1_pt1 | contig 38679 bp, 47 predicted proteins | sample 1542971 | NCBI WGS metagenome assembly OFQV01 (sample SAMN07774229, study PRJEB24372) | wastewater metagenome | isolation source: WWTP Cannobio (Effluent) | place: Italy: Cannobio | collected 2016-01
TGCCGACGAGAACGAAGGTGCCGCTGGTCAGCTTGAAATCCTCGACGACGCGACCGTCGAAGATGATGCCCTGGCTCGCATCCTCCTGATCGACGAAGCGGCCGGCATCGATATCGCGGCAGGCATCGCACGCGCCGCAGGGCTGCGCGGTGATGCCGCCGCTGCCGTCGGCACCGGTGCAGTTCAGCGACTTGGCGAGGATGCGCGAGACGGTCGTCTTGCCGACGCCGCGTGTGCCGGTGAACAGGTAGGCATGGCCGGCGCGATCGTGATCCGCGACGGCATGGTGGCCAAGGGCCACGGCACCCTGGCGGCCTGCAGGCTCCTGTACGGCGCCGGGAAGCGCGTCTATCCGCCGCCCGGGCCCAATGCGCCGGAGGATCAGCGGCCGGAGGCGTTCCCAGCCGGCAAGGTGCCGGTGCTCGACGCGTCCGGCTGGACCGACGAGCAGTTCCGGGCCTACGTGATCGCCGACAACAAGCTGGCGCTTAACGCCGGGTGGGACGAGGCGCTGCTCGCCGGCGAGCTGCAGGCGCTGAAGGCGTCCGACTTCGACCTGGCCGTGATCGGGTTCGCGCGCGACGAGCTGTTCCGCATGCTCCCGAACGGCGGCGGCAAGACCGACCCCGACGACGCTCCGCCGGCGCCGAAGGACCCGGTCAGCGTGCTCGGGGACGTCTGGCTCCTGGGGAATCACCGCCTGGCCTGCGGCGACCCGACACAGGCAGAAACAGTGAACCGGGCCCTGGGGGGCTCGCGGCCGCATCTGATGGTTACAGATCCGCCCTACGGCGTGGAGTACGACCCGTCCTGGCGGCAGAAGGCCGGGGTCGGCTCGAAGGGCGCGGCCACCGGCAAGGTGATGAACGACGACCGGGCCGACTGGCGCGAGGTCTGGGCGCTGTTCCCTGGCTCCGTGGCCTACGTCTGGCACGGCGGGTTGCATGCGGGCACCGTCGAGGACAGCCTGGTCGCGTGCAAGTTCAAGATCCGGGCGCAGATCGTCTGGGTGAAGTCCCGGCCTGCTCTCTCGCGCGGGCACTACCACTGGCAACACGAACCGGCGCTGTACGGCGTGCGCGAGGCCGCCGAGGACGACCACTGGCGCTTCGTGCCGGAGCACGAGCTGGTCGGCTACGCGGTGAAGGACGGAGAGACCGCCGACTGGCACGGCGGGCGCAAGCAGTCGACCGTCTGGTTCATCGAGCACGTGAAGTCCGACACCGGGCACGGCACCCAGAAACCGGTTGAGGCGATGCGGCGGCCGATCGTGAACAACTCCGACCCTGGCGACCCGGTGTTCGAACCGTTCTCGGGCTCCGGGACCACGATCATTGCGTGCGAGGTCACCGGCCGGCACTGTCGCGCCATCGAGCTCGATCCGCGCTACGTGGACGTCGACGTGCTCCGGTGGGAGGCGTTTACCGGCAAGTCCGCCGTGCTCGAGGCGACCGGGCAGACCTTCGCCGCTGTCCGCATGGAGCGGCTGAAACCGGCCGCTGCTGCGCCAGCGCCGGTGGCGCCTGCCGATGCCCCCACCAAGGCGGCGCGCCGCCGCAAGGCGGCCTGACGTGGCCACGCGCGGGCGGAAGCCGACCCCGACCCACCTGAAGCTGGTTCGCGGCAACCCGGGCAAGCGTGCGCTCCCGAAGAAGGACGCGGAGATCCCGGTGGTGATCGAGGAAGTCTCGCCGCCGCCGTTCCTGTCCGACGACGCGAAGGTGGAGTGGGGGCGGATGATGCAGGCCCTGGTCGCGCTCAAGCTGGTTAGCTCGCTCGACCGAGCGGCGTTCGCGGCCTACTGCCAGGCCTATGGCCGCTGGGCGCAGGCCGAGCGATCGCTGGCTTCGATGCGCGAGCGCGACCCGCACTCCGCAGGGCTCCTGGTGAAGACCACCGGCGACAACATCGTCCAGAATCCTCTGGTCGGCATCGCCAACAAGGCCATGGCCGACATGGTGCGATACGCGGCCGAATTCGGCATGACGCCGAGTGCTCGCGTCCGGCTCAATGGCTCAGGTGGCGCCGGTGCCCAAGAAAACCCGTTCAACCAGTTCAAGCGACCAGGACGGTCGTGACTACTGCGGCATCGCTCTGGCCTACGCCAAGCGTGCCGCCGACGAAAAGAACCGGGCCCGCTTCGGAAAGTGGATCCGCCTGGCGGCGCGCCGCTACATCCGCGACCTGGACCGCGCTGGCAAGCGTGGCGGCCCGTTCTACTTCGACCGCGACGAGGCAGAGCGCGCGTGCGCCTTCATCGAGTGCCTGCCGCACGTAGAGGGCAAGTGGAAAAACGCCGACGGCAGCGAGCAGCCGTGCATCGTGCTGCACGAGAGCGACGTCTTCTTTGTGGTGCAGCTGTTCGGGTTCCGCAAGGCCGACGGGACCCGGCGCTTCACCATGGCGCTCAAGGCCATAGCGCGGAAGAACGCGAAGAGCACCGTGGCCGCGGCGATCGGGCTCTACTGCCAGTGTTGCGAGGACGAGCTGGGCCCGCAGGTGATCTCTGGCGCGACCACCGGCAAGCAGGCGCGGATCGTCTTCAACGTGGCAAAGCGCATGGTGGAGAAGACCTCCGCGCTGCGCGACGCGTTCGGGCTCGAGGCGTTCGCCAACTCCATCCCGAGCTACCAGAACGGCGGTTCGTTTCAGCCGATCAACGCGAAAGCCTCGACCCAGGACGGTCTGAACCCGTCGACCACGATCCTGGACGAGATCCACGCGCACAAGAACCACGACCTGCTGAACGTGCTCCGCTCCGCGGCTGGCGCTCGAGCCAACCCGCTTTTTCTGTTCACCACCACCGAGGGCTACGAGTCTCCGGGCCCCTGGCCCGAGCTGCGGCACTTCGCCGAGCAGGTGCTGCAGGAGCTGGTGGAGGCGGACCACTTCCTGGCGATCATCTACGCGGTGGACGAGGCCGACGAGGAGGCCGGGCTTCCGGCGGACGAGGACTTCGACGAGTCCACCTGGATCAAGGCTAACCCGCTGATCGAAGTGAACCCGATCCTTCTGTCCGAGATCCGGAAGGAGGCGATCGAGGCAAAGGCGATGCCCGGCCGGCACGCGGAGTTCCGCATCAAGCGGCTGAACCGCCGCAGCTCCGTCGCCGGCGGTTGGGTCAACCTCAGCAAGTGGCGCGCGTGCTCTGGGCCTGTTGACCTCGAGGCACTGAGGACAGTGGAGTGTTACGGCGGGCTCGACCTGGCTTCGACCTCGGATCTGTGCTCATTCAGGCTGGTGTGGCAGTCCGGTGGGCGGTGGTTCACGCATGGGTGGCGCTTCGTCCCGCGCGCCGCGGTGAAGCACCGGACCGAGCGCGGCCTGGTGCCCTACGAGCCCTGGGTGCGTTCGAAGTACCTGATCGAAGCTGGCGACGAGGTGGTCGACTACGACGTGGTGCGCGAGCACATCCTCGCGGCGCACCGGCGGTTCAAGATCAAGTCCGTGGGCTTCGACCGGTGGAATGCGGCGCAGCTGGTGGCGAAGCTCGAGAAGGACGGGCTTCCCATGGTCGAGTTCATCCAGGGCCCTCGCTCCTACCACCCGGCGATGCAGGAGCTGGAGCGCGCGTATTCGGCCGGGCTGCTCAACCACGGCAGCGACCCGGTGCTCAACTGGTGCGCGTCCAACCTGGTGGCGCGCCGCGACGTGAACATGAACACGGCGCCGGACAAACGGCGCGCGGCGGACAAGATCGACGACTTCGTGGCGTTGCTGATGGGCATCGGCTCGAGCCTGGTCGCACCACCGGCGAAGCAGTTCCAGTCGTTCTTCGTCTGAATCCGCAGTATCCTCGCGCCTGTCAGAACTGCCGGCCGGCTGGCCGAGGGATGCTCCATGAACCAGCGCGCCTACTCCACGCTCGAGATCAAGGCGGCCACTGAAGACGGCGGCAAGCGGCGCTTCACAGGCATCGCCTCCACCATCGCGACCGACCGGATGGGCGACGTGGTCGAGCCGAAGGGCGCCAGTTTCAAGCTCCCCATTCCGCTCCTGTGGCAGCACAACTCCCACGAGCCAATCGGCTGGATCACCGCGGCGCGGGTCACCGATAAGGGCATCGAGGTCGACGGCGAAGTGGCCACGATCCCGGACGACCCGGAGGGCGACCTCTCAAAGCAGCTGAAGAAGTACTGGCAGCAGATGAAGTCCGGCCTGGTGCGCGGCCTGTCGATCGGGTTCAATGCCCAGGAGACGGCGCGCATCGAGGGGACCTATGGGTACCACATCCTGAAGTGGCTCTGGCTCGAGCTGTCCGCGGTGACCATCCCGGCGAACGAACAGGCCACCATCCTTGCGATCAAGTCCGCCGATCTGGCATCGCTGGCCGCGTCTGGCCACCGTGCGCTGTCGGATGGTCGGGCTTCCGCACTTCCCGGCGTCCCGGGGTTCAGCAAGTCCGCCGCTTCCAGCGGCTCACAAACCCCAACGGGGAAAGGCTCCACCATGAAAACCGCATACCAGGAGCTCGCGGAGCTCCGTGAAACGCGCGTCACCAAGACCGCGCGCATGACCGAACTGCAGGACGCCGCGAAGGCGGCCGATCGCCGCCTGTCGCAGGACGAGGCTGGCGAGTTCGATGGCCTGCTCGCCGAGGTCGACCAGCTGGACGACCAGATCCGTGCCAAGTCCCTGGAGGCTCTGAACGGCGCCGCCGCGCGTCCGGTCAACGGCGACAACTCCAAGGCCGCCGGCGAGTCGCGCGGCCCGATGGGCTTCGTGCGCAAAACCGACCCGGAGGACAAGTTCAAGGGCCAGAGCTACATCCGCGCCGCGATCGCCAAGGCGCACGCGTTCATCGCGATGAAGCAGGGCAGCTACGTGTCGCCGATCGACATCGCGCAGCACCGCTGGGGCAAGACCCACCCGAACCTGGTCAACTGGATCAAGGCGGGCGTGGCCGGCGCCGGCACCGGCTCCGGCGAGTGGGGTGCCGAGCTGGCGCAGTCGGACACGCGCTACACCGGCGACTTCATCGAGTTCCTGCACTCGATGACCGTCTTCGACAAGCTGCCGCTCCGCCCGGTGCCCGCTCGCGTGCACATCAAGGGCCAGGACGGCGCCGCGACCGGCTACTGGGTCGGCGAGTCCAAGGCGATCCCGGTGTCCAAGGCCGACGCTTCCGACGTCGAGCTGACGCCGCTGAAGGTCGGCGCGATCGCGGTGAGCTCCAAGGAGCTGATCCTCGACTCGCAGCCGTCCGCAGAAATGTGGATCCGCGACTGCATCGCCGAAGCCAGCGCGCAGCGCGTGGACACCACGTTCCTCGGGACCGGTGCCGCAGTCGCCGGCGTCTCGCCGGCCGGTATCCTGAATGGCCTGGTGGCGCTGGCTCCCTCGGGTGCCGACGCCGCGGCCGTTCGTGCCGACCTGCTGTCGCTGTATGCGCCGTTCCTGACGGCGAAGAACGCGAGCGGCCTGGTGCAGATCATGACCCCGTCCATGGCCAAGGCGCTTTCGCTCCTGGCCAACGCTCTGGGTCAGGTCGAGTTCCCGGGTCTGCGCGCGACCGGCGGCGAGCTGCTGGGCGACGTGGTCTACACCGGCGACAACGTCACCGGCGGCCACTGGATCCTGATGAAGCCGAGCGACATCTGGAAGATCGGCGACTCCGGCATCGAGCTGTCGATGACCGACACCGCGACGCTGGAGCAGGACGACGCTCCGTCGGGCGCCACCGACACGCCGGCCGCGGCCACCGCGAACCTGGTGAACCTGTGGCAGTCGGAGTCGGTGGGCTTCAAGGTGGTGCGTCGCATCAACTTCCAGAAGCGTCGCTCCGGCGCGGTGGTCTACCTCGACAACGCCGAGTATGGCGGCGTCGTGAGCTGATCGTTCCCACGTCCTGAACCGGCCCGGGCAGCAATGCCCGGGCTTTTCCACAGGAGGGCTCGATGTCCGTCCCTTTGCAAGCTCTGCGCGCCTTCCCCTACGCCAGCCGGCGGCTCAAGCCCGGCGACCAGTTCGAAGCGCGCGGCGAGTCCGATGCCCGGCTGCTCTGCGCCATCGGTCACGCCACCCGGCACGTGCAGGTGCCCACCGCCATCACCGATCCCGTTCCCGCTCCTGTCGCCACCAAGCGCGGCAAGGGCTACCGCAAGCAGTCGCTCGAGGCTCAGGCTTCGACCGACGCCGCACCCGCACATTTGCTGGGGCCCGTCGCCAGCGAGGCGCAAGCCTCCGAATCCGGCACCGCGGAGAAGCCCGAGGCTGGCACCCTCGAAACCGCGCCGCCGGCCGACGAGCCGGCTCCCACCCGTCGCCGCTACCAGCGCCGCGACGTGACCGGGACGCCCGAGTGAAGTTCGCCCCTGCCCTGCGCCGCGGCGTGACCGGCCTGCTGCGCAAGGCCGGCATGCTCTCGCAAGTGCCGACACGCGGGCGCGGTGTCGGGTTCTCCTGGTTCGGCGATGGCCCGGACACGTTCCAGCGCGACGTCGAGGTGGTGGTCGACAGGGTGCTGGCCCACCCGACCGTCTACGCGTGCATCACGCTCATCGCCAGCGACGTGGCGAAGGTCGGGCTCGAGCTGCGCATGCGCGAGGACGAGGGCTATTGGGAGGAAACGAATAACCCGGCTTTCTCGCCGGTGCTGCGCAAGCCGAACCACTACCAGACCCGGCAGCAGTTCATCGAGACGTGGATGATCTCGAAGCTGCAGCGCGGCAACGCCTACGTGCTGAAAGTGCGCGACGCGCGCCGCATCGTGGTGAAGCTCTACGTCCTGGACCCGACTCGCGTGCAGCCCCTGGTGGCTCCGAACGGCGACGTCTTCTACCAGCTCAACAGCGACGACCTGTCGCGTCTGCCAGTGGACCTGCCGGCGGTTCCCGCCAGCGAGATCATCCACGACCGCATGGAGTGCCTGTTCCACCCGCTGGTCGGCACGTCTCCCATCTTCGCGTGCGGCGTGGCCGCCACGCTGGGTCTTCGAATCGACGCCGCCGCGGCTCGCTTCTTCCAGAACATGTCGCGGCCGAGCGGCGTCCTGACCGCGCCGGCCGCGATCAGCGACGAGGTCGCGGCGCGCCTGAAGCGCGAGTGGGAGTCGAATTACACCGCCGACAAAATCGGCAAGGTGGCCGTGCTCGGGGACTCGCTGAAGTTCGAATCGATGGCGATCGACGCCACCGACGCGCAGCAGACCGAGCAGCTCGAGCTGTCGGACAAGCGCATCTGCAGCTCGTTCCACGTTCCCGGCTTCATGGTCGGCGTAGGCGAGCAGCCGAGCTACGACAACGTGCAGGCGCTCTGGCAGCAGTACTACAACCAGTGCCTGCAAAAGCATTTTGAGGCGATCGAGGCGGTTCTGGACGAAGGTCTGGGCATCGCTGGGAGCGACCTGCGCACGGAGTTCTGCCTGGACGACCTGCTGCGCATGGACTCCAAGACCCTGGCGGAAGTGGAGGGCGTCAAGGTACAGCGCAGCATCACCGCCCCCAACGAGTCGCGGCGAAAGTTCAATCTGCCACCGGTCCCCGGCGGCGAATCGCCCATGGCCCAGCAGCAGAACTACTCTCTCGCGGCGCTGGCCAAGCGCGACGCCAGCGCGGATCCGTTCGGCAAGACGCCGGTGGCCGCTCCCGCTCCGGCACCTGCAGCTCCGGGCGGAGACGGCGAGGAAGAGGACCCGGCTTCCGCCGAGGACGTGCAACGCGCGATCGACGCCGGCATGTCGACCGTCGTCGCGCAAGTGAAGGCCGACGTCGCGGCCGCCAACGCCGAGCTGCTGCGCGGCATGACCGACGCCGTCGCCGCCTTCGAAGCGCGCACCGCGGCCGAGGCCGCCCACCAGAAGCAGGTAGACCAGGAGGCTGCAGCGCGACTGCTGCAGTTCGGCGATGCGCTTACCCGACGAATCGCTCGAGCCACCGCTGAAGCCTAAGCGCGCCGCCCTGCGCGGCAGGGATGGCCGCGACGGGCGTGATGGCAAGGACGGCGCCGACGGTGCTCCTGGAGCTCCTGGCGCCGCTGGCAAGGATGGCGCGCCTGGCCCGGCTGGTGCGGCTGGCCAGCGCGGCGCGACCGGCGACCGCGGGCCGATCGGGCCTCGCGGGCTGGCCGGCGCGCCTGGCGCCGCTGGCAAGGCCGGCGAGCGGGGCCCTCGAGGCGAGGCCGGTCCCCGCGGCGAGCCCGGCCCGGTCGGACCGATGCCAGCGCACCGCTGGAAAGGCACGCAGCTGCAGTTCGAACGTCCCGACGGAGAATGGGGCGACGCGGTCGACCTGCAGGGCGACAAGGGCCCGCCAGGGCGTGACGGCATCGGCGGCTTCGTGCAGACTTCGACTGGCGGCACCGGCTCCGGTACCGGCAACTCCTACTTTCCCTCCGGCTGGTGACGCTCTCGCGCACCGGCCTCACCACCTGAAAGGCCTACCATGCCACTCTCGCAAGCCCAGAAGTCCAGCCTCGAGGCGCTCGCTCTCAGCCTCGAGTCCCAGGTCACCGCGCTGGTGATCGATCCCGACGTGCCCACCGGCCCGACGCAGGAGCAGCTCGACGCCGCGCTGGCCGAGCGCGACGCGGCCCTGGCGCAGGTGGTCGACCTGCAGCAGAAGATCGACACCGCCCGGGAGCAGCTGCGCGCGGCAGCCGACGCGGACGCCGTGGAAGACGCCGGTCGCGCGGGCGCGCTGTCCGCGCTGGGGGGCTGATCATGCCGATCACCGCCGCACAGAAGGCGCAGCTCGCCGCCGCCGTCGCTCAAGTCCGCAGCCTGGTGGCCGCGCTCGAGCCCGACGCGGCTCCCGCGCCGGCGCCTGCACCGGCTCCCGCGCCGGCCCCAGCGCCGGCTCCGGCACCGAGCCCTGCCCCATCCCCCAGCCCGGCGCCTGCGCCGGCCCCTGCCCCTGCGCCGGTTCCGAGCACCGCGTCGCTGCTGTCGATGCTGGTCAACTTCGCGCACATCGCTGCGCGCGAGTGGTCCTATGGCGGGCACACCGTGGCGTTCGGGGTCGGCGCTCCGGTTGGCCTGGCCGACGCGGCTCCCGGCTCCAATCCGTTCACCGAGAACTTCGGCTATTGGGCGCTGACGGACACCACCTACGAGCCGTTCCTGTTCGACCGGCCGGAGGCGTTCCGGATGCTGTTCGCCATGACCAACGACCCGCGTTGGCAGCAGGAGGCGCTCTCGCTCCTGTCCTACTACGAGTCGCGGCTGTCGCCGGCGGGCATCTTCCTGAACAAGACCGGCGAAGAGGACACGAAGTACAGCTACGTGCACTCGTGGTCTTCGGAGGCGGCCAAGATCGACGCGGCCTACGCGGCGGCGCAGCTCGGGTTCCCGGACACGTTCAACCCGAACGCGGGCCTGTGGACCGAGCGCGAGCTCTGGGTGCGGATGAACGCCGCGATGCAGTACCACGCGCGCACCGGCGCCGCGTCCGCGCTGCGCAATGCGCAGCTGATGGTCGACCAGTGGGACGCCGCGTGCGCGGGCCGCAAGGCTCCGCTCGTTACCTACACCCAGCACGAGGGTGGTGGTCCCGGCGGAACCCAGCCGACCGACCTGGTCACTTCGCCGTGGATGTCGGCGCTCTACTTCCAGGCAGCGCGCCTGTACGCCGTGGCGGCTCCGGCCGCCGCTGCGCAGATCTTCCGGCAGGCGTCCGACTACTTCGACTACCTGGACACACCGGCGACGCGCGGGTTCTACGTCTACCAGTCGACGCCGGGTTCGGAGTTCGAAGGTCTGGTGTTCCCGGCCTACCTGGCGGGCGGCACCGAGATCGGCGACGCGGGCCCGGACGAGGGCAACATGACGCACGCGCTGGACGTCGCTGGCTTCGTGGCCTTCGCTGCTCGAGCGAAGCAGGCCCTGGGCCTCGACGCATCGCGCGCGACGCTCCGGCTCGCGCAGCTCAAGCAGACGGCGGTGCGCAACTTCGAGAATCAGACCCGCACCGCGGTGTGGCTCCCGAAGTACCGCGTCAACCCTCCGCGCTCGTTCAACTGGTGGACGCGCGGCCTGTACGAGCTGGTCGTGCTAGGAGAGTGATCGGTGCCGACCTTTGGCAACACCGCGGTGGGTGGGGATACGTTCCCCACCACCAACGACCGCGGGCTGTTCGGGCTGTTCAATCTGCCGGACACCGCGGACGTCACCGAGATCGCGGTGCGCTTCGACGCGACCTCGTCTGCCGGTGACAATGCCAAGGGGCTGATCTACGAGGGAGTCGCCGGCGGTGCGCTGCAGTACGCCACCGCCGGGCAGGCTGTTCCTGGAGGCGGTGGCTTGCTCACCTGGGTGGTGTCGGGCCTGACGCTGCCGCCCGGCGACTACTACCTCGGCAGCGTGGTGGACGCGTTCAACTCCGTGTGGCAGTGCGATCCAGCGACTGGCCAGCGCGTCGAGGCGGTCACCTACGCCAGTCCGGCGGCGACGCTCGGGACCTTGAACGCGACCGGAGCAATTCCAGACGTCTACGTGACCTACGATATCGGCGGCAACTCCGTGACCGTCAAAGTGCACCAACTTCGCCAGCAGGGCATCGCATGATTCCTCTCAAGCAATCCACCGCATCGCAGGAGGTCCCGCTCGGGTATTTCCTCGACTCGACCGATGGCAACACGGAGGAGACGGCGCTGTCGATCGCCAACACCGATATCAAGCTGTGGAAGGCCGGCGCGACCTCGCTGGCGAACAAGAACAGCGGCGGCGCGACGCACATGGCCAACGGGCTGTACTACGCCGTGCTCGACGCGACCGATACCGACACGCTGGGGCCGCTGGTGATCTTCGTGCACGTGGCCGGCGCGCTTCCGATCCGTCTGGAGTGCCGCGTCTTGCCTGCGAACGTCTACGAGGCGCTGGTGACCGGCACCGAGTGGCTCGAGGCGACGACGCTGCGCAATGACGTGGTCATCTCTGGTGCGACCATCACCGTGCAGAAGCCGGACGGTGCGACCACGCAGTACACCAAAACCGGCACCTTCACCGCCGGCGCCGACGTCCTCACCGAGCTGGGCTGACCCATGGCCGACACCAAGATCAGCGCACTGACCGCGGCCACGCAGGTCGACCCGACCGACGAGTTCGCCATCAACCAGGGCGGCGTCTCGAAGAAGGCCACCGCCGCGGTGCTGCGCAAGTCCTCCGGGACGCTTCCGACCATCAACTCTGTGGGCTCCGCGTTCAGCGGCACTGGCGCACCCACCGCGACGCTGCCTGGCACCGTGGCGGCGGACGACATCCTCGTGCTGGTGCTGCAGTCAAGTCAGCAGGCGATCGCCACGCCGGCCGGCTATGCGCAGCTCGGTCCGCAGAATGGCATTGGCCCGGCTGCTGCAGCTGGCTCGACGCGTCTGGGCATCTTCTGGAAACGCGCGGGCTCGAGCGAGAGCGCGCCGACCATCGCCGACAGCGGCGACCATACCTACGGCGTGATGTTCGCCGTGCGCGGGTGCCCGACCAGCGGCGATCCGTTCCGCATGCTCGGGCAAGCGTGGAAGTTCACCGCCACCACCACCGGCACGTCTGATCCGGGAACTGTTCGAGTCGCCAACTCACTGGTTGTGAGCATCTTCGCGCACGCGGTCGACAGCGCGAGCGCGCAGGGGTCTGCGCCGACGAACGCTTCGCTCGGCAGCGTGACTGAAGTGTTCGACGGTGCGACAACCGACGGCACCGGTGGCGGCATCTACGTGATGAGCGGCACCGTGGCCGAACCCGGGGAGGTGACCGCGAGCACCGTCACGTGGGCGAACAGCACCGTCGACCTGTCCACCACCATCGCCTTCGTGCCGGCGGACTCTTTTCCCGTCCCGCGTGGGCCAGAAGTCTGGTCCTTCATCGGTTCGTTGCCGAATCTGGACGACGTCTGGACCAAGCCGAGCGGTGCACGCAAGGTGTTCGCGCAGGTGTGCGATGGCGGTGGTAGTGGCTCTGGTGGCAACACGACCACGACCGCCGCGGGTGGTGGCGGTGGCGGCGGCGGCGGGTATGACGAGGCATGGTACGAGGTGGAGGAGCTGGGCGCGACGGTCACCGTGCAACCTGGAGCGGGCGGTGCGGCTGGCACCGCGCTGAATCAGGCCGGCAACATCGGCACCATCTCGCAGTTCGACAAGGGCAACGCCGGCCCGCTGGCATCGACGTCTCGCGTCGCGGGCATCGCGGCCACCGCGGCGGCGTCTGCCGACGGCGGCAACGGCGGCAGCGGCTCGGGCCGCGGCACAACCTCTCCGGCCGTCGCAACCGGTCGCGCGGGCCTGACGGCGGCCAGCAACGCGAAGGCGACGGGCGGCACCGGCGCGTCTGGCGGATCTGGCACGACCGCGCCGGTCGGCGGCTCCGAGGGCGATTGGGGCGGCGGCGGTGGCGAGTCGGGTGGAGACACCGACGCAGCAATCACCAGCGCGAACAACGGCAACAGCATGCGCGGCGCCGGCGGCGGCTCTGGCGGCCGCACAAACACGAACATCAGCGGCTCTGGTCGCGGTGGCGGCGCTGCCGGCCTGAACTCCGCGCAAGGTGCCGCGGGCAACACATCCGCGCGCCTTCCCTACGGCGGCTCCGGCGGTGTCGGTGGCGGCTCGAGCGTGGCTGTCGGCGGCGCTGGAGGCTTCCCTGGCGGAGGCGGTGGTGGCGGAGGCGGCGTGGCCGGTGGTTTCGGCGGCGCCGGCGGTCACGGCATGGTGATGGTGACCACTTTCTTCTGACCGCCCGATGAGTAAATTCCTGCTCGAGGATGGGTCTGGCGGCTACGTCCTCGAGGATGGCAGTGGATACTACCTGCTCGAGCTCGATGACCCGGCCGGTGGTTTTGCGTCTCCGGTGCTGATGTGGCCGTTCGGGCTCGGCGTGCCAGCCACCGGCGGCGGTGTCGTGGTGAACATCTTCAGCGGGCGCGGCGGTGGCGCTGCCTCGCCACTTGTGGGCTGACCGATGAAGCATCTAGGCGACTTCGACGCTGCGAGCGTCCTGCATACCAAGTTCACGACCTATCGGCCGAGCACCGGTGCGGTCTTCACGCTCGGTGGCACGCCGGTCGTCTCCGTCTACAAGGACGGGTCGCTCACCCAGAGCACCGCCGGCATCACGCTGACCGTCGACTTCGACGGGCTGACCGGCCTGCACCACCTGGCGATCGACACTTCGGCCGACGGGACGTTCTACTCCGCGGGCTCGCACTTCGAAGCCGTGATCACGACCGGTACCGTGGACTCCGTCTCCGTGGTCGGTTCCTGTGTCGCTTCGTTCTCCATCCGCAAGGACTCTGCGCTGAAGGCGACGGTGGCGGGCCGCACGCTGGACGTCTCCGCCGGTGGCGAGGCCGGCATCGATTGGGCCAACATCGGAAGCCCGACGACCGCGGTCAACCTGTCGGCGACGAACATCGACGTGGATCAGGTGGTGGCCAGCGTCTCCGGCGCCGTGGGATCCGTGACCGGCGCGGTGGGCTCGGTCACCGGCAACGTGGGCGGCAACGTGAACGGTTCCGTCGCGTCAGTCGGCGCAAATGGCATCAGCGCTGCGTCTCTCGCCGCAGATGCAGGCACCGAGCTCGGGACCGCCGTCTGGGCAACCACCACGCGCGAGCTGACCGGCGGCACCAACATCGTCCTGGTCAAGGGTGTGGGCGTGACCGGGTTCAACGACCTTGACGCGGCCGGCGTGCGCGGCGCGGTGGGCCTCGCCGCGGCAAACCTCGACACGCAGATCGGCACGCTCGCCACCGGTGCGAACCTGGCAACGGTCGCTGGCTACCTGGACACGGAGATTGCGGCGATCCTGGCCGACACGAACGAGCTGCAGACCGATTGGGCGAACGGCGGCCGGCTGGACCTGATCCTGGACGCGCGTGCTTCGCAGGCAAGCGTCGACACCATCGACGGCATTGTCGATTCGATCCTTGTAGATACCGCCGAGATCGGCGCCGCGGGCGCGGGCCTGACTGCTCTGGCTTCCGCGGCGAACCTGGCCACGCTCACCGGCTACGTGGACACGGAAGTGGCCGCGATCAAAGCGACGACCGACAAGCTCGACGCAACGCTCGAGCTGAGCAGTGATGGCCAGATCTTCACGGCAGCGGCTCTGCAGAATGCGCCGAGCTCCGGCGGCGGCCTGGACGCTGCGGGCGTGCGCGCGGCGGTCGGTCTGGCCAGCGCGAACCTGGACACCCAGCTCGCGGCGATCGACACCAAGACCACCAACCTGCCGAGCGATCCTGCCGACCAGTCGCTGATCATCGCGGCGACGACCTCGATCGCAAACCTGATCGGCACTCCGGCAGGCGTCAGCCTGGCGGCGGACGTGGCTGCGGTGCAGTCGGACACGAACGACCTGCAGTCGCGTCTCCCCGCTGCTCTGATCTCCGGTCGGATCGATGCCACCGTCGGAGCAATGCAGGCCGACGTGCTCACGTCGACCGCTCTGGCCGCGTCCGCGGTGACCGAGATCCAGACCGGGCTCTCGACGCTCGACGCTGCGGGCGTCCGTGCCGCCGTCGGTCTGGCCGCGGCCAACCTCGACACTCAGCTGGCCGCGATCGATGACGCGATCGACACCGAGGTGGGGGCGATCAAGGCCACCACCGACAAGCTCGACCCGACCCTGGAAAACTCCAGCGATGGCTGGATCTTCACCGCCGCGGCGCTGCAGCAGGCTCCGTCGACCGCGGGACCGTCCGCGGCGGACATTGCCGACGCCGTGTGGGACGAGCCGATCGCGTCGCACGCGGCCGTGTCGGGCAGTACCGCGGAGGCTCTGAACGCCGCCGGCGCGTCTGGCGATCCGTGGGTGGCTGCTCTGCCGGGCTCCTACACCGCGGGTCAGGCCGGCTACCTGCTCGGCACCAACCTGGACGCCACCGTGAGCAGCCGTGCCAGCGCAGCAGACCTGGCGACGGTGGCCGGGTATGTCGACACCGAGGTGGCCGCCATCAAGGCGGTGACCGACAAGCTGGACGCCACCCTCGAGCTCTCCAGCGACGGGCAGATCTTCACCGCGGCCGCGTTGCAGAACGCACCCAGCTCGAGCGGCCTCGACGCCGCAGGCGTGCGTGCGGCGATCGGACTGGCGTCAGCCAACCTGGACACGCAGCTGGCCGACCTGCCGACCAACGCCGAGCTCTCCACCGCGCTGGCTTCGTCCGACGATGCGGTGCTCGCGGTGCTCGGGACTCCAGCCGGTGCAAGCCTGGCCGCCGACGTCGCGGCAGTGCAGGCCGACACGAACGACCTGCAGACTCGTCTGCCGGCGGCGCTGGTGTCGGGCCGCATCGACGCCAGTGTCGGGGCGATGGCCGCAAACGTGATGACCGCTGCTGCCGCCGCCGCAGACCTGACCACCGAGCTGCAGGCGGGCCTGGCGACCGCCGCCGCGCTCTCCACGCTCGACGGCAAGGTCGACGTGATCGACGGCGTGGTGGACGCCATCCTGGTCGACACGGCGGAGATCGGAGTCGCGGGTGCCGGCCTCACGGCGCTGGCGACCGCCGCCAATCTCGCCACCGTGGCCGGCTACCTCGACACCGAGATCGCGGCCATTCTCGCGGACACGAACGAGCTGCAAACGGACTGGACCAACGGTGGCCGGCTCGACCTCCTGGTGGACGCGATCAAGGCGAAGACCGACGCGCTGCCGGCGTCTCCGGCGGCGGTGTCGGACATCCCGACCGCGGGCGCGATCGCGGATGCTGTGCACGACGAGGTGGTGGAGGGCACGGTCACGCTGCGCCAGTCGATCCGCCTGCACAACTCCGCGCTCGGCGGCAAGGTGGCGGGCCTCGACACGTTCAACCCGGTGTTCCGCGACCTGGCGGATTCGAAGGACGTGATCGACGCGACCGTCGACTCCTACGGCAACCGGTCAGCCGTGACGCGGGACCTGACCTGACATGTTCGGCTCACGCTACTTCGGCAACGGCGGCACCGGGCCCGGCGCGGGCACCGGTGCTTCCGCTGCGGAGATCTGGGCGTACACGCTGGCCAACGGCAAGAGCGCGGCGCAGAACCTCATCGACCTCAATGCGGGCATCTCCGAGCTGCTGTTGCGTTCGTGCCTCGATGATCAGGTGCAGGGCGCATACACTGCCGGCGATGCCCTGCGGATCCTGCTCGCCGTCGCGGCTGGCAAGTCCACAATCACCCCGACCGGACCGGACGCTGCAACGGTGGAGTTCCAGGCGGTGGATGACTCTGGTGTGGTCGTCTCCGCCACCATGGCCGGCAGCGAGCGCACCGCGGTGGCGCTGACGCCGACGGAATCGACGTAAGGACCGACGCGATGAGCGATCTCGAAAAGCTGGCCGAGCAGGTGTTCGTCTCCCTGCAGCAGTACGTCGACAAGCGGCTGGGGCCGATCGATGGCTCCCTGAAGGCGCTGGACCAACTCATCAAGGCAATCCCTGCCGGCCCGAAGGGCGACAAGGGTGATCCTGGTGAGGCCGGGCCTGTCGGCGAACGCGGGCCCGCTGGCGAGCGCGGCATGCCTGGCGAGCGTGGTGACGCTGGCCCTGCAGGTGTCGCCGGAAAGGATGGCGCGCCCGGCCGCGACGGCGATCGCGGACCCCAGGGCGAGAAGGGTGCCGATGGCGCGCCCGGCCGCGACGGCAAGGACGGCGCTCCGGGTGCTCCTGGTGAACGCGGCATGCAGGGCCCGGCCGGCGAGAAGGGTGCCGACGGCGTTCCGGGTCTTCCTGGCGATCGCGGGCCCCAGGGCGAGCGTGGCCTGCAGGGCGAACGCGGCGAGGCCGGCATCGCGGGCAAGGACGGCGCGCCAGGACCTCGAGGCGAAGCTGGCCCTGCCGGCAAGGACGGTGCTCCTGGCGAGCCGGGGCGGCCCGGCGAGCGCGGAGAGAAGGGCGACGCGGGCCCGGCTGGCAAGGATGGTGCTCCGGGTGCTCCCGGCGAGCGCGGCGCGCCTGGAGAGCGTGGAATGCCCGGCGAGGTCGGGCGCGATGGCCCGGCCGGTCGGGATGGCCGCGACGGCGCTCCCGGCCTGCAGGGCGATCGTGGCGAGAAGGGTCTGGACGGTGCCGACGGGCGCGATGGCCGCGACGGCAAGGACGGCGCGCCTGGTGCTCTGGGTGAGCGGGGCTTGCCCGGCGAGCGCGGCGATCCCGGCCCGGCGGGCAAGGACGGCGCTGCGGGGCTGGCCGGCAAGGACGGCGCTCCTGGCCGCGATGGCTTCCAGCTCGAGGACCTCGAGGTGGTGCTGCTCGAGGATGGCCGCACCGTCGAGTTCGCCTTCGGCGCGGGCGAGACGCGCATCACGCGCAGCCTGAAGTTCGACGTCGTGCTGGACCGCGGGGTCTGGCGCAAGGGTGCCAAGTTCGACAAGTCCGACGGCGTCACCTACGGCGGCCAGTTCTACATCGCGCAGCGCGCCACCGATGCGACGCCGGGCGAGTCTCCCGACTGGCGCCTGGCGGTGAAGCGCGGGCGCGATGGTAAGGACCTGCGCGAGTCGGAGGACACCCATGGCTGATGTTCGGATCCTCCGCGCGAAGGTCATCACCCATGCGACCGGGCATCTCCTGTCGCTCGAAACCTGCCGAGACCACCTGGAGGTGGTGCCCATCGACGGGGACTCCGACAACGAGACGCACCCGGATGACGCGCTGATTCTGGGCATGCTCGACGCGGCCGTGGCGCACGCGGAGCAGTTCACCGGCCTGTCGATCCTGGTGCGCACCTGGGAGGCGGCCATGGACGAGCTGCCGGCGGACGGGTTCGAACTGCCGCGGCCGCCGTTCCTCGAGCTGCTCTCGTTCTCCGCGGTGAACGACTCCGATGGCGAGTTCGACCCGGCGGCCTACGTGGTGGACGACTACGGCACGCCGGAGCAGCCGGTGGTGCTGCGTCCTGCGACGAGCTGGCCGACGGTCACCAAGGCCCCAAACACCGTGAAGGTGCGGTACCGCTCCGGCTACCAGTCCGAGGAAGATCCGGACTCCGATGCGCCGCCGCTGCCACGCTCGCTGCGCGCCGCGATCCTCCTGGTCCTGGGGCACCTGTACGAGAACCGCGAGGACAGCGTGGAGAAGGCGCTCGCGTCGATCCCGAACGGCGCCGAGGCGCTGATGCGGCCGCTGCGGGTGCGCCTGGGGATGGCATGAGGGCTGGCAAGCTCCGGCACTGGCTCACGTTCCAGCGCGACGCTGGCCAGCTCGACTCCGATGGCGCGTGGGAGCCGGCCTGGCTCGACGCGTTCGTGGCTCGGTCGCGCATGCCCTGCCAGATCACCTACCTGCAGGGGCGCGAGCTGCTCGCCGCGCAGGCGCTGAACAGCAAGGTCACGTGCCGCATCGAGACGCGGTACCGGCCCGGCTTCGAGGCCTCGATGCGCGCGGTGGCTCCGGACGGCAGTTTCTTCAACATCGAGGCGGTGCTGCCGGACAACGTCAGCGGCCGCCGCGAGGTGTGGCTCCTGGCCTCTACGGGCATCAATGAAGGGTGACCCGCCAGCGCCGCAGTGGCGCGGGCGCACCGTCTTCTGTCTGGCCAGCGGGCCCTCGCTCACCGCGGCCGACGTGGAGCTTGTCCGGCTGACCGGGCACCCGACCGTGGTCACGAACACCACATTCCGCCTGGCGCCGTGGGCCGACGTCCTGTTCGCCTTCGACGCAAAGTGGTGGGCGACGAAGGACCCGCGCACCGGCCTGACGCATGCGCAGGAGACGGAGCGCGACTTCAAAGGCCGGCGCTTCTGTCGCTCCGCGCTCGGGATCAACTACGGGGTGGAGGCGCTGCACGCCAGCTCCTGGTTCCGTGGCTCCGGCAACAGCGGCACCTGCGCCGTGGCGGTGGCTCTGGCGGCCGGCGCCGCGCGCGTGGTGCTGCTCGGGTACGACTGCGGCTTCGCGCCGGATGGCCGAAAGCACTGGCACGGCGACCACCCTCCGGGTCTGGGCAACTGCCTGTCGATCGCGCGCTGGCCGCTCCAGTTCAAGCGGGTAGCGCGGGACGCCAAGGCCGCCGGCGTGCGGATCACCAACTGCAGCAGGTGGACGGCGCTGGACCTGTTCGAACGCATCCCGCTCGAGCAGGTGCTGCTCGAGGTGGGCGCGGTTCACCGCGAGGAGGTCACCGCATGAGATCGATCCGTGGCGGCATGGGCATCGGCGACGCCATCTACCTGGCGGCGGTGGTGCGGCACCTGGTCGCGCGCGGCGAGCAGCTCGAGGTGTGCACCGCCTGGCCGGAGATCTTCCAGGCCTATGCCGATCGGATCCAGCTCTCGCCCTTCCGCCGCTCTCCGGTCGACGTGCTGGCCCACTACTCGCGGCGCCGCTCCTGGCGCACGCGGCAGTTCCAGGACGTCTGCATTCAGGCGGGTCTGGGTGAACAGGAGGTCGACCTGCGCCTGGACTGGACCGTCACCGATCCGGTGCTCACCGGCCGGCTGCTCGCCGACGGCAGGCCGATCGTCTGCGTGCAGCTCCCGCGCGCGCCGATGGGCCGCACCGACGGCGTTGGGCACGAGCTGTTGCCGAACTGTGCACGCATCCAGGAAGCAATCGACCGGCTCCGTGGGCGCGCGCTCCTGGTGCAGATCGGCGCCGGGCGGCCGCTCTACAAGTTCTCCGGCATCGACGTCGACCTGCGCGACGAGACGACCATCAGCCAGCTGTTCGACGTGGCCAGCGTGGCGGCCGGCTTCGTGGGCTACGTCTCCTATGTGGTGCCGATGGCCGAGGCTTTCGAGAAGCCGGCGCTACTGGTCTGGTCGAAGCTGGGGCTGCGCTCGAGCACCGGTTTCGTCCGCCAGATCACGCCGCAGAAGATCCTGGAGCGTGCCAGTTCGCTCCATGTAGTGGACAATTGCGCACCGGACCATCTGTCCGCGATGACTGAGAGGTTCTTCGATGCGCTTCGTCTCCCGGGCTGAGGTCGCGCCCTACTTCCAGGGCCGCTCCGTGGCCATCGTGGGCTCCGGGCCCGGGGTGCTGGACAACGAGCCTGGCCTGGTCGACTCGCACGACGTCGTTGTGCGGGTGAACAACTACAAGCTGTCGCCGGCGGCCGGGCAGCGCACCGACGTCTACTTCTCCTACTTCGGCAACGCCATCAAGAAGTCCGCGGCCGAGCTGCAGCGCGACGGCGTGGACCTGTGCATGTGCAAGTGCCCGAATCACAACGCGATCCGCAGCGAGTGGCACAAGCAGCGCGGGAAGCTCGCCGGCGTCGACTTCCGGTGGATCTACACGCTGCGCAAGCCATGGTGGTTCACCGACACCTACGTGCCGGAGCTCGGGGAGTTTCTCGAGCACTTCCATCTGCTCGGTGGGCGCGTGCCCACCACCGGCTTCTCCGCCATCCTGACTGTTCTCTCGTTCGCGCCGGCGTCGCTGTTCCTGACCGGCTTCGACTTCTTCTCCAGCGGCGTGCACAACGTGAACGAGAAGTGGAAGCCTGGCGCCGCCGACGATCCGATCGGGCACGTTCCCGAGCGCGAGCTGGAGCACCTGCGCGGCCTGCTGCCGCATCACCGAATCAAGACCGACCGCCGGCTGCGCGCCGTGCTCTACCCATGATCGAATGGACCCAGGAAACGGAGAAGCGGGTAGGCCGCATGCTCCAGATCATCCTAACCGACCCGGCGCTGCTCGCCATCCACCAGCGCTTCGGCGGAGAGGTCTTCCGCCGCTCGAGCGTCTTCCATGACCTGAAGCGCTTCCTGGAGCAGTGCGACGTGCGTGGCGACACGTGCCTGGAGATCGGCACCTGGAATGGCATCACCGCCGTGATCCTGTCGCGCATGTTCCGGCGGGTGGTGTCGATGGATATCTTCCACAACCCGGTGCGCCACGAGATCCTCTCGCACCTGGGCATCTCGAACGTCGAGTTCATCGACCTCGAGGACAACGAGCACAAGGCCCGGCTGGTGCGCGACCTGGACTTCGACTTCGCCTACCTCGACGGCAACCACGCCGAGGACACGGAGCTCGACTGGAGCCTGGCGAACCGCTGCGGGCGCGTGCTGTTCCAGGAGTGCCTGCCGATGCAACCGCCGGTGCACAACCTGGTGCGAAAGCTGCCGCCGGAGGAGGTCGTCTACGGCGGCGTGGGTCTGGCTCTCTGGAGGCGTTCATCGTGATCTTCGACTATCGGAACCGGCTGTACCCGGAGTACCTGCGCAACGGCAACGCTTGCAGGTTCATCGTCCCGATCGCGCAGCAGTTCTGTGTCGGCGAGGGCGTCGACGTGGGGCCCGGCCGCTGGCCGTTCCCTGGCGCCACGCCGGTCGACGTAGGCTCGGAGTACTCCGCGATGGCGCTCCCGCCTGGCCCGTTCGACTACGTCTTCTCGAGCCATTGCCTCGAGCACCTGCAGAACCCGATCGCCGCGCTCGAGCACTGGCGCACCCGGCTCAAGCCCCAGGGCGTGCTGTTCCTCTACCTACCGCACCCGGACATGGAGTACTGGCTCCCGCAGAACTGCCGGAAGCACCTGCACTCCTGGTCGCCTGGCCAGATGCGCCGCATCTTGGTCGACCTCGGGTTCTCCGATGTCCTGGCCAGCGAGCGCGACCTGGCGTGGTCTTTCTCCGTGGTGGCCTTTAATCACTCTCTGATGCCCGGGAGGTACCCATGAGCGCGATGCGCGACAGGATCGTGGCCGTGCATGGCCAGCACGCGCTGAAGCGCTCCATTCTCAGCATCCGAGAGGGCGGCGGCGTGATGGAGCACTTCCTCTCCGGCAAGGGCGTGCGCACCGCGCTCGAGATCGGCACCTACCGCGGCGTGGGCGCGGCGGAGATCTCGCAGTTCGTGGACCGGGTCATCACCGTCGACCTGCACCACGGTCGGATCGAGCAGCTCGGCGAGAAGTGGGACCGGCAGGCTTTCTGGCGCTCTCTGGGCATCGAGAACGTCGAGCTCCGCCTGGTGCGCGACGACGTGGAGAAGGCTGCGCTAATCGCGGGCCTGGACTTCGACTTCGCCTTCGTGGACGGGGCGCACGACCAGCGCGTGCGCGACGACTTCGAACTGGTCAAGCGCTGCGGCCGCGTCCTGTTCCACGACGTCGACAGCCGTGGCAAGCCGGAGCTGGACCACGTCTACAACTTCGTGATGTCGCTGCCGCGCGCGCAGCTCCAGTTCATGGATATCTTCGCCCTATGGACCGCTTCATCGCATCCTGGCCGGCCGTAGCCGACGGCGACCTGATGCTGTGCCGCGAGCACGGCGTGGCCTACCAAGCCGACCAGTCGCAGCTGGTCGACTACGGCGAGGAGTACTTCGAGAAGTGCCGCGGCTACGAGGGGCAGGCGATCGCCGACCGGATCAACGCTGGCCGCATCGCCTTCGTGCTCCGGCACTTCGGGCCTGGCCGCGTTCTCGACGTCGGGGTCGGCTCCGGCGAGTTCATCAAGCGGCGGCCGCACACTTTCGGCGTCGACGTGAATCCGACCGCCGTGCGCTGGCTGAAGGAGTCCGGCCGGTGGGCGGACAACCTCGATTGCTTCGGGGCCTATACTTTCTGGGACGTGCTCGAGCACGTGCCCGAGCCGGAGCAGTACCTGCGCCACGTCTACCTCCGGTCGTTCCTGTTCCTGTCGATGCCGATCATGCAGTCGCTGGACCGCGTCCGCGAGTCCAAGCACTACCGGCCTGGCGAGCACCTGTACTACTGGACCGAGCAGGGTCTGGTGGAGTGGATGGCGTGGCATGGGTTCGTGCTGCTCGAGGCGTGCGGCTTCGAGTCCGAGGCCGGGCGAGAGAGCATCCGGTCGTTTGCGTTCAGGAGGATCAAGTGGCCGACTACTCCGGCGTTCTCGAGCTGAAGGGCCTGGACGGCGTCCTGCGCACGCTGCAGGAGCTGCCGCCCGAGGTGGTCAGCAAGGCCGGCGGCCCGGTCAAGCGGTCGCTGCGGAAGGGCGCGCTGGTGCTGCTGCAGGAGGCCGCCCTCAACCTGGCGCGCGCCACCGACAACCTCAGCACCGACGACCAGGAGAACACCGGGCTTCTGCTATCCGCGCTGGTCGCCACCCGCGGCAAGGCGCCGACCGGCGGCAACGGCGAGCGCTACCTGGTGCGGGTGAAGCGACTTTCCTACCAGCGTCCGGGCCCGGCGACCACCACGCTGGCCACCGCCAACCTCCTGGAGTACGGGTCGGAGAAGCAGCCGGCCGAGCCCTGGCTCCGGCCCGCCTTCGCCGCCAAGGCGCAGCAGGCCATCCAGACCGTCGAGACCGAGCTGGTCAAGGACATTGACCGGGTCGTGCGCAAGCTGGCCCGCCAGAACGGAGTCCGCTGATGTTTCCGCCCATCTTCACCACCCTGCAGGACTCTGGCACCGTGCGCGCCATCTTCGGTGCCCGGCCGCGCGTCTACCGGCACGGCGAGGCGCCGCAGCTCCCCTCGCCCAAGGCCGGCGGCAACGTGCCGGAGGTGAAGCCCTACGCCACCTGGCTCCTGGTGTCGGCGGTGCCGGAAAACAACTTGAGCAGCACGCCGAGCCACGACCGCGACGGGGTGCAGATCGACGTCTATGCCCGGGGCGACCAGGAGTGCGTCACCGCCGCCCAGGCGGTGCGCGACCAGATGGAGACCGTCACCCACATGACCGCCTTGCGCGGACTGACCCGGGACGTGGATACTCGCCTCTACCGGATCTCCATGGACTTCGACTTCTGGCTCGCGCGCGAAGCCTGACCGATCCCGCCTTCCCCACCTGGCCGCCGTCGCGCGGCTCCTACCTCGAAAGGTTCCCACCATGACCGTCGGCACCGTAAAGACCCAAGGCACCGAGCTCTACTTCGTGGATGCCTCGGTTACCGCTTCCCAGCCCGACCTGATCAAGCTGGCTTGCCCCACCGGCATCCAGGGTCTGGGCGGCGCGAAGGACCAGATCGAGATCACCTGCCTCGACACCGTTGGCGACAAGGAGTACGCCGGTGGCCTCGGCAACCCGGGCAGCGTCTCCGTCCCGTTCAACTTCATCCCGCGCGAGTTCTCGCACCAGAACCTCCTGGAGCTGAAGCGCGCCGGCGAAACCCTCAAGTGGATCGCGTGCCTCTCCGAGAGCAACGAGGCCCCCACCGTCGACAGCGACGGCATCATCGTGGCGCCGACCACCCGTTCCTCGTTCCAGTTCGACGCCTACATCGCCGACGTGAACTTCGACGTGGCGACCAACGAGATCGTCCGCGGCACGCTCACGCTGCAGCGCTCCGGCGACGTCACCCTGTTCGCCTACACGCCGGCCTGATCGGGGGTCGCATGGACGACTCCCTGTTCGTCTCCGCGGAGATCGCGGAGAAGACGATCCGCCTGTCGGACGGTTCGAAGCATGTGTTCCACTTCCGGCACCTCGACAACGTGGCGTGGGAGGTCTACGCCGCCCAGGTCAACTCCGCATCCCCGGAGGTGGCCGGCTCCGCCGCGGCGCGTCTGCTCTCGCAAGGTCTGGTGACGGCGTCTGGCGAGCAGGCGCTTCCCTACGAGCGCGTCGTGCTGCTGCGGCGGCCTGTCTTCCGCGCGATGTTCTCCGCGCTGCTCGAGGTGAACACGTACGGCGCGCAGGTCGTCGCATCGGAGACAAAAAGCTCCGAGCCAGGGGCGAGCACTGGCTCTGGTTCACCCTCGCGCTCGCGCTCGGCGGCCGGTCGGTCGCGGAATGGAAAAGGACGATAAGCCGCAGGGAGTTCATCGCCTGGCGGGAGTACTACCGGCTGTTCCCGTTCGATGATCTGCACCGGTACCACCGGCCGGCGGCGCTGGTCGCGCACTCTGCATCCGGGCCTGGCCAGACGCCTGACCTGCTGCAGAAGCGCATAGACTGGCTGGCGCCGGATCCGGCAACGGCGCACCTGAACAGCGCCGACCTGTCGACGTTTGAGGCGTTCGGTTTCACGCCGCCTGGCAAGGGGTAACGCATGGCCGAGTTCTACGTCTACGTGCATCGTCGCCCCGATTCCGGGGCAGCGTTCTACGTTGGCAAGGGCCGCGGCGATCGTGCTCATCGCGCCACGAGCCGGAACCCGCACTGGCGCGCCATCGTTGCAAAGCACGGCGGCCCAGCAGTTGAGATCGTCGCGCATGGCGTCACCGAGGAGTTCGCTCTGCTCGCTGAAATCGAGCTGATCGACCTACTGCGACGGCGTGGCGTCCGGTTGGCTAACCTGACGGATGGCGGTGAGGGCGTCTCTGGGTTCACGCGCAAGCAATCACCCGAGGAAATCGCGCGGCGCGCTGCCGCAAACACCGGGCGCAAGCGTACGCCAGAGCAATGCGCACGCATCGCTGCCGCTAAGGCTGGCCATGGTGTAGGACGTCATCATTCCGCTGAAACCAGGGAGAAAATGTCCGCAAAGCATCTCGGTCACCACAGGTCGCTGGACATGCTCCGTGGCCGAAGACGACCAGAGCACGTGATAGAAGCGCTGCGCGCCGCAAATGATGAGCGCTTCGCAGAGCGGCGCACTAAGCTGGTCGAAGCGATCAGGAAATGGCCCGAGGCCACGCTGCGCGAGTTGTGCGATGCGAGTGGCTGTGGCCGTGAGATGGCGGCGCTGTACAAGCGGCGAATTTCCACTGGAGATCTCTGATGGCGGCCGGGTCGATAGTCATAGATTTATTGATGCGCACCGGCAGCTTCGTGACCGACACGCAGCGGGCCGCGAAGCAGCTGAAGCTGTTCCAGAAGGACGTCGTCTCCACCGCTTCGTCCATCAAGGGCCAGCTCGTGGGCGCTCTGGCGGCCGCTGGCGTGGCGCTCTCGTTCGACGCTCTGGTGGAGGGCGCGGCCAAGTTCAAGGACCTTGAAGAGGAAACCGGCGCCACCGCAGAGGACCTCGCTTCGCTCTCCCTGATCGCGGGCACCGCCGGCGTCGAGATCGAGTCGATTGCCGCGGCCTCGCTGAAGCTCACCAAGAACCTGTCGGGCGTGGACGACGAGTCCAAGGCCGCCGGCGCTGCTCTCGCGGCTCTGGGAATCCCGATCGAGGAGTTCAAGCGGCTTGACCCTGTCGCGCGCGTCGACGCGCTGGCGAAGGCGTTTAACTCGTTCGCCGATGGCCCGGAGAAGTCCGCCACCGCGCTGGCGCTGTTCGGCAAGGCCGGCGCGGAGCAGCTGCGGGTGTTCAAGGCCTACGAGGAGGCCGGTGGCCGGCAGGTGATCCTCACGCAGCAGCAGATCGAGCTGGCCGACGCCTACAAGGACCGCCAGGGCAAGCTCACGGCGACGCTCAAGGCCTACGGTTCCGTGGCCGCCACCGAGATCTTGCCGGCGCTGAACGATCTGGCCAGCGTTGCCAAGGAGCTGGTCGCCGAGTTCGTGGGCGTCGACTCCGCGGGTAAGAAGCTCGCCGGCGAGTCGCCGGTGGCGGAGTTCGCCAAGTCAGCGGCGGACGTCTTCGCGTTCCTGGCGGACTCCGTGCAGGGCGTGGGCCGGGTGGTGCAGTCGCTCGGCGTCTACTTCGGCTCCGCTGGTGCCGCGGCGGCAGCGGTGCTGTCCGGCGAGTTCCAGCAGGCCCGCACCATCGCGGAGGAGGCCCGCCAGGACATCGACAAGGTGCTCTCCGCGGAGCTGTTCTCCCAGCGGCTGGCGCGGCTTCGCGCCGCCGCTGCGGTGGCGGCCACGCCGGACCCGAACCAATCGGGTGCCGAGACTGCGCGCCTGGCGCGCCGGCCGCGGCTCGAGTTCGACGGCGCCGTGGGCAAGCCGAAGAAGGGCGGCGCCGCGGCGCAGAGCGAGGCGCAGAAGTACCTGGAGACGCTGCAGAAGGCCGGCGAGCAGACGCTGAAGCTGACCGACTACGAGAAGGCGCTTAACGACGTGCAAGCAAAGCGGCTCACCGGCCTCACGCCGAAGCTGCAGGCGGCCATCCTGGCGCAGGCGCAGGCCAACGACCAAGCGCGCATCGCCATCTCGCTGCGCGACGCCGAGGTGGCGGGCCTGGCCGCGCGATCCAAGGCCGAGCTCGACAACCTGGACGCTCTCACCAAGGGCAACGAAGAGCTCCGGAAGGAGATCGCGCTCATCGGGCTGGACGAGCTGGGCATCCTCGGGGTGGAGCGGGCCCGCATCAGCTCGCTGCGTGCGCTGAAGGAGGAGGAGCTGGCGCGCCGTGCGGCCAACGGTGCCGCCGACGAAACCCTGCAGGTGCTCGAGGCGGAGATCGTGGCGCTGCGCGAGCGCGAGCGGCTGATCGGCGAGAAGATCGGCCGAGGCATCGAGACCCGCAACGAGGAGGCGGTGTCCAAGGCCGGTGACAAGGCGTCGACCGCGCTGGCCGACTCCATCGAGGCCGGCATCCTGGACGGGTACCGCAAGGGGTCCGACCTGACGGAGATCTTCCTGCAGGAGCTGAAGGCGCAGTTCGCCAAGACCATCCTGCGTCCGCTCATCCAGCCGGTGGCCGACGCCGGCAACAGCCTGATTGCGGACCTCATCAGCGGCGCGGTGTCGGCGTTCTCTGGCGGTGGCGTGGGCATCACCACCGGCGACTCGCCGTTGTCTGCCACCGGCGACCTGATCCGCGGCCGCCGGGCCGGTGGTGGCGACGCGCACCGCAACGTGGGCGGTGCGCTCCTGGTCGGCGAGAACGGTCCCGAGCTGTTCCGGCCGTCGACCAGCGGCCGCGTGCTCCCGAACAGCATGCTCACCGGCGGGCAGCAACCGCGCACGGTCATCGAGAACCACGGCGCGCGGATCCAGGAGCAGCGCCAGTCGAATGGCGACGTGCGGTTCATCGTGGACGCCGCGGTGCGCGAGGTCGACCGCCGGATCTCGTCTCGCACAGGCTCGACGGCGGTGGCTCTGAAGTCCGCCGGGCTGTCGCTGAATCGCGGCCTGGCGCGCCGCGGCGGAGCCTGACGTGGCCCTGCCGACCATCATCGCTCCGCCCGAGGCGCCGGTGTTCCTGGCGGACGGGCACGAGATCGAGGAGCTCTCGCGCTACGCGCAGGTGCCGATGCAGACCGGGCACAGCCGGCCGCGTGCGCGCCGCAGCCAGCCGGAGCGCATGGTCGACGTGTCCTGGTTCCTCGAGGCGGCTCCGATGCTGGCGGTCTACGAGTGGTACGAGGGCACGCTGGAGGCCGGCACGCGGCTGTTCGCTGCGCGGGTTGCCACACAGGGCCCTGGCCCGATCTCCGGCGTCTGGCCGAGCCTGTCCTGGTGGACTGCGCGCTGGGTGCAGTTCCAGACCGAGATGCTGCACTACGGTCGCGGGCGCGTCTACGGCCGGCTCTACCTGATCGAGGGGCCGTACGAGACGGGGCCCGACCTCAGCTCGCTCGCCATGGAGATCCGTGCGCCGCTGCTCGGGTCCGCGACGCCGACGATCCCTGCCGAGCTGGCCATGGAGATCGACGCCGCGCTCGATGGCTTCGTGGACGAGACCTCCTGAAATGGCTACCGACTACCCCGTCGCGCTCCCCTGTCCGCAGACCGAGCTGGTCACGCCGTTCGAACGTGGGCAGGCATCGGACAAGGAGCGGCCGCGAGAGGCGCGCGCCCTGTCGCGCGATCGGCTGGCGCTGCTGCGCGCGACCTGGCCGCCGCTCTCGCCGGCGGACGCTGCAACCTTCTACCAATGGTGGAGTGCCGACATCTACCAGGGCGGCGCGTGGTTCAACGCGACGTGGCCGCTACCGCAGGGCAAGGTGGGCGCGGTGTTCCGCTTCATCGAGCAGCCACGCTGGCGTTTCGTGTCGGGTGGGCGCTGGAGGATCGAGGGCCTGCTCGAGCAGCGCGGCCGCGGCGAGCCTGTCATCGACGGCGCAGCGACAAGCTCGCGGGAGATCGCCTGGTTCGACCCGATCAATGATCCGGTGTTCGGTGCGCTTCTGCACTCCAACTCCGGCACAGGCGTTTGCGACAGCTTCGCGCCGAGTCCTGTGCTCACTCTCTTTGCGGGCCTGATCGGGTGGACCGGAGAGACCATCGTCTGGTCGCTCATCTGGACCTCGGTCGAGGATGCTTCGCCGATCATCTCTTTCTCGGCAGACAATTACGTGCAGATCGATTGGGTGGCGGTGGATGGCTCGACCTTCCCTGTCAGCCCGGCCTCGATCGGCGAGCTCATCGTGACGGCAACCGTCGACGGCACGCCAATCGCTGTCGGCCAGCGGCTGGTCGCGGTGACGACTCCGCCGACGGTCGACTACCCCGACATCGCGTGGGGTCCAGAATGAACGTGACCGCGCTGACCGTCTCCCGCGCGCCGGTGCGGCGCTCCTGGACCGGGCTGGAGCATCGCAATCTGGCCGGGCGCATCTTCGGTCGCGCGGCCGACGTCCAGGCAGCGTGGTTCGATGCGATCGCGCTGGTCGACACGCCGCACTTCTTTTTCGTGGACGACGACGACGAGCTGCCGCCCGACTACCTCAGCGTGCTCGCGCGCTGCCTCGAGGCGGGATCCGCGATCGCCTACACCGACGAGCAGGTCGGGCCGGCTCGCCGGCACCGCGCACCCTACTCGCAGGCCGCGCACCTGAAGGACCCGGCGCTGGTCCACCACCTGGTGCTGTGTGAAACCGCCGCGGCGCGCGCTGCAGTGGCCGCGCTGCCTCGCGGCGACTTCTGGCCCGAGATGCTCCTGTACTGGCACATGGCCGCCGCGGGCGGTGCCACTCACGTGCCGGAGGTCGGATACTTGTGGCATCGTCGCGCCACCGGCCTGCACGCGCAGTGGTTCACCGTCCGCGGCATGCACAACGCGCGCGCCTGGTGCGCGCAGAATCGTTCCGCGGGGACTCCATGAGCAATCTCACCAACTACGCCGAGAACAAGCTCGCCGACATGGTCCGTGGGCAGGGCTTCTCGCTTGCGGCCGACTGGACCGTGCACCTGCTGACCGCGGTGTCCGACTCCGCGCACACCAAGGTGACGGGCACCGGCTACGCTGGCCAGACTTCCACGCGCAGCCTGGCGGAGTGGGCAGGGACTCAGGGTGCCGCGACGACGCTGGCGAGTTCGGGGACCTCTCATCGCACTTCGAACAACAGCCTCATCGACTTCGGTGTCGGCGGCGCTGGTGGCTGGAGCGGCCCGGCGATCGCGGTGGGCTTGTTCGATGGCGCAAACCTGTTTGCGTGGGCTGACATGGATCCGCGGACCATCGCTGAAGGCGAGGCGATCTCGTTCGACCCCGGCACGATCATCTTCGACCTGGGCGTCGCCGGAGGCATGTCCGACTACCTGGCAAATCGGCTCATCGACGATATCTGGCGCGCGCAGGCCTATGCCTGGCCGAACAACGTCTACGCGGCCTACACCACCACCACCCCGACCAACGCGGCTGGCGGCCACGAGCCGGGAGTCGGCGGCTACGCAAGGCAGGTCATTCCGTCGTCGGTGTCGGGGTGGACTCCAACGCAGGGCGGACTGGTCACCGATGCGAGCAGCGGCACCGGCGGGCGCATCGGGAATCAGGCGGCGGTGACGTTCCCTGCGCCGACGGCGAACCAGGGCGTGGCGACGCATGGCGAGATCCTCGACGCTGCCACCGGCGGTAACCTGCTGTTCTGGCGCGCTCTCGCTGCGGCGAAGACCATCGCTGCAGGTGGCGCCGCGCCGGCGTTCGCTTCGAACACCATCGGCATCACCTGGGCCTGATCCATGCCAGCAATCGTTCGCAAGGGCGTGACCCTCGCTGAGGCGCTGCAGGAGGCAGCTGCTGTCGCTCCGATCACGCGGCAGATGCTCTACTGCTACGAGCTGTGGCATCCGACGCTGGCGGCCGCGGTCTACTTCGTGAACGACAACGCCGATCTCTCCGCGTTCATCGAGGCTGGAGCGGCGCGCAACGCTGGCCTCGAGGTGCAGTTTCTGTCGTGCCCGATGTCCGTCTCGCGGCCCGAAGAGTCGGACCAGCCGGAGGCGCCCAAGATCTCCATGTCGAGGCCCGACCTCGCCGGCCTCATGCGGCCGCTCCTGGCCGCCGCGCGCGGCTCCGTCTTTCCCTGGGTGGTCATCGAGCGGGTCTATGCCAGCGACGATCTCTCCGGGCCCGCGCTGCTGCCGCCGCTCGAGGTGGAGTTGACCTCCGTCGACATGATCGGATCGGCGCTGCAGATCACCGCGCAGCTGGACGACGACGGGACGCTGGCCGTGCCGGCGATCACGTTCCGCCGCACGGAATACCCGGGGCTGCAGCGATGAACCGCTGGGTCGGAGCCTACGTGGGCTTGCCGCACGCGCGCGATCCGCACGGCGATGGTCCGGAGGCGTTCTCTTGCTGGGGCCTGGTGCGGCACGTCTTCCGCGAGGTGCACGGCATCGTCTTCGCACCCGTGGCGGTGAACGAGACGGCGCCCAGCTCCGCGGCCAACGCGCGGGCCATCCTCTCGTGTGCTCGAGCATCCGCGATGCGGCGCGTGCCCGATGAAACGCCGCCGGCCGACGGCGATATCGTGATCATGCGGTCGCTGGTGCGTCTGCACTGCGGCCTCGTGGTGCACGCCAACGGTGGACTGCGCGTGCTCCACGCATCGCACGAGTCTGGCGTCGTGCTCGAGCACTGGCGCGACGCGACTGCTGGGATGACCACCGAATTGTGGAGGCGCGCGTGAACCTGCAACCCGTCAGCGGCTTCGCGCCGGTACCGCTTGCGCAGCTCAAGGCCAGCGACATGGCGCCGGTCCCGGTCGGCGTGCCGATCTCGAGCCTGGCGCCGAAGTCCAGCGGCATCCTCGTGTGTCGCGTCAACGGCGAGTGGCTGTTGCGAGAATCCTGGGAAAGCCTCACGCAGCTCGGCGACGTGATCGAGTGGCACGATGTGCCCCAGGACCGGGACACTCTGCGCGGGGTGCTGACCATCGCGTCGCTGTTCATCCCGCAGCTGTTCGCCCTGCAGGGCTTCGCCGCGTTCGCCGCGGTGGCGGCTTCCCAGATCGCCATCAACCTCCTACTGCCGCCTGTCGGGCCGACTGGCGTGGCGCGGCCCGAGGCCACTGGCGACGCGTTCTCCACCAGCGTGGCCGGCAACGAGGCCCGGCTCGACCAGCCGATCTGGAAGATCTGCGGGCAGCGCGAGATCACGCCGCCGTACGCGTGCCAGCCCTACTTCGAATACCGGCCGCGCGCCGGCGACTCAGATGCCGATCCGGATCTCGATAACGACCAGTACTTCCTGGCGCTGTTCGCCGTCGGCATCGGCAACCACGACGTGGTCGCCAAGATCGGGAACACGCCGATCACCCGCTTCGCGGACGTGGTCCGGGCCACGTACCTGGCTCCGGGCGTGCAACCGACGGAGGTGCTAGCGAACGTCACGACCGCGGTCGAGGTGTCGTCCGCCACGCTCGAGTCTGGTCGCTTCGTCGGCGGCTACGCAGCGTGCGCGGCGCGGCGCACCTGCAGCGCGGTCGGCGTCGACGTCTCTGCGGTGCGCGGCCTGGGCAAGACCGGCGCGCTCACGGTCACCTGGCGCGTGGAGTACCGCGAGATTAACGACTTCGGGCAGGTGCTCGGTCCATGGACGACGCTGGCCAACGAGACCCGCACCGCCTTCACCGCCACGCCGCAGCGCTGGTCGGAGAAGTACACCTTGCCAACCGCGGCGCGCGTGGAGGTCCGGCTGGTGCGCACCGACGTGCAGGACACCGACCCGTCTGCGCTGCACGAGCTCGCCTGGATCGGCCTGCGGGCCTACCTCGCCGAGCCGGCGCCACTCGCTCCTGAAGCCGCGCACTTCGAGGTGGTCATGCGGGCCTCGAGCCAGCTCTCGCAGTCCGCCAGCCGGGACCTCCGCCTGATCTGTCAGGCCTACTGCCGAACCCTGGCCGCCAATCTCACCTGGAATGCCGAGTCTCACACCCGCAATTGGGTGTGGTGGGTGCTCGACCTGATCACCTCGAGCACCTGGGGCATGGACAAGCCGGACGCGCGCATCGACCTGCAGTCGTTCTACGACCTGGCGGTGCAGGCGGATGCTCGCCAGGATCACTTCGACTACGTCTTCGATAGCACGCTCAACGGGTGGGACGCCGCGCAGCTCATCGCTCGAGCTGGCCGCTCGCGCATCTTCCGCCGCAATGGGTTGATCAGCATCGCGCGCGATGAGTTCGTCGACGCTCCGGTCACCGCCTTCACGCCGCGCAACTGCCAGCCGGGCATCACCGTGTCGGAGCGGCTCCGGTCCCGCAATGCTCCGGACGGCGTCATCGTGGAGTACCAGGACCACCGCACGAACGAATGGACCGAGATCCCCTGCCCGATGCCCGGTGTCGAGTTGTCCGACATGGCCAACCCGATTCACAAGCGGCTCGAGGGGATCGTCGGTGCGACGCATGCCGAGCGCGAGGGCTTGTACGAGGCGGCCGATCTCGCCTACCGGCCGCGCGTCGCGTCCTGGACCACCGAAATGCAGGGCATGCTTCCGGCCTACATGTCGCCGGTCGCGCTGGTGCCCGATCAGGTCGGCTACGCGCAGTCGGGCGACGTGGTGGAGTACAGCTCCGGCACCCTGGTGGCCGGTCTTTCCGAGGTGCCCGATTGGGACGCCGGTGATCTGTACATCACCTTCATCAAGGATGATGGCTTGCTCACCGACCCGCAGCGGGTCACGCCCGGCCCGACGGAGTACGACGTGACGCTCTCGAGCTCGCCTGGCTTCACGCTGGTGGTGGACGACGGCACGCGCGAGCGTCCGAAGTTCCTGCTCGGCCCGCTGGTCGGTTCGCACGAGCTGGTGAAGGTGCAGAGCATCACCGATGGCGGCGACGCTGACGGTGCGCAGCTGTTCTCCATCACCGGCGTGATCGATGACGAGCGCGTGCACCTGGCCGACAACGCGCTGTTGCCTGGCCCGGGCGAGATCCAGGATCCGGTGGGTCTGCCTGATGCTGGCGGCCCGGAACCTGGCGTCACGCTCCTGGTGCCTCGGATTCTCGACACTTATGCGATTGCCCTCTCGTCGGGAGGCACGAGCGTCTCTTCGCTGGCTGCTGCCTATCAGCTCGGAGCGACGGGTCTCTCGCGGTTCAATGAAGAATTCGCCGGCACTCCGCGCTATAGCTTCCCGTCGGGTGAGTGGCTGCTCTATGGCGAAGCAGAGTCGAGCCTCTGTGCGCTCTTTGAAGTTCGTGCGACGCTGCTCAGTGCTCTAGGCGGCGGCGGCGAGACGTTCACCGGCCCCATCGGCACATGGGAGCAGCTCGGCGTCGACATCGAGTGGCGCCTGGAGTACGTAGGCGGTGGAAACGCGCAGCGTGTCCTGTACGTCGAGATCCGTGAAATTGCGACGGGGCTCGTTCAGGACTTTGCCACCGTCGATCTGAACACGGCAATCCTCACCGAGGTCGGCGGGGCATAATCCGGCGCACCGCAACCGCTGGAGGACTGCCTCATGATGAGTCTGCTCGCTTTCGCTCTGGGGCTCCTGGTCGGCGCATTGGCCGTGGCGATCCGGATGCGTGGTGATCTCACCTGGCCGGAGGTCGCGCTGGTGCTGCGCGGGAAGCCTCTCCCGAAGGAAACGCAGGGGGGCGGCGGTGGGCCGAAGGAACCCCTTTGACGTCGCGGTGGTGCTCCTGGCGGTTCTGTTCGGCCGGCACTACCTGTGGGACCACTGGCCGCCGGAGCTGCGCGGCTTGGCGTCCAAGGCGCTGGGGGCGCTCGCGCTTCTGACGCTGGTGTGGCTGGTGCACAGCCTGGCGCCGCGCTCGCCGGCGCTGACGGCGGTGGCCCTGTGGTGGTCGATCGAGGAGGTGCAGGTCGCGCTGTGCTCGTTCGCCTACATGGTGAGCCCGTGGCCGGTGGCGGTCGGGCAGTCAATCTGCAGCGCGCGCCTGGATCTCGACCTGGGGGCCGTCGGCATCGTGGTGGTCTTCTGGCTTGCCCTCTACGTCTACCGGAGCCTGTATGGCCGCAACACCCCCACCGGGCCCTGACCTGGATCTCTCGCTCTGGGCGGCGGCGCTGACGCTGGCCGGCTTCTATTGGGGCCCGAAGGCGGCGCAGTTCATCAGTGCCTACGCGCTGATCCTGCTCGGGTGGTTCGGCGGCCTGCTGATCGGGCTCTACCGTCGAGACCTGGACGCGCGCATGCCGACCCTGGTCTACGTCATCGTCTCGCTCATCGCGTCGTTGGGGGTCACCGTCCCGATTGCTCTCGCGCTCGACGGCACCGCCGGCTTCGCCTACACCGGCCTGCTGCTGCCCGTCTCCGGCGCGATCGCCGCGCTGCCGGACAAATGGCGCAAGGCCATGGAGACGGTGCTCGACGTGCTGCGTGCAGCCAGGGGGGCCAAGCCATGAGTGCAACCGACCTGCTCGCCGCCCTGTGGGCCTTGATGCTCTACAACCTGCCGGTCGTGGCGAACGTCGCGCTGGCGATCTCCGTCTGCGTCATCCTCGGGTGCCGCGTGGCCAAGATGATGCGCGGCGTCACCGCCCTGTCGGTGTTCCTGCAGCACGCCACGCTGGCGGTCGGCATGTTCGGCTCCGTGCTGCTCTCGTTCTCGGGGCACACCGAGTGGGCGGCCGCCAGCGGCAGCGCCGGAGCGCTGGTGTTCCTGCTCATGAGCATGCGGCGCTGGCGCTTCTCTCCGCCGGCTGGCACCAACCGCGCGCACCCGGTACCGCCGCACCAGCTGCGCCACGTGACCGGCGGCACCAGGAGCGAACCGTGATGCCCACAAGGCTGTCAGGCGACAGCCGGCCGCCGCGATGTCACTGTCGGCCATCCGCCGCCGTCACGAATCTTCACGATGGTCTTTTGGCTGACGCCCGCAACGATCGCGAGGGTGTGAGCCGGGATCCCCTGAGAGAGCAGACGGCGAATGTAGACGACGCGTTTGCTGGTCAGCTTCGCCATCGGAGACTTCTCGCCCCGGAGGTCAATCAATCCAATTTCCCACTGATGCTGGGTGTTCCTTGCAAGGCTCACCCACTCCAGATTCTCGGGACGATTGTTCAGCCGATTGCCATCGACGTGGTTGACCGTCAGACCATCCTGGAAGCCAGGGCAGAAGGCCAAAGCGACGAGCCGATGCACGCGCTCCTTCACGCGCTTGCCTTGCTTCAGGACCGCCACCTCGAGGTATCCGTTGCGGGCCACGCACGGTCTGATCTCTCTCTCCGGAAAGCTGCTGCTGAACGTCGACACCTTGCCATTTCGCACCCGGGTGTATGGCGTCTGATGCGGCGGCGCTTTCACTCTCGCGTGCGACGAGACCATCCAAGTCAGTCCCTTGGACTCGACGGTGCGCCACTCTTCAACCTTTGCCATATGGGAGTTATATCAGCATGGCAGACCTAGAGCTAGCGAAGCGCGAACTGGATCGCCACCTGCGCTCTGAAGAAGGTGAGAGGCTCAGGCCTTACCTGTGCGACGCGGGCGTCCCGACTGTGGGTGTCGGTGCCACGACATACCTCGACGGACGCAAAGTGAAACTGAGCGATCCGCCGATCACCCGCGACCAGATGAACCGCATGCTCAGCGTCGAGATTGATCGGTACATGGCCGAGGTCATGGAGATGGTTGACGGCATCGCGACGACCTTCCAGCTCGTCGGCCTGGTGCTCTGCGCCTACAACATCGGCCTGCCAGGGCTGCGCGGTTCATCGATGATCCGCCTGCACCGAAAGGGCGACTACGCCGGCGCTGCGCGTGCCTTCCGACTGTGGAACAAGTACCGCCCCAGGAAGGGGGCGCCACTTCAAGTGCACCCGGCCCTCGAAGAGCGGCGCCAGCGCGAGGCTGGCATCTACATGACGCGCGAACCAGACGAGGCGCAGCAGCGTATGCCACAGGCGGTTGACGGCGAGTCCAAGCTCACGAGCTCCCCGATCGCGCAGGGCTCCGTGGTCACCATCGCCGCCGGAGCCGTCACCGCCGTGGGCGAGGTCGCTCCGCAGCTGGAGCAGGTCGGCACGGCGGCCAGCGGCCTCACGGCGGCGCTGGAGCCGGTCCGAGGTGCTCTGGGTGCCATCCGCGGCGCCGTGGGCACGGTGGCCGAGTTCCTGGGGCTCCCGCCTGGCGCGCTGCTCGCGGTGGTCCTGGTCGGCGTGGGCTTCTGGATCCTCTCCAAGCGGCGCGAGCAGCGGCGCGAGGGCTGGTCGTGAAGCTGAAGCAGGTCGTCTACTCCGATCCGACGATCACGCCGGCGTGGCGCCACTACTGCCCGGGCTGCAAGGGCATGCACGTGATCCCGACCGACGCGCGTGGGCAGGCGAACGGCCACAAGTGGTCCTTCAACGGCGACCAGGAGCGGCCGACGTTCCACCCGTCTGTGCACCTGGTCGGGCTCTGCCACTACTTCATCGTGGAGGGCAAGATCCGCTACTGCGGTGACTGCCGGCACGAGCTGGCCGGGCAGAAGGTCGACCTGCCGGAGCTCGAGTCGATCGGCGAGGAGGCGGAGTGGGACTGATCAAGGGCGCGCTGGGGCTGGCCAGCGGCGTCAGCTGGTGGGTCTGGGCGCTGGCGGCCGCCGTCATCTGGGGCGGGTTCAACCGGCACGCGGCCAACGCCGAGCGCGCCAAGTTCCGGGAGGCCGAGGTCGCCGCGGCTGCTGCTCAGGCGGCCAGCGCGGTGGAGGCGAAGGCGAACACGGCGCGCCGCGAGGCGGAGAAGAAGGGGGCGATCGATGAAGCCAGGAAGTCTGCGGCGCGTGCTCGCGCTGCTCTGCTCGAGCAGCAGTCTGCTGCTGGCGAGCTGCGTGACCGTCTCGCCGTTCTTGAGGCCCGGGCCTGTGGCGGCGATCCCGGAGCTGGCGGAGGAGGCGAAGGAGCCACCGCGGCCCGCGAGTTGTCAGCCTACCTGCGCCGAAGGCTGGACGAAGCTGAAGCGGGAACTATCGAGTTTGCAGACGGTGCCGCCCGGGCCCGCGACGTCTGCGAGCGGCAGTACCGCGCGCTGAAGCCGGCGCAGTGATCGGATCAGCCTAACGTCCGATCCACCGGACGCTGCGCGCCGGTGATCTCCTGGTTAGGCGTCTTGCTGTCATCGAAGCCGTGCTCCACGGCTCGCCAGTCGCCGCGCCTGGCTTCGCGCATGTCCAGCGCGCGGAACTCGGCCGTGCGCTGGCGGCGGAACTTACGCGCCGCATTAACGTCGGCGGTCAAGGTCATGTCCACCTGGCAGGCCATGTAAAGCCCGGTGGACTGCCCTTCCTTGGTGAAGTTCTCCGCCAGCCAGTAGTAGGTCATGAGTAGTCCTCGTCAAAACTGCATGGCACTGTCCACTGCTTGCCGCAGCGGCTGCACTCGATGATGTCGTGATCGTCTGTTACGCCGCAGCAGTCCACAGTGCGCGGCGCCGGGCATCTTTGCAGGTGCTTCTGGCAAAGCTCGGGCTTCTCGGCATCGTGCAGGCTGCACCCGCCTTTGATACGGCCACCTTCGTAGCGCTTAGGCGTCGTCATACAGGTCGTATCGCTGGCAAAGCGCGTCCATGTCAAGCCGGGCGCGCTGCGTCACCAGTTCGCGTCCGTCACGAAATACCACGCAGCGGTAGCGCTGGCCCGGACGAATCTTCCACTTGTCGGCCTCAACGCCTTCAAGCACCAGCCGCTCGTCAGCAGTTACGGCATCGCGCGGATGGCCGTAACTGCGCCACATTTCGCTGGCGTCGCAGTCGTAGAACTTGCGCGCGGTTCTCACTTCGTCTTTCAGTACCAATACCATCGTTTGCTCCTCTGCGCCACGACGCCTAACCCGTCATTCGAGCCGACCGTTCCGGCGGCTCAATTCCCACGTTAGGCCTCAAGGCGCTGGGTGCGCAGCCCTGAATGCCTCGTGCTCGGCGGTTTCCTTGTCCCACAAGGCTTGCGC
>OFQV01000051.1_pt1 | contig 38424 bp, 49 predicted proteins | sample 1542971 | NCBI WGS metagenome assembly OFQV01 (sample SAMN07774229, study PRJEB24372) | wastewater metagenome | isolation source: WWTP Cannobio (Effluent) | place: Italy: Cannobio | collected 2016-01
CGCTGGAGACGGAGGCACGGCGACCGCTGGAACGCGAGGCACGGCGACCGCTGGATACGGAGGCACGGCGACCGCTGGAGACGAAGGCACGGCGACCGCTGGAGACGGAGGTGTAATTACCATTGCGTATTACGACAATGAGAAAGTCAAATATCGGAGGCTAATCGGACACGTTGGAGATGGCGGATTGAAGCCAAATGTCGCCTATCGAATCAATGATCAATGTCAGTTTGAGGAGGTGCCGGCATGAATCCTCACGCTCAAAAATTGCTCCTCATGCCAGCTTGTGACGTGATCGGCTCAACGATCAAGTTCCGTTCGCTCAAATCGAACCGGACTCGCTTCGGGACGATAACCAGCTTCGGCGCGTCGAGCGTGAGGGTTGTCACTCTCGATGGTCGGTCAGTGATTGTATCATGGCCGGAAATTCTTGAATCTTAACCAAAAAAACTGATGACTATTGAAACTGATCTCTCTCCGGCTGATTACCGGAAACATTGCCTATTGCGGGCGAAGGAAATGCTCGGGCATGAGCTTGTGAAAATTGCGATTGCGGCGGGCGTGATTAATCACAGCCTTGTTTGCCAACTCATTCGGGACGCGGCTCATGCTGGTTTTGCTGCCGGGGTGAATGCTCACGCTGATGCGATCACGCCAGAATTCACGAGCATGATGATCACTCTCGCTGAAATGGGGGTGGAAGCATGAAAGGGCCAGACTCACGCGATTACGAAAACGAATCCGAATACATGGATGACGTGTCAAGGTGGGAAGATGAGGCCGACATGGAGCGCGACCGGAAACGGGACGAACAGGCAGAGGAAGAATACAACGAAAACGAACTGTATTCCCTGCGCACAAACATCCTCGCGCAAGTCGTGAGGCTCGAAAGGCAGATACCCGAACGTCTCGAAATGAGTGCGTCAAAACTAACTCCTCTAATCATTATGACCTATCAAGCAAAGCTGGATGTTCTGGCTTCGATAGGTCTGCACCTTCCTCGAATTGAGGAGATGCGAAAAGCGCTCAAAAATCACAATTAATTCTGACCAAAATACTGATATGGATAAAAACGAAAAAGAAACTGGACTGGCGCTATTGCCAGCAATGACGGGAATCGAACTCTATTCAAACGGGTCTGCAAGATCCATTTTGGATAAGATCAAGGCAGAGGTCCGCTCTACTGTGATCGACGCGACAACGGACAAGGGGCGGAAGGAAATCGCAAGCCTTGCTCACAAGGTTTCCAAGGCAAAAGTAGCAATGGATGCAATGGGGAAAAGCCTCACGGAAGAACAGCGCGAACTTATCAATCGAGTAAACGAGGAGCGTAGGATTATCCGCGAGGAACTCGACAGTCTGCGCGATGAAGTCAGGAAGCCTCTCACTGATTACGAGAACCGTGAAAAGGAGCGGGTAGCAGGGCATGAAAGCCGGATTGCTAATTTAATTGCAGCAACGTCCAACGTTTCGGAACTGGACTCTGTAGCGCTCTCGAAACTCATCGAAAAAGTGGAAGCGTTCGACACTTCCAATATGGAGGAATTCGCGAACAGTGCTGAAACGTATAAAGGTGAGGTGCTATTCAAGCTCGGTAAGTTGCGCGATGAAACCTTTGTAGTGGAAGTGGAATCCGCACGCATCGAATCTGAGCGCATCGCAGCGGAAGAGAAAGCGCGCAAAGAACGCGAGGACCGGATAGCGAAAGAAGCGGCTGAGAAAGCACGCATCGAAGCGGAGGCGAAAGCGAAGCGACACGCGGAAGAAGAGGCTGCACGGGTTGAGGCTGAATCCCGCCGCGCTGAACAGGCTCGGGAAGCAGAGCGCAAAGCGGAGGCTGAGAAGATAGCACAAATCGAAGCTGCGGCACAGGCTCGCGAAAAGGCGCTTCGCGATGAGGCCGAACTCATGGAGCGCATCGCGAAAGAAGCGGCTGAAAAGTTGCGGCGCGATCAAGCGAAAGCGGAACTCGACCGACTCAACGCAATCGAAGCAGAGCGGATCGCCGATGAAAAGAGGGCCGCAAACAAGAAGCATCGAGCTACAATTCTCGGTTCGGCACTCCAGGCGCTTGTTGATGCTGGAGTAAATGCCAATGAGGCGGTGAAAGCGCTTGACGCAATCGAAGCAGGGAAGGTTCCTGCGGTTTCCATTCAATTTTAATTCTGCACAAAATCGGGGCCGCGCATCGAATAAACGCGGAATATTTTATGACTACAGAAATCACCAATCAAACGACAACGGCAAATCTTGCCGTAGCTATGCAAACGGCAGAGCTTTACAGCAAATCCGATATTGTGCCAAAGGCATTCCAAGGCAACGTCGGGAACTGCTTCATTGCTCTTGAACTGGCAGCAAGAATGAACGCTTCGGCCTTCATGATCATGCAGAATATCGACGTAATCCACGGGAAACCTGGATTTTCGGCGAAGTTCCTAATTGGCTGCTTCAACTCTTGCGGTCGATTTAGTGCGATCAACTACGAGGAGGACAATCAGGAGGGCGGTCGCTGCCGCGCTATCTCTACCGAGCTTTCATCCGACAAGCCAATCGAGGGGCCTTGGGTTTCTATGAACATGGCGAAAGCTGAGGGCTGGAGCACGAAATCAGGATCGAAGTGGATCACGATGCCGGGGCTTATGCTTCGCTACCGTGCCGCTGCCTTCATGATCCGCGTTACGGCTCCTGAAATCTCTCTCGGGCTTCCAACGTCGGAAGAGATCCACGACACCGATGGATTTGAAAAGTCTCGCAACGTGACGCCAAGGGCAGAACTGTCCGATGAATCGAATCCTTTCAAGCGTCAGGCGATTACAGAGAAACCAGAACCGGAGCCAATTTCAAATCTGAATCAAATCGCAATCAACCTCGAAGCCGACAATATCAAGGTAAAGGAAGCGCTCGGGGCACTCCTCACACTTGGAGTCGGAGACGGGAAAACGCCATTCTCGAAAATGGATGACGCGACTCTTGCGCATATCGTCGCGGATTGGGAGAACGTGCGGAACATGGTTCGCCAACTTGCGGGGGGTGAGGCATGAAAAACCCATTCCCCGACTGCGAAATCTACACGATGCCGCAACACCTGGAGGACGGCACGGCAAATCCTGAATGGCTGGAAATCCGCAAGGGCGTTCTGACTGCTTCAACTTTGGGGGCTTGGATACTGGACACTAAGGGCGGCGTGGTTGCGACCAATGCGAGAGAATCCGCTATATGCAAACTCATCGCTCAAACAGCTGATGCTTGGGAACCAAAGGTATTCGAGACTGATGCAATGCGGCGCGGCACTGAGCTTGAAACGGAAGCGGTCGCATCATTCGAAAAAGCCAAAGGGAAGACAGTAAAACAGGTCGGTTTTTGTCTGTCGCGCCATGGTCTTTTCGGTTGCTCTCCAGATGGACTGATCTATGAGGACAACGGCGGATTCGAGGGGAAAGTTCCAATTCCGTCCACTCATATCAAATACCGAAGGGCTGGAGAACTCCCCGATGAATACCGGATGCAGGTTGAAATGAGCATGGCGGTCACCGGTGCGGATCACTGGTGGTTCCAGGCTTACAATCCGGGGCTGGTTCCGCTTCGGGTAAGGGTGGAGCGTTCGGCCTATACCGAATCGCTGAAATCGGCCCTGATTGAATTCTCGGAACAGTTGGAAGCTGCGCTTACTGAGGAGTTTGACGCTTGGACGGCGGCGAAAGCGAAAGGCGAAATATGAGCTTTCTCTCACAACGCAACGTAGCTAGCTCCAAAAAGAGAAAGGTTTGCCATCTCTGCTGGACACTAATTGAAATCGGATCTCCGAAAGTTGTCCGTAATGGAGTTGATGGGTCTGACTTCTGGACTATGCACATGCACCCTGAATGTGAGGCGTATGAGTCTCGCGCCACGGTTGATGATGGTTGGTATGAGGACTGTTACGAGCCAGCATTTGAGCGGTCGGAAGCGATTGAATTCGTGAAGGCGAAAGGCGAAATATGAAACCGGCAAGAATCTACCCATTGGAGCATCAAGAGCAATCCCGTCTCATGACCTGGGCGGCGATCAAGTGTCGAGAAATGCCTGAGCTTGCCTTGCTTTTTGCGGTCCCGAATGGCGGTCTGAGAAATTTGAGAGTTGCCGCAAAAATGAAGGCGGAAGGACTGAAAGCCGGGGTTCCTGATTTGGTCCTGCCGGTCGCGAGGGGCGGGTATCACGCTCTTTTCATCGAAATGAAAACGGTGAACAATCGGCCAAAGAACGGAGGGAAAGGCGGTGTAACGCAAATCCAAGAATGGTGGCATGAAAAATTGATAGAACAGAAAAACAAAGTTGCAGTCTGCTACGGATCAGACGAAGCAATTGCAACGATTGAGCAATATTTGAAAAACTGATAATGAAAGGCAATACCCCAGCTAAAAGACGAAGCAAGCAGATCATTGACGCGGTCTATGAATATCTAAAGGAGCACGGCGAAACCACCTCGGAGGAGCTGGCAAGCAATATCGGTTGTTGCGCCGCCAGCGTAGGCTCCCCACAACTCGCGATGTTCAACATCCGGCAGAGAGAAGAGAAGCGCCCGCACGTTTTCCGAGTTCATGCCTCGAACGGAAAATTCAAAACTTCGTGGCGGCTAATTGAACGCTGAATACAGAACAATACAGAACAATATGAATACCATCACAAAAGAAGAACAAGAACTCATCGCGTCATGCGAGAGAGTCGGAGGAGATTCGAGGGAGTTGGCAAGACTCTCGCGCCGTCTCATTGCAGGGATCGCGAACATGGGGAAGGATCTCGACAAACTCAGGGCGGAAAATGTGGAGTTGGTTGGGCTTATCTCGAATTTTTGTAAACAGTATGGATGGTCTGTGGATGGCTGGAAAAATCAAAGACACGTTAAGCCTTTATTTGATATTTACGAAAAAGCAAAGGAGACCAAATGACAGATACACTTTTCGACATACCCGAATCAGTCCCGAAATGGCGGGAACTGGCGAGCGTTCACGGAATCGAAACAGAGCAGACCGGCGATACCTGGGAATCTCGCTACGATGATTTCGGAATATTTAATAGGTCAACTGACCACGAAACAGAGAAAGAGGCGGTTATCTCGCTGATACACAAGATGGAATTAAAGGGATGGAGGGAAGTATCATTATGAATCTGACAAAAAGAGAACAGTTCGCCGGAATGGCGATGCAGGGGCTTTTAGCGGCGGGTCCGCATGACTGTGAAATAGACGGCGTCGTTTGTGATGCCGTCATGTATGCCGACGCGATCATTGCAGAACTGGACCGGACAGCGCCGAAGTGCCCGAAATGCGAGGACGGCGGCACCGGCCCTCTTTGCGCCAAGCATGTGAGCTACGGTTCAACTACCGGGGATTCCTCGGTAGTTGAACACCATTTTCCTGACGCCAAGGAAATGGTTCCCGACGAGGACGACTGGATACCGCACAATCCCGGCGATCCGATGCCGTGCAAGCCTAACGAAACGGTGACGGTGATGCTGAGGAACGGGGGGATTGCTAACTACCGGGGATTTTGCTGTTTCTGGGGAGCAAGTCCGAAATCCCCAAAAATTGAAATCATCAAATGGAAGCTCGCGAATGAAAACGATTAATATTATCCTGATTGTAGCCGTCCAATTTCTCGTTTTGGTGTCGATTTTGACAATCGAGAAAGAGCGGAAGACCGCAGAAAAAAGAGCAATCCAAGCAGAACGGGACAACCGGGAAGCCTGGGCGCTCATCAATCAACTGAGGGCCGACCTTGCTGGAGGATGGCCGACAAATTTCTGAATCATGTCATCATACATCAAACTTTTTTCCGAAATCCTTACATCCACGATCTGGCAAGAGCCGGATTCGACACGAATCGTGTGGCTGACTATGCTCGCCATGGCCGACAAAAACGGAGAGGTGAAGGCGTCAATCCCCGGCCTTGCAAGTTTCGCGAAAGTGCCGATTGAAGCAGCTGAAACCGCTCTGGAAGCGTTCAAAAGTCCCGACAAATACTCGCGCACGAAAGAGCACGAAGGGCGCAGAATTGAGGATATTGAGGGCGGTTGGAACCTCCTGAATCATGGCAAATATCGAGCCAGAATGAACGCGGAAGACCGCCGAGAAAAGGACAGGGAACGCAAACAGAAGGCTCGGGATCAAGCGGAAACTTCCGCACTTGTCCGCAGTCGTCCGCAGTCGTCCGCAGTCGTCCGCGATGTTCCACCAGAGTCCACCGACATCCACCAGAGTCCCCCGACTTCCGCACTTTCCGCACATACAGAAGCAGAAGCAGAAGCAGATACAGAAGAAAAAGAAGATTTGGTTGTTACCACCACCACCACCTCTTTGCGAGTACCGACCGATAATCGTGTACCGACCAAAAGCTCTGTACCGATCGAATTAGATTCTGATGCGTCGATCAAGTCCGAGAGTGGCGCAAAAAAAGTGGTGGTGGGTACAGCCGGAATCTCTTTGGATGTTTTTCTCGCTATCGCGAAACGAATCAACGTAGACCTCGATTACGCCAGCGCTTTGCACGCCGATCTCGAATCCTCCGGGTGGACCGATGCCAGCGGCAAGCGTGTCGTCTCTCCAGGCGTTTTCCTTCAGCGGGCATGGGAGCGGAACAAAGCGCGTGTCCAATCGGCAACGGCTGACCCGTCGAAGCGCGAGGCTTGGCACGTAGAAGCCGACATCAAGCGAATGCAGGCGCAGATTTCGAAAATCCAGAAAGATCCAGAGAGCCGAAACGCGGCTCTCGGAATGACCAAAACGAAGGAAGAACACCGCGAAAGCCTGAAATCGGCGTGGATGGCCTTCATTTCGCCTCTAAGGGCAGAGATGGCCGAAGCGCTACCGAATGATTGGAAAACATTTCAAACGCGCCTAGCGAGCGAGAAAGCGGCTTGTTTGGGCAATGAGCAAGCTCTTGAGGCGTGGGAATCGGACGAATACCAACTTTCGACGCTTTCCGAGATGTTTCCGAAGGATGTGCCGACCTTTGAACGATGGTCGAAGGATTTCGCGAATGACCCATGGCTTGATCCTGCTGGATTGACATTCGAGGCAATCGGAGACATCAAGGATTGCAAGGAGCAAATCAAGAGGCTTGAGGGCGAGCTTGCAAAGATTGTCAGAGAGGGGGGCAAATGAGCTTTTCTGAATCCACAAACGAAGCTCTCCGAATGCTGAGGCTACAGCCAAGGCAAGAGATCCAGGAGAATTCTGCGATGAAAAAACCAACAGGCGGGCGGGCGAATCCTTGCGCGACGGTAAGCGATCCAGGAAGGAAGCAGAGAGGCCCGAAAAAAATCAACTGGAAGGCTCATTTTAGAGGATATGTAGACTGATTTTGCGGATGGTTCGGGGTCTTTGAAGCGCACGAAAACCGAAAAATGAACGACAACCAGATTTGATACCCATGAATGAACCACAAATGAGAATCCGGAACCATGAATAAAGTCCATCCAACCAGAGAACTGTCAGGAATGACCATGACCATCGCCGAACTTATCGACGAACTGCAAAAACACGATTCAAACATGCCAGTCTTGGCAACTTGGGAAGGTGTCCTTTCGGGGATTCGACCTGAGAACTTCGGGATTCAGGAGTACGGCGGGCGTAAGCAACTCACGATCGACGTTGAAATTTATGGCTAACACCAAGCCCATGGAGGGCTGAAAGCCCTTTCATGCGGCGAATGTTAGCGTCCCGAATTTCAGAACAGACCCTATCAACAGAACGAACCAACCCTATTATGAGCGAATACTGTCACCACTGCGGAACTACAATTAGCGAGGACATAGCAACACTCTGCCCGCTGTGTGCATCGAAACCCGATTCCTTGCGACGCGAGGAAATCGACGAATTTGCCGCGAAACTGAAAACAGGCGCAATCCCTGCTCAGATCGTCGATGGAAAGCCCATGTATAGCGGGCTCAATGGTGCGGCTCTGGCGTCCACGCTCCGGGCGGTCTCCGAGTCTCATCAAACAGTCTACCGGGAGGACCGGGAGCGGAAAGCCCTGTTCGCGGACGAATCCAATACCGCTAACAGCCAAGATCGCACTTGCGAAGCGTAGGGCGCATCGACCTGTTCGTTCCGATCAATCTTGACCGAATGGCACTTAACGCGATATTGAAATCATGCTGAATCCCCGACAGGAAAGGTTTTGCCAGCTTTACGCGACGGGCGGGAATGCTTCTGCGGCCTACCGCGAGGCATACTCCGGGGCGCTTGGAGCCGGACAGAGTGCGTTCACGCTTCTTAAAATCCCTGAAATAAAGGCGAGAGTCGCGGAACTGACGGGAGATGCGAGCCAGAGAGCGGAGATTGACCGGGATTACCTGATTCAATTCTGGCGTGAGGTGCTTGAAACTCCAATTGGTGAGATCGATGAAAATCATCCGCTCGCGCAAGAATACCAGGCGAATGCTGACGGCGTAAAGGTCAAGATGCCGTCGAAGGACGGGGCCGGGAAAGAGCTTGCGAGGCTCATCGGTGCCTACGCGCCCGACAAGGTCGAGGTAAGCGCGGATGACGCATTGACTAAGTTGCTCGGGGAGATCCGAGAGAAGCGATGAAATTATGAAATGCGGAAAAAAAGTTACATTTATCGCTTGCGTCTTTGTAACCTTATGTTATCTTGGTCGTGTTGAGAGGATGAACCTCCCGACGAAACAGAACAAAAAAATGACTACAGAATCTGACATCACATCCGCTATCGTCCGCAGCGTCAGCCACAACGAAATCGTTCAAGTTGAAGTGAAAGAAATCGAATCAGCCTACCTTGAAGTGAGCTTGCAAACTGAAGACTGCGACAGGGCTACGGAAAATGACGGGAGCGAAGATGTTTGGGGAACCACAGACGACGGCGCTGAATTCAGAATTCGACTCGTCCTTGAAAAATGACCGCCCCGACAAACCAGAACAAAGATATGAACTCACTCGACAATCTCAGAACACAAGCCCACGTCGCCGCAAGTAGCGCCCGCCAAGCAGCCGACGACGCCAAAGAGCTAGCCCTGTGGGTCGGCTACTCCGATGAGGAGCGGGATTTCCTCCGCGCCCGTCCATGGGGCGCGGCGCACGTCGCCAAGATGGATAAAATGGTTTCGGAAATGGAGAACGGAAAATGACCCCCGCCGAATACAAAGCAATCCGCTGCAAGCTCGGCCTCACGCAGGCCGGGCTTGCCGCCCTTCTGGGAGTGACCCGGAAAACGGTCAGCTCCCGCGAGAACGGCGCGAAAATTACTGAAGAGGCCGCCCTCGCGATCCGGTCTCTTTCTTCCCCGAACACGGAGCGCGGGGACGGCTGAAAGCCGTTCCGCCGCCGCGCATGGTTAGGCGGCACGATTTTCAAATCAAATGAAGACATACAAAATAACGCTGATAAAGACGCAGTTGGGCTGGTCTTGCTGGTGGAACTACGGGTGCAACACCGCCGATCAATTCACGCTTGAGGAGCGCGAAGTGTGGGGTGGATCGCGATTCCTCCTCGGTGCGTTCTGGAACTCTTGGCGGGCCGCTTGCGCGGACAATCGGGAGAGTCGCGCAAAGCGGGGCGAGCGAGCATCGAAGGGATGGACGCAATGACATCGACCGAAATCATTCCTCTGCATGTAATTCGATTGAACGGAGCAAGCGCAGGTGTGCTTCACGCCAACGACGACGGTAGCCGGATTACGGTATGCGTGTTTCAACGGGGGCACAAATGGAAGGACGGGGACTTTGTGATTTTTGAGCGGAGGGGCGGGGAGACGACACGATATAAAATCGACCGGATTTGCACGCCGCACGATCCAGGAGACCAGCACTTTCTTTACTGCACCTTTGCGCCACGAATCCATCCTTCTCCGAACACTCCCGGCCAGGCGACGGCGAAGCCGTTGTCTGCGCCGGTTTGTTCTCCGAGATCGAACCACCAAAAGACGCCAGAATGAAACACTGCCCGAACTGCCAAGTAGATGCCGAATGGAACTCTGCGGACTGCCCTGTGTGCCTTGGCGCGTTGATCGAGGAGCACGACAAAGCGGCCCATGATGCCGCATGGGAAAAGAACTTCGTAAAGCCAATTGGGCGCGAAATGAAAAAGCGGGGGATCGCCTACATGGTGATGATCCTGAGAGAAGACGGAAAACTCGCCTACGTGCTCGACAAGGAAATTCCGGAGAACGCTGAGGTATGCCACGGCACGACCAACCAATCATCATGAAAAAACACGATCAATTTTACGAACTGCCAGCAGATCGCCGTTGGCATCACCGCTTTGCTCTCTGGTTCCGGCGATTACTCGGAAAGCCCACCCCACCCCGATACTTCATCGGCGTGGATCACGGCAATGGCTACGAGCGATCATGTCGGATCAAGATCAAGGTGAATCACGACGGCACAAAGGAAATCGTGGAGCATGATTTTTTCGAAGAGAACACTGAACTGCATACACCGCGAACCGAAGCCATAAGACTATGAGTAAAAATAAAACACAATCGAAGCCCCTGAGAGTTCCGAGGTGGCGTCCGAAGCAGTGGGAAGCCGGGGACATGGCGATAAAATACATCACGCTCCGCCCTGACGACGACCCAGAACCACCGTGTATCCTGATGCTTGTGACTGATGTCGTCGGGGAAAAGTGCGAATGCGCGCACCTCGACATGAACTACACGGAAATGATCGAGGCTCGGTATCTCCTGAGCGTTGAAGATGCTGTGGCGCATTTCGAGCACCTCGCAAACGATGGCACGATGACCTTTCGGTATCATCGCATCGGCCTGCAAAAACTTGAGGATCTCGCGCACCCGTTCACGTCTCGCCCCGAATGGGTCAAGCTCATCAAGTGGTGGGACGAAAACCCGGACGATCACCCGGACGGGTTCGCAGTGATGCGGGAGATGATTTTGCACAACGCCGGGCGTGAGATACCGGCGCAGAAAGGCGGCGATCTGTGAGTGCGCCAGATAATGAGTCTCATCAATGATCTAGCTGACCAGCTTTGGCGGCTCAAGAACCTTTACTCATGCCGGAAGCAAGGCAGCGGGGAGGCAACGCCGTTCATTCCGCGTCCAGAGCAAGAGGAAGTATTTCGCCACCTGATCGAGACTCCGAGCATTCCGGTCTACGTCATCAAGTCGCGAAGGCTTGGATTCTCTACGGGTTTGAACACGTTCCAAGTGGATTCCATGAACTTCTCAAAAGGCTGGCGCGGAACCCTGATCGACCTCAATCAGAACGACGCAACCAAGAAGATGATCGAGCAAATCCGGTTCGCTAACGATTCGCTTCCAACTGAGATTAGATCGCGGTTTCGGACCCTCAAGCGCAATGATTCTGAGTTTCGAATCGCGCTGAATGGGGAATCCGATAGCGAGGACTCCGTTATCTTCGCAACGATTTCCGCGCGAGGTGGAGATACGTCAATGCTTCACGTTTCGGAAATGGGACCGATGAGCGCAAAAGATCCGGCTCGGGCAAAAGAGCTTGTCAATGGTGCCTTCCCGGCTGCGAGCAAGGGCCGAATCGTGGTTGAAACGACTTGGATGGGCGGGAAGTCCGGCGAGCTTTGGGAACAGGTCAAGCCAATCATGGAGCATGACCCTAACGCAAAAGGGAAGGTCTACTTCTTCCCTTGGCACGGAGACCCGGAAGCGGTCGAGACAACGGGCATGGTCACGAAGGAGATCGAGGAGTATTTTCGGACTCTTGCTGAAAAGACAGGCAAGCGATTCAGCGATGAGCAGAAAAAATACTACGCGGTCAAGAAGCTGACTCATAGGCACGAAGTATATCGCGAGTATCCCTCAACACTTGAGGAGGCTCTAATGTCCCCGGTAGAGGGCGCGATTTACGCTCCATACATTGATGAGCTTCGGACTGCTGGACGAATCACGAATTTCCCGATTGATCATTCCGCGCTGGTTCATACTGCCTGGGATTTGGGAAGCCAAATGAACACGGTAACGATCTTCTTTCAGGTTCGAGGCCGGGATATCTACGTCATCGACGCGCTGCTTGAGAAGCAAATCAACATGACCGATCGCGCCTCAATGATTCTCGGGAAGGGTTATCCGCTCGGGGTCCACTTACTGCCGCACGATTCCGAGAGCGACAAGAGCGGGGTGAAGACGGTGCGGCAAGAGATCGAGGAAGCGGGTCTCAAGAATACACGGGTAGTCAAGAAAACCATGAGCGTGTGGAGCGACATCAACAAGACGGAGGAGAATTTCCCAAGGTTCTTTTTCCACGCCAAGAATTGCGAAACCCTGATCGAGCGGCTGAGTAATTACCGCGTCGAGATCGACACAAGTAAAGGCGAGTCTGCGGAAATCCCGGTGCATGATCGGAACTCGCACTCTGCGGATTCTTTGCGGTATATCATTCGAGGGATCGAGGCAGGACAGGTGCCGGACACAATGGAATCAGGGCGAAGAAATCCCGGTCAACCTCGCCCAGGCGCGAAGATGGGTTATGTTGGAAGCTGAATTATGAACGAGAACAAAGATAATTTCATACCCTTCATTGGAGGGGTTGCTAACGGTCAATGGACGAAGGCTAATGAGCCTACCCGTTATGTCGCAAGGCGCGGAACTAGGCCGATAGAAATTGTCCCTGATGAGGACAGGTATCGACGGGAGCGCATAAGAGGCGAGAGCAAAGAATGGTTTATTTACGTTCTGGATTCACTCACGCTAGATCAGGCCATGGAGATGCTAATCAATGGCTACACGAAGAAATGACCCCATTCGAGAAAGCAATAGCAACGCAACTCGTAGATTGCTCTGCGGCTGACTTCTTCTCCGCCCTGAACGCTCACTTCCTTCATGGATTCGTCCACTCGGATTCATCCGCATTCCTCATGATCCGGCCAGTCGGCACCGGTTCAACTCGCGAGATGATCGTTGACCCGCTCTGCCAGTTTCGCGAGGAGTCCTGCAATGCCTGGTTTGTTTATCTCGCTGCCGGAAACCTCCCCGACCTTTTTTCGCTCGCACCGTATCCGCTCGAATTTATTTGCTATGAACGTTTTGGTGAGTTAAAAATAGTGAGGTTCCAATCAATATCCGAAAAGGTGAAGCAATGGGAAAGAAAAAAGAACGAGAGAGACAGGCGCAAGCACAGCAAGCAGCCCTAGCGGCTCAGGGTCAAGCGGCGGCTCAAGCGGCGGCGCAACAGGCGGCTTACCAGCAACAGCTAGCGGCTCAGAACGCTCAATACTCCAGTCTGCTCTCCCAGACACAAGCCCAAGTCAAACAGGTTTCTGAGGACGCAAGGGCCAATATTGAGGCACCGGCAGCGCAACTTGTCGGAGTCGGGATCGATGAAGCAGAGCAAGCGGCTCGCAAAAAAGCGGCGAATCGCTTTGGTCTCTCGGCCACTATTTTTGCTGGCAAGTCGAACAAGCTCCCCGCTAAATCGCTCCTTGCATGACGCCTGAGAACGTCCAGAACGCTTTACGGCGGCATGAAATCGCCAAGGCTAAACGGATGCCTTGGCTTTCGATCTGGAGAGAGACAAGCCGGTTTGTCAATCCTATCAAGGATCATATCGGTATGGGGTTGCTCGGTAGCAAGACTCCAAACATTGCGAGACACCAGCTTTTCGATAATACGGCGCAAGAGTCGCTGTTGGTCTATGCCGCTGGTTGTATGGACTGGCTGACCCCGGCGAGCCGTCCCTGGTTCCGGCTGGATGCTCCTGCCCACCTTTCCGACAATGACAATGTCAAGAAATGGCTCGCGAAATGCACGGAGGAGATGAGAGCGGAGATTGGAAGGAGCAATTTCTACTCTCAGATTCATGAAGCGTACATTGATGACGGCGCGTTTGGGACGGAAGCGCTGAATACCGATGAGGACGACGGGCTTCGATTTGAGCTTTTCGAGATAGGGGAATACTCTGCCTTGATGGATCATCGCGGAAAGGTCGATACCGTGTTCCGGGAACTCTCTTTGACTCCTCGACAGGCGGCGCAAAAATTCGGGATCGAAAACCTTTCGCCAGATATGCGCGATGTGGCGAGGGATTCGCAGAACAGGCAAGGCGATGAAGAAGTTACGTTCGTTCATTGCTGCTACCCTCGGGAGGATCGCGAGCAAGGGAAGATCGACGCGGTGAACATGCCATTCGTTTCGATTTACATCGAAGAGAAAACAAAGCACGTTGTCCAGGAATCCGGCTCATGGGAGATGCCAACGGCGGTAGGACGACACTTGACTTGGGGGAAGTCTCCGTATGGTTTCGCTCCTGCGTGGAACGCGCTCGCGGAGGCAAGGCAGGTGAACAACCTGCAAATGAATCTCGACGTACTGGCTGAAGTCGCGGCATTTCCTCGCGTAGTGGCACCTTCGGTACTGGAAAGTGAGATCGTTCTAACGAAGGGAGGAGTAACCTATGTCGAGGATATGGCTCAATCTCCGAGAGTATGGGCCACGGAGGGCCGGTATGACATTGGAAAGGATCGAGTGCAGGAGCGCCAGAACGCAATCAAGCGGGCCTTTCACGTCGATCTGTTCAACATGTTTGCTCAGTTCCCGCCAGGAAAGGAAATGACGGCAATGGAGGTCCGGGCACGACTCGATGACAAGCTCACCCTGTTTTCTCCGACGTTCGCGAGAAAGACAGGCGAATTGATCGACCCTACCATTTCGAGGAGCTTCAACATTATGCTCCGTGGCGGCGCGTTTCCTTCTCCGCCTCGGGAGATGATCGAATTCATGGGCGATGGGGTGCTCAGTATCGCCGATCCTAAAATCAAGCATTCCTCGCGAATCGCGCTCGCAATGGATCAAATCCACAATCAGGGATTCGCGAATACGCTCCAGACCTTCGCGCAACTTTTTGAATACAAGCCAGAACTCCTCGATAACTTCAATACCGACGATGCGATTCGAGACTCTGCCATGAATTTCGGGACGGCTAGCGATTGGCTGCGTGACGTTGATGAGCGCGATGAAATGCGAGAGGCACGGGCGCAACAACAGGCGGAAATGGCGGCGCAAGAGCAGGCTATGGCGATGGGAGGGCAAGCATGATTGACAAGGAAGTATCGCGAAAGTCGGGGGTCACAGAAGAAGAATTGACAAGTCTCTGCCGGTCTGTCTTCTCCGGCTCGGACGGCTCACGGCTGCTTGTCGCTCTTTGCCGATACAGGCACCCTATGGCGAACCGCTTTGAAACGTCGGACCATATCAGGGCTGCTATCCGAGACGGGGAAGCGGGCGTAATAGCATGGTTGGTTCGAAATGCCGAGAAACCAGATAAAATTCATGAATAAAAAAGAAATGATTGAAGAGCTCGAAGCTGCCGGAATGACGATTTCCGACGATACCAGCGACGAACAAATTGAGGAGCTTTACACGGAACTCCAAGTTGAGCAAGCGAGCGGAGAGCCGGAATTGGCGCAAGCAGAAGCAAGGCCCACCGTTTGCCCGATCACTCCGAATCCGAGATTTGGCGACAAAGACCCTGCGGTTATCGCGTGGTACAAGGCCAATGACCGGGATGAATATGAGCGCCGGTATGCAGGGAGGGTGATTCCGGTATGAATAGCGATTTGACTCCATCAATGATTATCCGTACTCTGGAGTTCTTTGCTTCACAGAATCGCAATATGCGCATGAAACGCAAGATGTGGCCCTTTTCCGGCAAGAATCGATCACAACGGAACAGGCTTGCGCTTGGGTTCCAGTCAATATAATTTCAAATCGCGGGGTAGTTTAGCGGCAGAACGCGGGACTCATAATCCTGAGACGAGGGTTCGATTCCTTCCCACCGCAATCTCAACTTTCATTCGATCACTTAATTATGGATGCTACAATTGACGACGAAATCCGCTACATGAAAGAAAAGCGGCAGAACCTTGACGAGCAGATTGCCGGTCTCAAAATGTGGGGGCCAACCCGTGAGAGGTCGCTGGCAATCACGAAGCTGCAAGAAGCTGTGATGTGGCTCGGAATGGATCTGAAGCGAATCGGGGATGCAAACCCCGGATACGTCGAGAATCCTTATCCTAACTCGAAAGACCCAAGCACGACGAAAATCGACCCGACAGCGGACGGGCTGAAGTTGTGAAATTACTTCCCGAAGCAATTCACTTTTCATCAAAAATCCGATGAGATAACCAAAACCAAAAACAACCATGTCTGACGAAACTCTCGTCAGTAGTGGCGAGGTGACCGGCGAAAGTCTCCTCTCCCCTGCTGATGAAACTCAACAAGGCGGCGCTGTATCTACAGAGGCCGCAATCACACAGCCTAGCAATCCTTACCATTCCATCTTCGCAGATGAGAAGGGTTCTTTTGCTGATGGCTGGCAAGAACATCTCAAAGGTGACGAATTCGCTGACCTGCGAGCGACGGCGGCGAACTACAACTCATTCGAGAAACTTCTGCGTGGGCTGAAAGACTCGAAGACGGCGGCAATGGCGCGAACTGAGGGAATGGTTCGCATTCCCGGCGAGAACGCCACGCCTGAGGAGCAAGCGGCATTCAAGGCGGCTCTTGGGGTTCCTGACTCCGTGGATGGTTACGAGCTTCCGAAACCTGCTGGCGCTCCTGATGACTTCCAATTCGATGAGAGTGTTTCGACGGCGCTCCGTGAAAAGGCGCTGGAATTAAATCTCTCCCCGGCGCAACTCTCCGGGCTGGTTGAATTCCAATTCGGATTGGAACAAAACGGAGTCGCGGCACAGGAGAAAGCACAAGCGCAATGGCTGGAATCGGAGAAGGAAATTCTCAAGCGTGACTTCGGAAACGCTTTCGGCGAGAAGACACAGCTTGCGAGCCGTGCCGCTCAAACCTTCGGGCTGGATGCAAATAATCCGATCTTCGGAAGCGCAGAAGTCGTCAAGGCATTCGCGGCAATTGGCGCGTCCATCTCGGAGGCGAAACTTGTCTCATCGGAGAGCATGAAGAACACGCTTGGTCCTGAATCCGCTGCCGATGACATTATGCGAAACGAGAGCAACCCCGACTACAAGGCTTACCGGGATTCAAGTCACGTGCGACACAAGGAGGTTGTCGCTAAGGTGAATGACTTGATGAAGCTGGCGTACCCTGAGGGGGAATGATTGATATTCAGGGTTCAGCCAATAAATCGCTTGCGTTTGGCTGAACCTTCTATCAAGTTTATAGCGGTTCGAGGTGGACCCGGCTTTTGTCCCGGATTCTCTAGCGAGGACTCACTAATCAACGTGAGGCTCCCAAGCGGGAATTCCCTGACGAGGTGAATGCAAATTCAACTTGTTAAAAAACAATGGCTTTAAATACATCTCTAGCGGTGCCTGAACACTACCAGCGCACCTTTGCAAAAAATTGGGACCACGAGGTCCAACAACGCATTTCTCGACTTCGCGGGAAATTCACCGTGAAGGAATTCGAGGGGAAGGAACACGTATTCAGCGACCTGGATGACGTGGAATTCTCGGAGGATGCCGGTCGGCTCAGTCGCTCTAACCCTACCGAGTGGACGGGCAAGAAGCGGAAAATCGTTAAACGAAATTTCGACGTTCAGAAGTTGTTCGATAAGAATGACGCTGAATTTCTCGGAATGCTCAATGAGCCAAATTCGGAACTCATCCAAGCAATGGGCTTTGCTTGGGATCGGAAGATTGATGAATTGTCGATTCTCGCGGCTTCGGCTACGGCTTTCGGTGGTGCCGATCCTTTCGATACGCCGATCACGCTGCCGTCAACCCAACAGGTCGCTGTGAACTATGTTCCAACCGGTTCCCCTGCAAATAGCGGATTGACTCCTGAGAAGATCATCCGAGCAAGGACGATCTTCGCGAAAAACGAAATCTTCCCTTCGGATGATGAGCTTTTCCTTGTCGTGAGTCCTGATGATCTTGAAGACCTTACGACTTACGTCAAGTCGGCAGGGAACGACGTTTGGGCGTCAATGGTAGCGGCATACGAAAAAGATCCTAGCGAGAAGCTGTTTCAGTTTACCGTGATCCAATCGAATCGTCTGACCCTCGCCACTGGCACAGATATTGAAACCGTTGTCGCCTTCTCGAAGCGTCATGGTATCGTTGTCGCGCCTGAGAAAATGAGGACCGAAATCGACATTCTGCCAGAAAAGAAACATGCCAAGATGATCTCTTGTTATGCTCAATACGGTGCAGTTCGTCGCCAAGAAAAGGGCGTTGTCGAAATCTTCTGCGATCAGTCTCCATGATCTGAATTCTGATCGAAATTTAAATCTCAACCAGAAAGAAAAATCACAATGGCTATTTTCAAAACTACTACTCGGACTCAACAAGAGGCTCGAAAAACATCCCTCCATTCCAATCCTTCATTTCGTCCGCTGCAACAGGCGGTTCATTTCGCGATGTTTGAGATTGTGCTGGATGGAACCGAAGTCACAGGGGACGACATTGAGCTTGGAAGTCTTGGGCTTGCTGGCGCGGTGGTAATCCCGGAACTCTCCCGAATCACCGACGTTAATTCGGCGAATGATATGGGGGCGAACTTCGTGCTCGAAGCGGTCAACCCTGAAACCCTTGCGGTGACTGCCTTGACGGCTACCTCTATTTGGGCGAACAACTCCGCGCCGTTTGTTCGGCTCGCGAGTGGGGAGACTCCTGAGATTGCCGGTTCCGAGGACTTCCTACAGGTCGCTGTCACGCTTCCAACGGGGGACGGTGGAACAACTGCAATCGGCGTTTCGGGGGACAAGATTAGCGTCTTGATCGCCTACGGCGTAACCAACTCCTAAGCCTTCATCGTTCGGCATACATGGTCAAGCCCCGCCCATTGGTTATCCAGCGGGCGAGGCTTTTCTATTTTTCAACATGACACCAACAGACATAGTAAACCAAGCTCTCGGTCTTCTTGGCGAGTCGGCAATTTCGGGGTATGACGAAAACCTGCCCGTAGCAAGAGCCGCCCGTGCTCACTACGAAACGACTCGGGATTCCCTGCTTCGTCGGCATCGGTGGAACTTTGCCAGGAAGCGGGCGGAACTATCGCAACTCTCGGAAGCTCCTGCCTTCGGATTTGCTAACAAGTATGCGTTGCCGTCCGATTGTCTCCGGGTGCTACAACTGAACGGGCTTTCTGCTCTCGAATGCGAGGCGGATTTTGAGATCGAGGGGCTGGAACTCCTCACGGACGCGGACACGGCCAAGATTGTTTACGTGGCGCGGATCGCTGACCCGTCGAAATGGGATTCCCTTTTTGTGGAGGCGTTCATTTACAAGCTCGGCGCGGCTCTTGCGATCCAGGTCGCCGATTCACTTCAAAAGCAACAGATTCTCGAATCGAGATTTGAACAACTGAAACTCCCTAGCGCGATCGGTGTAGATGCTCGGGAGAGCAAGCCAAGGGTAATTCATCCCGGCACCGGCTCGGAATCTCTGGCATCCCGTGGCGTGTCCGTTGATTCTTTCGGCGCGAGCTTCGGCGGTGGCTATTCCTACCCTGGCGCCACGACTGGCGCGAATGGAGAACCGGGAGATAACGGATGGACGCCAAACCCTGCGACGGTTACGGATGGTGACAGAATCCTTTTGTTTGTCTCATGGTCAGGCGGGGAAGGGGCGCAACCTGAAAACGGTTACGTCTCACCTTCGGGCCTGACGAATATTTCGGGGAGCGCCACCGACTTTCGAGGCGGTCAGGGAACGATAGGCAATAACGGATGGTCGCCAATTCTCGCTGCGGTAGCTGATGGGGCGCGGCGCGTCTTCCAAGTTATTGACTGGTCAGGCGGGGAAGGGGCGAAGCCTGTGACGGGGCTTTATGTTGGGCCTTCTGGGCTTGAGGCAAATATAGTGAACGGCCTCGATGTTCGTGGGCCTGCCGGAACAGGAGACGTGACGGGGCCAGGGGTATCGGTGACAAGCGGAAATCTCGTATCATGGAACGGTACTGGCGGAAGTGATATTGAGGATTCAGGTATATCGGCGTCAACCCTTTCGGGTGCGGTAGCGCTTAACTCTGCAAAGGTCTCGAATGCGACTCACACGGGAGACGTGACGGGATCGGGGGCGCTCACGCTGGCAGCTTCGGGAGTCACAGCGGGGAGCTACACGAACGCGAATATCACCGTTGACGCAAAAGGCCGGGTAACGGTTGCTGCGAACGGATCAGGCGGCGGAATTTCAACAGGAAAATCTATTGCAATGGCGATGATCTTCGGAGGATAAAATTATGGCGAATCCAAACATTGTAAACGTGGCGACGATCAACGGCAAGACTGCCACGGTTGCGCTTTCTACCACTTCGGCGACTGCGATTGTATCCAACGCGGCAGCATCGGGGAAAATCTATAAGATCAACTGTCTCTACGTCGCAAATGTCGATGGGGTTAATTCCGCGTCCATAACGATCAATCTTTATTCGGCGGCGGATATCGGTGGGACCGCTTACCCGGTTTGTTACACGATCACAGTTCCAGCCAACGCTACGCTAATCGTGATCGCGAAAGATTCGCCGATCTATCTCGAGGAAGATAAGAGCATCGGGGCTATGGCATCGGTGGCGAATGACTTGGTCGTGATCGCTTCCTACGAGGAAATCAGTTAATGAGAAACAATGGTAGCATAATCGGCGTAACCAATACTCCGACAACTTCGGTAGCCAGCGGCGTCTGGTCGCTTCAGGCTGCTAATGACGCGAAGCGGGCAGGGATTTGGCCGCGTATTAGCTTTACTCTGGAATATCTTGTTATTGCCGGTGGTGGAGGCGGTGGTGGAAGTAGCCCAAGCTCTGCGGGCGGCGCCGGCGGCGGCGCGGGAGGTTTCCGAACGGCTTCGGGATATTCTGTATCAACCGGTCTGAGTTATTCCGTAATCGTAGGCGCGGGCGGTGCGGGTGGCGTTGGTACGGTGAACGGCTCCAAGGGGAGTGATAGCGTTTTCAATACAATTACGTCAACGGGCGGTGGATTCGGCTCCGGCTCTACTGCGGGCGGAAGCGGCGGAAGTGGCGGCGGGTCTAAAAATGGCAGCTCTGTTGGCGCTGGTAATACCCCATCAACTTCCCCTTCTCAAGGTAGTGGCGGCGGCATTGGGTTGGCTTCCGGATCATTCGGTGGTGGTGGTGGTGGTGGTGCCGGTGGTGCCGGTGGTGCGGCGTCCGGCAGTCTCGGCGGAACGGGTGGCGTGGGAACAGCAAGTTCCATCACTGGCTCATCCGTCAACTACGCGGGCGGCGGCGGTGGTGGTTATTATTTATCTGGAACGGCGGGAATTGGCGGAACTGGCGGCGGCGGATCGGGTTCTCAGACTGATGTAAACGGAACAGCAGGAACGGCGAACAGTGGCGGCGGCGGAGGCGGCTCCAGCGGGCTAGGCTCAACCCGTAACGGTGGAGCGGGCGGAAGCGGATTTATCGTCCTGAAGGTTCCAGCCTTCATTACAGCGGTATTTTCAGGCGGCGTTACCTCGTCATATTCCAGCGCGGGAGGGTTCAATATTTATCAAGTCACGGCGACTTCGGACGCGCTTCAAACGGTTATCTTTTCCTGATGAGCGCTCACATTCTACGCTCAAGCTGCAAATCAGGGGAGCTCTCCCCTTTGATGGATTCCCGCGTCGATGCGGAAAACTATTCGACAGGTTGCCGTCGTCTCGAAAACTTCATTCCTCGGATCTACGGCGGGGCATTCCGTCGCGTTGGGACAATGTTTCTCGGGATCGCAAAGGACGAATCGAAACCTGTCCGATTGTTCCCCTTCAACTATTCAGGCGATACCGCTTTTGTTATCGAAGTCGGGGACGCTTACATGCGAATCTGGAGCGACGGGGAGCTTGTCAAGGATTCAAACGGGGATGTAATCGTAATAACGACACCTTGGAGCGGCGCGAGGCTCTTCGATATTCAATTCGTCCAACTCAACGATGTTTGTTTCTTCTCGAATCTATACTACCGACCACAGCGATTGATTCGGTACGCTGATAATGATTGGCGTCTCGATGACTTGCCTTTCTCGTTCCCTTCTCTCGGCGACCAGAATAGCACGGATGTTACCGGGAAGGTCTACACGGTTGGCGCGGATGATTTTTTTGAGTTTGAGAATTTCGACGCGGACAACGATTACCCGATTCTGTTTGATGTGTCTTACAGAACCGCGCTTGATCCGAGCAATTCGGGAACATCGGATTGGATCGGGTGCCATTTGCAAATCGTTCATAGGCGGGATTCTTCCTCGGTGGAATTGGCGCTTACCTCAACGTCGGACTCCGCTGAAATGCGAGTGAATGGAAGCTATGAACTCTTCACTTACGGCACCTGGGCAGGAACCTTGAAGCTCCAGCGGAAAGTTGGTGCGGCCTGGGAAACGATTCGAGATTTCAATGCGAAGTCTGACCGGAATTTCCAGTATCAAGGGCAAACGGTGGGCGAGGAAACGCTGAGGCTTTCTCTTGCCTACACCAGCCACACGGCAACCCCTAGAGCGGTTCTTGAGGCTGCGGATTCTCGCGTCTACGGGCTGGTGAAGGTTCTGGAGCGCGTGAGTATCTCGAAGGCTCGCGTCGAGGTAATACAAGCGCCTTTAGATTCTACCGCCTCGGCGTCGTGGAGCATGGAGGCATTCAATGGCGTGTGGGGATACCCGTCTGCCATTGCCTTCCATGAGCAACGGTTGATTTTTGCGGCGACGAAGCGGGCGCCCACAACTTTCTGGGGATCTCAGACAGGCGACTTTCTCAACTTTGAACGGGGCACGGACGATGATCAAGGGTTCGCTTTCACGCTGGCGGCCCAGGAAGGTTCGGCAATCCGCTCGGTTCTCTCTCACTCGAATCTGATCCTGTTCACGGAAACGGAAGAATGGAGCGTGGCAACGTCGGAGAAAACAGCACTGACTCCGACGAATCCATATGTGAGGCGTCATTCGAGATACGGTTCAGCCAATCAACAGGCGGTAATCGCCGGACAAGGGATTCTCTTCCTTGAACGCGGGGCGCGGAAACTGCGGGAATACTCCTACTCGGAATACGAATCGAACTCAATCGCGACCGATTTGACGGTCCTTTCTGAGCATATCACGAAATCAGGAATCAAGCAGTTCGCTATCCAGTCCGATCCCGATCCCGTCATTTGGTGCGTAATGACTGACGGCGGGTTAGCATCGATGACCTTGGAGCGAGAACAAGGCGTTGTCGGTTGGGCGCGGCATCCAACGGACGGGAGATTTGAATCGGTCACTGTCACCTATGGAGATTCTGCGAACGGGGATCAAATCTGGTTCGTAGTCTCCCGAGAAATCAACGGTGTCACGCGAAAGTTCATCGAGAGATTTGATCCGAATGCTATCGAGAAAACGGATTCCAACGATGTTTCACGAATGGTTTATTCGGATTGCGCCGTCCTGGTGGAGCGCTCTGACCCTTTCGGAGCAATCAACGGGCTTGATCACTTGGAAGGGAAGGCCGTCGCCATACTCGGAGACGGGAATGTTCTCCCTCCGCAAGTTGTCACGAATGCCGCAATCACGCTTGATAGGCAGGTTTCAACTTGTGTTGTCGGGATTCCGTTCACCTCGATGTTTCAGCCGTCTCGAATCGAGATGGGAATGGATGACGGCACCGCGCAAAGCAGGACGTTCCGAATGGCTAGGGCTACGGTGAATTTATGGAAATCGCTCGGGCTGGAACAGGCTGACAATCCGGGCGCGAGTGAACAAGATTGGTTTGAGCTTGTCCCGGCAGATCCTACAATTCCGTTCGGATCTCCACAGCAATTATTCACCGGCGAAAAGGATTTAGTCGCACTTGGCAAACATCGTTCTTCGGTCGAATTTGCACTCAGACAGAACGCGCCTTTACCGGCAAATATTCTAGGTGTAGTAATGAAAATCGAGGTAGAAGGAGAATGAGCTTGGATTCACTAACAGAAGGAATGAAGTGGAAGGATGTTGTCCAGTTGATCGGAATCGGGATTATTATCGGCGGTGGCTGGTATAAGCTCGGTGAAATCGAGCGAAATGTCGGCACGTTCACCGGGAAGTACGAAACGTTATCCTCGCGAGTCTCCATTAATGAGAACGTATTGCTTGAGCGGAAAGCAGAGATTGCTAAAGTGGGGGTCTTGCAACAAGATGTGACAAAAAATAGGGACCGCCTTTCCATATTGGAGAGCGATTCGAGGGACTGGATTAAACGGTCCACGATTGAAAGATGGGCGGTTCAACTCGAAAGAGTGAACGCGATGAAATTGCTAGAGGTTCCTCCCATCCCTGAATAATGTTCTTCCTACCAACACTTCTAGGCGCGGTTTCTACCGGACTCGATTTCCTCGGGCAACGGAGGGCCGCAACCGCTCAAGCCTCGGCGGCTGATTTCAATGCGTCCGTTCAAAAGGTCAACGCGGAATTCGATCTCAAGTCAGAACTCGAAGCGCTGAAAGTGGAACGGATGATTGCTGAAACTCAATACAGCGAAGCTCAGTTAAATTACACAATGGCGTCAACTGAGGCGCAAGCGAGACTTGAGAACGCGGATAGGCTCAAGCAGTTCGCCAGCGCGAGAACTGCGGAAGGCCGGGAGTCGATCAGGCGGCGGCGTCGCGACTTCGCAAAATTCCAAGGCACGCAACGGGCGCGAGTTGGTGCCAGCGGTGTAACGGAACAGGGTTCACCGCTCGAAACTTTCGCGGAAACGGCAGGGCAAATTGAACTTGCCTTGAACGAAATGCACCGGGACGCGAACAGCCAACGGCGCGAAACGCTGAATCAGGCAGAATATGAGGCTCGGGACGGGCGGCTCGGTGGCATTATGGCGAGCGCCGGGCTTGATGCGGCGGGGAATGCTCTGAACGTGTCGAGGATTACCAGCGGGATGAATGAGGCTTCGGCTGGATACCGATACCAGAGCGCTCTCACTGCAACGCAATTCGGCCTCAGTGCTTCCAATGATCAGGTTTCAGGCGCTCGGCTCGGGTCTATTGGGACTCTCATCAGTGGCGCGGCAACGTGGGGAGCGAATCGGAAGAATAGTAAATACCTGGGCGCTTTCAAATAATGGCAACGATTCCACTCCTTAACAATGGCGAATCCGTAGGCGTCGCAGAAACTCGCGGGCCTGCTTCCGGCTCCGTGAACCTCGGTCGCTTCTCCTCGGGGATGACTTCGCAACTATCCGGGGCGGCGCAAGGTTTCCGGCGTCAAGGTGATTCCCTTCAAGGTCCGCAAATGGACCCGAATCAGGGGCAGGGTATGGCTAGCGGCCTTCGAGGTCTTGCTCGTGGCGTCGGGGATTTCTCGAACGTGATGCTCCAGCTTGCCAACAAGAAAGCAGAGGCAAAAAACTATTCCGACGTGACGGCGGCGCGGAATCAAATGCTCCAAATCGAGGGGGAGTTTGACCAGTGGCGTCTCCAGAACCCTGACCCGGAAGGCTGGGAATCGAAATGGGGCGAAATGTCCGCATCGGCGAGAGGCAGAGTTACGGAAACGAAAGGACTTTCACCGGCTGCAATCGAGCGAATCGGTCAGGAATTCGAGGATTTCAATGTTCGGCAAACGATCAACGTCGGAACGATGGCGGTAAAGGGCCACGTCGCAAAGGCACGCTCTGCGGTGGATGCGAATATTCTCCGGGCGGTCGATGCTGGCGACTTGGATTCTGTCCGGCGCGAGGTGCAAATGGCACAATCTCAAGGGTGGATGTATGAGGATGACGCGGTTCGGACGATCATGCAGGCGGAAGATGCGATTGAGAAGAAGCAGCGGGAATCGTCTGACTTGAGAATCAAGACCTACCTCGAGTACGGGATGATTGACGAAGCTCGGGCTGAGAACCGAAGCAGGCCAGCGACACCAGAAGAGAAAGACTATCAAGAAGCAGTGATCAATCGGCGTTACGCGGTGGGAGTTGAACAGAACGAAATCACGGAGCGATACAGCAACGGAGAAGATCCTCAATCCATCATCGATGATGTGATGGGCCGGGATGACGAAGGTAAATTCACTGCCTATTCAAGCCTGAACGCAACGGCTCGGATGCAAGCGCTTTCACCGATCTACCGGCACATGAACGAAGAGAGGACCGCCCTAAAAACGGGGGCCAATCAACGGATTGAAGCCGGAACCATTTCAACGGCGGAAGAACTTGACGAGTATTTCCAAGGCACCCAAATTGATCCGACAACGAGGGCGCTACTCATCAAAAAGATTGATGGTGAAATTATCAAGACGGAAGGCGCGGTTGTCAGTCTCCAGGCGGATGCCGCAAAGTATGACCCCAGAACTGATCCCAACGGTGTAGAGTTCTCGATCCTGCGGGACCGGATCACAATGACAATGGGAGATGATATTAGGACCGGCGCGATTCTAAGCACGCTTGAAAAGCGGAATAACGGCGAGCCACTGACCCTTGGTGAGAACATCTACAAAGCCAAGGCGGGGCAAACAAAATCGCTGATGGATGCGGCGGCTGATTACAATCTTCCGGCAGGACAACTCTCGAAAGAAGAGCGCGGCGGAAAGACGGTATTCGTGGATTACTCGCAAGTTCCCGCTCCTGATTCGCCGGATCGATTCGCGAAAGAGACAGGGGCTTGGTTCTGGAAGGGGGAGAAAGTCGGGAAGGTCATCAATGTGTCGCAAGACGACAGGCTGAAACTCGAAAAGGCGCTCACGAAAGACAGGAATTCTATCGACATTGGAAAGGCGAATGGCGTCTTTGTTGTCGATCTTGATAAATTTCACGCTGCGGAGTCAGAAGCGGCAACCGTTCTCGATACGCTTAGCCAGCGGGCGGCGGCGGGAGAAGTGACTGGCGATAATTGGGAATCTGAATACACTAAGGCAACGGCACCGATTCGAGCAAAAGGAGCGGAAAAGAAACTCAATGGAGCGCTTGAACCAGAAGTAATTGAGAATCCATCCGGCGGGCCAATAACGGAGCCGTCAGGGCTTTACCCGGACGAAACAAGCGACTGGATCAAAAATTACCAAATCAATTTCTAAATATGCCAGTGACAGAACAAGATGCCTTGCGGGCAATGGGAGCGTTCAAAGAGCTTTCCGGCCAACCTGAATTGCAGGCAAAGGCAAAGCTCATCCACGATACCTACCGAAGCGAGCAAGAGGCGGCGGGGAAACCTCTCTTTGAAGGATTGAAGAGAGAACAGGCACAGCAACAGTTGAAAGTCAGGAAGCTATTCCAGGACCGCGAGAAGCACGGTCTACCGGATGACGCGAGGGCAAGCATTGACGAGACATTCCGCGAGAATCCTGATGAGAAATACGCGCTGTTCAATCGGAAGTTTTTCGAGACTTCCGGGATTCCGAAAGAGCAAGTTGATTCCCTGGGAGACGCTCTGATTAAGGACTACTCGAAAAGAACATGGGGGGAAGAAGTCGCTGACAACAAGGCGTTCTCGGAGCGTTTGGGGGCTGACTTCGATATGGAGGACCAGCTAGGAGATTACGCGCAAAAAGCGGCATTGAAAGGTCTCACCGCTCAAGAGGCTATCGCTACCCTGCCTGATGAAATCAAGCAATCGGATTCATTCAAGCGCCAGTCTGCGAAATTTTCTAAGTCTGTAGAGGATACTGCGGCAGATACGGAAATGCGAATTTCTCCCTACCGCGAGACGATCAATAACACCGTCGAAGACCTCAAGGCAACAATGGGCGTTGATGGTGCCACCGGGGAAAAATCCTCTTTCTCGGATTTCGCGAATCGTCTTATCGAGGTTCCGGCAGAAGATCGAGACCTTGTTTTGTCTGCGATCATCGAAAACGGTGGAGACGGGGAACCAAATAAAAAGTGGACTCAAAAGATTGCTGAGAATTTCTCCCGTGGCTCGCGCGATATTGTCCTCGATATTCCGGCCTTCGGGAGTCGGGCGATGCTTGTTAATTTGAAGGCTCGCGCTGCTTCTGGCGCTCTCGTTGAGGGCGATCCCAAGACGGCGGAAGATTATCTTCGGGGACTCAATAGCGTGGCGACGGCGGCACTCGATTCGGCATCAATGGGAACTGCGATCCCTTCTCCGACCAATGCGCCAAATGAAAAAGTGAAGGCGGATGCCCTAGCCATGATCGAGAAAGGGCTTGATACGATTGATCTAGGGGCGCGGATCAGGGAGATTGCCGACAATGATATTGATCCGGCGAGCGGGGAATACATGGTAACGCGGGGACTCTACGCGGCGGCTCGGTCGATCCCTTATACTGTCGTCGCAATGATACCGGGCGGAACAGCCATTACATCGGCGGCACTGGCAGAACAATCGTATCAGACTTTACGGCGATCAAATCCCGGCATGGACAGGGATGAAGCCATGATGATTTCAGCCGTTGCGGGGCCGATCATGGGAGCATTGGAAAAGGTTTCGGCGGGCGTGCTCACTGGTAAACTGCCGACTGTCGGGCGGTTTATGAATCAGGCGGTAGCTACGAAAGGTGGCGCGGCACTCCGGTTCGCTGTTCGAGGCGTTGAAGGCACGGCGGTTGAAATGGTGCAGGAGAATCTACAGGATTTCACTCCCTACGCGGTGCAGGGCGTCGTAGCCGGTCTCGGTGCCGATGTTCCTGACATTCCATGGGAGAAGGTTTACGGCGGGAACTTTTGGGAGCAACAGGGGGAGCTCTTCTTTGCGGTCCTTCCTCTAGCGATGTTCGGGGCCGGGGCTGGATCTATCTCGGATTTCAAAGGAGCGCGGGAATTGATCTCGAATCCCCAAGCCGTATCAACCCTGATCGGTAACACGGCGAAAGCGGTAGAAATCGCGGATCTCGGCAAGGCTGGGAAATTCGGTCAGGCTCAAACATTGCTACGCGAGGAACTGCGAACCGCAGGACAGGACACGAAAGAGATTCAGGAAACCCGGATCACTGCGGCGCAAAATCTCCAGCGGGAGGCAATCGCGCAAAAGGAAGCGATCGAGAAAGGTGAAGACTTGGGCATTATTCCAATCGTCACGCCAGTGAAAGACGGGCACAAGGTCCGGTTCAATGACAAGACAGAGCGCACCTTCGCGACCTACACAGAAGCCAATGAGGCGCGATGGGCGCACTCCGGTTCTCGGAATATCCGCTTCCATGAGGAAGTTGTATCAACGATCAGTCATGCGGATAGGACCCAACGCGAGGGACAGGGAACGCGCTACGTGATGACGGGACAGGATGAAACCTTGCTCAAGCGAGTGGAGCGAGGAGAAGTCTCTCGGGAAGCGGCATTGAATCGGGCGGATACGGCTTCGGACGTAGACAATCAGGTTACTACCAATGAGGAAATCAAGGCAGGGATCGCCGATGAATACGACGAGAATTTCACAGCGTCGGAAATCAAGGCGCTGAATGAAGATGACCGGCTAAACTCTCTTATCATCCTTGGGGAGAACGTCACGGAATTCGAGAACGGACTCTACATCACGACGGCGAAACTTCACAACGGGGCCACATGGGCAACAGTGATCGAAGAGAAGTTGGAAGGCGATGTTTCCGTAATGCTCACGAAAGGGCGGCGTGACTGGCTCCTGAAATCGCTTCGTTCGTTCGAGGTGCTATCAGGTGACAGGATATTCCGCGCTGACAGTGAAGGGCAGGAAACTGACACCGACATTAAGGAAGCCTACGCACGGGCGGGCCTTGCCTACTTCATCGGGACGGAAGGCGAGAAGGACGGATTCCAGCAATCGGCGAAATTCAGAAAGCGGTATCAGGGATTCGTGACTGCTGGCCTGTCCGGTTCGATGGAAGGATATGCAAGGTTCTTTTCCTCGGTCGCAATCCGTGCCGACTCGCTCCAGCAAATGAGAAAGAAGGGCGTTCTCGATCCTGAGCTTGAAAGGGAACTGGCGCGGTCTACCGGCTACGGGGAACAGGCGCAATATGAGGACAGCGTTTTCGAGGAAGTGGCTGCAAACGTCGAGTCAATGAAGGCGAGCGGGTTTGTTGCTACGGATGATGCGCCTTTTAGTGTGATCGAGAGAGGCAAGGGCTACCAGAAAACCGCAATGCCTGACGGAATGACATTGGAAGGCCCGGCATCATTCTCGGTGATCGCATTTCACGGAACTCCTCACAAGGTCGGCAGGTTCTCGACGGATAAGATCGGGACAGGCGAGGGGGCACAAGCGTATGGGTGGGGCTTGTATTTTGCGGAGTTGGAAGCGGTTGGCGCAGGATACCGGAAAACGCTTTCCTACAAGGAGACGAAGAGAAAATTCTTGGAGGATCTTCCAGAGGACGCGGAGTTTGACGAAGTTGAGGAACTTATAGGAACAGGGGCTTTCAATGTCTATCAAGATCGTGTTTTGAAGGCATTGAAAGCTGACGACTGGCTAGGATTCGACTATCCCTCACAGGCAATTTCAGCAGCTTACGGGAACATTGATAATTTCGACCCATCTGAAGAATTACGGGATGCGATAGCGGGAAGCGGGAACCTCTACACCGTCGAGCTACTTCCAAACGATGAGGAATTTCTCGAATGGGACAAGCCATTAAGCGAACAAAGTGAGAAGGTGCGAGAGGCAATTAGCAATATCGAGCTACCTGAACGGGCTGCATATCCTTGGTTGCAGTCATCGTTTGAATTATCGAAAGGGAAAGGAGAGCAAGTTTATCGTCATCTTTCGGTCGATAAAGGTGGCGAACAGCAAGCATCTGAATTCCTCGCGTCACTTGGTGTAAAAGGAATCCGCTATCTCGACGGCAACTCTCGTGCGAACGGAACAGGCTCTTACAACTATGTAATCTTCGATGAAAATCTTGTTCGCATCTTGGAAGAGAACGGGCAAAAGGTGGACTCAGAAACATCCTTCTCCGTCCTCTCCAACGCCATTGATTCCGAATATCTAAACCTCGCGAAAGACCCCGAAGCGAACCGGGAAGAGTTGCAACGGATGGTTGATGAGGCGGCGCGGGCGGCGGGGTATGATTCGCCAAAGGTCTATCATGGGACGCAAGCTAAGTTTAATGTTTTCGATGAGTCGAAAATAGGAAGCGCAAACGGTCGCTCGGAAGGGTCTGGATTTTATTTTACCACTGACAAGACTATTGCTGAAGGATACCAAAGAAACGGCGGGAACGTGATTACCGCTTATCTTAAAATCGAGAAGGCGATTGACTACAATCAGAAGCCATTCACCGCCCTGCAAATTCGCAAGCTGCTCAAGGCCGTTGCACTCACTGAAGCGAAAGATTCATTCGAGGGGAATTGGAAAGACGGGTTTCTTGCAAACTATGGGGACACTTATTCTAAAGGTATTGACTCAATTGTTTCTGAAGCGGCTGGATACTTTACTAATGAGGATTCAGCACTGGATCAAATCGGCGGGATCGTTGGTTCCGGTGTTGATCCCGCAACCGTGAACGAGGCGCTTTCATCAAGTCTTGGGTATGATGCTTTTTTCTCAAAGGGGTTTTCGGGAGAAGGCAAGCAAGGGGGAAGTATCTACGTTGCGACGCGATCCAATCAGGTTAAATCCGCCGATCCCGTCACCTACGACGAAAGCGGCAACGTCATACCGCTCTCTCAACGCTTCAATCCGGCTCGCGATGAAATCTCATATTCCGTCCTCTCCAACGTAGATCAGAAAATTGCTGAAATTTTCACACCGTATCTTCGCGACCCTGAGCAGAAATTCCGAATCGTTCAAGAAGTCCAGAAACGGAGTGTCGAGAAAGGGCGCGAGTGGCAACCGATTCTCAACGCGAACCGGACGAACGCGGAAATCGAGGCAGAGCGGAAGACCGTTGAGAATGATCTGATCGGCCAAAAGCTGGAAACGCTATCACCTTCGGAACTCGTAGCACTGGAAGCACAGGGCGCACTCGATGACGTTGGAATGCGACCTATCCTCTCGGATCTTTTGCGCGAGAAGTTTTACAAATCGAAGTCAGGGAAGTCTGTCCGCTACTGGACAGGTTCATTGATGAGCAAGAGCGCGGCTGCTCGCGAGGGAATCGACACGAAAGGCGGCGAGTGGGACGGGATACCGGAAGGGCTGCCTCCTTACGTTTGGGGTGGGTCCATCACTCCAGATCAGGCCGCAACTCAATTCGGTTTCGAGACTCAGGAAGAATTCTGGACCGCTCTTTCTGCGGAGGTTGAGTCATATCAGAATCTCAAGGAGGACACAAAGAAGGCGTACCAGCGGATTCGGGAAATTGAGAAAGAAGCGAAAGCGGAATCGCGGGCCTGGGCGGAAGAACAACGGAGGCTTCGGCGCTCTGTCGGCAATGATCGAGCTACCCTAATCGGTGCGATGCGAACTCTCGACGCAATGATTTCCGCGCTGCCTATGGAGATTCGTGGAAAGATTGGCGGGTTCGTGAAGCTGGCACAATACACCTCACCGCAAGCAATGCTCAATGAGCTTGAGCGGCGCTCTAAGACTCTCGACCGGGAGCTTGAACGGTGGCTGAAAAAAGAGGCTGACCGGGGCGTTAAGAAGCTGTTCGACAAGGCGAAACCTGCGGTAGATCAGGCAGGCAAGAAGCGAGTCGGCAAAGCGGGCGCTGAGATTCACGACCTTTTCGACACGGCTCGCAAGGCATGGAAGAATTGGGACAGTGAAAAAGCAGAGGCTCACGCGGTCGGGCTTGAGGCGGAAATTGCCAAATGGGAAATGTCAGGACGGGAGGAAGCGTTTGCGCTGATGGAGGCGGAAATGGTTCGATCGTTCGGCGGGTGGAGTGAGGCGGATTCGATCCGACGGACTCACGCACTCGAAACGGCTACTGACCTTTGGGCGGGCGGATTCCTCGAATACCAGCAACAGAAGGCAGAAGAGAAAGAGTTCCGCGACAAGATACGAAAAGAGCTTATCGGAGACACCGGCAAGACTGGCGCACTCAGTGAAAGGAATCTTGCGGAAGAAGCGGGATTGAAAACGGGCGCAAAGTCGAAGGAATTCATGATCGGGCTTTTGAACTTCGATCAACTCGTTTCCTACGCTTTTGGCAAAAAATCGAAGTGGGCGAAATGGTTCGCAGACAATCAGCGGAACGCGGAAAATCAGAAGCTCGACGCGGTGCAAGAAGTCACGGAAGGAGTCGAGGATCTTTTCACCCGGCTTGCAGGCGGGAAGCGATTCGATGGGGAAAGGCTTCAATTCAAGCTCTCGCGGAAATCCATCACGGCAAAATCTGCAACTGGCGACAACGTGAGGCTATCGGAATTGGAAGGTTTGACGGTCCTATTGATGTGGCAACAAGAGGACGGGAAACGGCACATGAGAGGCAGGAAGGACGAAGACGGGAATCTCTCATCGTCCTGGTCCTACGATGATAATTTCGTTGATGAGGTTTCCGGGCAACTTTCACGCGAAGCGTGGGGAATCCTCGGATACTTGCAAGGCGAATACAGTCAGGAGTACGGGCCATTAAACGAGGTTTATCGGAAACTCTACGGTGTGAACCTACCGAAGAACCCGAACTATTCACCGCTCACAATGGCCCCACAACAGGCCAGCGGAGGACAATCGGTTGATCCTGTCACCGGGACGACGGCAAGCAACGGGTCAATGACTCCGGGCGGGCTGCGGACTCGGGGCGCTGGCGCAATCGCTGAGCCTCAATTCCGCGATGCCGTGGCGACATTCATTGCTCACAGGAAGCAAATGGAGCATTGGAAGGCTCACGCTGAATTCAGCCGTGACGCTCAAGCGATTCTCGGCAATCGCGAGCTTGGGAATAGTCTGGAAGCAAAGCACGGACGCGAGGCCGTCACAGTCCTCCGTAAGTGGTTGGACGCAATCGCTCAAGGCGGGGTTCGGGATGTTGCTGCGGATACTCGATTCACAAGGGGGCTTGCGAACATGATGGGCAACGCGGCGGGAATGGCGTTGGTAGGAAGGGCCGGAACCATCGCAGTTCAAGCGACACAGCTCGGAGCGGCTGCGGCGAAAATGCCAGCCGGGGCTTACGTGATTCGGCTCGGTAAGCTCCTCTCTGGAAATCTGGAATGGGGCGCGGCGCTGAACTCTCCCTACATTCAACGGAGATTGAAGCAACAACCTATCATCGTTCAGGCGGCAATGGAGGGACTCCGGGCCGGGAAACCTACTCAGTTGAAACATCAGGTTCGCAAGCTCGGGAATCTCATCGGCGGGGCGGATGCTCTTTTCACTGCTGGAACCTTTGCGATGGTTCAGGATTATCAGTATTCGCAAGCGATCCAGAGCGGGGCCAGTCCTGCGGAAGCGGCTGAAATCTCGCTCACGGAAGCGGAACGGATCACGGATGAGGTAGCGCAACCGACGAGACTCGGTGCGCGATCCTACACGGAAGTTTCAATGACGAATCCGCTCGCAAAGCTATCTTGGGCGTTTGGCTCTGAGGCGAGAAAAAATCTCGCATTACTTGCCTACAATGTAGCTACAGGCACGGCGGCGGAGAAGGCACAGGCAATTCTTTACGTGGTCGCAATCAACGGGCTTCTATCCGGCGTCATTCGGAACGCTTGGCGGGATGCTCGCGGCGATGATGATGACGAAGTTTTTGATGAAAGGTACTGGAGCGCAAAGCGGCTAGGTCTTGTCACCGCTACAGATTGGCTCTTTGGGTTTCCAGTAGTCGGAGAGCAAATTCAGAACGCGATATTTTCCGCATTTGGAGAATATCAATTTGATTCATCTTTGCTTGATCCAATCGGCAAAGCTCCCGGTAGCGTAAAGAAGCTGGTAACAGGGGATAGCAAAGACGTTCTCCGGGACGTGGAAAACATAATGACAGCAATCGGCCTTTTTGACGACAACACGGCGGCGGCTACGTCGATCATGCACATGATCCGCGATCTTTACGGGCTTGGGAAAAACTTCACTGATTGAACCAAGGCAACAAAAAAAGATCCCAACTTGAGAACTGAAAAACTCAAGTTGGGATCTTCCCAGAACAAAACAGACAGAGATTTTACTCTGCACGAAAATCAATCTACAGTCAATCTCCAATGATCTCTTCAACCGACTCTGCAATCTCCTATTCCGGCAACGAATCAACGTCAACCGGCTACCCGTTTGATTTCCCTCTCATCGAAGCGAGCCATCTAAAAGCGACGGTCACAGATTCGGGCGGCACGGTAACGGCTTACGATGGAATTTTGAGCGTGGCTCCAGAGCGGGACAGTTACAACCGTATCACCTCGGGAAGCGTGACGACTTCCACGGCGATTCCGGCAAGCTCTACGATCCGATTTTACCGGGAAACTCCTGCGACTCAGACTCTCGACCTTGCGGCTGGTGGGACACTGCCACCGGAGGCGACTGAGACCGCGCTGGATCGGGTTGTTATGATTGCACAGGAAGCGAGGCGAGACGCGGCATATTCTGGGACTCCTGAAATATCTCTTGCCGGATTGGGCCTTGTTGCGCAAGTCGCGGCGGATTCGTTCGTTGCTCGGACTATCTCCCCTGCTTCCGGTTCGCCTCTCACGGTCACGAATGGCGATGGCGTGGACGGGAATCCGACAGTTGCCTTTGATCTTTCGGGGCTTGCCGCTCTCGGGGCATTCGATGCCAATGCAATCTTCACTGTCCAGACAGGCGCGGGGTTCGTGACTCTCACCGGAGCGCAAATCAAGGCGGGCATGAGAGAAACGACATACCGGACATTTGAGATTCCAGCATCTGCGATGATTCCCGCAACCTCGGGAGGCTGCACGGTATCGGCTGACACAGGGCTTGACGCTCAGGAGATTACCGCCCGTTTCGGAGGCGTCACAGCAACCAAGGGTTACGTTCGTTTTTTCGTGCCAAATGACTACGCGGGCGGAACAATCCAGATTCGTCCGCGATTCATCGGACACGGCGGCGATGTCGCCTTCCTGACTTCCAGGGCAGTGTTTAACGTGCGGTCAACGCGGCAAAGATCCGGTCTCCCTGGTCCTCCGATGGTATGGGACCCGGACCCTAGCGCTACCCCGGCGAAATATCGAGAGACATTCAACGGCGGGCAATACGGAGACGCTTACGGGACGATGGGAAGCGCAATGCCTCTCGGGACAGATTACACATTCGGCGACGGCGTGATTGTCGAATTCGAGCGCGATCCCACCGACATTCTCGATGATTCAAACGGGGGTATCGATTACACTGCGACAATTCTCGGATTCACAGTCCAATATGCAGCGGCTTCCGTTGTCTCTCCGTGGTCCTGATGCTCAATATTCTCCTTGCCGTTTCGGTTCTATCCAATATTTTAAACCAATGAAATACTCAATCATCTCAATCGTTCGTATCGCTCTTACCGCATCTGGCGGCGCTGTCACTTCATCCGGTCTCATCACGGGTTCCGATTGGGATGCCGTCGCAGGTGCAATCGTAATCTTGGTCGGTGTGGCATGGGAGCTTGTGGAACGGCGCATCACAAAGCGGAAGATTGACACCGCTCGCCAAGCATGATTCTAATACGGGCTATGATCGCGTTCTTGAATGCCGCAACGGCGTTCTTGAGCGTGGCTTTTCCCATCATTGAATCGAGAAAGATAATCCGTGAAATCGAGAAGTATGAGGATGAAATTCGGACTCTTGGCCTTGCTGGCGATCCTGTTTCCAAGTTGCTCCTCGAAACCGCTTCCCGGCGAAAAGCTAGAGCCATTGAACAACTCGGCGCTCTACGATCCGCCAACGGTAACACTGATCAAGGGCCAGACTTACCACTTTGAGGAAGGGATAGTTGGCGGGGTTGGACAGAAGTTTCACAGCGATTACTCTTACCTTCGGGCGCTCACAATCGGACAATGAATCTTACTCCTGAAAAACTCGCGGACCTTAAAACGGCGCTCTATACCGTTAATTGGTCCATTCGGAAACAGTGGGGCAATGACGCTGAGCAAGCGGAGGCGCTCAGGCAGAATATCCTTGCGCTCGATATTCTGACCGACGGCGCTTACTCGCGAGGACTGGCGAGGGCAGAGCTTGCCACGGTTCCCGTTCCGGTTCCTGCGCAACCCTCAATAAATAAACTCAAGATCGAGATTCCAGATAACTTCAAGGTTCCCGCGAATCTCGTTGGCGGAACCGATTTCCCTATTGTCGGGAGGAGATTCACTCCCGGCGAATTCATTGCTTATCTTCGCGCCGTAGGTGGGGTTCCGGGCTTTGTCGGGAAAGGGATCACGATGCACCACATGGCGAGTCCGAATCTGTCTATGCGTCCTGACGGGCTGACAGAACAGCACATGATGAACTTGCGCGACTGGTACCGCAACTCTCAACCGGGATCAAAGCCAGCGTGGAAAAGCGGGCCGCATATCTTCACTGACGATCACGGGATTTGGGTTCATACGCCTCTTCACATTCGAGGGGTTCACGCTGAGAGCTTTAACTCGACTCGATACGGAATCGAAATGCTTGGCGATTTCAGCACGAAGGAAGACTTCGACAGTCCTCGCGGCAAGAAGTCAATGGAGATGGGGCAGTTCGCGGCGGCGGCTCTCATGAGGTATTTTAGCGTTCCGTCAACGGCGCTGAACTTTCACCGGCATGACCCTGAAACGTCGAAAGATTGCCCTGGTAAATACATCGACTTTGAAACATTCGAGGCGGCGACATTGAAGATCCTTGAAAAATTACCAGTATGAAACCAGTTGGAAAACTCCTCGCAACAGTTGGCGAATACAAAGACCCGCAATCAGGCGAGACGAAGAAGCGGCGCATTCGCTGCGGGACCGTATTCGAGAATGAGCAGGGCCAGCGATCAATCAAAATTGATGCTACTCCTGTCGGGCCGGAATGGTCGGGATGGTTGAGTGAGTACCCTATGGATGATCGCCGAGACGATCCATCTTGACGTTCGGTGAATTTTACAGAAAAAAACAAAGAATTTACTTGATGCTCGGTGAAATCACGATATGATTTCGCCATGGCAACACAAGTTACATTCAACATTCCGTCCAAACTGGACGAATCACTAAAGGAGCTGGCCGTCAAAAAGATGGTCAGTAAGTCCGCGCTAATCCGTATTGCTCTGGCGCAATACGTCGCACAGGAGGGCGCTGCGGTAAATGCAATCCTCCAACAAGGGGAGGCAACAGTATGAGCAAATCCACCCTTAAGCGCGGTCACATTCTCGGCCTCCGCACCAACGCGCAAAACCTCCGATCTCACGGCGGTTTCCAGTGGCCCGAATCCGGCAAGGTGAACGCCCCCGATTGGAGCCCTGCCGCCGAATGCGGTAACGGCCTGCATTTCTTAAAGTGGGGCGACGGCGATGTGAATTTACTTCACTCGCCGTACGACCAGAAAACTAAATGGCTCGTAATTTCGACGCCAGAAAAAGGCGCGGTAGATCTCAACGGGAAATCCAAGTGTGAAGAATGTGAGGTTGTCTATTGCGGGGAGAAACAAGGCGCGATTGATTTACTCGTCGCTCATGCTCCTGCTGGAACGAAGATTGCTTATAGCACGGCGACCGCTGGAGACGGAGGCACGGCGACCGCTGGAGACGGAGGCACGGCGACCGCTGGAACGCGAGGCACGGCGACCGCTGGATACGGAGGCACGGCTTTAGAACCGATCTTCTTAACACCTCGGA
>OFQV01000052.1_pt1 | contig 37646 bp, 65 predicted proteins | sample 1542971 | NCBI WGS metagenome assembly OFQV01 (sample SAMN07774229, study PRJEB24372) | wastewater metagenome | isolation source: WWTP Cannobio (Effluent) | place: Italy: Cannobio | collected 2016-01
ATAGGTGCACCAAGAGCGACAAGTTGAAGTAGTTGATAGTAGTAAGCTTCTCTCTGTGTTGCTGTCTTAACAGCCTGTTTAATCACACAGTCATACTCACCAAATTGACCAGAGAAGAATTCTTCGGTAGGCTCTTTGTTTGTTATTCTCTGAATCTTTCCAGGCTGGTAGTTCTTTTGAACGCACTCTAAGACAAGGTTTCCAACATATTTCTTGGTCTGTTCAAGGTTGTCAAATATACCGCGGTTACCTTTAAGGCCATTGCTAGATCGAACTTCTGCGAGTTTTCCTGAAACCTGACTATCACCAGTCGAAGACAACCCAAGCAATTCATCGGAAGCGCCAGGGATTTCCATGATGTTTTTGTCGATAATGTCCTGGTACTGGAGATACCCAGGTGGAATATTCGGTGGTGATATTTCTCTAACATCGGCATTTACATCATATCCATCGTTAACAACAATTTGTCTTCCTTGACCAGCCTGCATTAACATTGTGGGATCAAGTACTGCACCATTCTTGGTGATCCAACCAGTATTAATAATTGACTCCATAAGGTCGATTATCTGGCTATGGCGGCGGTTGTACTGTCTTTGTGCATCACGAATAGACCTTACAAGTCCTTGTATCTTAAGCTCATACGTATCAATTAATGGCTCATGATAAAGCAACACTGGCATGAATGGAAAATTATCTAAACCTGTAGGATCTGGACCGCTATAGAGAAGCTGGCCACCTACAATGATGTTAAGCTCAACAGTCCTCTTATGTGTGGTAATAAGCTGAACTTGAGGTGTTAACTCTAAGGTCCTCTTCAGTTCTTTCTCTTCTGCCCTAGTTCCAAACCATTCCTCAGAAACACCTGTTTCGGTATCTACCAAGTACTTTTGTGGCTTGCTTATGCGCTTCCAATACTGGTCATAGGTCATCAGATTTTGTGCAATGTAGGTAGAGTTGTACTGTCTGTAGATGCCCAAATACTGATACTTATTGTCTCTTATACCTGTTGGGATACCATCAATAACTTCCGGATCTACCCAAGGCAACATTGCTTTGACTTGTTCTCGGCTAAGAAGATCTCTTGTAGAGGCTTGATCGCAATCGGAAAGATCCCTCTTAGTAAAGTAAGGATCAAGCATAAGCGCATTGAAGGGCTTCCAGTAGAACTTGATATCACCGTTGACTTTATCCTTTGAATAATCCATGTAGATGCCGACAATCGCAAGACCCGTCTTGAGTGCGTGCTCAAAAGCTTCAGAGAAGATGTAGTCGGCATTTCCCTTATCGTAGACGTAATACATGACATTAGAGAATAGATCCGCCGTAATCTCATCAGATCCTTCCACTGGAGCAGTGACCGTTTGCGTCCTATTCTCACGTTCATATCCTGAATACAGATTGACGACTCTGCGAATTTTGTTGAGCTCCAGAACCATTCGATTCTGTCTTTCAAGTTTTGTTCTCTCAAGATTCGTCCAGTTGTCCCCTGCATATGCTCTGAGATCCCTATAGGCTTGTGCGTAGAATACTCCCCACGTTCTGTATGCATCGTAGAAGAATTGCTGCCATTGGAACACCTTGCTATTGTGGTCCATTGTGTAATTGCTAGTTCCGTCGTATTGGTAAGCTTGCATTTCAGCCTGTTTTCAAATAATTACTTGATAGTTAGGACAAAAAAATTACTCTTCCAGATTCATTTCATGGATAGAAATTTTAACCTGAATCCTTAAGAATTTGGGATAATCTAAAATTGCCTGATTTCCACAGATAAAGGGTTTATCTTCCAAAATTCCGAAAACATCTTCTTCTTCAATATATTTTGTAATTTTCTGTAGCTGTAATTTAAGAACTTCTTTATCTAGCCCAAAATCCATTTACAGCCATTCCTTACGCATTCTATTCCATTCTTCTGCTGACATTCCTGAGCCGCCGACAAGGCGTTGAATTGATTCTGCTGCATAGATCAGTGATTTTGATCCGTGAGAGGCCCAGTCGTGATAACTTCTTTCTCTGTAGCAACCCAGCTTTTCATTCCATTCTTTGCGGAAGTTCTCAATTGCTTTAACACCTTTCTCGCACTTAGACTGATCAAAGAAGAATCTAGGTAACATATTTCTTAGGCATTCTATCCCAAACATTTCATTAGCCTGTCTTGGAACGATATCAACTTTAAGTCCTGCTTCTCTTGCAAGGTCTGCAAAAGACTTACCGGAACCCTTCTCTCTTGCTGCTGCATCATGCGGAAGAAAGTGTTTTTCGAAGATATAGGGTTTTCCTTTTAGCCATTTAACGTAGTGTGCAAGAGCTTCATCACTGTTCTCGTAGTAGTCTATACAGTGAATCTCTTTACCGATAAGCTGCCACACCCATATTGCGCATGAATCTCCGATTCCGATATCCCAGCTTGAATATGTTTTAGCGTTTTCATCATAAGGTAGGTGGCAAATTCTTCTTTCATGTCTTGCTTGGCTAATCTGCTTAGCAAAGTAGAACCCTTCATTAGCACTCTCAAAAGCCTCTTCAGGAGTTGAAGGAAACTCCCTTTTCATATATTCGCCCATTGTCATAGATTTCTTCTGATACCAGGCTTTCTGTTCTGCATTTAAGATAATATCTTTGTTTTCTAGTTCTAAGAAGTACTTCTCAAGGTCTTTAGTAATTAACACACTGGTTGCGTCTATGACGTAATCCGGATGTTTCCACCACGGGAAGAACCACAATTTCCAGTCTAGCTTTCCAATTGGCTTGTTAGCGTCCTGTAAAGCCTGTGCTTCTTTACATAAGTTAAAGAAGTGACCTTCTCTTCCCCTTGCAGTTGATTCAATGCAAACAAATTGACCTGCTTGAACAGCATTAAGGGCGCCTGAAACGATCTCGTTAGCCTTGGACGGATTGTCCTGGCAAATCTTCGCAAACTCAGTGATATGTAATAATTGCAGTGTCCCACCACGTAGTGACGTAGCGACTCGAAAGACGGAACCATTCGCAAATCGCATCTCATGAACGTTGTCTCTATACGCTGGACACATGTCTCTAACGAACTGGGGAAGATTGTCATATGCGAATTTAACCTTGTCGATGAATATTTCTCTTGCGATTGGTTTGCTATCGGCAACGATGGCACAGTTTACATTATGGTTGAAGAGGCATGTGTCTAGAAACAGAATTGCATGATAAGTTGTAATCCCAAGCTGGCGTGCTTTGAGTATAATGTTGAGATAATGAGGCTTTTTGAGAGACTCTTGAGCCCAGTTAGGTTCGAAGTCAACTATCTGCCCTTGTTTATCTTTAATCTTATAAAGATTCCTAAGCCGCCAGTCTTGATTTCCTAATATTTCGAGTGCGTTGTCGTTGCAAATCATTCAGCCTTTTCCCTATTCGGCTAAAGTGTAAAGTATTTTTTTTAAAGATTAAAGAAATTTCTTTACAAAATAAATAAATTGCTTCATAAAAAAACCTTTGCTAACATATTTACACCGGAGAAATCATGGAAATTAAGGTGAACAGAACCATCACAACACAGAATCATTTAGTTTTTACAATAGTAGTAACAGATCCTCACAATGCACCTTTTAGTCAGATTGAGAAGGGGATCATGAAGTTATTAGATCAGACTGTCAAATCTGTAGAAAGCATTTCTCCAGAAGAGAATAAGACAAAAACAGAAGCTATACGACTTGTTGATGCAGCTAAAAAGAATTGCTTTGGACGTTTAATGACATGTTTAAAATTCTCTATCAAGAATCAATTGCAGCCTAAGTTTGATCCTATGTGTCAGGAAATCTACAACTGGATTTACAACGCTCAAGAGGCTGAATTAAAAGAATGGCTAGAAACATACGATCCTCAGAGATGTAAATACTACTTCGACAATGATCCACAAAATCAAAATGACACTCCTCCAGAGTTCTCAGAAGACAAGATTGACGAAGATGATGAGGAAGATGATGAATGATGAAAAGGTAAATAATCCTCCCCACTATCAAGGCAAGAACATTGAAGCCATAGATGTTATAGAAGCGTTTGGGCTTAATTTTAACCTAGGTAATTCCGTAAAATACATTTTGAGAGCAGGTAAGAAAGATTGCCGACAACAAGATCTTGAAAAAGCCATATGGTATTTACAGCGAGAACTTAAAAATGAAGATTGATTGTATTTCAGACCTCCATGGCTACTACCCTAAACTCGAAGGCGGAGATCTTTTGATTGTGGCAGGAGATTTGACTGCTAGAGATGAACCAGAAGAATATATATATTTTCGTAATTGGTTATCTGAACAAAACTATAAAAAAAAGATCGTTATTGCAGGAAACCATGATGGTAATTTGCAATTAGACTACATGTTTGGTTCGACTCCATTTTTAGAAATAGCTGAATATCTCTGCGATTCAGGAACAGAATTTGAAGGTTTAAAGATTTGGGGTTCACCATGGACAGCTCAATTTCCTGGCATAAATCCGAAGTGTTGTGCCTTCACAGTTAATTTTGGATGTGATACAGAATACTGGTTAGATGAATACTGGAAACTGATTCCTGATGATACAGACATACTGATTACACATTCCCCTCCTCACGGCGTTCTAGACAAATGCTTAAATGGAAATGTCGGTAGTAAAACACTTTTAGAAGCAATCGAAAGGATAAAACCTAAGCTTCATATATTCGGTCATATTCATGAGTGCGGAGGAAGTAAACTTCTGTATAAGCATGAAGGACCAAACACATGGTGTGTAAACGCCAGCATCGTGAATGAACGTTATGAGCATGTGAATAAACCGATAAGGATTGAATTATGAATCTTGAATATTTAGGATTTTTTTTAGGATCATTTATAGGTGGATGTATTAGTTTTTATATGGGATACACAGCTGGAAAAAAAAGGACCAAATTATGATGCTGAATTTTCTGTGGCCGTCTATAGCTACACTGGTTTTAATCCTATTCGAAATTCTGGTAATGAAAAGAAAAAATTCTCCATGGTACTATTACGGGTTCTTTAACACTCTTCTATGTTTAAATCTTATCGCATTCATGAGCCAACTTTAATGAGTGAGAATCAAGCAGCTTTATACTTCATGTTTATGATTTTATTATTTATGTCTTTGACTTCATTCATACTTGGATGGGCAATTACATATCACCTCAAACAGTTATCAATCACACTTACACCGACACAACAAAGGCATCTTAAATGGGCAATATCTTCCGTAGTCACTATATTAACCGGGCACTTCTGTCTGTTATACTTTCTTGTTTTACGATAACCTACGCAACTCCTCTGCCTGCTGCTAACATTGGCGATGCATTTGCAATGGTTCGTCTTGAAAAACTTGTCGAAAAGCTTGCTAAAAGCCAAAAGAAAAGTCCCGACTCTATGATTGAATATCTTGTGGATATTAAAAATGAGATTGAACACACATATAACGTTTCATTCAATATAGACCTGTACATTGATGAGGTTGGTAAAAGCATCAAAAAAGAGTCTGGAAAGTATCCTAAAAAGGAATTAGATGCTATTAAGAAAAAGATAAAATCAAGAGATAAAAAATCAAAAAATCACCATACACATATGGCACAGGTGATGTATTTAGAAGATTACCAATTAAATGATTTAGACGAAATTTTATGTCTTGAGGCTAAGCACGGGAAAGATAAACATAAAGACGATGATAAAGACGAAGAAGAGATCATTGTTCCGGCACTACTTGTTTACGGTGTCACGTGCTCAGTTTGTGGATTATTCTTGATGGTTCTACCTATTCCTGTGTGCAAAGAGTGGGGAGGAAGAGTATTTCTTATGGGAATTACAGCATGCGCCAATAGCTTGTGCGGTAAAATTGATGAAAATAAGAAAAAGGATGATCATAAGAAATGATTTCATTACTCTAAGGAACTGTGCCTGCTGGTGGAAAATGCGAAGGATTCACCACAGGCAGATCTGGACCTGTTAATGTGAACTGTCCGCCCTGTATATACGGAGTAAAATTGCTGCCATCGATAGGAGTAGTATTGGCATCACACAACTGAAAAGTATCTGCTGTGACTTGTCTGATGTAAAACAGCCTATTATTAAGCTGCTGCATGCCTGTAATAGCAGTAATAGGAGAAGTAACAAATTTGGTGGCTCTGATTGCTTGCCCATTCTGGAATCCGTGTGCTGTTTTGGTTACTACTACTGGGAATGCTGCGGTGATATCTTCTGGCGTGAACTGACGCACTGTAAAGTGGCTCAGTGACGAATCTGGGTTGTTAGGATAAGGACTAGGAGGCTGTGCATCAACAAACCGATACATTGCATCGTTAGGATCTTGGGGGTTCGGCATTGGATTTATTTCAGACATCATTCACCTATCTTTTTCTTTGCTTTATAACCACACATAGGGCAGAAATTCACTTGAGAGCCATATTCTCTATTACTTACAAAAAGATAACCATCTTGATCTTCGTGACAATCTTCAATTGCTGCACCATATAAATGATATTTATATGGAATTTCGCAATAGTGTTTTTCTTTCCAGTTTTTAGGAGTTGTGTTAGGTTCTTTTATCCATTCTTCATCACTTCTGTTCATGTAATCCTTGATAAGCCAGTATGATAGCCGCTCTTTCTTCTAGATCTAGTTTAGCGATGTAATAAATCAGTTCTTGCTCTGGCTTACTTCTATCCATAAGCATATATCTTGCCTGATCAATCAGATCGAATAAGCTTTCTTGTTTTTCCATAAATTACTATAATGCGGTAAATCTTTTAAATACGAGGAGAATATATGCCTAAACCTACAGTAGAGTCTAAATTCGTAACAGGTAACAAGCAAACCAAGGCTCCAAAGCCTAAGAGTTTAACACCTAAGACAAATTCCACCAAGTCAGGAGATAAGAAACGCGCTGGAATTGGCGGTAAATCGGTTCCTTACTAATGGAAGACTACTCTATTGACTCTCTATCAAAGACATTCTCATCTCATGCAGATACAGCCGATCAAGAGTTTGAAAAGGCTGTAACTTCTTTTAAGAAGATGAATCCAGATCTAGACCTTCCAGACCGCATGAAAGAGAACTTCAATCTTGCGAGGGCTCTTTCCGTGATATGTAAAGAATTAATACGTCTTGGTTCTATTTAGTCTAGGTTGAACCAAGCAAGACCCTGTCTTTTTCCGGTGATCAACTCCGTTATTAGACACTATTTCGCCGTGACCGCTAGCCATTTGTATTTAGGATGGCGTCCATGCAGTTATATTTAACCTGAGTCTGTCTGCTCAGGAGATGCCGTCTATGGATTTAAACTCCACATCGCCACATCATTGCAATGGGCAGGATTCGAACCTACCAAGCCACCTCTACCTCTCTAGTCCATAGTTAGAAATCTCAAGGTAAGCTCATCGACTATGTTAGTCCCTATAAAGAACTCGACTGCCTTACCACTCAGCCACCATTGCATTGCCAGTTGTACGATTCGAACGTACGACTCATGAAGGCCTTCATTGAGCTGTAAGATTTAAACCCTACAAGATTAGTCCACTCTCTCAAACTGGCTAAAGGTGCTTGGTATTTCTTAGAGCCCCAAGCGGCCACCATAAATCGTTCAACGCCCTTAAATTCATGGTCTTCGTTTTCTGGCGGATAGTTTCTTCCCAAGCCACTATCAAACACAGCAAGAGATGATCTTGCATACATTTTATCCACGGATATACGATCTTTTGTACCTTCTCCATAGATTGTTAGAGATCTTACCACCTTCAACAATTTCTCTCAGCTCTTTTCTAAGCTTTTTAGTTCTTTTTCCGCTCATTCCTCTTCCTTATCTAAAATGCTATAAAGACCCCATAGATTATCCTGAATAAGACCAAACTTCATGCGGCAATCGTAGAGTTTTTCGCTTTCAACTTCATGTTCAGAGTCCCAATATGGATTATGCTTGCTGAGAGTGTCAAAAATGTCATCATCTAGAATCGATTTAATCATTTGTTTCGCTCTCCCGATGTCTTCCAGGCGAGAAATCACCTTATTTGTTAGCAAGTCTTCGTCTATCTTGCTTTTAACATCTAAAATCGCCAGTTTTTTGGATTGTGAAAGATTGTCAATGTACTTCTTCCATTTTGAGATGATATCTAGCATTACTCTGAATGAAACATCCGGTCTACGAGTTGACTGAACGTTATACCAACCTTTTTCAACAGCCTCATCAAGATCTTTAGATAAAACATCGCACTGTTCTGACAATTGTTCTGTAAAAGGCTTCTCAGTCAACTTACAATCTCCGCCACAGCATTCGCACATTTTCTTCTCCTGAATGGTTTCTCTGGGTTTCCAGTAGGTGTCATCTTCCACTTGTCATTCACAATTAAATATTCTAACTTACACCCCTTTTTATTAAATATTTCCATCACTTCTATCTTTACAATCGGTTCTGGGAATTGCAAATAATCTTTTATATTTTTCACCACTCACCTCTATCCATGTTGGCTCCGGAAGTTTTTCCGGAGGAAGGTCCATATGATCATTAGATAAAGGCTGCACAGAAGCATTAAGAAGCGTATATCTACCCAATCATTCACCTTTAGGAGTAATTCTCAGCTTTTCGTTTATCAACACATATTCTAGCATAGTCATATCAGGGTAGTATTTCTTCACAACTTCATACTCAGCCTTGATCACAAAGTATCCTACAAATATCAATAGCACCACAAATATTGCGAAAATAGTATTAAGCAACTTCCGTCTCCTGTTGATTTGGAGATACAGGAGAAACCAAGAACTGAAGATTATTATGACCAGGAACACCCATTCCTGTTACCTCCACAAACTGAATTACGTTTGTTAGAACCGAGTTTAATATTGCTACACCTTCTTCACTGCACACTAAAACAAACTGCTTCATTCGTCATCCTCTTCTTCATCTTTATCAAGACCTAATTTATTTCTTAGCGCTGTCAGTCTATCTGAAACAGTTTTTCTTTCGGTTTTAGCATCTAGATATTTCTGCATAACATTATCCAGAATATCCCGAATACCCTCTTCTCTTTCTAACAAAGACTGCTCTGATTCTTCATACACACGCAATAACACTTTTAGCTCTTCTGTGATATTCACAGTATCTCCTGAATTACTTTGACAACATTCTCCCACTTCTTCCTCCATTCTTTGTATTAAGTTTTCATATCTCCTAAACACCATTTTGCATCCTGTTCTTTCAGGAGACAAAACCCAACAAGCATTCTCAACTGGTGATGTGCCGTATCCCATTATCTACCCAATATATCCAAATGCGTCATCTAATGCTTCCTCAGCTTCTATCTGTATGGGATAATCTATAGACATTGATTGATACCAATTGCCGCCATCTTCCATTCTTATCTCAGCAACAACGATATATTTCTTGGGAATCTCTCTAACCCTGGGAATCTCTCTAACATAAAGATTCGACATCATATGCATGTTATGCCATCTACCTTCATTGTCTCTCATAAACCCATGTCTAATAATCATTCTGGTTTCTCCGGGGGTGGTTTTGGTAGGGGCATCCAGTGAGTCACATCACTAGATTTGAAATCATCATCTTCCGCATAACAACATTCACAATTTACTCTAAATTCCATAACAGGTTTTCTTTTATGGTAATTTATATTAGAAAAACGACAAACATATTGATTTTCAACATATGTATAAACCAAATAGTCGCCTTCTTTTTCTGGAAGTCTATCTTTAACGCTTATCCATTCCATCCGTAACCATTCTCATGTTAATCGACTTTTGGTATAGGTGTTATCTTCTTATTTTTCTTGAGCAATCTTAGGATATTTGTAGCCTGTTCTAAAGTACCCCAGCACGTTATATAGCTGTTATCAAATTCATGCCAGCAGGGTTGGTATAGACTATGGTATTTCTTCTTCCACCATCCCTTCTCAACAGCATACAGCTCCCCGTCTGTCACAATACGCATGAAGTGCTCCATAATGTTTTTATTACTAGTACCCAGAAGATAGCCCATACACCATTCTTCGTATTTCTAAGATGTTCTGAAATCGTATACATTCCCACCTGTCTTATGTCTTTACATTTACAGTCTAAACAGTGCTCATAGCACCATTGACATTCACCGGACATGTCTATTCCCATTTAAATGAATTTATTAAATCTGCAACGGCCTTAATTTCTTTTTCATAATTGTGCCATACATCAGAAGGCCGAATTTCTTCAGTATTTCCAGAGATAAAATCCATATTGCAAATATTTAATTGAGTCAAAACAGAAAGAAATTCTTTTAATGATCTATTTTTTTTAACCACTATGCAATGAAACTTAACATCTTTTTCATATTCACCGCTCATAAGCACTCCATAACCATTTTCTTGACGTCAGGAAATTGGTCTACTCATACACACCTCAAATAAGAGCATAGTGTAGCGCACCCTATGCTCCACAGTCATAACCAATAACAATCTCTCAACCCTGGTGTGATTGAGAGAAGTGTATAATAAATATTTTATTATATACTTTCAAGGTGAAAATCTTTTTTTTGAAGTGGTAAGGAATGCTTACCAGTTGATAACCGGAACTCTGCCTTCCATTGTCTTCTACACATATACTGCAAATAGTTAATTTAACCCGTATGCCTACAGCACATTCTACAACCATCTCAAATTTTCTGGCGGGAGTTTTTTTAAGGTAGGGTAGGAGTTTTTTTGACATATAGCCAAATCCCCTAGATGTGATTCTTATATACATCTAAGCATTTTTCTAGATATTAGGATAAAATAGTTTTTTTGAATTGAAAAGGGAGGTGAATGTGATTTCTATACACTTCCTTAGAATTTTCTGGAAAGATTTAGAAAAGAGTTGTTTTGTTTCGAAAAGAGATTTAGATGTGATTCGAGGATGGGAATACATATAAACATAGTACCGGTACTATTAAGGTCTCACCCGTCAAGTAATTCCTATACAGTTTCCAGCTCGGTATGGTACCGTAACCAACTGTGTATTGTATGTCTATAACCATGTGGGTTGATGGTTATAAGATTAGATGCCTTCACACTATGCTGTAGGCTCTGCGGGATTCTTAGACTTGTTGACTATGAAGTCAAAGGCTGCTGTGGCTATATCCTTGGCAGCATTCTGTGCTTCTGATTGTTCCCAACCTCTGTGTTTGCCTTGTGTTTTCAACACGAATAACTGTAGTGTGGTATCATTACTTTCTACTGCTCTATCAAACACAGATGCTTCTAAGTGATCTAGTTGACGTTCTCTTGCATCTTTTAGGCATTTGAGTAGCTCAGGATCCTTATCACATCTCTCTCTAATAGAATACCTAGTAGTCCCCATTACATCAGCCACTCTTGACAGGTTGCCATTGTACTGCTTTATGAGTGTCATCATGGTATCTTTATCAAGTGGCAATCCTGGACGCGGTTGTTTAACAGGTGAATCACCTAGTTTATTACCTTTAGCCTTTGAGGGAAATCCTGCCATAATATTTCAGTGTGTGAGTTGTTTTAGGTTAGCAAGTTAAGTAGACATGTTAACATATAAGAACAGCCCTATAGCCGGGCTATGGCTATGTTCAAGACTGATTATACAGATAGTGAATCATTTCACTAATTCTTGTCAAGTATTTCTTTTAATGATTGATAATCAATGACTTACTGTTGATTCTACAATTCTCCCTTGTGCTTAATCATTACATATGTTAGGATATCTGTTATAACAACATGACTCCCATGGTGACTGATCTACGAGATCAGCATGGTTGTAGCGGTTGTGTAGAGAACATAAACCATAAGAGAGAGATTAAGATGAAGATTACACAAAAGATGATTAACAGCTTTAATAGAGGCAAAAAGCCGTCATTCAATGAAAACTGGAATGCTGCAAATGGCATTCATTCTATGCAAGAACATGCGCTATTGGCAAAGATTCAATGGAGTGATTCAGGAATGTTAAAGAGGCCTATCAGCCTGAAAAAGGTGAATGAATACCTAGAGCTGTATGGTAACACTATTCGTTAACAGCAAGACAGATTACGGCATGAAAGAGGTTAGGGAGTTTTAACATGAGACTTAGACACTATAAGACAGGCCAAGAGATTGAAATGTCATTAGAGGAGCTATTAGAGGAAATTAACCGTGATAGAAGCAAAGACTGGCTTCCATTTAATCAAGATGACTGGTTGGAGGGACTAGACTTTACGGAGTATGAATTGTTAATCGAGCCAACAATTGATCAGCTAATTGCTGAAAGCAAGGCATAACGTGTACGAAACAGAAATGAGAGAATGGTTATTAGAATGCTTTGACGATGAACACGATCAAGAGCAGATATCAGGGTTATCATACGCACAATTGGTGAGGTGTGTTAACCGATATCATGACAATGGTTTTAACGGATTTATGGCAACAATAAGATAGGGTATAGATTGCTAAAACAATGCACAAAATGCGATCAGTACAAAGAGGATTCAGAGTTTTACTCTAAAAAACGCATATGTAAAACATGCGATGCTGCGAGGGTTAAATTGTGGTTGAAAGAGAATCCTGGAAAGTCGTCTAAATACGCTTCTAAATGGAATAAAAACAACGCAGAGAGAAGAAAGTTATACAATAAAACCTATTACCAAAAAAAGAGACATAATAATGAAAACATTTAGAGACTATAATGAACTACGTAGATATGTAAGCGATAACCTACCGTCAGATCTTACATGTTACGAGATGACTATCAACGATTTAATAGACTATGCAACAGATAACATAATGAATTATCTGCGAACAATTAATTTTGTGTATGGACAAGAATTGCCGTTTGATTGGGAATATCCACTACAGGCTAATGATTGTAAAAAGTGGTGGGAACTATTCGAATAACTTTATACGAGGAAACGCATTCATGACAATAAAAGAACAGATCTACTACTTGATACAGGCTCAAGACCTGATTAGACGAGTGTGGGCAGAGCACTACAGCAGTACACCCGCAGCGAAAATGTTGTGGAAGATAAATCAACAGATAACAAAAACAATCAACATGATAGGTAAAGAATGAAAAGACAAGAGATTACAACAACAGATTTAGCGGATTTTGGAGCAAGAGAACGTTGGATTTTGGTAGAGCTATTAACTGCTTGGGATAAACAAGGTTTACCAGAAAACTTCTATGACGATGAAGTACGCGCCATGATGAACAGAAACAGCGGATGTGTCTTTCTAACCAATAGTGAATATGAGGTAGCCATGATAAACGGCAACAAGCTGGAGATGTGGCATCACTGCTCTAACTGTGGACATGAAGGCTTTCAAGAGGATTGCCAACTAAATGATGACGGCTGCAATGAATGTAATGAGGTAGAAGATGAAACGCTATAGATTTAATGGGTTAGATGATGCTTGGATTTTCGAGGCAGAAAATGAAGAAGAAGCATCCAAATTATATATAGAACAACTACTAGGCGAAGGAAAAACATTTGAGGACTACGAAAGATATATGGATTCAATTGACAGAGATTCGGAAATATATTGGACGGAGTTGGATAATGAAATTGCAGAATAAAGAAAGGGCTACTGCTAATAGCCCCAAACATAAAGTTTCCTACCAAGAGAATAACACGGCATTGCATTCGTTGCAATGCCTTAGAGATATAGCGTTGCAACATGCGATAAAATACCGTTGGGATCCTGTGTTGGGTAGAACTCATTCGGACTACGTGGACATGTTAAACGGAATATTAGAGGAGTGTGGAGTATAACGAACGAGGACAAATGCTTAATGAAGATCATAGTATAGAATTTTTTTTATCTCTTGGAAAATCAGGGGGCATAAAATGTGCAAATTGCCGTGAATGGATAAAATTGCCTACAAAACGCAAATACAACACCCCAGTAAAATGGGGTACTTGTCACAACTGTGCTGGAAAGAAATTGACGGTGTACGATTTTAAACCAACAAAAAGGAAAAATATGCTCTGGATTGATGTAGAAAACGAGTTACCTAAAATCAAAATGAGAAAGAGATTTTTAGCTAAGTGCGTTAACGGGGATGGCTCTTGGTTAGGTATAGTAGACGTCTACTTTGATCCTCATATTGGATGGATGAGATGTGAGAATGCAGACAGAAACGCATTATATGTAACACATTATACAGAACACCCATACATGGAAGAAGAAAACAAAAAGGAAGAATAAAATGGATTGTATAAGCGAAAGCTGGTTACAGGTAATTTCTTTATTCTTAGCTAATGCAGCTTTGATTATCTGGTTTCGCGCAGAATCAAGAAGCGATTGGAGACATTTAGATGCTAAGGTCGATGCAAATCAAAAAGAAACAAATCAAATACTGAAAGCCATTCAAGATGAAATGAAAGACTTTCATGTAAAGCTGGCTTTACAAGATCAGGAATTCAAGATGCGGTTATGCGCTATAGAGGAACGAAACAGGAATGCTAAATAATATTCAGAAAGAAAAACTAAAAGCCAGTTGGGGTGTAATGGCTACGTCTATGGCCTGTCTTGCAGAGATTAGGGTTTATGATCCTCTTTCTTCTTGGCAGTGCTATATTTATGCAATGAATCCCGATGATGACGATCAAATATTATGCCTGATAAAAGGTTTTACATTAGAGGACTGTATTTGGCGTTTAAGCGAGCTGCAATCGCGTTTCAATGCCGAGGGTGAGCCATTGCAGTTAGATACAGAATATCGCCCAAGAAGGGTAGCAGAACTATTTAAAAAACTAAGCGAGTAAATATGAACGGAGAGAGAATTAAAGACATTAGAAAGAAATTAGGCTTATCACAGGAGGCTTTTGCGCATACCATTGGCGTAGCAGCTAAAACCGTTAATCTTTGGGAAAATGGCAAGTCAACCCCTTCTCGACTAGCAGTTGAGAAGATGGAAATGTTAGACAAGAGAGGTAAAGAATGAAAAAAACAGGATTTAAGATTGAACAAGAAAGTGGAGTTATAATATTCACCAACTACACAGACTTTGTTTTAGAGGTTAGTAAAGTGCCTATTAAACCAAAAAGAACTTATAAACTCATTCATGTTGTACCTTCAAAGAGTTTTAAAATGTTTGATGTGATTGATACTTGGGATATGGATTTAAATTCTTTAAGTTTCAGACTGGTAAGCAAAAACGAGGTGAAATTATGAAAGAAGCCCAATTTGTAAACCCTGAGCAATTAGAGAATCTAGAGCAATACGGCGCAGCCCTGTTAAGCTCTTTAATCTCTCTAAAAACATTAGAAGGCTTTCACATTGCAGCATTTAACAAAGGCCTCTTAGACGATGATGAAGCCGAGACAGGTAAAACCATATGTTGGGAGATTCAACGCCTAATACAGCTCTATAAAACGCAGATCAACAACGTTCTAGATCGCACAGAGTTGAAAGAAGAAGAGGTTATTAACGGACTAAGGAAAATGATGCCTAATGTAAAGATTCCACGGAAAAGAAAGAGTGACAACAAAACCAAAAAAAGCACTAACGTTTGAAGAAAGAAAAGGAATAGAAAAAGGGATAGAGCAAGGTAAAACAAATACAGAAATAGCCAAATCTTTAAGTAGAAGTACTAATGCAATATCTACAGAAATAAGAAATAACGGAGGAAAATTAAATTATTCTGCTGAAAAAGGTCAAAAATCATCAAGTGAAAGGAAGAAACAAAAAAACGAGCTTCTTGCAAATATGGCTAGAAGCCAGCGTAAGCCACATTATCTAATAGCAAGAGTAGAAAACCTAGAAATGCAAGTTGAAATATTACATGAAGCCATTAAGGAGTTAATGAATAGATGATCAAAAAGACAAAAGACTACGACATGTTCGTATTTAGAGACGATAACCGCGAAAAGATAGATCAAGCCCATGTTAAAAAACTGGTGCAATCTATAACAGCCAGAAACATGTTAGACCTGAAACCGATTCTTGTTAATGAGAAGATGGAGATTATCGACGGACAACATAGATTGCTTGCAGCCCAAAAATTAGACGTAGAGATTTACTATGACGTGCAGAAAAACATAGATGCATCGGACATTATACGGTTGAATACAACAAAGAATTGGACAACAGGCGACATCTTTAACTTCTACTGCAAGCATGAATACCCTGAATACCTGAAACTTCAAGAATTCATGAAGAAAAACCAGCTTTCATTAAAGATAGCAATCATTATTTCTATTGGAAAGGCTCACGCACAACATGCAGATTTCAAGAATGGACTGTTTAAATTTAATGATGAAATTATGGAAGCAGATTTAGACACCTGTTGGGACACCATCAATTACATCAAAAAGATGAATGGTCATAGTCCCTATGTTCTTTCTGCTAAATTCTGGCAAGCGTTGCTGAAAATAGTACAGCATTACAGTTTTGAGGCTGATAAATGGCATTCAAACGTAAAGAAAATGGTAGAGCATTTTACTGCAAAAGCCACTACAAACGATTATGTGCGCATGATGCAGAATATCTACAATTGGAGAAATAATAATAAAATAAACCTAGTGGACGAGCTATGAAATTCCTAATATACCTACGAGTATCAACAAAAGAACAGGATGAAGAAACGCAACTGATGCACATTCTACGATTCTTAAAACAAAAGGTAGGAGGAGAATTCCAATACCTTGTTTTTAGAGATAAGATCACTTCTAAGAAAGCATTGTTTAAGAAGAGTAAAGATTCAAACAAGGTGATTTTCAAGAGAGAAGGCTTTAGACAGCTCATGGAAGCGCATAAGAAGGGCGATACAATTGTTTCCATCCGCATAGATAGGATAGCTAGAAAAGCCTATGAGATTCACACGCTGATAGATATTCTAGATGAGAAAAAGTCTGAGATTATCTTAGTTGATCAGCCTAATATCGAAAATAAGATCATGTTAGGACTTTACGCTGGAATAGCAGAAGAAGAAGTCATAATGTTAGGCAAGCGAGTATCTGAAAAACTAGAATGCAAGAAAGTCAATAAAGAGAGATACAGCCGTTTTCTTCCATATGGCTACACCATGCATAAGACGCATATGGTACCTATACGGAAAGGCGATTCAATTGTTTACCTACCAGGGGTATTAGTCCCTCTAGCCGAGGAACAACAGACGGTAGACCGAATGCGTGAATGCTTTGAACAGGGTATGAGCTACAAGCAGATATGCACGGCTCTAACCGATCAGGGGTATAGAAATAGGGAAGGGAAGCCATTTCAGCCGATGAGCATTTACCGGATTCTTTCGAGAATAGGGTATACCAGGTCGCAGGATCAACCTCTAGAGGAGAGAGAATTTCTTCTGTCTCATTGATAATAATTATAGTTTTAGGGTATGGATGGTATAACTTTACTGCGGGGCCAAGAGAAACCTTTTGATCTCCATCAAAGATTATGCCGTCCATGCAGTCGAGATAGAGCTTAATAAAATTATCGGTATCAGGCTTTTTTTCATGTTTAAGTAAACCGGAACTATAAACATTGTATAAGCGTTTAGGAACGGAACTAGGAATAGGCATATGGAAAATAAAACTAACTCTAGGATGAGTAAAACTGCCAATAAGGTTATTGTTACTATTTTGAGAAGCAATCTCTTTTCTGATTTCACGTTTTTGTTTCTCCCTAGGATCATAAACCCTACCTATTCCATTTCTGCCTGAAAACCGCATCCTAATTTGTGAGATAGGCACACCTGGCAAGATAATCTTCATTCCTCTATGCTCTCCATGTTAAGATCAAGCTGAATATTCAAGCCTAAATCACGACACCTAACGAGTCCCATGATGTTTCTTATCCATTTTCTGGCTATTGGATCTTCTTCACAGGCTATGTTTAAATCTTCATGTTCCGCCCATTTATGCAGAAAGAATAAAGCAGCCATGAAGGTTTGTTCGGTGAATAGATAGATATCATCAGGCGGAACATTGTTTCTTAACCATTCGACATTTTTATTGAACTGATGAAGTAATTCTTCTTTGTCCATTTCCTCTCCAAATTAGGATCAACTTAAAAAGTTGATCCATTAATCTAAACATCTCCAAAAACTTCATGGAAATGAGAAGAAAGAGATAAAAGAACAACAATTTCTTCTTTTTTATCTAATTCTACATAGTTGTTTAGGTAACTTTCTAAAATAGCTTTGAATTCTAATACTTTTTTTTTCATATTCCTCCTAGAATGGAAATTCCTCATCATCTTTGATAACATCTTCCGGCTTCATGTCTGGATTAGATGCTAAATACTTATCTACTGCGCCCATGATTTGGTTTCTAAATCGGTTTTTTACACCGTCATTGTCAAACGTAATCATCTCGATATATTTCTTCTCTTGCATGTCGTTAACAACTTCTTTTGTAGGCAAAGAAATCCATCTATTTTGCCCCTTTTCAAAGATTTTCACATCATGAAGAGTCATTTTCCACGGCAAAATATGCACATCACATGTTGCCAAAAGACTACCCTTGTTTACTGCATTAATGTTTTGTACTTCTAACATTTTTCCTCCATTTGTTTTAAGGCACTTTCCAGGAAGTTTAACACCTGATGGCTACCTTGATATTCCTATTACCTTGTTTTGCGATTCTAGAGCATCCTGTGCAGTTTTACGGCCATTGAATCGCCGGTCTTGACCTTCTAATCTGAAACACTGGCCTGATGCTGCCCGGCTAACGAATGCATCACCAAACTTTTCGCGCATATCTTTTCCTGTAAGGTTAGTCGTAATGATCGTCCCCTTTTTTCTTCTCTCTTCGTATCTCGCATCTACCAACGCATAAAGAAAATCCATGAATGCATCTGTAGGGGTTCTTGTGCCTAAATCGTCTATAACCAAAAGCCTAGTGTTCTTAAGCTCAGTCAAAAGACTTATCGTTTGCGACCATTTTGATATCTCAAGCGACCATTTCATGTTTAAGTCAGCCTGGTTTAGAAAGATAGCTATCTCATTATCATAAGCCGGTAATTTAAAAGGACTTATGCAATTATAAACCTGCATCGCTGCATAGCTTTTGCCTGTTCCGTTTTTTCCTGAGAGCAAAACAAAACCTCGAGGATTTTGTGCATACTCACTCAGAAAATTTATAACGTCTTCGTCTTGTTGAATGTTAAGTAAAATACTCAAAATAACCTATCTATGTGTGGTGCGTCTACGGGAGTTCCATCCATGTTTTTCGTTCTTCTGTCCACTTTTCCTGTGGGTTTTTCAGGAATAAACTTCATTTTCTCATCAAGCTGGTCAAACTTTTCGCGTAGGTATTTTGCCACATCGGGTTTCATCATCTTGTCGCGCCAAAACTTGTCAGCCAACGCCCAACGCAGCACATCGAGGATTTTCTGAGGATCTCGCTTATCGATGCGGATCATGAGGTCAAGAGAAGTCATCAATGGAGTTTTGTTGACTGGCACAGCGAAGTCGGGCTTTGTCGCAACGATAGCGCCAATGACGGCGTCAGCCAATTGCTTGATTTCTTCAGAAAAGTCAGAAGAAAATTTCTTTCTCTTCTCACCTGCTTTAGCAGGTAATGTCGGTTCGGGCAAATGAGGAGGTATAGGAGGAGAGTTATATTGTATGTTTTCTTTTGTATATGTTTTCTTTTGTGGGTGTACTGAGTACACTACCCCCTGGTGTACTGAGTTCACTACCGGTGGTGTACTCAGTTCACTACCCCCCCTTAAACAATGCACATTTACCTCGTATTGATTAGGTGCATCGTCCCCATCAGAAGTTTTTGATTTGATCTTGGTTATCAAGCCGTGTTCGATCAAAGCATCTAAGTTTTTAGTGATACCTTTTCTTGATAGGCCAGTCATTTTTTCAATTTGCGTTATTGATATACGATCAAAGTCTTTGCGCCAGCCATAGGTTTTTCTAGCTATACACATCAAAACTTTAAATTCAGCAGGTGTTAGATGCAGCATCCAGTAGTCAAACAAAATATTTGGGATGGATGAAGTATTCGGGATGTAATGATTCATGTTGACGGGAGAATTTTCATGTGTCATAATTCAGATAATCCTTTAGCGGGGTTAAAACAATCCTTTTTGATGGGGATTATTAAATACCATAGGTTATGATGTTAATACTTAACGTTTTGAAGCTCATTAAGTATTAACTAAGTTTAAAATGTTTTTAATGGGAAGTCTTTTGGCTTCCCATTACTTTTTCATTCTTTCTTCTTACGGAAGTAGTCTTTATAATAATCAGGATGTTTGTCAAGGAATTGTCGTCGGTACAAAGCAAACTTTTCTTTGTTCTTAGCGTAATACGCTCTCATGTATGCGTTCCGAACATCACCCTCACCGCTACGCATTTTCCAAGCCTGCACTCTTTTCTGGTAGTTTCCGTTTCTTAAGATGGTACATTTCTTGCATTCGCTCTTAAAGAATCCTCTCCATCGATAGAAATCTTCCGGTATTTCTTTCTCTTCTTTGCAGTAGGTGCAGATCTTTTTCTCAGTCATGGCAACCATCCTTAACGCAAAAGAAATGCTCGCCATGCACTGAATTCATGTGGCCATTAACACGGATTAAGGTGTCTTTAGATGTTTCTGTTGAGACTAGAAAGCCTAAATTCTCTAAAATTCCTATTGCATTCCCTAAAATTCCTATCTCTGCAAATTCAACAGAAATGTTAAAAATACCCTGCTCCAGATAAGAAGCACACATTTCCATCCAAACTCTAGCGGCAGTTGAATTAGTTCTACCGATAGTTTCAAAACATTTTTCACAGCAAATAAAATATTTATTACTATTCATTTATATCTGCCAGCGTTACGGAAATTCCATTGTTAAAGGGATGCCATTCTAATAGATCTTCGCGCGCTAACTTTTTGATATTGCTGCAAAATGGTCGCCAGTTTTCTGACATATCCACTTCTACTTTGTCTTTTGTAAAGAAAATTTCACCCTCATTATCTGCCATGTTTAGGCATTGAAGATATGTAGATAATGCTTCAGGACAATGTCGTGAGACGGTATCAAGAACTTTTTGGGCCGTTATTGAAAATGTGTTCATCAGTCCTCTTCTTTAAATTTAGATAGACAAAAACGAACACGAAAGACTATATTCTTCGATAATGTTTTGTCTATCTTTTGTCAAAAACGTTAGTCTAAAACAAATTGAAATCTTGGCAGTTTTCAAAATATTTATTTGATTACTTATTTAAGTAATTTGTCATATATTTTCTTGAGCCCGTTTTCTAAGACGGGCTTTTTTTCTGAACAAATTAATTCTTGTATGGAATATTGTCTATACATTTTTTTTATCTTTTGCCTCTCAACTCTATGAAACTCAGCAAGTTTTGGAATGTCTAAATCATACTTGTCAAATATTAATTTTAAAACTTTTTTTTGAAATTCATCAGAAATTTCTTTAGATGGCCAAAAACAGTAGCTCATCTTCTTTTCTTTAGTGATCCATTTCTCTGGCATTCTTATCCACGCATGACTAGCTTTTTCGTTAAACACAAGATCGCAGTGAAGCACTAAGTGATGATAACGAATGTCTACATGAGCTAACTTATCCCATGAAGTCAATAATTTCATTTTTAAAACTTCTACGTCCATTTCTACCTCTTTTTAAAAGAATTTCTTGTCAAATCGCTTAAGATGTGCTATTTTTTGGATTAAAATAATTTCTTCACAAACGGAAACACATGAAAGAATTCTTAAAAGATTTATGGACAGAAATAGATGTAAAACTGCTTTACATCGCAGCGACATCATTCTTGATGGTCTATGTAATCATTAGAGGAATACTTTATGTTAACGCCCCATCGGGATGATTTTGATAATGAAAAAGCTTTAATCCTTCTTTTGTTCTTACTCATCTACTTAAATTTAATAATGAACAGACACTTTACATGCAGTTAAAAGAAAAGTCTAGAGAAAACTATCTGAGAGTAACAAACATTCTATATCCATTCTCGGGTTTACAAAACATAGATACTGAGGTTGTGGCACATGCAGCAGATAGAGGAACTAGAGTTCATCTAATATGCGAAGGCATAATGAATGGTTTAGGCGAGGTAGGAATAGATGATGAGACATGGGGATACGTTGAATCTTTCAAGAAATGGTGGGAATTAGGCCAAGAAGTAATAAAGATTGAAGAAAGATTCTGGGATGATAAATTAGAAGTCACCGGAAAAGTTGATCTTATTATCAACACCCCCGACGGTCTTGCAATTGTTGATCTAAAGACATCAAGCAAGCCTTCCAAGACATGGCCTGTTCAAGGCGCAGCATATGCATATCTAGCCAAACTTTCTGGCTACGACATCAAGAAGATCTATTTTTTACATTTAAACAAGCACGGAAAAGAACCAAAGATTTTTGAATATCCCATTGATGATGGTTTTTTTTTAAGCATTTACAGAACGTTTCTCCACTTCTTTTACAAGGATTAAAACATGGGAAATCTAAGTCAAGTAATGTCAGACAGACTAGAAAAGTGGCGAAAAAACACTCTCGCGAATCCTTCATTAGACAAGCTATGGAAAGAAAGCTCTTTCCGTAGACAAAGCAAGGGAGATTTTGGAGATGTTGGATCACTAGAAGAGCAGGAAGAAGAGGCCAAAAGAAGCCAGAGAAGGAAGTAACATGAACGAAATTGCATTAAGACAAAGTAATGAAGTAGCTATAAGAGCATCAATTCCTTCTGACCATGAGATGATGGTATATCACACGATGGCAGAGCAGGCCGTTAGCAGTAAGATGTATAAAGGCATCGGTGATAAAGCTGGTGTTATGATGATCATGTTATCGGCTAGAGAGCTTGGTATTGCACCCATGATGGCTCTGAATGGAGGGCTTAACATCATCAATGGAAAGGTTGAAATCTCTGCTCGTATGATGAGTGCTCTAATCAGGAAGGCTGGCCATCAGATCATCGTTAAAGAATCTTCAGATACGCACTGTTTTCTTGTAGGAAAGCGCAGCGATACAGGTGAGTCTCTCTCTACATGTTTTTCTGTAGCGGATGCGCAGAAAGCAGGTCTTGTAAAGCCAGGTGGTGGATGGGTTAAATTCCCTAAAGACATGTGTTTTGCAAGAGCATTAAGCCGTCTTGCTAGACAACTATTTAGCGATGTTATCGGAATAGGTTATGTAGAAGGTGAGATAGTTGCGTCAGGAGAGCAAAGAATCTCTGATATAGATAGTCTAGTGCACGAAGAGATTTCCTGCTCCCTAGAACTTCCCGTTGAGAATGAACAAGATTCTATTGATGAATTCTTAGCCGTAGATGCGTTTGAAGAAAGCGATAAAGATCTGGCTTTACAATATCTTGATGAAGTGAAAAAGCATTTCAGTTGGACTACAAAAGAAGCCGTCTACGAGCTATTAAAAGATCAAAAACGTCTATATCTAAAATTTAAGGGCTGGAAAGAGAAAAAACTACCAATAATGTAAAGCGGATTTACATGAGCAGAGAAGAAAACAAAATCTCAAAGGCAAATGCCAAGTGGTTAACACAAGAAAAGAAGTGTAAAACCAGAGAGCAACTGGATATAGCTCATAAGAATCTAAAGAACAAACATTGTCGTAAAGATGAATGGAGCGGAACTCAATACAAATCCATTAGAGGGTAGATGCATTCAAAGAAATGTCTTAAGTACATGAACCAATATGAGGAGAGGAACTATGCCGCTAAAAACAGGAAAGTCGAAAAAGGTGATCTCCCAAAACATAGCAACGGAAGTCAGAGCAGGGAAACCAGTAAAGCAAGCTGCTGCGATAGCTTACTCTGTTGCAAAAAAATCTCAGAAAAAGAAGTGAATAATGTTATTCTCGCTTTTGAACAAGAGGTTAAAAATGCCAAGGGGAGTATACAGGAGAACGGAAGAAACAAGGAAGAAAATCTCGATATCAATGATGGGAAAGATTCCTTACAACAAAGGAATAGAAAATCCAAAAAAACTAAAGAAGTTAGAAAAATTTAAACAGGGATTACCGATACTTTGTAAAAAACATGGAGAACATGTTAGATGGAGAATGCATAGCTACAATAATGTTCAATGTAAGGATTGTGCAACGATTAATGCTAGAAACCAAAGAAAAAGAAATCCTCTTAAATTTATTCTAAATGACGCTAGAAAACATTCAAAATCTACAGGAAGAGAATTTAACATAAGTTTAGATGATTTAAATGAAATTATGAAGATACAAAACGGAAAGTGCATTCTTACTGATGTATTTTTTGATGAAGACAATTTACCTTCTCTTGATAGGATAAACTCAAATCTGGGTTATGAAAAAGGAAATATACAGTTTCTTTTGATTAAAGTTAATCGAATGAAAAGCAATTTAGATGAAGAAGATTTTTTAGAATTATGCGAAAAAATAACGATAAACAAAGCCGGAAAGTCCAAGAAATCATAATGAAAACGTACGGTAATGTCGTACATTTAGAAGAGGATGTTAATGAGAAGAACAGAACCGATACAACCGAATGCAGAAGACCTGAAGATAGTAAGACAGAGCTCATGGCTATGCCGAGTATTCCAGGAAGAAAATGTAAAGCCAGAAGAAAAAGTTCAAATTCTTAAGACTATAACATCAGACCACAAGAAAAGAAGAGCTGTACCTTTCGCATCTTTACAAAAATAGTTGTCATATTTCTTAAATTGCTGGTATGTTGACCGTCGGAGTCACAGTGGTACTTGGTGTATTCGATGCTGTTTCGTCTACAACATCAGTTGCGGTTCCATGCGTAGCAACCATAGTGATTGAATAAGTGCACCCAGTGCATAATATTGTAACTACAATTATAAATATAAGGAAAATACTTATGTATGCAAATTTAAAGTTATCCATGTTAATCCTTGGGTTTACATCGATTCCGTTTTCTTGCTTTTCAGAGTCCCCTAGAGTGTTCTTAGCTAAAATGTTTTCCGACAAAGTACTATGTTCTCAAGATATAAGAGACAAGTATCCTAAGGATTCGCTTGAAAATGCATATTGGCAAGGTCGTATGGATTCGTATAATCACGGCTTTTATGTATTCATGTATTGTAATTTCGATCCTGTAAATTGCGAATACACTCCTCCTGAAAAATATCTAGACGATCCTTGTGACTATGGTATTAAGCCATAATTTTAAATAAACTCTGTGACGATTACAAATCCAGCTGTACCCGCACCTCCAGCTCTTTGAGTTTGGTTTATGCCATTAACAGCACCTGAACCACCCCCACCAAATCCTCTACCATTATTCCCTATAAAACCTCCAGCAGCTATATTTGGTCCAACTCCTCCAGCCCCAAAAACACTATTACCACCATCTGATCCCAGAGCAAATCCTAAAGCTGCACTTCCAAAAGTAGAAGTTGATGCAATCCCAGGAATATTTAGAGTTCCAGTTGCTGAAAATCCGCCTAGTGAACCGGTAACGATACATATAGCTTGAGCGGCTGCTCCATTTCCACCAGCTCCACCTTGAGCACTTACCATACTTCCACCTAAAGACGTACTCCCACCACCTCCACCATTACCAGATCCAGCCGCTCCAGCTGTTCCAGCTACACCAACTATGACTGCTTTACTTACCCCTATATCTGCTGCTGAAAAGGTTTCCCTAGCATAACCACCACCTCCTCCACCTGCTGCACAAGATACTGTAATAGCATCTGTTGTAGCATTTCCACCACCACCACCACCACCACCAACTAATTCAACAGTACAATATTTCATTCCTGCGGTGGGTGTGTAAGTTCCTGATGCTGTGAATGTTTGAACTACTATTGATGTAAATCCAGATTCCGTAGGAATTGCAGACCATCCAGTATTTCCGGTTCCGGTCTGTTTTAAATACAAACTACCAGAAGCTCTATCATGAGCAATAGATGATGGATTTGCAGAAGCAACGCCCTCGGGAGATCCAGAAATGTTCATTACTGAAACATCATCTGCTGTCTTCTGCATTATAGTAATAGCTTGTGCTGTTGAAGGTTGAAGCCTTTCACCTATGCAATATAATACTTCATTATCAAATCCTGACATTTATACCACCACGTATAGACCTACAGCTTTGTAGGTGATTGTTTGTCCTGCCACGCCTGTCGCTCTAAGAATAATGTTGTTTCCTAAAGCAATTAGGTCAATATCTGCGGTCACTAAAGAAGCATCTTCATCGTTATCAATGAAAGGTGTAGCAACCATTGAAGCTGCTGCACCAGTTGTCTTTGCTGTACCGTCAACACTATAACCAACTGTATCTCCTGTAGCAGTATCACGACCTACTACATAAAAATTAAACCGATAAGATGTTGCTCCGGCTACAGACAATGCAAAGGTTACAATGTCAGAAGTCGCAGCATTTATACTCGTTCCCGTACCAGTCAACCGATTTGTCAACTGGACTGTTAGAGTATTAGATCCAGAGCTTCCGTCTGTTCTTATACCATCTGGATCATCATCTGTAGTGTCATTGCCTAATACGTTTAAATCATTTCCTGATGGAATTGCAGGTGAATTCACATCAGTAATATATCTAGTTGCAACCGTAGGCGGAATAGGTATAGTTGATGAATTTAATATAGGTCCCGCTTGACTCATGTTTTCCTCCAAATTGTTCGACTAGATATTTCCATAGACATACTCTAAATATATCGACCCAGATGTAGGTACAGAGCCAGATTCTCTTTTTACATAGATGATTGTGCCTTCAGCAATGACGAAACTATCATCTTTTTCTGGTACTAAGTTAGCCGTAAGATCTAACAATCTAAAAGAAGAGGCAGGAACGAAAATCTTCCCTGCCGCAACTCCGCTATCATCACTGAAGATCATATTACCATTTGTATTGTTGGTAATTGTTATGATCCTAGGCCGAACTGTTAATGTTGCCCCTATGGCAGCATATGTTTCTGAAGTTGCAGAGAACAGGATCGTTCGCATTGCATCGAAGTAAACTCTTTTTGCTGACATGCTAACTCCTATTAGTTGACGATTTCCCACCAGATTGAAGAAACATCAGTAGCAGCTAGCGCTGTAGCATCTGTTGCAGACCATGCATTTATAACAAAAGACGTTGATGCTGTAATTGTTCCAATGGCAAGTAGTCCCAATGGATTTGCGCCTGTAGCTCCAATTCCTTGTCTAGAAATACGAATCTTTGAAGAGGCTGTTACTGCTGTTGTTGATACTGTTGCTGTACCACCTACTAAAGTGACTGTACCTGCTGAATTAGCACCTGCTGTCGTAGTTGTTGCTACGCTTGTGTAAACGTCTTTATTTCCAGCTGCTGTTTTTACAAAGTTACCGTTTGTAGCTGTAATATTTCCTAGAGTAGCCGTTAAACTGGTTCCTGCTACAATAGTTGTTCCAGAGGAAAGAGCTGTCCCTGCTGCTATAGTTGTAGTCGTTGAAAGAGCACCAGTGATAGCTGTGTTTCCAGTTGCATTACCAATAGCTACTGTACCTGTTCCTCCAGTACCAATAGTTGTTGTAGCTGCACCAGAAGTGTTAAGGGTAACTGCACCAAGAGCAGATAATGTTGTTGCATGTACTGGACGAGGTGTTGTGCTACCAAACCCTAGAACAGGTGGAGATGCGAAGTTTGCTCCTGTAGACACAGAATTCAATTGAGCAACTGTTACAACGACATTAGTTGCCGTTCCTGCCGCTACTTCTGCATCGGTTGCCAAACGGACGATCCCTTGTTTGTATTGCGTTCCTGGCTGTCCATCGTAGCCATTAGGATTTCTTAGATTTAAAGTTGCCATATACTCTCCCAGGTTTAAAATAATTACTTTACATTTTGTGCGAAAAACATTTCCGCGTCATTAAAAATATTGCTCGTCTTCTCAGTTATGTTTCAGTGTGGTAAAATGGTCAAAAAGGATTAAAAATGCTTCTCACAACTATATTTATCATCATGTACTTTATCGGAGACATCTTCGGAGATTAGTCATTTCTTCTTGGTTTCTTTCTTTTCGATTTCAGTTATTAGTCTTGGTATTTGTTTAGCTAACTCTTGACTAGTCGTTGCCACGCTTATTGATTCCAACATGTTTAAAGCTTTGGGATTAGAAAGAATCTTTGATTGTAATGCTTTAAATCCTATCTTTCCAGTACCTGCGGTTGCTTTTGCTAAACCTAGAGATATGATGACAGGCCATGGCACATGTAGAGCATGTAATAAAGCTCCTACAACTCCTGCATCTTTAACATTCTTCATAGCACCTTGAAGAACTGTTTTTGTTTCTGGTTGGCTAAAAAGAGAAATGTTATTTTCAAAGTTTGTTGCTATCGTTTCCAGTTGATCTAACCTTCTTGATAGTCCAGGATTAATAAGTTCAGCCACCTGACGTGTTTCAGGATTCTTAAAGACATTCTTAGCCTTGGAGAAATCTATGCGTCCTGAAGGATCTCTAACTGCCGTAAAAAGATCTTCCATGAAAAGACGTTGAAATGACTGAAACATTTCTCGTCCTTGAGGACTTGTGTTAAGAGTTTCTCTAACTATATTATAGCCTTTAGGTGTGCCCATAAGGTCTAAAACCTGATCAGGTCTTTTTCCAGTATTCACTGATTGTGCTGCATCTTTTAAGATTTGATTTCTTACTAATGCTCTTCCTCCTGGGCTTGTGAGAGGGTCTTTAACATTAATCAACTCATGAGCTGCGTTCTGGGCATTCACGCTTAATTCTGGAGCAAGATCTGAAACGGTCTTAAGATTAGATGCCGTAGATCCTGCTTTAGTAATATCGTCCACAATAAGTCTTTCGGCTACATTTTGAATCTGTATGTTAGGCACTGCCTGCTTAAGATTTCTGATATTGCTAGCACGCTTAGATTGAGTAATAATAGATTCAGGGTTTTCCGCAAACCTGACATTGCGCATGTATTTAGTTCCCCACGTCTCTGCATTTCTTGCATGAAGAGTATTAGCGTCTGCATATAATCCAGCAGCGGTTGGGCTTTTACTTAAAACCTGTCCAGTTTCTTCTCTTAAAGTATTTATAATAGGAATAAGTCTATGTGATTGCTCTCTAAGTTCGCTGCTATAATTAACAGCTTGGTTTCCATTTTGCACAAGAGTGATCATGTCATTGGCTTTCTTAACAGTAGGAGAAGAGCTTTCAGCGATTTCTGTAGCTGCTGTGACAGGTTTTCCTGATGCATCTAGAAGTTTAGAGGCTGGTTTAGTAGATGCAGGAGTAACCGTCTCTAAATCTGAAATCAGTCCATTAAGATAGTTGATTACTGGGTTTTGTTCTGTTGAAGGAGTTGTAGCAACAAGATTAGCTCTTAACTTTTTCGCTTCTTCTAAAGTTCTAGGAGCTGTTCCTGATAGGTTTTCAGCAGACTGTTTAGCAGCAGAATAAGCCGATCTTTCAGCCTGAATAACTTCCTGATTAAATACCTCATTAGCTGCTTCTTGAATAGCCCTTCCTCCTTGTTCAGGAGTTACATTAAGAGGAGATATTGTACTTAATGCTCCTTGTCTGTGCATGTTATCAGCTTGTCTTTGAATGCCTGCAACGTTGGAATTAGTTAAATCGGTATATTTTTGTGGTGATATCGCACTTACTTCTCTTTCAAAATCTGCAATCTGTGAAGTACTGAAATTATTAACAATATCATCTAATGCAGATCTTTCTCCTTGAACGACATTTTTAATAGAAGCTCTTTGTAAAACAGTCTCTCCTTTACCAAAGATTGCTGGTGCTCTTGCTGCCTGCTTTGCAGCATTCTTAGCAGCAGAAACACCTATTCCTGTTCCTAGACCTGCAACCAGATCAGCTCCAATAGCTACTGCTTCTCCCCAACCAAACTCATCAAACTTACCATCTTTACCGAAAAGTTCTCTAACAGTCTGACCTGCTTGACTGCCTATTAAACCTGCTATAATTCCTGGTATTCCACCTAAAGCGCCTGCTGTTACTCCTGATGATCCAGCTCGAAATCTCCTTGCTGTTTCATCTTTAGATTCTGGAAGTTTAGAAAGGTAGGACATTAAAGGGTTTTCTTCTTCAAAAGAAAGGTTGGACTCTTGACCTAATGCCTTTTCTATACCTTTGGAATATTCATTAATTCCATATTGAGCTAAAGCAGGAAGCCCAACCACATCTTCAATGAATCCATAAAGAATAGACTTTGCATTACCAACCTTTTCAGGTTCTTTTTCTACAGGTTTTCCACCAAATTGAGAATAGTCAACTTTAGTTTCTTTAACAGGTTGTACTTCTTGGACAGGTTGATCTTCCTCTTCAACCTTCTTTCCTCCGAAGATACTATAATCTGTAGCATTAGGCTGGGGTGAAAATGACATTTTTTTCCCTTGCTGCGTCAATTTGTTCTTGAGTCATCTCCCATGATGTACCATCAGGAGCTTTTACTTTAATTGCCTTACCTTTTTCAACTTCTTGAAGTGCTTTTACACCTTGTTTAAGCTCTTCTCTATATTCATCAACCATTGGTTTCATCCGTTGATTAACCTGGCTTTGAATGTCAGGTACATAACCACCCTTGCTTATTTCCTCGACTAAGTCTCCATGCATGATCTTAAGAGCATTAAGTTTCTTAAGAAAATAAAGAGAAGCAAGGTTAGATTCTTTGGATTTACCTATAGAAGGAAGCATGGAATTCAAGAGAAGAAAGATTTCTCGTTCTGTCGGTTTATTCCCAAAAATACCTTTTGTTCCTGCCAAAGATTGCTTATTTGTTGCTTGTAAAGTTGCCTCATCAGGTGTTAATCCCAATATTAGCTGTCCATAAGGATTTTCTTTAAGAAGAGCCATAACTCCTGGTTCTTGAATTTCACCTTTAATTGCTTTTTCAGATGCGTCAAAAACAAAATTCATCTCTTCAGATTGTTCACGGGATTGAAGTGCATTCTCAACATAATCAGCTATCTGTCCCTCTCTTTTTTCAGAGTATTTTGCGCCTGGTTTAAGTTTTTCAGCTTCTATCTTAGGTTCGATCACAGCTTTAGCATTTTCTTTAGAAACGTTGTTTCTCATGAGAGCTAAATTTTGTTCGGAAATAGGCAAATCATTAAATCCAGGCTGAGATATTGTGTGTTCAATTCTTTTTAATTGATCGGGATCAATAGGTTGACTTGCCTGAGTTTTTGCTGGTTCTTTTGGAGGTCGTGTTACTCTCTCTGCTGTTGCAAAATCACCTTCATATGGATCTAATGCTCCCGATTCAAGATTTCTTCTTATCTCAAGATCTGCGCGTTTCTGTTTGTCTAATAATTTCTTTTCCGCAGCGTCTAACTGAGCCTTCTGATCTTTCTGTAGTTGCGCATTATGCTGTTGAAAAGCGAGAAGATCTTTTGTTGCATTAACTCTTGCAGTGGGAGACATCTGAGATGTTTGAAGATCAACAAATGCATTCTGGATGTTTTGACCATCCCTCTGATATCTTCCGTAGATTTCTCTTAACGCATCAGTATCTCTGTTTTCTTGCTGATTCTGCGTGTATCGTTGTGAGAATGACTGTAGTGTCTTTTCTAAAGAAGTTTCTTCTCTAGGTAAAATCTGTGGGTTTCTGTCTATTACTTGTGCGCTAGGCATATTAACTCCTTATCTTACAGAAAATGCTTGTTGAGGTGTTGCCATTCCTGAACGTGGAATTGTTGAACCCGAACCTTTGCTCAAGTAATTAGCTAGATAATCTCCTGCGGCTGGTCCAACAGATGATAAAATCTGGTCAATAGTGCTAGGCGCTTTCTGCTGTTGAGGCGCTCCTCGATCATATGCAAATGTTTGCGTATTAAGAATGTTGTTGATGGCATTCTGTCTATTGGTCTGTGACTGCTGTTGACCTGCAAATTGCATATTAGAACGCTGTGCATCAAGATTCTCTTGCACATCTCTACCTGCTCGACTAAGTGCACCACCAGAATAAGAGCTATTCATCAGATTATTAGAGCGATACTGACCTGTAATTCCAGGAATGATGTTCTCTTGAAAGTTTCGGTAGGCTGGTCTAGAAACATTCGCATCAAAGTTCTGATTAGCACCTTTAGCATCCCAATTATAAAGATCAGAGAAAGGACCTTTTCCTCTAACAGATCTTTCATAGTCTGCATACAATCTCTGCTGTCTTGGATCTAAGGTAGAAACTTTCTTAGGAGGAGCAGGTTTCTTCTTTTTCTTATTACCAAATAATCCCGATGCCAAGCCTACAAGTCCACCAACAGCAGCCCCTATAGGTCCACCAACAGCAAGTCCTGTTCCTGCACCTGAAATGCCTGCGCTTAGTCCTTTTCCTGAATCATATTTTGCCATAAATGCTCCAATGTAAATCCGCTTTACATGTTAAGTTATCAAAGTCCAGGTCACCGCATTAGACGTCGTGCGACTGGTCATTATCCATGCTGAGTTTGTGTCTGTTCTCACGTAGATATCCCCCAACTCAAAGTTCTGATTAAACTGAGAATTAGCAGGAGGATTAACGTTAGGTTTAGATTTTCCATCAGTTACATACTTAGAAACCTTTGTATTCACGGCAAAAGCAAGCTGTGTGTAAGCTTCCGAAAGTTGTCTAGCAAGTTCAGGGTTTTCGTTTCTAAGTGCAGCACCCCAGTTGAAGTTTTGAATAAGCAAAGGCATTAGATTAATCTCCCCAAAGGCTGAAACCCTGGCATAACACCCTGAATATTCACCGTTGCTCCTGCCTGCTCGTTTTTAAACTTAAACTGTATAAACTTACCTGTCTGGTTGATAAAGACCTTGTACCACTTCTTAACGCCATCCTCAAAAACTAGGTTGGTCATGTTACCTTGATAAGGAGCAGGATTCGGATTGTTAAGCTGAGTTACGTCATTATTCTTTCTATCATTAGTCAGAATCTGAATCTCAAGTTTAGCATTCTCAGGAGCAGAGACATACCCACCTGAAGTATAAGGTGTAAATAAAGATGAATCTATGCCGTTAAGAGAGAAAGATAGCTTATCAATCACCGTGATGAAGGCTTGAATGCCGTTGATCTCTGTCATACCACCAGCCAAGAAGACATTAACCTGGTTTCCAGTGCTGAGATTGTGATCAATTACCGTCGTGATTATTGCTGGGTTAGAAGTTGTAATGTCTTGTATAGCTATATTTCTTCTAAGCTGTGTACCAGAAGTGTTTACGTACATGTAAAGCCAACCACACCTAACCTTCTTATCCTGGTCGATGAAGGGATTAAACTGCTTAAATGTAGTGCTGAAAGGGATAACTCTCTGCGCTCTCCCACCAGATACATATGCTGTTAAAGAAGTGGCTGGAATAAGTAGTGTAGAAATGTTAAGTCTAAAGACATTATTACTAATGAAAGCACCTGATAATGGAAACTGATGGTTATTCAGCTCTTCCATTCCTACAATTCCTGTAAGAAAGATGTTGTCTCGCGATAGGGTAGGATCTTCATCATTGATGCTGTAGTTGTTCCAGTCGGTTGTTACCTCTATGGTTGTCGTATCAATAGCCGTTATGTTGTAGATATTCACAGGATTGTCTTCAGATTCGGTTACACCTAATTGCCAAATTTCACCTTTATGTCCACCACCTAAACTAACAGGTACTTCCGGTGCAAAAGGGAATGCATCCCAGGTGTTATATACCGCAGCCATTGCTGCCCATGTTGGATAGACAAGAAGATCGGCCCACGTAATGGTCGCATTTGTTTTAAACGTTCCCATGCAAGATAAAGGCTGTCTATAGATGCTAAAATTATCTTCATCATAGTTAGTCACTAGAATTCTTCTAGAAGTAGCCTGACCAGGAGGTGGATAAAGTAAGTAGTGATCTCTATTTGCATCTACTGTTCCTGCAAAGCAAAGCTCAAAGTTAGCATTATCAACTTCATTGAATGTAAAATCAGGAAGCTCTTCGTCCTGTCTTTCAACTCGATAACCATCAGAGATAATCAGACCGCGTTTAGACGCAGCAGAAGTTCTATTCAGGTAGGTGATTACGCTAAATCCAGCATGGCAACCTCGGGATTCATCTATCTTTGTGATGGTAAACGGAGTTGTGTCATTACCTGTATATCTTAATGACCAGGTAGATGCCTCTGTAAAGATCAATAGATCGTCTCTACTGAAGGCGGCGCCTTGTATCCATGTTCCATCAGGTATGTCAATTAAACCCGCTCCTGTGGCAGATATGCGAAAGTCATCGCTATTAGCGCCAGTTCCTGAGATTCGAATTCTCTGCGGATAAACTCTTGTGTTTTCTGTTGTTCTTAAAAGAAGTAATCTATCCTTGAATTCAAACATGAAGGCACAGGTTAATGCTGTCACGGGAACGGGAGGGTCATCAGACGTTTCCATGTTATAGGCATAAGCACTTACAACTGTGCCGTCATACTGTTGAATTATATTTCTATTATTAGAAAAAATAAGCCGTGGAGTGTATGTAGGGCTTGCATAGTTTGTCCACGCAAAGAATTCAAAATTATTTCCTGTATACGGAGTAACAGTGATGTCTTCAAGGATGTTAAAGGTAGGATTATAGCGGTTGATATACTGCGTATCAGCAACGATCAACTCTTTCACGTTAATGCTATTAACATACGTAGCAATCATCATCACAGGATTACCAGGCATGAAGCTGTAGGTAAATGTAACAGTTGATGCTCCAGCAGGTGCTACTGCAAAAGTTACTGACAAAGCTCCTGTCGTATAGTTTACTGTTCCTGAAACAATACCTACGCCTGTTATAGCACCTATCAAACCTAATCCGTTGTCTATCCCTACAACTAAAGGGCTAGATCCATTAACAGTAACACTTCCTCTTGCAATAGGACCTGTACCTGCTAATGTAAAGGTTACGATAGCACCATTAGGAACCTGTAAGGCTGGCACTGCTGCTAATGTATGTACTATTCTAGATTCTCTGTAAGGTGTACCACCTTTTAATCCGTTTGCAAAATAGACATACCCATCTCTAGTCGTCATAGTGCCGCGATAAACATCTCCATCCAATAGCTCTTCTTGTGCATCGTCAAGAATCAACCAAGGCTGAAGCCTTTTATTTAATCCAGAGGCAAAGTTAGATATGAGATAAGGGGTATAGCTCACTATGCAATCTCCAAAGTGATGTAGTAATAAACATCTTGAGAAGAACCTGAACGGTTTCTTAAGGTTATTTCACCAGTAGAGGCATTCAGAAAAATATCAGGAGGAATAACGCCCGAAGTTGTATTTGAAATTGACACAGTTTGTCCCGTTAACACCCCTGATTTAAAAAACAAGTTGTATCTATAAGTTGTTCCATCAAGAAAGTTTGCCATGATGGTTCCAGAAGAGTTTATTGGTATTGTGTAGATAGGAGAAGAGGTTGCATTATTAGCTAAAACAACATGTCCTGTGATCTGATGTGGAGTCAGGATAGCAGTAGAGGTTCCGTTGAAGAATTTAAGTTGTGGCAGGCCACTTGCATCTACTTCTGCATAGAGTTCTGCATTACCGCCGCCTACAGTTGGAGTGTATCCAAAAGACTTTGCGATGAATGTGACCTGCTTGTGCACTCCATCAGTAGCCTGAGCTGTATCGTTAAAGACATGGTCAGCCGTAATTAAAGCCTGCAATCTTGTGAAGTTGTTGCTATTCTGCACAGGAAAAACACCAGGAGATTCTCCAGAATTTGGAACGCTAGGATTGAATGACATGGTTAAAACTCCGGTGAAGGTCTTTGATTTTGATACTGGCAGTTAGTTCTTCCGTAAACCAAGGCACGGTAGCGCTGATAGGCTGGATAAATGTCTCTCCACTTATCCATCTCTCCAAAGTCTGAGAAGATATCTAGTGCAGTGCCGTAACAGATGTACCTATAAAGGTAGTCTTGGTTTAGCACATCATTTGTGATCTGTATTTCAACTTGATAAGCTGCAATCTTGATGAGGTAATCTTTATTAGGGGGTCCGCGAAAAGTTAGCTCGTTGTTGTAATACAACACATAAGTAGGTCTTTGCGGCTGATAGGTTTGTGTTTCTGGCCAGATACCATAGAATTCGGCCGGATCTTGATACCAGAAGACATAAAACCCATCAGCATACACGGGTGGTTCTAGCGTTGATGCGCCGACTTGTCCGTCTATTAAAACAATGTTTTGTAGGTCTACAGGAAATGGATTTGGATCTGAGGGTCCATATGTAAACTCATACCAAGTTCTGTTTTTGAATAGTCGAACATCTTGCGTAGACTGTAACTGGATAAAATCCTGGATGTATTGAAGCATGATTTCATTGGTAAAAAGAGGATCAGATGCATCCACTCTACCAGTCACATTACGTACGATGTTTATTAAGTCGGCAGCAGTCTTAGCCATATTACCCCTAGATCAGTTCAGCGGATTGACATGAGAACCTGTTCTTTTCTCCAACCTGTCTAGTCTCTGTCTTAACTTCCCCGCCATTTTCTACTTTAACTTCTGCGAAAATAGGCACTGACAGACGATTGAGAAATCTAATAACAGGAAGAGGTAAGTCATAAGATCCACCTGGTTTTAATTGTCCTTTCCAGTCAATTTCTTTATTCCTAACACAAACCTTTAACACGTTCTCTGGCTGGTCAAAGCGTTGGAATTTGACCTTGATTTTCTTGTGAAAAGATTCATCAGGAACTTTGACAGGAATAGGTGGGTCACAGCGAGGATTATGCTTCTTAGCCTCTCTAAAGGCTTTTTTTGCATGTAGATTCCATACGGCATAATCTTCAAGCGTGTTTAGCTCGAATGTATCGAAGTCAAAAGGCTTCTCCATTTCGGCTTGTTCTGATTTAGTTTCCATTTTTCTGCTCATGTTTCCTCATAGGTAAGAGGGTAGGGACATTTCGTCCCCACCCTTTTGATTACGCTACGTCACCACGATTGACATAGGCGTTAAACTGCCACGCAGTGAAGTAAATAACATCGTTATCTGCTCCCATAATGGCTGATCCTAATGTCAAGATTGCTGTTGGTGGGTAGTCAATGATTGCTCTATGCGGATAAGCAGGACTTACTGGCTGGCTGATATCTCCTAAGAGAGGTCCAACTTTAGTAACCTGACCGCTAGACGTGTAGCCTCCTACCGTTGTGATAGGAATGCCAAACGTGTCATATAGGGCAAATGTGGTTGCAGATAGAACTCTAACTACGTAGGTGTAGTTGTTGATCTGTGCAGCCATAGTTCCGATAACCTTTGTAATGACAACACGATCATTGTCTGAAAGGTTATGGTTGGTAGTAGTAGTTACAACGGCAGGTGTACCAGTGGAAATTGCATTGATAACCAAATGTTCATTGTAAAAACCACCAGCTGTAGAGGCATTTGTAATACCATTAGTCTCTTCTAAAGTAGAAGTAAGTGTGGTTGTGCCACGTGCGATGATAAGTGCATCACCAGCAGGCATGTCACGATACCAAACACCTTGAAGGTTGTTTGTGTTAGTTCCATACTTTGTATAGTTAAACCATTCAAACTTATCGGGTAAGAATGGAAGCGTTAAATCATAGGCTACACCTGCTGATTGAAGGTAACCTCCATAGCTATTCGTCACCTGTCCGAATTCTCGGATACCAGTGAACCTGTTGGCAGTATTGCCGATTGGTGCTGTCATAGTAATTCCTCCTTATTATGATGAACCTTTAGTGCTACGCAAAGCCACGCACCAGCTATCGTCGAGGATAACTGAGCCTAGTCGACCCTTCCAGCCCATAGTCTGACGCTGGTTAAGTGGATCCTGTCCAGCTCCAAG
>OFQV01000053.1_pt1 | contig 37517 bp, 59 predicted proteins | sample 1542971 | NCBI WGS metagenome assembly OFQV01 (sample SAMN07774229, study PRJEB24372) | wastewater metagenome | isolation source: WWTP Cannobio (Effluent) | place: Italy: Cannobio | collected 2016-01
GCTTACGCGGGAGCAAGTATCTTGCCCTGTCACGCATCAATTCAGCCCCGGCCTTTACATTCGCAAAGTCGAAATTCCGGCGGGGACGTTTGCCGTTGGCCATCATCAGAATTTTGAGCACATGAATCTGTTCCTTAAAGGCAGTGTCACGATTCTGAAGGACGACGGCACGACACAGCGGATCACAGCGCCGATGATGTTCACCGGAAAACCCGGGCGAAAAATCGGCTTCATTCATGAGGACATGGTTTGGCTGAATATCTATCCGACGAATGAGACCGACGTCGAAAAGCTTGAAGCCACGTTTTTGACAAAATCCGAAGCGTTTGAATCAGAAATCACCGACAGAAAGCTAAAGCTCCTCACGAGCGGGCTTGATCACGAGGACTATCGGCAAGCCTTGATTGAGTTTGGATTCACCGAAGAGATCGCCCGCGCTCAATCTGAAAACACAGACGATATGACCGAGCTTCCCCCTGGCGGATACAAAATCAAGGTCGCCGATTCGGCAATTGAGGGCAAAGGTCTTTTTGCGACCGCTGACCTTGAAGAATTTGAAATCATCGCTCCGGCAAGAATTGACATGAAGCGAACGATTGCCGGGCGCTTTTCTAATCATTCAGCAAATCCCAACGCACGCATGGTCGAGGGTTTAGATGGAAACATCTTCTTGCAGGCAATAAAGCCGATCGCCGGTTGCCGTGGCGGATTTGATGGCGAGGAAATCACAACAAATTATCGAGAGTCATTAGCTCTCACGCGAAAGATTGGAGACATTCAATGTCAGGAGTAGCAGCAGCCACGATTGGCGTCGGACTCGTTTCTAGTTACATGGGCGCTCAGGCCGCAGACAGTGCGGCAAGCACGCAGGCAAACGCCGCACGAGGCGCGATGGGCGAACAACGTCGTCAATATGACCAAACCAGAAAAGATCAAGAGCCCTGGCGCCAGGCCGGTGAAAAAGCTCTAACGGGAATGCAGGACCAGGGATTTCAAAAAGACTTCTCTATGGCCGACTATGAAGCGGACCCCGGCTACGCATTTCGAATGGCCGAAGGGCAAAAAGCTCTTGAGCGTTCGGCATCGGCCCGGGGAAATCTCATGGGCAGCGGCACGATGAAGTCACTCGCTCGCTACAGCCAAGGCGTCGCATCGGATGAATACGGCAAGGCTTACGACCGATTCAACAACAACAATAACATGCGATTTAACCGGCTCGCTTCTTTGGCTGGCACTGGTCAGACGGCAGTGAATCAAACCGCAGCCGCGGGCCAGAACATGGCAAACAACAACGCCGATCTTCAAACTCAAATCGGGAATGCGCAGGCCGCAGGTCAGGTCGGAAGCGCAAACGCCATAACCAGCGGAATCAGCAACGGCATCGGCAACTGGATGACCATGAGTCAAATGAACAAAAAAGCGCCGACTTACGCTCCCGACAACGGGGTTGTGAGCAAACAAAAAATGTACTCGGGGGACTGGTAATATGCCGTTAGACACACGAATCCCTTTAGGTGTTCAAGCTCCACAACTCGACCTCGCCGCCGCGATGGAAAAAGGCATGTCGATGCGTCGAATGAATATGCAAAACCAGGCCATGGAGAGCGAGCAAGGCGACCGCATGGCGATGGGTGAGGCGCTAAAGCGATATTCCAAAGTCGATAAAAACGGACGAATGTCGGTCGATAGCGGCGCGGCCATGTCTGCACTTTCAGGCAAAATTGACCCGCAAAGACAAATGGCTTTTCAAAAGCAGCTTGATGATATGGACACCGACACGCTTCGCCGGGTCTCAGAGCAAGCAAAGCAATTCGCTTGGTCGGTGACACCTGAAAACTACGCGCAAAAGCGGCAAGAGGCGATCGAAAATGGAATGATGAACGCCGAGAAGTTGCCGGAATTTTATTCGCCACAATCTATCGAGCGAATGCAGCTCGCAACTTTGGAAGGCGAAAAGCAGCTTCAGTATCGCATGCAGCAAGAGCAATCCAGAGAGCGGTCGCTTGACCGCGCCGAATCACGCGCTGAGCGCAGGTCACTTGCTGGTCAAAGACAAGAACTGGCAAAAGAGCAAAAAATTGAACGCAATATGCAAAACCTGTCGAAGGATGTGGCAGGCACTCAGGGGCTTTTCAATGCTCTCGATGAAGTTGAAAGTGAACTAGGCGGACCGCTCGAAGAATTCAAAGTTTCAGGCAATGGCCTTTCAAGGGATGGCAAAGCCGTCGACCTCCCGGGGCTGTCGCTTCCGGGAATCGGGCGCGTCTCGATTCACTCAACCAAGGCGCAAAATCTGGCATCGCGTGCCGCCGCCGTTTTCAACACGACCTTAAAAGACAGGTCAGGCGGCGCGGTCACTGACAATGAAATGGAACGACTGAAGCGAGAGTTTTCCGAAGGCAAATGGAACAGCGAATCGCAGCTAGTTGAAGGACTTCAAGCGTACAAGCGCCAGGTCGCAAAGGTTCTTAAAAACCGTGAAGCGGCTTACGCTCCCGAGGTTGTTGAAAGATACACCGATCAAGGCGGGCGAACTTCTCGCACAATGCCAGCATTTGAAACCTCGCCGATCGCAGGCGGCGGCGGCATTGATTTCGACAAACTGGGTGACGCGGATCTAGACGCACTTGTTGAGCAGACCATGCAGAAACAGGCGGTTAAGTAATGCAGACACGCGCTGAAAAAATCGCATTTCTAAAGTCTCAGCAGGCGGCGAATGACAGCTTTAATGTTGTTCCGAAAACCCGCGAAGAGAAGATTGCGTTTCTTCGCGCAAAGGCTGCGCCATCAGCTGAAATCCCTGGCGAAATGGAATCAATTGCTAGGGGGACAGTTCAAGGTGCAACGGGCGGCTGGGCAGATGAGATTGTCGGAACGGGCCGAGCAGTCGTTGACGACTTAGGGGAATTCTTTTCAGGTGATGATTCTGCGCCCAAGGCGAAGCGCGATGAATTCGGTCGAGTTACGAATTCTGAAGAACTCAATGCCCGCGGAACATACAAACAGCACCGGGACGAATATCGCCGTGGAGACAGAGCCGCATCCGAAGCGAACCCCGGGCTCTATGCAACGTCGAATTTTGTGGGTGGGGTCGCCTCACCGCTAAATAAAATCGTAAAGGGCGCTTCGTTAATGAGGGCTGGCGCCACGCTAGGCGGGATTAATGCGATGGGGACGTCGGAGGCTGAAGACTTTGAAGGAATGGCGCAAGACACAGCCGCAGGGGTCGGTCTGGGCGCCGTAATCGGCGGCGCGGGCCAAGTTGCGGGATGGGCGGGGCAAAAGGCTTCGCCGTATATTTCGAAAAAAACTGAAAAGGTTCGCGCTGCGATTCAGTCCGGAAAAAACAAAGTCGGCGACAAGCTTGCTGAAGGCGCCGAAACTCTCATGCTCAAAGCTGGCGGACCGGACCTTAAAAAGGTTCGCGAGCTAGACGGCAAAGGGAAAGTTCGCGAACTTGGCCGCTGGATGCTCGATAAGGGCATGGGAAAAGCCGGAACGTCACTTGATGATATTGCTGAGCAGTCCGGAAAAATCCGCGCTGAAGCTGGCAGCAAACTCGATGATGTTTACAAAGAGGCCCAAGATAAATTCGGCGAAAAAATCACGGGCATTGGATTTGATCCGAAGCGCGACAAGGAGCTAGTTCTAAAAGCAGCTCGCGAAGAGCTCGGTGATTCGGTAGGCGCCGAGGCCGCGCTCAAAAAACTTTCAAACTATTTGGATGAAGTCGCCGGTCGTCATGGCGATTTGCCGAATGAACAAGCTTTGGCGAAATACCAAGATGAAGTCGCCGAATATCTGCCGAAGTTTCGACAGCACATAAAAGAGACTGTTCAGTTTAAGCGTGCGGTAGGTAAGGCCGGTGAAAATGCTGACCAGCCGATTCTCCAAGGAATGGGCGACGACCTACAGAGAACTGGTCAGGCGAACCGACAAATCGAAGTTAATGGCAAGCCCGCAACAAATATGCGCGAAGAGCTTCCGGAATATGCGACACAGCAAGATTTAATGGAGCTTCCGCAGCAACAGCAAATGAACCTGTTTAATTCACCCCGCGGCGAAGACCTAACGCCGCTTGCCCAAAAAATAGCAATGGATCAGCGGTCAAAGCAATTGATCGCAAGCGAATCTCAACAAGCCGCAATTGAAGGCCTTGAGTCTGTCCCGCGATCAATGCGCGAGGTTTCTGAAAACGTAATCGCCGGCAACAAAGGCCAGACGAATATGGTCTTTCAGCCGGGCCAGGCGCCCGTCCGACCCTCTCGCCCGGCTGAAGTCAGAAACCCAATGGCTCCACGCAGGGCAAACGACATCAAGGGCGCAATCGATGACGAAATCAATTATTCTAGAAACCCTCTGACCAAAGAGCCCGCGTCGGAAAAAGCGTTTGTCGCGGCTCGCAGGGCCGTAGCTCAAAAGGTTGACGATGCGATTGAATCGCTGGGCGGCGATGAGTTGCTGCAAAGCTTGAAGACAGCGAATAAAGAATACGGTGCTGCCGCAACTATCAACAAGATGGCGAACGATCGCTTAAGCCGAAACAAAGCCAATAACATTTTAGGTTTAACGGACGCAATCACTGGCACCGCAGGTCTTGCATACGCAGGCGCAACGGGCGATTGGCAGACCGGACTCGGTGTGTTTGCGGGCAAAAAAGCGCTGCAAAAATATGGCGTCGCGGGGGCCGCTGGACTTCTCGACAAAGTTTCTAAAAAACTCATGCAAAATCCTAAGGCCGCTCAATTGGCAAAGTCAGACCCACAACTTTACAAGGAGGTTGTGGCGAGACTCTCTGGGCGCATCGGCGGGGTTTACCAGCCAAGCGCATCCTTTCCCCGCGCCGCCGATCAAAACGACGACGTGATGAAAGTTCAGCCCCTCAAAGGCGAAGACAAATGGGCGAACGACGGGCTTAAGAATCTCGAAAAAGCGACGGGCGAGAAGTTCGACAGAGGCGCCATGCTTCAAGACAAAAAGACACGCAAGCTATTGATGGAAGCATCGGGGCTAACTCCGGGCTCTAAGGCAATGAACGCAGTAATTGCGAAACTAAAGGCGGCAAACAATGGCTGATTTAGTCGAGGCGCTAAAACAAAAGTTCTTTGATGCGGACGGCGAGCCCTTAGTCGGCGGGAAGCTTTATGCTTTTCAAGCAGGCACGACCACGCCGCTAGTCACTTACGCAAATCAGGACGAGTCGACTGAAAACGAGCATCCGATCATTTTAGATGCGAACGGCGAGGCTGATGTTTGGGTCGGGCCGAACGCTTACAAGTTCGTTCTGACTGATGCTGATGACGCTGTCCTGTGGACTGTCGACAACGTCTCGCACTTATCGCCGGAATCGATTTCAACGCTCATGCTGCAAGACCGATCTGTGACTACGATCAAACTGGCACTCGATGCGGTTGAAACTGAAAACATCAAGGATCTTGAAGTGACGACCGGAAAACTCGCCGCAGGCGCCGTCACCACGGCAAAGATCACCGATGCGAATGTGACGACGGCAAAAATTGCTGACTTGAACGTGACCGCAGCAAAGTTAGCCGCGAATGCCGTTGAGACGGCGAAGATTCTCGATGCGAACGTCACGGCCGCGAAACTTGCGGCGAATGCGGTTGAAACTGCGAAGATTCTTGATGCGAACGTGACCACGGGAAAACTTGCGGATCTTGCGGTGACTGATGCGAAATGCGCCACGAGAAGCATCACGGCCGTAAAACTAGCGACCGCGTTTGGCGCACAGTCGTTCACGGCAAGCAGTACGACAAGCTCAACCTTTACAACTATTGCGACGGCGGTAGCCACGTTTACAGATACAGCCAGCAATCGGCCCCTTCAGTTTTTTGTTCGCCCAGCGTACGCGGGAACGGCTAACTATTTTAGCCCGCCGCCCAGCTCTACGGCCGGAGCCTATATGCAGGTAAGAATTCGGATTAGCGGCACGACGGTAGCACTCTGGGAATTCGGGCCGCTATCGGGCACAGCGGCCAGAATCCCAATGAGCATTTGCAATACGATCGATCAATCGTCCGGAAGCATCGGCTCAAATACTTACACCCTCGAAGTCGCATCATCAAACAACTCATCGACTGTCGCGTGGACTGCCGGCGTCTTTATCGTCACGCAACTCTAAAGGAGCACAATGGCATTTCTAGCACCGCTTCTTAAGCAGCACTTCGAAGACGAAAACGGCAATCCGCTCTCGGGCGGCTTCGTTTACACATACGTTGCCAATTCGACGACGCCGATTGCGACTTATCTAGATCCTGAAGCTGAATCGGCAAACGAAAACCCAATCGAACTAGATTCCCGTGGCGAATGCGTGATCTATATTCAGCAGGGAACGGCGTACAAGTTTGTTGTTCAAAATGCGGCTGAAGAAACGATTTACACGATTGATGACGTTGCGCTGTCGGAATTCAGTGAGACGGGTGAGCCTGGCGCTCCGGGTGAGGCTGCGACGATTGCGGTCGGGACGGTAAACTCTGTGCTTTATGGCGAGCCTGCGACAGTGACAAACGTCGGGACTAGCTCCGCTGCAATCTTTAACTTTGAGATTCCTTGGGGTGAGACGGGCGCTCAGGGTGAAAACGGCGCTCAGGGCTCACAAGGGATTCCGGGGGAAGCCGCAACAATCACAATCGGAACCGTCGACACTGTGCCATTCGAAGATCCTGCGACCGTGACGAATTCTGGAACGACCACTGAGGCAATTTTTGATTTTGAAATTCCGCAAGGTGCGGATGGCGCGACTGGCGCTGCGGGCACGTCAATTCACACCGGTTCAGGCGTTCCTAGCGGTGGGCTTGGAAATGACGGCGACGTATACATCGATGCGGACACCGGCGAAATTTACGACAAGGCTTCGGGCTCATGGACTTTGCGTGGCGAAATTACCGGCGGCATTGTCGGGACCGACATCACAGGTAAAACTGCGAACACAACGCCTGCGACCGATGATTTACTCGTAATGTCGGACACTAGCGACTCGGGGAATCTGAAAAAGATCACACTTTCGGATTTGTTCGGAGCATTCTTGCCCGCGGGAATGATGACACCTTACGCCGGGTCATCTGCGCCGAGCGGATGGCTCCTGTGTTATGGACAGGCGGTCAGTCGCTCCACTTATGCAACGCTTTTCACCGCGATCAGTACAGCATTTGGAGTAGGCGACGGGTCGACGACTTTTAATTTGCCGGACTTACGCGGGCGCATTCCGGTCGGCAAAGATAACATGGGCGGATCCGCTGCAAGTCGAATGACTTCGGGCGGGTCTGGCGTTGACGGCGCAACACTTGGCGCAAGCGGCGGAGCGCAAACGGTGACTCTGACTTCTGCTGAAATGCCGTCGCACACGCACACTCAAGACGCGCATACGCACACGCAAAACACTCACAGCCATGCGGAAGCTTCAGCGGGGACATTTCGAGGAACTGGCGGTGCGCTACAGGTTGCCTCTGGATCTGGAACTGGGATCGCAGGTTCGGCCAGCACCGGAAGCACGGTGGCGACGAACCAAAACACGACCGCGACAAACCAAAACACCGGCGGCGGCGGAGCGCACAACAACACTCAGCCGTCATTGATCGTGAATTATATCATCAAGACTTAAACGGCAAAACTTGCCAGGGAGGGCAAATGGAAATTTTAACGATGCTGATGCAATCTGAAGGATCGATGCTTGAGAAAATCATAGCAGGCGTCGTGATTTATTTTGTCGCCAGACGCGAAGTTCGAAAGCAATTTACCACGCTGAATAATCAGCTCAGCAAAATCGAATTGGCGCTACTCGCGTTCGGCAAAGACATTGTCGACCTTGAAACCAAGCACGACGTTCGGATCACTAAGCTAGAAAGCAAAATTGATACAATTGAAAAGGTTGTTTTAAAGCCAAGGGAGGCACATTGAACAAAGCATATGACGTCAAGGAACTAGGGGAGATGATCGCGGCAGAAGCCAAAAAAGACGGCTTGGTCTTAACTGAGCAAGCGGTTGAGGCGCTCGGCAAAGCGGCTTACATGGGGACCAAGAAATGGGCGAAGGAGTCGGCTTCATTGTCTGAAACTCCTTATGATGATTTCATCGCGCCTTTTTACGACAAGATCGACGCTTTCGTGATTCCGCAGATTGAGAAACTCGATCTTGACGGCGACGGGAAGTAGATGAAAGACAGCTTCGCGGTTCAATTAGCCGTGCGACTTTTGTTCGCGAAGCTTGGATGGCCAGCGCTGCTCGTTGCGATTGCGACGCCAGTGCTGGCCTTTTTGCTCGGAGCTCTTGTTGATGAGGGCATCCTAAAGCTCGACCTCACAATTGACTCCATCAAGCGCGGCATGAGCATTCCGGAATTCAAAAAAGCCGCAATCGACGCTCACAAAAAAGCGACCGCTAGGATTTATTCACGAGAGGAAAAAGATGCGATTAAAAAGCAGTATATTGATGCTCTCAATAAGTTTGGCGCTTTTGGGAACGGGCTGCGCTAGCGTAGAAATTCCGAACGTAAAAATCTACCGCGAAATTCCATTCATTGATGGCGCTGAGGCTGTCTTTCTAGAAACCGTCACTCACAAGACCGGAAGCCTCACGGTTGAACAGTGGGCAGAGCTTCGGCCTTATATGATCATGATTGAGCCTGAGGGCTGGTCGGCAATTAAGGGTGTGTCCTACAAGGCGTGCCGGACTGCGGGCGAAAAGTGCAACGTGAAAGTTGATTCAGTGGATCAGCTTTTGAAACGGCTTGATTCGATTGCTCGCGTGGCGTTTGGGCCGAAGTGATTTAATTCCCCGTGCAAATACGTCCGGCGCCCTTGCCCGTGCACATTTTGCCGCTCGTATTTGAATAGTTTCCGGTGTTTGGGTCGTAGTTATAGTAATTCCCGTTGGAATCTGTTCCTGTGGTCTTTCCTGTATCGTTATCAGTCTTTGATGACCATGTAGACCCAGTCTTCATGTTGTAACCACGGGTAGACGTGCTGTCGTCGTCCTTGGTTGTGGTGTACGAATTGCCGGTTTTGTAGTCGTATTTAAAATCGGCAATCGCTGACTGACCGCAAAGCAGCGCAAGGCAGAATGCTAGTTTCAAGAATCCTCCGTTTGTAGCGTGAACCTATTCGCAGAACGCAGTTATCATTGTTTTGTCGAGTGACTTTGGGTCTTTTCCTTTACGATAAAGACGTAGATTCGCTCCGGCCCCATCGCACGTTGCGACGGTCTCAAATGCATTTCGGCTAGATTTATCTATGCAGTTTAATCCTACGGCTCGCAGTTTTTTGTCGGCGGGTAAAGGATAATAGGCAAGCGCGGCGCAATTGAAGCTGTCGTTAGCTGGGATCGTGAATCCCGGCGAGTCGATACTCGGCTTGAATTCTAAGTTTTTGGCTTCGCCATCAGGGGCTGTAACTTCAATTTTGATTTTTGAAAATGCAGCGGCAGTCTGTGCTATTCCCAAGATTGCGAAAGCCAGAATCAATGTTTTCATACCCCTCACATCGGGCTCTCCGTGCGTAGACTTCAGCGATTCACCGCGAATTAACAAAACTGCCAATTAACAACTCTTAAGTTTAGCGAGTGGGGCAAATATCCGACTCAAGGTGAGAGCCTTCAGAAATCTAAAACTGCGAGAAGTTGAATGACTCGACTATATGGCCAAAGGAATTAGCCCGCTTGAGCGCATGAGCGCACTAATAACTGAATTGTGTCTTTTGATTGAGGACATGAAGGCCGATGCGGGGGACGAGCTTTCAGCCCGACGTCGAGCGGCCAGGGCGCGCCTTCGCAGGCAAAGACTCGATGCGGGTGAGAATCATCCGAAGCTCACGGTCATCAAGGGCGGGAAGTGCTTCGACGATGGCGGCGAGCAAAGTTGAGCGAGCTGGCGATTCATCGCCGCCGAATAGTGCGATAGTCGGCACCTTCAGTACATCAGAAATCGAGATCAAGCTTTCAAGCGTAGGATTGCCTTGGCCTGATTCAATATCTTGAATGACCTTTTTTGAGAAACCCGCCGCCGCGCACAGTTCTTCCTGTGTGAGCTTTGCCGTTTTTCTAAGGCTTCGAATTCGCTCGCCTAAACCCATTTTGTTCACTGCCTAACATTTCAACACAATGTAAAGGTGGCATCGACTCCCTAAAGGTAACATTATGCTTGCATAAGCTACCTAAAGGGGGTATGCTGTCTTTATGGATAGGACTTTGAACCGGGAACTTTTGAAGTCCCTGGTAAATGAAAAAGGCGGCTCAGTGACGGTCAGCTACGAGGCGGATGTTGGTCACTCAACGCTTGAAAAATTGATGAGCGGCACTTACCCGTCGAAGCCACGTAAAAGGTTTCGCGAAAAAGTCGCTGCTTATCTCGGTGTTTCAGAGGATGAGCTCTTTCCTGTCGTTGGCGCGGCAGAAAAAGCGTCCTGACCCTTAGTAACAGAATTCAGATCACTTAACCGCTCCGAAATGTCGGAGTGAAAAGGCTTTGCTTTGTGTCGACAAGTTCGACGGAGGTTCTATGGGCGCGACTAGTTTAAAAAGAGTCTGGATCGCAGAGCTTCGCCGGGGCTGGCTTTCATATCGAGTCATCGGCACGTTCGAGACGACCGCCGAAGCCGAAACAGCGCTGAAAAACTTCAAGCGCGAAAACCCTGGCATGGATTCTGGCGAATGCTTCTATGAAATCAACTGGGCGTGGGCATAATGGGCGCAAACGATAACCGCGAAGCGAACGTGATTCAGCTCGTTCAAAAAATTGAGCCTGATTTCAACAAACTCGCCGCAATTCACGGCGCTGTGAACTTTCAAAAAGAGTCGGCGTTTGCACTTCAAATCCTGCAAACTAATTCCTATCTGATGCAAATCGCGATTGGCGATCAAGATTCGCTAAAGCGTGCGATTTTGAACGTCGCAATCATCGGCTTATCGCTGAGCCCTGTTCACAAGCTCGCTTATCTGGTCCCGCGCGATAAAAAAATCTGTCTCGATATTTCATATCGGGGGTTGATTCAGCTTGCACTCGACTTGGGTGCCATCAAATGGGCGAAGGCAGAGCTTGTATACAAGAATGACGTGTTCAAAATTCTAGGCACCAACAAAGAGCCGCTTCACGAGTTTGAGCCCTTCGGCGATCGCGGCGAACCCGTGGGCGCTTATTCGCTGGCAAAAAGCCATGACGGCGATTTCTTTTTCGACTTCATGACGGCGGATCAGATCGTCAACATTCGCAATCGCTCGGAGTCTTGGAAAGCGCACGTCAAAGACGGCAAGACTACGCCGTGGGATACAGATTTCGAAGAAATGGTCAAAAAAACCATGCTCAAGCGTGCTTCAAAGAGCTGGCCCATGCGGGACACTCGAAACGGCAACCGGTTCAATGAAGCCATCGACGTGACGAATGACGTTGATTTCAATGCGCCCCCGGTGACTGCAATTGCATCGCCTTCGCCGAATATCCGCGATGCCAAGTTCGCAACAATTCGCGGGCTTCTGACTGAGCTTGGTCGCGAAGAAACCGCATTCGTCACGCACCTGAACCGCACCTTTCGCCGGGACTTCAAAGAGCTTGAGGATCTGACTGACCAAGAAATCAGCGAGGCGCTTGTTCAACTCAATCAATTTTTGACTCTGAAAAAAACGAGTGACGCCAAAAAAGCCGAACTTGCTAAAAAGGATGTGAAAAGTGAAACAGCCTAAACAGATCAACGAAATTCTATCTAAATTCGAAAACCAATACGGTCTGCCGGCGCTTCATGCGCTCCAGGGCTCGGATACTTGGTTTCAAATGAAACTCGGGGTCATGTCGGCGAGCAACGCTGACAAAATCGTGGCTAAGACAGATTCTGAAACTCGCCGCAGTTATATGGCGGAGCTCGTGGCGCAAGTCTGCACGGGCATTTTTGAAGAAATCAACGCCAAGCAAATGGACTGGGGTAAGACCTATGAAGATGCTGCGCGGTCTTGCTATGAATTCACGACGGGTGAAACTGTCGAGCAGGCGACTTTCGTTTTTAAAGATGACACTTTCCGCGAAGGATGCTCGCCGGACTTTTTGATCTATGCGGCGAACAAGGGCGGGGAAATTAAGTGTCCTTTCAAGACCGAAAACTACATCAAGTTTATAACCGAAGAGACGGTCAAGCCCGTCTGGAAATGGCAAAATCAATTTTCGATGCGCACACTCGAAGCCGACCTCTGGGACTTCGGTCAATACGACCCGCGCATGAAGGCCAAAATGATTCACTTCATTACGGTCGAGCGTGATTTAAAAATGCAGGCGACTCTTGAAGATGCTGTCCCGCAATTCAGGGCTGACATGGATAAGATGCTGGCAAAAATCGGCGTCGAATTCGGAAGCCAATGGGCAAACCTAGATCAACGAAAGCAGGCAATCGCATGAGCCCCGCAACGCTAAAATACATCCAAGAATCCGCGACCGAAGCCGTGACCAAGCAAATGGAAAAGGACCGCGTTCTACGCCAAGCCAAGCTCATGCAAGAAGCCGCATCAGCGCTGATGCTTTACGGCTGCGAAACAGATTTGGTGCAAGAGCTTTTGCTTGAAGGCCTTGCGATGACTCAAAAGATTGAGGATGCAGGATGAGCCTCTATCAAGTTTGCATTCAGCACGGCTATGACGGGCCCGTGGCGAAGTGCCCGGACTGCGGCGAGTATGAGCCTGTCGATTTGCGGAAAGAGATTGTTAAAATTATGAGCCCGAAGCCTGCGAACGTCGTGAAAGAATCAGATATCGAGGACTACGTTATGGTCTGCCCATACTGCGGCAGCGAAGTTTCTAGCAATCAGCGCGGATGCTGCGGCGAGAGTCGTGAGCATTTCGAGCGTGCGGCGATTGTTGGCGGTGAATTGATTTTAGTTTCTGAGCTTGAGTTTGAACCGGAGACTGCATGAGCCAGTGGAATGCCTTTCCGACTGACGGCGTGGTAGCAGATTCTGGCGGAAGGATCGTCGCAAGCGGATTGAAAGACGGCGAGCCGAATCTCATCGCCGCTGCGCCCGACATGTTGGCGGCGCTTGAGGCTCTGAAAGTGCAACTAAACAGTATGATGCCGGACTTTGCTCAGGCACATAAAACTTTGGATCAGGCCATCGCCAAAGCTCGCGGTGAACCATGACCCGCCATCGCATGGTGATCACAGCCCTAAGCGTGGCGTTTTTCTTGATGGCGTTTATTGGAGTGTGGGGAGTTTAGATGATTGAGATCACGAGCGGCGTAGCTCAGTTGGTAAGAGCGACTCTCGTAAGAGGGGAAAAAGCGCGTCGGTTCGAATCCGACCGTTGCTCGTGTTCTGAATCGATCTTTCCCGGCCCCGCTTAAATTAACCATGTAGTAGTGGCGTGGGCGGTGGCTCGGGAGTTTTATGGAGGGGGGATGTTAAATGGCTTGGATTTATTTAGCGGAATCGGCGGAATCAGTCTCGCCCTCAGACCATGGGTGCGAACAATCGCATACTGTGAAAACGACAGATACTGCCAAGCTGTGCTGCTTTCCCGGCAAAGCATGGGAGAGCTCGACCGAGCGCCAATCTGGGATGATGTTCGAACACTCGGACGTGGGGTGCTATCTTCAGTGCGAATCGACATCATCTTTGGAGGCTTTCCCTGCCAGGACATCAGCGCAGCTGGAAAAGGTGCGGGAATTGTGGCGGGCGAGCGAAGCAGTCTTTTTGTCGAAATCCTCCGGCTCACAAAAGAAATTCGACCTGCTTTCGTATTCCTTGAAAACGTCCCTGCGATCCGCACAAGAGGACTTGGACGTGTGGTCAGCGGACTGGCCGGCGTGGGGTATGACTGTCGATGGACGACTGTCTCTGCCGCAGAAGTTGGAGCCCCGCACCTTCGCAAAAGATGGTTCCTACTTGCCCACGCCCGCAGCGTCGGAGTCGGGGACGAATGTGGGCGGAGCAGCGGGAAGAACGGGAAAAGTTCGGCCGAGTTTATCGACAATGGCGCGCAAGGATCTATGGCCCACGCCGACAGTTTACGGAAATCATCAAGCGCCGAAAGATGGAACAACGAGAGGAACTGGGCTGAGTACAGCGGTAAAACTTTGGCCAACACCACAAGCGCACGATGCACAAAAAGGTTATCCGCAGAGAGTGGGACGCTTCGGAACAAAGCACGGCGGACGAAATCTGGCGGACGAGGTTTTGAACTTCGCGACTCCGCAGGCCCGGGATTATCGGACGGGTCAGCAGAAACGATACGACAACCCGAAACGCACCAAGAATTTGAACGATCAGATTGGTGGGCAATTGAACCCGATGTGGGTCGAGTGGTTAATGGGGTTCCGCACAGAGTGGACCGCCTTAGAGCCTTGGGGAATAGCGTGGTTCCGGCCCAAGCAAGGGAAGCGTTCGAAAGACTTAGCGGCTTAAATTGTGAGGTTTTGAATGGGTGAGAAGAAATTGAAAACAGAAAAATTCTTCAATCTTCGGAGTTTATTTTTAGACGACTTTGCATGCACCAAGATGCGCCTACCTGCGCCGGACTGCAGACGGCTGCACCGGCATGCATGAACGTGCAGGTCGCAAAAAGTGCACGAGTTGAATTTCGAACTGAAGCTTGAGAGTAAATGGGGAGGAGGTTTGCAGTGGCTGAACTAACAAAAGCGTTTTTTTACGACCCGAAATATCTTCGAGACATGTGCTCAATCGAAGATGCTGCCAAACTTACGCAAGTTTCCGTGCCCCGGCTTCGCGACCTCGCTCGGGCCGGGTTTGCACCCTGTATTTTTATCGATGCCGAAGTTATTCGGTTTCATCGCAAAGACATCATGAAGTGGGTCAGAGAAAACCTCACCACAATTCAAGATGGTAAAAAAATCGAAATTTCACTCAATGTGATGGACCCGGGTGCTGCTGACTTTCCGGACATCCCAGACGTGCTTATGCCGATTGCAAGCAGGCTTCGCTCGGTGAAGGATAACCACAAGTGCCCGGTCATTTATTTTTTGGTCTCTGAGAACCAAATTGTTTACGTTGGCCAATCGACCAATCTTTTTTCTCGACTAATGAGCCACCGGGCGGACAAAAAATTTGATCGTGTTTTGTTTTTTAAGTATCCGCGTGAGGGTCTGACTGAAGTTGAAAACGCTTTCATCAGGTTCCTAAAGCCAAAATATAACGTGAGTCAAAACGCTGAGTGCGGTGAAATTCATTTCACTGTTTTGGATGAGCTTGGAATAAAGCCAACACTCAATGAGGGGGCCTTTCATGGGTGAAAAAAAGATGCGCGAAATGATGACCCTTGAGGAATTCCAGCGCGAAGTCGTGGACTGGTCGTGGGACACGCTCAAGCGCAGAATCAAAAACGAGGGCTTCCCGGCCGTGAAAGACGGCAATTCGTATTTGATCCCGCGGGATAAAGCTCTGCTTTGGTTTAAAAAGCGTGAGGTTCAAAACTAGTGAAACAGAAGCTGCGCCCGTACGTTCATACGAAAAAAGATAAGACCGAAGAGACGTGGCAATATTATTTTGTCGACGTTGAGTCGGGCATTATCTATTTCGAGCGCAGGATCAATAACAAGCGGTTTAAGTTTTCAACCCATGAAACCAATGGCGACCGCGCACGCCGATACGCCAACAATGAGCTTGAACGCAGGCTCGGCAAAAAGATCACGCACGTTCGAAAGCTGATCAGCGAGCACACCAAAAACTGGCTTAATATCAAAGAGACCGAGGGGCTCGATATTTACACGCTCTACGGCATCCGCAGGGCGGCTGTAGAAATTCAAGAATACTGGGGCGACCGACTGCCGACTGAAATCACTCGCGACTCGCTAGCGGCTTGGTATGTGTGGTGGCGGGCGAATAAGCCGCACCAAATGGAAAACGTCATCAAGTGGTTTAAGAACCTTTGCCGATATATGCACGAGACCCTCGAAAACGGCATGCCGGCGCTGCCCGCAGTCCCAAAGATGCGGGATCCGAACCGCGATCAAATCAAGATGAAGCGGCAAAAGGCCAAAGAGCGGATCATTTCGCACGATGAGCTTCGAATCATCCTGAAAACCGCTCCGAACCCAGAGGACGCTCTGAAAGCGCTCATCATGTATACGATGGCGACTCGGATCGAGGAAACCTGTCAGCTCGACTTCGCCCGGACGATTTTACTTGATGAACCTACGCCGGTTTACCGTTGGTATTTCGGGCAAAACAAAGCCGATCACTTCGGTCAGCATGCGCTCCACTTGGCGCTGATTGAACCGCTCCGGACCCTTCGAGCTAAACGTCTGGCTGAGGGCACCACGCTGTTATTTCCGCAGGAACGGAACAACCTGAAGCCGATCAAGGGTCAGATGATCAACTGGAAGGGTTGGCGTGAAGCCGCAGACCTTGGCTGGCACTGGACCGCGCACACCTTTCGTCACACCTGCCTGACCAATCTATTTAATGACCCAAAGAATCCGCAGGCCGCGCTGTGTAAACAGTATCGAGTTTCGATCGAAGTCGCGCTTGAGGTCTATGTGAAAACCACGCAAGCCACGATGCTGGCTCTGCGTGATGCGATCGAGGTCAAGCTATGACCGACTTCACGTCATCCCGACTTAGTCCCGAGCGAGGTCTAGGTATGCGATTTCATTTAATAGTGGTGGCCCCGGGGAGAATCGAGGCATCATTCTACACGCATGGTGAAAAAGAATTCAAAGCACTGATTTCACTCGAGAACTATAGATGTGGGTTGGAATTGGCGCTGTGCTCTCAAAAGCAAACCACAGCAAACCTAAGCAAACAAAGAGATATACGAGTCCCGAAATCGTCCCGACTGACGTTCGGACTTTCACACCGATTCATCCATGAATTCGGCGGTCGTATTTCCATCTTATCAAGCCACATCCGGGCATCAACTACTTATTTCTTAAGCATCCTGAGGGGGGCACTTATGGGCGGTCGGAAACTTCCGGCGCCGCGGGCTGAGCTTTTGGTTCGGCTTCGCGCGGAGCTTGAAAAGGGCAATTCATCGGGCAAGGCGTGCGCCATCATCGGCATCGGTCACGATACATATTATGCATGGGCCAGGAAATATCCTGAATGGCGGGCGCTTCGGAACGAGTTTCGAAAGCCGCTGGTTAGCATTTACGGCAAGACTTGGATCGCGGGGCGGAACTGATGGCGCGCAATCTGATCTACAAAATCACCGTAAAAAACTGGGAAAAGTACAACTCCAGAAAAAAGGAAGGGCACCGACAAATCTTGCTTCATGTCGGCTTTTTGGCGGACGCAAAAATTCAACAATTGAGCCCCGCCACTACGTTGTTATTCCTGAGTTGTATGCTTCTCGCTGGAGAGTCAGCTCAAAGTCAGTTCGAAGTCACACACGAGTCACTCTGCTTTCACTCCAGAGTCAAGTCGGGGTCACTTCAAAGTCAACTCGCCGTGCTTGAGGAATTACAGCTAGTTACAATCGAAAAAATCGAGCCCCTTAAGAATAGAATAGAAAAGAAGATAAGAGAAAAGAAGGGAATAGAACTTACCGCAGGAAATCCGCGAACCCGTCGCGAAGTCGCCGAAGCCCTTTGCGATTTGATCGATGATAAACTCACTAAGCCGCAGATCATCAAAATCGTGGGATCCGCCACGTCGGCTGCGCCTTCCGTGCACATCGGAAAAGAATTGGTCGGTTTTTACTGCGAGACCTGGACCGAGCGTTATGGCGCGAAGCCCCCGATTCGACCGCAAGATGCGAAACACCTCAAAACGCTGGGTCAGTCGAACGGTCTCCAAAGGACAAAAGATTTGCTGCGGGCTTACCTTTCGATGAATGAATCCTGGTTCGTACAAAAGCGCCACGACCTCGCGACCTTTTCGAACAACCTAACTGCGGTCGCCCAATTCTTGGAAACCGGCCGCACGTTAACCCGGGCCGATCTGAAAGTGATCGATTCGGCATCTAATCTAGAAAACACACTCAGAGAAATTCAGGAGAAGGGCGTATGACTTCACAAGAACGAGCGCAAGTTTCTGCGCAATGGGCACTTATCGCGGCAATGCATGGCAAAGACCTAAGCCGACCGATGTTGATCATGATGCTCGATGCGATCGATGATCTGCCGGCCGACGCAGTTTTGTTCGCGCTTAAGACCTGGACCAAAACTTCTAAACAGTCGCGTCATCCGATGCCCGCTGAACTTCGCGAGTTGGCGTGTCCGGAAGTATCCCCAGAAAACGTCGCCAGAGAAGCGGCAGCACGTATTCCTGAGGCGATAAAGCTCTACGGCTACAATGACCCTGTCCGGGCCCGCGCGCACATTGGAGACCTTGGCTGGGGCGTCGTCAAAAGATCCGGCGGATGGGAACACGTTTGCCAATATCACGGCACGCCGGAAATGAACGCGCTCACTTTTCATGCACAAGCTCGGGATCTTGCCAGGTCACATATCGAGTTTGCTGAAACTGGGACTTTGGGCGAAGCGCCCGGCCTGCCAGCGCCGAAAGAATCAGTCGGCTTAACTAAGATCGGAAATCTTTTACAGATGATCCCGCGGCCGGACGGTGAGCGATGAGCTTTGAGCGCGGAAACAAAGACGGCAAGCACTACTGGTTAACGCCGCCGGAGCTTTTGAATTCTTTGAATGAGGAATTTCATTTCGACACTGACCCGTGCCCATTTCCGAAGCCGAATGACTACGACGGTTTAACCGCCGAATGGGGCTTGTCGAACTACGTCAACCCGCCGTTTGGATCCATCATTCACAACGGCAAGAAAAAAGGTCCGACAGCTTGGGCTCGCAAAGCAATTATTGAGCAATCCAAAGGCAAAGATGTGGTCATGGTTTACCCGCTCGATAAGTGGGTCCTGATGCTGATTGAAGCCGCTTCGGAAATTCGAAACCTAAAAGACGTGCGATGGCTTGCGACTGAGGATGGATCCATCGGCCCCGGAAATGGTCGCCATATCGCAATGTTCTATTTGAAAGGCAAAACCGAACCCATCCCCCGAAAGGAAACTTAAGCGATGAAGTTAGAAGAAATGACTAAAAATGATATTGGCGAGTTTTTAACGACACTTGATGCCACTGGGTATTCGATGTTTGTTGAGTGGGCGAAGCTCCCAGATGCAAACGAACCAAGCGCAATGGATGCGATGCTTACCTATTTCGGTTTTCCGAAAGAAGTGAAAGCGAAGATACGTGAAGTTCTGCGCGAGCATTTGATCGAGGCATGCGAGATAGAAGCCAAGGACTCCCTATGACCCTCATGTGGGCGATTTACTGGATTGATGTGCTCGAGAATATACGCACAGCTCTTGAAGTTTTCGGCTTCGGATCTTTGTTTATCATTGGGTTTTGGTGCCTTGTCACTGCGTCCGTAGACACAGAGGAACTATCCGCCGTTTTCTCAAAAACTAGGTCATGGCTGATAACAGCGGGCATATTCGTCGTGATTTCGCTTTTCATCCCATCCCAGAAAACCATGTACGCCATGGGTGCCGCATACGCCGGTCAGCAGATCATCGACAATCCCAAGGTGCAAGAGCTCGGCGGGAATGCGTTCAAGCTGCTGAATGAGAAGCTTAAGGAAATGGCTGGCGATGACGGGAAGGATGCGAAGTGAAAAGCATCATCGCGTGGTTTAGCGGCGGTGTGACTTCTGCGGTCGCCACGAAACTCGCAATCATTGAGCATGAGCGAGTTCAGCCAGTCTTTATCGAGACGGGCGGGCATCATTCTGACATGCCCAGATTTATCGAGGATTGCGAAGATTGGTTCAAGGTGAAGATCCTGATTCTTCAAGATCATCGGTTTGCCGATCACATCGACTTGATCAGCCGTGGGACTTATGTCAACGGAGTGAAGGGCGCCGAATGCTCGCGGACTTTGAAGAAAAAAGTGCGACAGAAGTTTGAGCAGATATTTCCTTTCGTTCATCAGGTCTTTGGATTTGAGTTTGAGAAAAGCGAAGTGAACCGAGCGGTGCGATTTGAAGAACAGAACCCGCAGACCAAGCCGCTGTTCCCGTTGATTGATCATCGCATCAACAAACCCGGCGCAATGGAAATAGTCTTACGCGCCGGCATCGAATTGCCCACGATGTATAGGCTCGGCTACTCGAACAACAATTGCATCGGATGCGTCAAGGGCGGCAAAGGCTATTGGAACAAGATCCGCGTAGACTTTCCCGAGCAGTTCGAGCGCATGGCAAAAGTTGAGCGTGAAATCGGCGGGACCTGCATCAAAGGCGTTTATCTTGATGAGCTAGACCCGTCATCAGGCCGCGAAGAAAAGATGCTGATGCCGGAATGTGATCTTTTTTGTGAGATCGAAGCGGCGAACATTATGAGCGATAAAACTGAGGCGCTTATGGGTAAAACGACCCCAAAAGCCCAGGGAAATTAATTAGATCAATCGAAAGAAGGATGAGGATGACGAACAGAGAATTTGAAAAAGCCCAAGAGCTTCTAAGCATGATCGAAGATAACCCACAGATGACAGATATCAGCGTCCTTAAAGCTGCGGTCGTGTTGCTTCTCAAAGACATGATCGAACGTGGACAGATTTCAGAATAATTTAACCGCGCTTAGCGCAGAAATGGGGAATGAATGGGATCTTTTGACTACGTGAAATATGACGACGTTGGGACAGAGCTTCAGTTGGGATTCAAAGAAGCGTTTGTCGAGCTTGAAACTGCTGTGAACAAAAACCTAAAGCCTGGTCGCGCTTCAAGCCTAGTTAAAACCAAACTTGAAGAAGCTTATATGTGGGTCGGCAAGGCTATTCGCGACGAACAGGTATTGCGCAACGGATCGGCTGAGCTTCAAGAAACTCGGACTAATTCTTAACCCCACGCCGTGGGATGAAGTTTGAGAGGCGATGGAGCTGGGAGAGGGCGACGAAACGGGACGCTGTGGACACTGCCCCGGCTCTTTGAAGCGACGGCCTTAACCTCTCAACGCGTGGTCCCGGCGATACGGGGCACTTAACGAGGTGAATATGTTTGAGTTACCCGCGATGATCGCCCTTGGGCTGATGGGCTCATGTTTAGGCATCGTCATGCTGATGTTTGGCTTTGGGATTTATGAGGAGATGAGGAACCATGGATAGCTTCGGTCAAATTCTCGTCGCCTGCACAATAGCGATAACAATGCATGGCTGTGTCCATAAGACTCTAGATCATGCGTTTAGATCATACCCGAAAGTTGAGTGTGTGAAATGAAACAGGTTTGGTATTGCCCAAGCTCAAATGTCTTAGGAATTGTGACGGGTGATTTCATAGAATTCCGATGGAATGACCGCCCTGAAAAATCATATTTTGCTTTACTTAGAGATGAAGGTCTCTGGGTTTATGTTGGTGAGCTATGACCCTACGCTGTCTATTCGGTCACCGCTGGGTTGTTATCTACACAGATTTGATGAAAGGCCGCGTGGTGAGTGTTTGCCAGCGATGCCAGAAAGTTGAGGACAGATGAAACTTTACGTTTGGTATTTCAATCCGACGAATGAACTAATCCTTTCGACTCGCAAAGGGTGGCCGAAGACCTGCCGTGGTTTTAATCTTTACACTGGCGGCAGCAGTTGGGATTCAGGCGAGAACTTCTGGTTCGGTGCAAAATATCTCGCCAAACATCAATTCGAATTCTTAGGTGAACTATGACCCCACCCCTTGACCTACAGATTGAGAGGGTGAAGTGATGGATGAACTTAGACATACAAATTTTATTAAGCAGGTTGAGCGCACAGCAAAGCGTGATGCGTACTTAACGGCTCTAAGATATTTGGAAATGTTCGACCTGCCGTTTGCGCTTGAAACCATCAAGATGAAGGCGGATTCACACAGCGCATGGCTTAAGGATCGCCCATTAGTTTACGATTACGCCACTCAAGAATTGCTTCCACGCGGCGAAACGATTGATGGTGAAAAGGTCCATGAAGCCCTTAAAGAAATGGCGGGCAAGTTGTTCTCGGGCGATGAAGTTTTAATTGAAGCAAAGGACTTAAAATGACCATAAGTAAATATCGCGAAGATCGACCCCTTGACCGACAAGCGATGGCTCAAGAATATTTCTTTGATGGACATGCGTGCACGACGGGTGACTGTCCGCACGAAAAAACGAGTGAGTGCCTTGAAGATGCTTATCTTGCGGGACTCGCAGATGGTTGTAATCGCAATGGGTCAGCCTTCGAATCCCAGCCCGATGCGACCCGCGAGCCCGACGAACGAGTGCGGAAGCTTGTTGAAGGTGTTCGTGGCGTGGTCGTCAATCATTTTCATGACGTTACCTGCAACACCAAAGCGGGCAAAACGTGTGATTGCTGGATGAATGACATCAACTCAGCCCTTCAACAATTCGAGGCATCCGATGGGCGGACGTAGAAATTTCGTCACCACGCCGGTTCAACACTTCAACGCGGGCGCCGTGATCACGTTGACCTGTCATTTTATTGTCGCGGTTTGCTTTGGTGACGGTTGGTGGATCGCCCTTGCTGCAATTTTTCTTTGTGTTTTTATGTTCGTAGTGGCTCCGATTCTTTACAAGTGGTGGGGGTGAGCGTGGATGAGCGGACGAAAAGATTGTTGGAAGTTGCGCGCGAAGCGCGGGAACTACTTAAGCCTGAGGTTGCAAAAGAACCAGAGCGCACGATTTTTTGGCGGCTGGTGAAGGCTATTGCATCATTTGATATCGAATCCCAGCCAGATGTGAAGGCGCGGGGCGAATACTATCTGCACAAGACCAGTAAAACATATCGAGAGCCCGAAGAATTTGAACAGCTTGTGAATTCAATCAGAGGTGAAGGCGCGCAAAAAAGATTGCGGATGATGTATACCCGCGTGCGCGAAATTCTGGAGGGTGAGTCATGAAACGGCGGACGTTTTGGGTAACGGTTTCAGACGGTAAAGATGTGTGTGGCGTTTCTTCAATGCGACCAATTCGGGAAAGACATCCCGGGTATAATTATGAAGATGTCAGTGTTCAAGAGATTCACCCCGGCGACGTGGTGCTGACGAAGGAAATGGCGGAAGAAATAAGAGCGGCGATGATGCCTGATTGCGGCTATGAACTTCGAATTCAAGCCCGGCAAATCCTCGACCGAGAGATGGGGGATGCGAATGGGTGAGGAAATCTGGAAGCCAGTTCCAACCAAGTATGGCTTCGGCTATGAAGCATCGTCACTAGGCAGGGTTCGCTCGAAGTTTCGGATTTTGAAGGGGATTTGTTCAAAAAGTACCAATTGGTATGTGAATGTGTCGCTCAAAAGTCCAGAGGGCAAACACATCAATTATCGAGCGCACAGAATCGTGGCGTTCGCGTTTGGAATTATTGATGAAGCCGATATTGTAAACCACATCGACGGCGTGAAGTGGAACAATGCTATTTCAAATCTCGAAAAATCAAATCACTCGCATAACCACAAGCACGCGTTTGCAATGGGCTTAAACCCCAGACAAAAGGGCGAAGTTAATGGTCGATCTAAATTAACACTAGAGCAGGCCAAGCAAGTTGTTTTGCAATACGCAGACGGGGTTTCTGCTGTTTCTATTTCGAAGCAGTTCGGCATATCAGCGAGTCAAGTCTCTGCGATTGCTTTAGGGAAGCGGTGGTCAGAACTTGATGGCCTGCGAGCATCACTAAACATTCGAAGGCGAAACCACGCGCTCAAACAGAAAGGCAAATAACATGGCGACAAAAATCATCACACTCAATGAAGGTGATCCGGTCCCAGAAGGTGCGAAGTTTCTTAGCGCAGACAAAGTGCCAGATCCTGAAAATGCATATCAACAATGGGCGCCGACAAAAGGATTCTGGGGAGCAGTTCCGATCTTCGGCACAGAAACGCTAACCAGATACACGCCGTACAAAACAGTGTTCTATTACGAAGTCGAGACACTTGATTCCGCGCGCCATCCTGGCTTAAAATAGCATCAGGAGGTTCCATGCCAATACAAGGTGACATGATCTTGATTTCAAAAGCTGAATACGAGCGGTTGAAAAAAGCGGAGGAATATTTGAACCAGCTCGCCGGGATTGATACAACCGGCGGCTTTGCGGATGCGATTACTGACAGTCCGGCGCAGCCTTCTTAACGCGTGCTGCGATCTCATTGATCTTGGAGTATTTCCCGCCTTCGCGAAGGACAGCCCAGTAAACGCCTGACGCCAGGTTGATTTCGCCTTTGCTGTCGATTTGATTAGCGAGAATCTTGATTCCGCAGCGCAAGTTTTTGTGCGGATCCATAATTGTTTTCTTCGGGTCTTTATCTGACAGACCTTTATCTTTTGACCAATCGAATTCACAGAATTTCGCCCACTGAATATCCTGGTAACTCAGCTGCAAAAGACCTTCAGATGCGACCGGCCGTTTTGTGATTGGATCAACCGGGTTTGATTTACCGCCAAGATTTGTTTCGATCATCCGCGAAGTCGGTGAATAGCCGCTTTCGTAATAAGTGATTCCGACAATCAATTCACCAAGCGCTTTAAGTTTACCGCTTGAGCTGAGCGTTGCGAATTTCGGGCAATAGACTTTCATGTCTTTGGCTTTTGCAAAGCTTGCTTCGCGCTCTTTAAGGACCGCGGCAACTGTTTGCGACCAGGCTTTGCGCTCAGGATGCGGCGCTGATGTGTTTTCCCACGAAAGGGAATAGTCTGGCTCAACAATGATCGGCTCTAAAACCATGGGCGTTTGGCATCCGAGCAGAATGAAGAACGGGAATAGGCAGAGGTGTTTCATGATGCGTCCTTTTTGCTATTGATTTGATGAATGATTTCTTTGCAGCCTTCATCCTCGGATGTGTCGCAAGTAAGGATGATTCGCGTTTGGTCGCACGTTGAGATTTGCGTGGCAGTAAATGCGACCGTTAAACAGCACATTGCCCAGATCAGAACTTCTTTGATATCATAGGTCATCGAGTTGATCCTCCGGCTGATGAGCCGACTTTAAGGTTTGGATATTTCGCTAGAACTTCAGCCATTGAAACGAGCTGGCCGTCAGGTCGATCTTTAGGCCAACGTGGGCCGGCGACCAGGCGATCGGATTTGCCAGAGAGATCGGTCAAGGCGACGCAAAACTTATTGCCCTTGTTGCCGTCGAGAGTCGCTGCAAGCCTTTTCGCTTCATCAACCCAGTACAGAAAGAAACAAACGTGTCTGCCGCCCGATGCATGGCGAATATCAAGGCCAGCGCCGAACCAGAACGGGCACTTTCGACCGAAGGGTGACATTGATGCCGCAGCGGCGGTGAGTCCCTTAACGTTCACGCCGACTTGTCTAAAGGCTTTTGAAACTCGGATTGCGCACCATGCGTGCGAATTTCCCATCAGAGTTTTGTAGCCAGGTAGGCCGACTTTCGCCCACTCAGGCACGTAGCGCCGGTTAAGTTCAGGATCACTCTCGTCGCGGCCCAAAAGATCAAGGTCAACGCCAATCCATTCAGCGCCGAAGTAGTCGCCCGCAGGTTTCGGCACCTCAACCTTCACAGGCTCTTTCTGCAGCGCCGGCCAAGTCTCTTTCGTGCCGATCACGCCGTCGATTGTGAGACCGTTTTCCCTCTGGAAAGCTTCAACGGATGCAGTCATTAGGCTATTAAAAATAGAAACAGGTTCGGGCGGCCAATGCCCATGCCGCTTCAAAAGAACCGTCGCATACTCGACCAGTGGGCCCGTGTCGCCTTGCTTGAGTTTGGTGAGTTTTGTTGGTGCGATGATCTGCTTGGGCGTAGAAGTGAACAGGCTCGCAAGCCATGCGAAGAATGCTTTGATCATTTAATCCTCATGCCCCGTAGTTATCGGGGAAATGTGGGTTGTTATTTCGAAACTTTATCAATCGACTTAATCACGACTTCTCGCAAAAGCTTGCCGAACTTTCGTTTCGACTTCATTTGCAGTTCATCGAATTTGTCGCGGTATTCTTTTGGAAGCCAAATTGAAATGTTCGTGTTTTCAGTCACTGGCTTCGGTTTCGGAGGTGCATCCACGTCGAAATCTTCCAGAATAGAATCGATTGAGTCGCTCAAAGTCTTTGCCATGGCTAATGTTATGGGGCCTGGACTCTAATTGTAAAACTAAAACTAAAACTAATGTTTTCGGTCGTTAACCTGGACTAATGAAAAAGAAAAATGCGGTCGCTTTTAAGCAGGCGGCGAAAGTTACTGAAACCAAAGATTTGGGCGGACGTCCAACGAAATACGAGCCGAGATTCTGCGAAGAGCTGATCGATCACATGGCGCTCGGATATAGCTTCGAATCTTTCGGTGCGATTGCGAAGTGTCATAGATCAATTCTGTATGATTGGGAAAAAGCACATCCCGAATTTAAGGACGCTAAGGAGCAGGCGTTCGCCGAAGGGCTCTTGTTTTGGGAGCGGCTCGGCATTGATAACATCATTTCGACCACTGAATTCAATAAAGACGGCGACAGCCAAAACTCTATATCCAAGACGTTAAACGGCTCGGTCTGGATCTTTAACATGAAAAACCGCTTCAAATGGCGCGACAAGCAGGCCGATGAAAACGACACACTAAACGTAAACGTTCACTTGGCGGACCGCATGGCGAAAGCCAGAGCTCGCGTCGGGTCGGGTGAGAAGTGAAGCGCGTGCTTCCCCCACGTCGGCAAAAGCAGACCGAAGAAATGACCTTCGAGACTTTCGCTAAGCGTGAAGCCGAAAAGGACTCACGCAAACGAAAAGCTCGCCGAGCCAGGCAAATCCGCCGCGGTGAAATCTTGGGTGACGGCGACGATATGGAAATCCGCGAACTGGTCCGAAAGGTTCGGGAATGAGTGTCATTTATGCGGATTTTAAGCCTGAAACTCGGCGCGAGCTTGTGAATCACATTCGCCATTACGGCGTGAAATACACGATCGCCTTTTTGCTTTCGAGCGGCGTTAACCCGTCGTTTGCTAAAGCCATCGTCCGCAGCATTTGTCGGAAAGAGGGCTGGTGAGCCCCGAAGAGCAGCTCATCGAAGATATTGCCAGGTTTACACATGATCCGCTCGGTTATGCATATTATGCATTCCCGTGGGGCGAAGACGGCGATCTTGCGAAAGAGCTCGGCCCGCGCAAATGGCAATCTGAACTCTTAGAGGACTTGGGCAAACATCTTCAAAACCCAAAGACCAGACATGAGCCATTCCTTTTTGCCGGCGCATCAGGACATGGCATAGGAAAAGCGCTAGCTACTAACACGATGATTCCTACTCCTAAAGGCGACCAAAAAATTGGTGATCTTCGGCCAGGAGACTATGTTTTCGGACGAGACGGGAAGCCGACAAAAGTCGTGGCTCGCAAAAGCAACGGCATTCGCCCGACCTATAAAGTTTCCTTTGATGACGGCAGTTTTGTTTTGGCGGATGAAAACCACGACTGGAATGTTCGGGGTCGACAAGAACGGCGCAAAAAATTAACCACGTGGCGAACGCTTTCAACAAAACAAATTCTAGAGCTGGGCGTGCTTCGCGCAAACGGCGTAGCGATGGCAAAGCAGTGGGAAATTCCGACATGTGAACCAGTGTCTGGCGTTGTTGACGAGAAGTACGCTTATGCGATTGGCGTCTGGATCGGCGACGGGGGTAAAAACAAAAACTCTTATTCGAAGCCCGACTCTGAAATAGCGGATAAAATTCGCTCGTTTGGTCTCGCTTGCAAAGAGCTTTCAGGCGGAACCTGGAGCGTCGCTGGGATCACTAAGAAACTTCAGTCTCTCGGATTGGATGATAAAGGTTCACACGAGCGATTTATCCCTCATGTCGTTTGGAGCTGGACAGCAGAATCTCGATACAACCTCCTTTGTGGCTTGCTCGATACGGACGGCGAGTGCAATCCAAACGGATCGATTATCTATTCAACTTCAAGCCTTGAGCTACAAGCGGGCATTCTTCGCCTAGCTCGGTCACTGGGTTTGAAGGCTCAGGTCCATAAAATCAAAGAAGCTTACTTAAATGGCGTTCAGCATCGTGATTGTCACCGCGCTACAATTAGTTTTCCGGACGGCATGAATCCTTTTTCGATTCCCAGAAAGCGGGACAGAGTTAAGCCATTTCAAGCCAGATATTTGACTCGCTGGATTTCAGCAATCGAAAGAGTCGAGGACGCTGAAACGGTCTGCATTGAAGTTGAGGCAAAGGACTCGCTTTATTTGGCCAATGACTACATTGTGACTCACAACTCTGCCGAAATCGGAATCATCGTCAACTGGGCTATGAGCACCTGCGAAGATTGTAAGGTCGTGATCACAGCGAACACTGAAACCCAGCTTCGCACTAAAACCATGCCTGAAGTGTCTAAATGGTTCCGCCTTGCGATCAATTCGGATTGGTGGAACATCGCCGCTACTTCCATTTCAGCGGTCGCTAAGGGCCATGAGCGCTCTTGGAAAACAGATGCCGTCACTTGGTCAGAGAATAACACCGAAGCCTTTGCGGGCCTTCACAATAAGAAAAAACGCATTGTCGTCATCTTTGATGAAGGCTCATCAATTGCGGATAAGGTCTATGATGTGACCGAAGGGGCACTCACCGATGAGGAAACAGAAATTATTTGGATCGTATTCGGGAACCCGACCCGAAATACTGGGCGGTTTAAGGACTGCTTCGGAAAGCTCAAGCACCGATGGAAAACAAAGCAAATCGACTCCCGGACGGTCGAGGGGACCAACAAAGTCCAACTTCAAAAATGGGTCGAAGACTATGGAGAGGATTCGGATTTCGTTAAAGTGCGAGTCCGGGGAATCTTTCCTTCTGCTTCATTCAAGCAATTCATATCACTAAATGACGTCGACGCAGCTTTTTCGCGCAAGCTTAAGCCTGAGCAGTACAACTTTGCGCCCAAGATTCTGACCGTTGATCCGGCATGGGAAGGCGATGACGAGTTTGTGATCGGACTTCGCCAGGGCCTACACTTTCGCATCCTTCGAACAATTCCAAAGAATGATAATGATTTCGAAATGGCAACACTGATTGCCAATATCGAGGATGAAGAAAAAGCCGATGCAGTTTTTGTCGACGGCGGATTCGGCACAGGCATCGTCTCGGCCGGTAAAATGATGAAGCGCAAATGGCAACTCGTGTGGTTTGCGGGCGCATCTTCTGATCCGGGATGCCTAAACAAGCGCGCTGAAATGTATAAGAACGGTCGCGACTGGCTCAAAGAGGGCGGCACGATCGATGAAGATCCGATCTTACATCAAGAGCTCATCAGTCCAGAAGCCGTGCCCAGAAACGATGGCAAGCTGCAGATTGAATCCAAAAAAGACATGAAAGCCCGCGGAGTGCCGTCGCCAAACAGAGCCGATGCGCTGATGCTGTCGTTTGCTGCGCCCGTGACCGGCAAGGCGAAATCAAAAACAGTTTTGCGCGGCCAAGGTCATTCACCGACTGGATGGATGGGGTAGCTTCTTAGGAGTTTACCGCCAATCTGTATTTTTACAGTGCCAACGTCTGGGCAAAGGACGAATTTTGTTTTCTTAAAAGGTCGCCAAGGTAACGTGAACAGGCGTTCGACGAGCGTGCGTTTCTTCAATTCAAAAAAATCTAAAAACGGACCTGGCCGCAGAAAAGCATCGATTGCTTCTTGGGTTATCACCGAGTCCGACAATTTCTGATTAGACATAAATCCTCCAGTCGCTCGACCATAAAACATTCGCCCAATCATTAGCTACTCTAATGTTTTCGCATCGCCATTCTTAAATTAAGTGACAAATAAAAAAGACAGTTCGGCCAGTAAATCCGAGCACGAATCCATTTTGGAAGACGCTCGTGCGCGTTTTAAGCTTTGCGAAGAGGCTGAGGCTGAGTCACGCGAAAAAGAACTTGATGATCAGAAGTTCGCCTCAGGCGAGCAGTGGGACGCGCAAACGCTTGCGGAGCGCCGTTTAGACAATCGTCCATGCCTAGTCATCAACCGCATCCCTCAGTTCGAAAACCAGATCACCAATGACCAGCGGCAAAACCGGCCAGCGATTAAAGTTTTTCCGGTTGATGACGTTGCGGATCCTGAAACCGCCAAAAAGCAGCAAGGTCTCATTCGTCATATCGAGTACAACTCAAACGCCGAAGCTGCCTATGACACAGCTTTCGAAACCGCAGTTCGAAGCGGTCTTGGATATTTCCGAATCATTTCACGTTTTGCGGATCAAGACAGTTTCAATCAAGAGCTCATCATTCAAACAATTTCGAACCGCTTTTCTGTCTATCTCGATCCTTATTCCAAAGAAACAGACGGCAGCGATGCGAAGTTTGGTTTCATCGGCGAAGACTTCTCGCCCGAAGAATACAAGCGCCAATTCCCCGACTCGGATCTTGTGGACGAGGACTGGTCATCAATTGGCGATCAAGCGCCAGGATGGATTCAGTCAGACTCAGCGCGGGTCATGGAGTATTTCTGGATTGACTACAAAAAGGTCAATCTCTGCGAGCTTGAAGACATTGAGGGCAAGAGCGCCGGCGTCTATGAAAAGGGCGCTGATTTTGTCTTGCCTGAAGGCATGCAGATCAAGCGCGAGCGCGTTGCGCAAAAGCCTTTCGTCCGCTGGGCAAAGCTTAACGGCATTGAAGTTTTAGAACAAACCACAATCGAAATTCCCTGGATTCCAATTATTCCGGTTTACGGAAAGATTGAAAACATCGACGGCAAGCGGATTGTGAAGGGCATCGTTCGCGACGCCAAAGATCCTCAGCGCATGGTCAATTACATGACCTCGAACGAAGCTGAGGCGATTGCGTTGACACCTCGTGCTCCTTACATCGGTGCAGCTGGCTCATTCGATGGTTTCGAAGCACAGTGGTCGACAGCTAACCGCAAAAACCACGCATTCCTTGAATACAATCAACACGACGTTAACGGCGTTCCGGGTCCCGCTCCGAGTCGTCAAGCGTTTGAGCCCGCAGTTCAGGCCATCACTCAAGCCAAGATGATCGCAGGAGACGACTTAAAAACCGTCACCGGCATTTATGACTCAGCCCTTGGACAGCGATCAAACGAATCGTCCGGACGGGCAATCAATGCACGCAAGAGCCAGGCCCAGACTTCGAACTTCCATTTCGTCGACAACCTGAACCGCTCAATGCGCCACGCTGGGCGAATTCTAGTCGCTTGGATTCCTTGGATTTACGACACAGCACAAGCGATTCGGGTCATCGGCGATGAGGGTGATCAAGAGATCGTTCGCGTGAACGAACCCGTGATGCGAAACGGTCAGCCGGTCTTAAACGAAAAAGGCCAGCCGCTAATTTATGACCTCACGTCCGGCAAGTACGACGTCGTTGTTGAAACCGGCCCAAGCTTTGCGACCAAGCGCCAAGAAGCCGCCGAAAACATGATGGGCATGGTTCAGGCCAATCCGCAGTTGATGCAAGTCATCGGCGATCTGGTTTGGAAGAGTTTTGATTTCCCGGGCGCGCAAGAAGCCGCCGAACGGATCAAGAAAACTATTCCGCCGAATCTTCTCGATAACAAAGATCAAAAACCGGTCCCGCCTGAAATCCAAGCTCAGCTTCAGCAGCAATCGCAAATGATTGAAGAGCTCACCAAGCAGGCCAATGAATCTGCAAAAGCCCTTGAGATGAAGTCGCTCGAAATTGAATCGAAAGAGCGCATCGAAATGCGCAAGCTCGAAGTTCAGGCCGAGATCGAAATGTATAAGACCGGATCGAAAGAAGCCCAAGCCCAATTGCAGGCCGAAATCGCTCAGCTCAATGCCCGCGGGCAGATGCTTGGAAGCGAACAACCTTTTCCACAAAGTTTTAACGGCGCTGGCCCGCAAGCGGCTATGGCGCCACAAGACCAACAATTTACCGGCGAATTACCACCGGGCCCATCCATGGAAGGAATCCCATGAGCATCACAGTAACGTCGAATTCGAACGCACAGGCCGCAGCTCCAAAGGAAACGGAAGCAGCGCCCGTCGTCCCGAAAGTCGAACCCAAACAATCCGCAGCACCGGAAGTCGATGAGACCGACGATGCCGAAATCAGTGAAGACTCGGACGCTTCAGAAGAAACAAACGAAGATCAAGAAACTGAATCTGATCAGCAAGGCGATGAACCCAAACCCAAACGCAAGTCTGGATTTCAGCGCCGCATTGATAAGCTGAATAAAGCGAAGGCTGAAGCTGAACGTGAACGCGACTTTTTCCGCGAGCAATTGCTCAAAGGTAAAAATCCCGCTGAAGCGCAGGAAAAGCCCGCGGCCAAGCCGCAATCAAGTGCTGGTCAAGCCCCAGATCCGAACGAATTCGAAACTCAGGCTGAATATATTCAGGCCCTCTTAAAGCACGAGCGCGAAGTTGAAAAAGCTGAAGCCAGTGCAAGAGAGCGCGAAAAATCAGTCAGAGAGCGCGCCGAAAAACGCCAAACCGAACACATGAAAAGACTCGAAGTCTTTCAAGAAACGGTCGCCGATTTCGACGATGCACTCGAATCAATCGATGACGTCATGATCCCGGTTTATCTCTTAGATGAGATGGCCGAATCAGACGTTAGCCCTCAACTCATGTATGAGCTGGCGAAAAATCGGGAAGAGCTTGAGCGCATTTGCTCGCTTGACCGTAACGCTGCGATCCGTGCGCTGGGCAGATTCGAAGAGCGGATTGTTTCAAAATCTTCACCGAAAGAAACACCTAAACCAAAAACTACAAGCGCGCCGGCACCTCTATCGCCAGTTGGGGGAAAGACCGCGTCTGGACTTAAAAAGTCCATTCACAGTCCTGACATCAGCCAAGCCGACTATGAGGCGCTCCGACGACAACAACGGGCCAAGAAGGCCTGACAAGGAGACTAAATGTCCAACGCATTACTGACTGACAATGTGATCTTAAAAGAAACCATGATGAGCCTGAAAAACAATCTGGTTTTTGCTAACCCGAAAAACGTGACCACCGAGTACAGCGAAGAATTCGCTCAAAAAGGCGCGAAAAAGGGCGACACTGTAAACATCCGCAAGCCGCTTCGTTATGAAGTGACCGAAGGTGCGACTCTTGACATTCAAGATAGCCAAGACCAATCAACCCCGCTGACTCTTGATAAGCACTATCATGTCGGCATGGCTTTCTCGGAAAAAGATCGTACTCTGTCTATCGACAAATTCCGCGAGCGTTACATCGATCCCGCGACAATCGCTCTTGCCAACAAGATTGATTCGCAATTCGCGATCGACATGAAAAACTCGGTCTTTAGCGCGGTCGGTGTTCCTTCGGCTTCCGCACTTCCCTCGACGTTGAAAGGTTTTACCTACGGTAAAGCTCAAATGTCGTTGCTTGGTGCTCCCAAGGGAATTCACTCAGCAGTCGTTGATCCGCTTGTTGAGGCGTCTTTGGTCGATGGCTTGAAGGGATTGTTTCAATCATCTGAGCGAATTGCTGATCAGTACGAGTCCGGTGAAATGGGCTTAGCTGGCGGTATGCGCTTTATGATGAGCCAGAACGTGCCTAAGCACTTGTCAGGCGCAGTCGCTGGAACTCCGGCCGTGAAAACCACAATCGTCGCTGAGGGCGCAGTCGCCATCGCGGTTGATGGAATCACCGGCACGATTTCGAATTGTTTCCGCAAAGGTGACGTCATTCAAATCGGCGGCGTTTACTCGGTGAATCCTCAGACCAAGCAAAGCACTGGCGTTCTTGCGCAGTTTGTTGTCACAGCTGACACAAACTCAAGCTCGAACGAAATTGCTTCTTTGCCGATCTCGCCTGCGATTTACCTGACCGGCCCTTACCAAAACGTAACGGCTTACCCGGTTGATGGCGGATTGATCACTTTGTTCGGCCACGCTTCGAACTACGCAAGCCTGACAGTTCCTCAGAACATGGTTTTCCACAAATCGGCATTCGCTCTGGCGTCTGCTGATTTCGAACTTCCCACTGAAGGCGTTCAAGCATCGCGGGTCGTTGATAAGGATGCGGGTCTGTCGCTCATGATGACGAAACAATTCGACATCGTGAACTTCAGAAACATCGTTCGCCTTGATTGGCTGGGCGGCTGGAAGTGTCTCTATCCCGAACTCGCAGCTCGTGTCGTTGGACAGCCTACTTAATTAAACTCTGAGCGGTTCGATTTCCGGGCCGCTCTCTTTTGAACAAATCAAGGAGATGACATGAATACATCGACAACTTCAAACATCACGAAACATCCGGCAAGCGACGATAACTCAACGGCGCTAACGCCGGCGCTGACAACAATCACAATCGCAGATGCGGCCGGGACTCCCGACTATGCACTGCAAGCCGTGATCAACTCAAGCGCCTACGGATTTGCGTCCGCCGCTGAAGCGATCAGCACGCTTTATGTGATCAAGAATCTTCAAGTTCGCGTCGCTGAAATGGAAGCGATCTTGGAAAGCCTGAATCTCGTTAAGTCTAACTAAGGTTTAACACCGGGGCGCTCTCATGGGGGCGCCCCTTAATTGAAAGCAGAGGATTTATGAAAAGCACTGGATCTTTTCCGCGCTGGCGCTATCACCGCGTCTTGCCCGGAAAAATCGTTATGACGGCAGAAGAAAACGAAATCCTTGGCGATGAGTGGGAAGATTCGCCCGCGGCATTCGAATCAGAAGTGATTGAAGTCGGTTCAGCGGTTGACGCTGAAGAAATCGAAGCTCCCGAGAAGACCTACAAAGAGCACATGGCTGAATGGGATACCAAAGAGGAAAAAGAAGAAAAGGCCGCGGCCAAAGAAAAAGCGAAACACCCCAAGAAAAAAGGGCATAAATAATGACGGTCAGGACTCTGATTCGGCGCACTCTCACATTGATCGGCGTGATCGGCGAAGGCGAAACACCTTCAGCTGAAATGCAGGCCGATGGGCTTTCAAGCCTAAAAGATATGCTCGAGAGCTGGTCGACGGAGTCCTTGTCTGTTTATACATCGGTGCGCGAGCAGTTCACGCTTGTGGCAAGTCAAGCCGCGTACACTTGGGGCGCGACTGGGAATTTCAACTCAGCCCGACCGGTTGAGATTGAATTCGCTTCGATCCTCGCTGGCGGCGTTGAATACCCGGTGCAGATTCTAAACCTAGAGCAGTGGTCATCGATTGCGCAAAAAACCGCAACGAGCGATCTGCCGGGTTTTCTGTATTTTGAAACCAGCTTTCCCCTGGGGCAGGTGAATCTTTATCCAGTGCCGTCGACTGCGGTTGTTTTGGTCGTTAACTCGAAAAAGCCGCTGACGAATTTCGCATCGGTCAACGAAGAGGTCTCATTTCCGCCAGGTTATGCACGGGCGATTCGCTACAACTTGGCGATCGAGCTTGCCGACGAATACGGGCGGCAGATCGGCGCAGGGATCGGAATGATCGCCGCGAAATCATTAGGCGCGATCAAAAAGAAAAACTCCAAGCCACGCTATCTCACTCCCGATCACATTCCAGGACAGAGCCGCGGCTTTAACATTTACACCGGAGAGTAAGTGTCACGATTTACGGGCTTCATTGGACCAAGTTACACGCTAGGCTCAGTCAACGTCGACTGTCAGCGATGCGTGAACCTGTATCCTGAGCTCAACGAAGTCGGCACCGGTAAAGAGCAAGAGATTGCGTCACTTGTCGGAACCCCGGGGCTTGAGACTTTAGTGACTCTGGGCGCTGGCCCAATTCGCGGAATGTGGCGCGCATCTAATGGCAGGTCGTTCGTTGTTTCCGGCACCAAGCTTTATGAGCTCGATGACGAGTTTGAAGAGACCGAGCGCGGGACTTTAACCTCACTGACCGGCGAAGTTTCAATGGCTGACAACGGCTTCGAGCTTGTGATTGTTGATGGGCTTGACGGCTACTATTTGACCTTTGCGACCGACGTTTTTGCAGAGATCACCGATGAGAACTTTCAGGGCGCAAATCAGGTCGTTTTTTCGGACGGCTATTTCATCTTCAATAAGCCAGACAGTGATTTCTTTTATATTTCGGACTTGAATGCGATCACTTTTCCCGGCGAAGAGAAAAAGCTTGAGGGCAGTCCTGATTTGTTGATCGGCATTGCGGCCTACAAACAAAATATTTGGTTTTTTGGGCACGACTCGACCGAGATTTACTACAACTCCGGCAACGCGGACTTTCCTTTTGAGCGAGTGCAGGGCGCATTCGTTGAAAAGGGAATTGCGGCCAGGTTTTCAATTGCACAGACCGCGGACTCAATCTTTTGGCTCGGCCAAGACAAATCGGGCTACGGCACGGTTTACGTTGCCGAAGGTTATCAGCCGATAAGAATATCGACCCACGCGGTTGAAACAGCGATTCGCACTTACTCCGATATTTCAGACGCCAGGGCTTACACCTATCAAGACGTCGGGCATACGTTTTATGTGCTGAACTTTCCGACCGCGAACACGACTTGGGTTTATGACCTGTCGACTAAGCTTTGGCACGAGCGAAGCTATACGAATCAAGGGACGGTCGAACGTCACCGCGCTAATTGCCATATGTATACTTTCGGCAAGCACGTCGTCGGCGACTACGCAAACGGCAAAGTCTATGAAATGGCGCTGACCCTGTACTCTGATGCGGGCGACGCGATCAAGCGCATGCGAACGGCGCCGCACATCACTTCAGGTCTTAAGAACGTCTTTCACGAAATGTTCCAACTCGACATTGAGTCGGGCGTCGGGCTTGACGGCGTAGGCCAAGGAACGGATCCAAAAGTCATTCTCGAATACTCCGATGACGGCGGGCACTCATACTCCAATGAAAAATGGCGGAGCATGGGAAAAATCGGTCAAACCAAGCGGCGCGCAATCTGGCGCAGACTTGGCCTTGCTCGCGATCGTGTTTACCGCATCACGATTTCTGATCCCGTAAAAGTCGTTTTGATCGGCGCAGAACTTCAACTTGCGCAGGGGGCTAGCTAATGGCTGAAAACGCGCTGCCAGACGTTCCCTTCAAAGCAAAGGTGCTCGATTCGCAAGGCTATCTGACGCAAGTCTGGGCTGCATTTTTTCGCGAGCTTTTTAGCCGCGTAGGCAAAAACATCGCGCCCTCAAACACTGAGCTTTCAGAATTCATCGTCGATATTTCCGATATTGAATCCGACATTGTGACGCTTCAAGGGACGACGGCTGCACTTGAAGCAAGGCTTTTAAATGTCGAGGGCGGCATCACTTCAGGGCGGCAATTATGAGCGTGACGGTAAAGACTCTTTTTAACGCTCAGTACGCGGCAGCTTCGGCGGCGACGGTTTACACCGTGCCCTCAGGCAATCGCACGATCATTGATAAACTCACCGCGACCAATATCACGGGCGGCGCAATCACGATCACTATTTATCTAGTGCCGTCTGGCGGATCTGCGGGCGCGACAAACACAATCATTTCAGCAGAGTCGATTGCTGCCGGTGCGACCAAGGATTTCACAGCACTTCAGAATCAGATTCTAAGCGTGGGTGATTTCATTTCAGCCTTCGCGTCTTCAAGCTCATCGATCGTGATTCGCGGATCTGGAAGGGAAGTCGCATGAGTGAACTAGAAACTCTTTCGCGGATGCCTGACCTCTCGAAAGCAATTGGAAAACTTGAAAAGCATATGCTTACGCGGGAGCAAGTATCTTGCCCTGTCACGCATCAATTCAGCCCCGGCCTTTACATTCGCAAAGTCGAAATTC